>Ga0209624_10001097_pt1 | contig 22290 bp, 20 predicted proteins | sample JacPinW_OM2H0_O1_FD_188565 | JGI IMG/M metagenome (GOLD analysis project Ga0209624, IMG submission 188565) | Forest soil microbial communities from Algoma, Ontario, Canada - Jack Pine, Ontario site 1_JW_OM2H0_O1 (SPAdes) (version 2) | ecosystem: Environmental > Terrestrial > Soil > Boreal...
GCCGCGCCCGGAAGAGATCGTTCTGCCCGCTGTCCCGCCGCTCCCTAGGCCGCATCGAATCACCCTCCGCCGAGCCGACGGAGGCAGGGAATCACAGCCAAACGCTCGATTCAATTTTGCAAGGAAACAAGCCTACCGCCGCCGCTTTCCTGCAAATGCAATGACTCGCCGATCCTCGAAAACGCCTCAAAAATCAGGCACCTCCGGATTCTTCACGGAGGACGATGAAAGGCCGGCCGGTGGAATCGCGCGGCCGCCGTCCCATTCATTTCGGGTGCGCTTATCGTGCGCCGCGCGGGAGCGGCGGCTATTTTTCGTCCAAAGCAATGAGAGGACGCCAATCCGGGTCGTGCGCGCTCTCGGCCAATTGGGCGAAACGACGCAGGTTGTAGGAGTACAGGCCACGAACCGCCACGGGTGCGCGCGCGGCGGCCTCCTTTGCCATCGAGATGGCGCCGGCGAAGTCTCGGTTCCGGTACGCCGCCAGCATCGCCGCGTGCAAACGGCTTAAGTCTGCAAATTCGTTGCTCGTGGCGAGCGTCGAGTCTCCGGCGAGCGCGTAAAGACCAACCGGACGCGTCTTGCCCTTGACCAGCACAGAATCGATCTCAAGCCAGGCGAAATCGGGAGCTTCGGAGCGGACCGTCTCGCTCCCAATGATATCAACCTCGAAAATTTTGCAGGCGCCCTCGAGACGCGAAGCAACGTTGACTTCGTCACCGATCGCGGAATAGTCGAATCGGCGCAATGAACCCAGGTTGCCGACACAGCACTCGCCCGAATTGAGCCCGATGCCGAAACGCACAGGCTTGAACGGGCGTCCATCGGCCTCGGCGCGTTCGCGCCAGCTCTCGTTCAGCGTAACGAGCGTGTGTCGCATGTTCAGCGCTGACTCAACCGCATGCGCCGCATGATCGGGATCGTCGAGCGGCGCGTTCCAGAACGCCATGATGGCGTCGCCCATGTATTTGTCGATCGTGCCCAGCCGGTCGAGAATGGCGTCGGTCATCGGCGTCAGATATTCGTTGAGGAAACGGGTGAGCTCCGACGCGTCGAAACCTTCCGAGATGGTCGTAAACGACCGGATGTCGCAGAACAGCAACGTCAGTTCGCGCTGCAAGCCGCCGAGCTCGAGCGCGCCAGGCTTTTCCGCCAGGCGCGCGACAACCGCAGGTGAGACGAATCGACCAAAGGCCGAACGAATCTCCCGTTCCTGATGACGCTTCACCGCGTAGAGCGTCGACACTCCGGTAAAAAAGACAGCCGCGGCGGAGAACGCTGGATAAGTCGGCTCGATGAGCAGTCCATGCCGGGAAAACGCGAACCAGCTCACAGCGACGATCCCGGCAAGCATGGCCGCGTATACGAGCGCCGCGAGGTGAGGCGCCAAGATCCATGTGGTCGCCACGAGAATTGCGCAGATCAGAGCCGTCCCCATCCACTCCGCGCTTGGAGCCCAATCGGGCCGCCTGAGCGTCTGGCCGGTCAAGAGCTGCTCGACGATCTGCGCATGAGCTTCAACCCCTGGCATCGCCGTCGACAACGGGGTGGCGACGATGTCCGAGAGCAACAATGCGGACGCGCCGAAGAACACAATCGCGCCGCGAAGGTCGCTGAGATCCGCTCCCGGCTCGAGAGCCTTCCACGCCGGGATTGAGCGGCGCGGGTCAGCTCGCGCAAAATAAACCCTGACGTCTCCCGTAGGGTCCGTCGGGATCGTCAAGTCACCATTGCGGATCGCCACCACGCCGTATACCTGCCCGAACGCCGTTTCGCCGCTGGCGTTCAAAGACTTGACGATGTAGGTGGAGGCGCCCTGCGCGACGCGCAGCGCCTCCATGGCGAGACTCGGCTGCAAGACGCCATTGACATTGAGGATGAGCGGCACCCGTCGCACGACCCTGTCGGCGTCCGGCCGCCAGTTGAGGAAGCCGACGCCGGCCGCATGTTGCGCGAGCTCGGGCAGAGGCGACAGAAGCCCCGGCCACGACGGCAGGAACTTCGCGGCGTCGTCGCCGGCGGTGACGAATCCTGCCTTGGCGGAACTACTGGCGCCGTTCGGCAGCTCGGAGACGAAGCTGCCGAGGACAACGGCTCCGTCGTCCATCGACCGCGCAAAGGCTGCATCGGGAGTGTTGTCGGTCGGAGCCGTGGCGTCGGCGCGGTCCTTTTCCGAGAACAGGAAATCGAACACGATCGCGGCGGCCCCCGCGCGTTTCAACGCGTCGACAAGCCCGGCCAGGCGCTCGTGCGGCCACGGCCATTGCCCGAGACGCTTGAGCGATTCCTCGTCGATCGCGACAATGCGGACGGGTTGGTCGAACGCGTAAGGGCGTGGTTTCCAGCGTTGGTACTGGTCGAAGACCAGATTCTGCATTGCGGCACGCGTGGGCGCGCCGACGACTCCAGCGAGCAGCGCTAGCGCGCAAGCGGTCGCGGTGGTCAATGCGTAAAGTCTTGCCTCGTTCGCCCTTCGCATTTCGTCCTTGCCGCCCGCCGGGCCATCAAGATCGAGGAAACGCCCGTCTTGTCAAGCCAATGACGGCTACCCGCAGAGCTCGGGGGCGGTCGATCGGTTGAGACCTTGCGCCGGAATATCCGCGATTGTTTGACCGACAGTTCCAAATGATCAGGCGGTCTCTCCGTCAAGCGGCGCTTGTAAAGTTTCTCCGGCTTCGCCGGGCGCGAGCCGCCGCAGAAAGCGTTCGACGCCGAAGTCGACCGCGATCCTATTGGCCTCGTGCCCGGGATCGACGCCGTAGCGACGCAGAAAGGCGTAAAAGGCGCCGGCGCCAAGGTCGACGGGCGCTGGGTGCCGGACGGCGACCGAGCCGATGACCCCGACGCTCATCGGTCCACAGGCCGCGCGCACCGCCGGGCCTAAGAGCAGGTCGCCGCCCCAGCCGCTGACCGATTCTGCGAACACCCATTTCGCGCCCTCGAGCGCGCGGCGCGTTAGCGCGGGCGCCATGATCTCGACCGACGAGACTCGCATTACGCCGGCCCTGGCGGATGGTCTTTTCAGGAAGGGATACGCTGTGGCCGAATCCGCCGTGAGCGCCGGCTGGGCAAGATCGAGCTTTTCGGCCGGCATGGCGCGGAACAACGCCTCGATCCCTGCAGCGCCAATCTCGACGTCGTCGTCGAGAAACAGCACCGCCTGGTAACGAAGAAGCAGATCAGGCCGGAGCTCCATGAGACGTCGAATGGCGGTTGTTTTGGTTCCCGCCTGAACGACAGCAATATCGGCCCTCGGATGGACGCTCGCCTCACGATAGTAGTTGAGGAGAAGGTCATAGCTGCGCGGCTCTTCAAGGTAGGCTGCGTCAAATCCTGGGCCGCACTGGACGAAGACGAGAACGTTGCGGTCAAGGTGGCCCGCTTCGCATTCGATTCGCAACCGGCAATCAGCATAAAAGCGGTCCTGGCGGGCACGCAATTCCTGGCGATTGAGCGGCGGCCCCATCTCGCCCTCGCTAAGCGTGCGGTCGAAGACTCGGAAGGTCGCCTCCTCGAGCGAGCGGGGCTTTACGCCGCGCGTGATGTCGCGGACGAATTCGACGTCAATATCCGGCCGGGGGCGCCTTCCCGCCCGCAATCCGCGCTCGAGAAAATGCAAGAACGGATGGGGATGGGTCTGGGCCCAATCCGGATTCTGCGACACGTACCAGCCATGGTCGAATTCGGCGGACGGGGAGGGCGCATTCGGTTCGGGGCGGGCGAGATAGGACTCGAGCAAGCCTCGGCTCGCGCTTTTCGCGATGTTGGCATGGGCGCGGAAGGCAGCGGGGTCGAAGAAGGCGTTGGGGCGATAGCCAAGGCTTTCGCCGGCCAGCGCGTAATGCATAGGCGCGAACGGCGCCGCGAGGCGGCTCAGCAGGCGCCGGCGGGCGTAAAGGCGCGCCCAAAACGCCCGCCTGCTCGCCTCCGGGAGCCCCAGGTGAAGACCCATGTCACGGCTATAGTTTCGGCCGGTCTGGCGGGCAACTGGAGGCGCAGCTCTTGCTAACCGGATCGGGTAGGGCCGAACACAGTTTCGAACGCTGCGCGCAACGCCGCGTCCGCTTGCGCCATCGTCGCGGGGCGGCGGAGATCGGCGAGACTGGTCACGCCATAGTGCGCTTCGGCGACGCCGCACGGGACGATGCCGGAGAAATGTCTAAGATCTGGATCCACGTTGAGCGCCACGCCGTGCAGCGTCGCCCAGCGCCGCACGCGCACGCCGATGGCGGCGATCTTGTCCTCGGCCATCTCGCCCAGCGGCGACGGCGGTTTGCCGGGCCGCGCGACCCACACGCCGACACGGGCTTCGCGCGTCTCGCCGACGACGTCGAACCCCTTCAGCGCCTCGATCAGCCAGCGTTCGAGCGACGCCACATAGGCTCGCACGTCGGGTCGACGCCGCTTGAGGTCGAGCATGACATAAGCGACCCGCTGTCCGGGTCCGTGATAGGTGAACTGGCCGCCACGGCCGGTGCGATGAACCGGAAAGCGGGCGTCGACCAGGTCGCTGCCCTTCGCGCTTGTGCCGGCGGTGTAAAGCGGCGGATGCTCGATAAGCCAAACGCGCTCGGGCGCGTCTCCACGCGCAATCGCCTCGGCGCGCGCTTCCATCTCCGCCAAGGCGTCGGAATAGTGCGTCAGTCCCGGGGTGACGACCCATTCGACTGGGGACGCGTCACGTGGCGCCAGCAGAGGCGCGTGCGGCGCTAGGCGCGAATTGAGCACGGCGCTTGATATCAGAAGGGGAGGCTCAGCGCGAGTGGCCCAGCGATGTCGAGACCATCGGCAAGCCGCGCGCACAGGTTTACGCGCACCAATGATTTCATTGGCTTAGCTGCTCCTTTGCGCAACTTTTTTCGGGCCGCGACTTTCAAGCGGATCGCGATGTGCGGACCTGCGCGACTCTCGGACCGGAGGCTTCTGACCTTCGCAGCGAGCACTGAGCGGCCCACGATCCGAGACGCCCTGAACTCGGGGACCGCGACCCTGCCCATTTCGTTTCGCACCGCGATGCAACCCAAAACCGGCGAAAGCAAAACGAATATTTCGCCAAACGAAACGAATCGTTTCGCCACGCGGGGCGTAAGTCATTCAAATCATATTGAGCGCTGAATCAGCGATTTCGCGGGATTGTTTGTTTTCAAGCACTTAACCGCCTTTTCGTTTCGCGCCGTTTCGGTTCCGCCCTTCCCCGTAGGAAGCTGGACGTTTTCATTTATCCGGACATCATATCAATCATTTCCCAGAAAGGGAATTTATTTCTTGTAGAGTTTCCGCCCGAAAGGCCTACCCAATTCGGTTGTCGGCAAGCCCTATCAAGCGCAACCCGTTGCGTGTATTGAGCTTTTTCCGCTTGCGGCGCTAATTTACGCTTGACGGAACGGAAAAGTTGCCGCTTCTTTTCTGTAGTTGTTCCGAGTCCTCGCAGGACCGCGTAGCTCGCGTTGGGGGGCACGTTTTTGACCCGCGTTGGCCCGAACCGTTGGTGGGCTGCCGCAGGCGCGCTCGCGTTCATTGTCGGCGCGCCGACGGGCGCGTTTGGCGGCGCCTGGACGTTGCCGCAAGGGACCGGGCAGCTCATCGCGACCTTGTACGGCTGGACTGGGTTCGGCCCCCCTTGGGGCGGCAATCCCCCGACCAACCAAACCCGCGTCGACGCGCAGACCTACGTTCAATACGGCCTGACAGATTCCCTCACCGTTTTTGGCCAGACGGCGCTCGAACATTATGCGCTCGGGCAGCCGACGCCAAACACCTACAATGGCCTCGACTATTCGGGCGTGGGCTTGAGGGCGAAACTCTGGTCGACCGGCGAATGGATATTCTCGGGCGAAGCGACGGCGTTCATCCCCGGCGCCCGAAATTCGACGGCGCCCGCTCAGGAGGGAAACACCGGGGGAGCGGCGGAGGCGCGCCTCAATGCGGGCCGCAACTTCACGCTCGGCTCAATCCCCGGCCTGAATTGGATTCCCGGCCTTGGCTCAATTCCCGGCTTCGTCGATGCGGAAGTCGCCTACCGGCTGCGCACCGCCGGCCCGCCGGACGAGTGGCACGGGGACCTGACGGTCGGGTTCAAGTTCACGCCAAAGATCATGTTGATGCTCCAGGAGTACACCACGGTGTCGATGAAGACGACCGACCCGACGTTCCCGGCCTGGCGCCAGTCGGTGGTTGAGGCGAGCCTCGTTTATGCGCTTAACGACAAATGGTCGGTGCAGCTCGGCGTGTTTTCAACTGTTTGGACGGTCAAGACGAACAGCGAGCGTGGCGGTGCGATCGCGGTGTGGCGAAATTTTTGACGGTTCGCGCCTATGGCGTCGCGCGCTTGACGGGGCTACGGCGTAGCCGTATTTGAAATGAACGATGGCCGTTTCCAATGGGACGAGGAGAAAGCCGCTTCCAACTACGGCAAGCATGGCGTCCGGTTCGAGGCGGCGCGCGACGTTTTCAAGGACCCGTTCGCGGTCGAGCTTATCGACGATCGTCACGACTACGGCGAGGATCGCTTTGTGCTTATCGGCATGGCGAGCGGTCGCTTGCTAACCGTTGTTTACTCCCTGAGGGACGGGACGAGCCGCATGATATCGGCGCGCGGCGCGGAGCCGTTTGAACATCGAGCTTACCATGAGAAAAACCGCTGACCCGGCGAAGCCCGGTGAGGACTGGGACCGGTTCGATGCGCTGAGCGCTGGGACGCGCCGCACCGCTGCCATGGCCGATCCAGACGCCAAGCCGTTGGCGTCAGAGGATTTCAAGCGCATGCGGCGGACCCCGCAGATCAAAATTATCCGCCGCGCGCTTGGCCTGTCGCAAGAGGAGTTTTCGGCGCGGTTCCATATTCCAGTCGGCACATTGCGCGATTGGGAGCAGGGGCGCAAAGAGCCGGATGCCGCCGGTCGCGCTTATCTCAAGGTGATTGGTCGCAACCCCCTGGCAGTCGCCGAGGCGCTCAGAACGAAGATGTCCGATTGAGGCGTCGCGGCGCACTCCTGTAGACGCGATCGTTGATCGCGTTCGCCGCGCTCCGAAGGGCGTTCTTAAAGAACGCCCGTCTGACGACGGGCTATGGAGCGAGGCTACAATGGGCCGCGAAGCCCCTCACGCGCTTTTTTCGAACAGTTCGCGCCCGATCAGCATGCGGCGGATTTCGCTCGTGCCGGCGCCGATTTCGTAGAGCTTGGCGTCGCGCAGCAGGCGTCCGAGCGGATAGTCGTTGGTGTAGCCGTTTCCGCCTAAGATCTGGATCGCGTCGAGGGCGACCTGGGTCGCGCGCTCGGCGGCGTAGAGGATTGCGCCCGCCGCGTCCTCGCGGGTCGTCTGCCCGCGGTCGCAGGCCTTGGCGACGGCGTAGACGTAAGCCTTCGCCGCATTCATCGTCACGTACATGTCGGCGAGCTTGCCTTGGACCAATTGGAAAGTCCCGATCGGCTGGCCGAACTGCTTGCGCTCGTGGACATAAGGCAGGACGACGTCGAGCGCCGCCTGCATGAGGCCCAGCGGCCCGGCGGAGAGCACCACGCGCTCGTAATCGAGGCCGCTCATCAGCACATTGACGCCCTTGCCAACCTTGCCCAGCACGTTCTCCGCCGGCGCCTCGCAGTCCGTGAACACAAGCTCTGAGGTGTCGGAGCCGCGCATGCCGAGCTTGTCGAGTTTTGCCCCTTGCGAAAAGCCCTTCATGCCCCGCTCGATGATGAAGGCCGTGATCCCGCGCGCGCCGGCGGCCGGATCGGTCTTGGCGTAGACGACGAGGGTCTCGGCGAGGGGACCGTTGGTGATCCACATTTTCGAGCCATTGATGATGTAGCGGTCGCCCTTGCGTTCGGCGCGGGTCGTCATCGATACGACGTCGGAGCCCGCGTTCGGCTCCGACATGGCCAGCGCTCCGATATGCGCGCCGGAGATGAGTTTCGGCAGATAACGCGCTTTCTGCTCGTCATTGCCGTTGCGGGCGATCTGGTTGACGCAGAGGTTCGAATGCGCGCCGTATGACAGCCCGACCGATCCTGACGCGCGCGACACTTCCTCCATCGCCACGCAATGCTCGATGTAGCCTAGTCCCAACCCGCCATATTCTTCCGGCGCAGTGATTCCGTGCAGGCCGAGTTCCCCCATCTTGGGCCAGAGGTCGCGCGGAAAGACGTTGTCGCGGTCAATCTGCGCGGCGCGCGGAACGATCTCCTTCTCGGCGAAGCTGCGGGCGCTGTCGCGAATCATCGCGGCGCTTTCGCCGAGGTCGAAATCGAAGGGACGGGGCGCGTTGGGGATCATGGCGGCTTCAAGGGCGTTTCGAGCGCAGGCTGGCCAAAGCTTGGCGGCAATCGGCGGCGTTTGGCAAGGCCCGGGCCCAGGCGAAAACACGTCCTCTCGGGGGCGTTCAGTTTTGCGCGCGAGCGAGGGTTATCAAGGCTTTAGGCTCATTTTTCCGCAACGGCAAAATGCGCTTTGAACATCTACCAAATGTATATAAAATGGTTGCCCATCAAGCGGTTGGAGCAAGATTCGTTCGGATCGAAAGCCATCGCGCAGGAGTCGCAGGCGTCGCTCGTCTAGCGCCCTGAGACGCCCTTTTGCATTCCCAGACGGGCAGGGCGCCTGTCCTCACGTCGGGGTCGGGATGCGGCGGGCGAGCCCTGCCGCTATCCCCTCGAGGCCCCATATGCCGCAAACGCGGGTGCTACTGGCAGGCGTCCCAGAAGCCCTGTCGGTAGCTCGGATCGGTGTAATACCAGCACAGTCCCGGCGCCGGAGGCGAGCCTGCGTAAACCGCCGCAGCCCCTGCAGCGAGCACGCCGACAGCCGCGCCGGCCGCGATCGCGCCGCCCGGGCCCCAGCGATACCAGCCGGGCCGCGCCCAGCCGCCGTATCCTCCGCGGTAGACGCCACCACCGTGGTAGCCGTAGCCGCCACGATAAACCCCGCCGCGGTAGACGCCGCCGCCATAGGGACGGCCGGCAACGGTGCCGCCGCGATGGTAGACGCCGCCGCGGGGTCCCACTCTGGTGACGCCGCGATGGGCGATATAGGCTTTCGAGATCATCCCGTCGCTCAACTGCGCTGACGGGTTGGACCCATGCATTTCGATGGCGCCGGCCTCAGGCGGACAGAAGCCGGAGAGCGCGATCGCCACGCAGGCGCTTTTGACCAAACTCAACCGAATCATGGTTTTCCTCCTTGCGTAGTCCAATCGCTCATTCCGCTTATCGCACAAATCGGCGGCGAGACGAAAGACCCGGACCGGCGGCTAGGCGTGTTTCGCCGCTGTCGGGGCGAGCGGCGCCCGGCCGATAACACCGTAACTCAACGCGTGGCCCGCCCGTCGGGTTCCGGGGCCACTGGACGCCTAGCGTCAGCCGGGCGGCGTCAGGTCAGCCCCTCAGGAAAAGACTGATCTCTTCGAAGAATCGATCGGAAGCGGGCTCATGCTCCAGGAACAAATGGTTCCGACCTGGCATGGCGATGAACCGGGCGCCAGGGATGCTCGCGGCCAACTGGCGCCCCGCCTCGAAGGGAACGATTTGGTCGTCCCGCACATGCATGACGAGCGTCGGCGCCTTCACTTCGGGCAGAAGATCGGTGATATCGAAATCGCTGACGACGTCGAAATATCGCGCTGCGCACTCCGGAGAGGTCGTTTTCAGCTGCAATTCATTGAAATAGTCCGCCTGCTCGTGCGTTCCCCCCGGAATGAATCGCGCGGTGAACATTTGCCGAAAGCTTGGGTTGTCCGCGCCCCATCCGAGGCGCATCAAGGTTGTCATCGCCTCGCGCATTTCTTTCTCGGCCGGAGCGCGCTTCTTGCCGCCGAGCGCGAACGCGCCATAGAGAATAAGGTGTGACACCCGTTCCGGTCGCCGCACCGCATAGGCGACGGCCACGGCGCCGCCTTGCGATATTCCGAGGAGCGGGAAACGCTCGACGCCGACCGCATCGACGACCGTCTCGAGATCGGTAACCCAGGCGTCGAGCGAGAGCGCATCGACGTCCCAATCGGACATGCCATTGCCTCTCGCGTCATAACGCACCAGCGTATGACCGCCCGATAGCCCACGAAAGACATGGCGCCAAATCGGGCTTTCCCAATCGTATTCAAGGTGGTTCATCCAGTTTCCGGACTTCACCAGGAACGGCCCGCTGCCTGAAATCGCGTAGGCAAGGCGCACCCCGTCGGGCGCTCGGCAATATTTGATCGTCTGCACCGCTTCCGTGCGTTCGGGTTCGATGGCCTCGTCCGGTTCGCTCGATTGATCAATTGCAAATACCTCGACCGGCTTTGCGATGTTCCTTAATTTTTGTAGACCGAGGCTCCGGAAACTGAGAGCGAGCTTTCCATCGATCTGATCATAAACGAGGCGAGAAATTGAAATGCCGCCGGGCTCGCAGATTCTGTCAAGTCGCGCCGCAATGTTTACGCCGTCGCCTAAAATATCGTCGCCCTCGATCAGCACATCGCCGAGATTGATGCCGATGCGGTAGACGATCCGCCTCGCCTCGGGTGTATGCGCGTTGCGCGCCGCCATCATCTTCTGGATCGCCACCGCGCATTCGACGGCGCCGATGACGGAGCGAAACTCGACCAACAGACCGTCGCCCATGATTTTGAAAATACGTCCTCCGCGGCCGGCGATGATCGGAATCGCCGCTGAGCGGTGCTCCCGCACCGCTCGCGCCGTGCCCGCCTCGTCTGCACCCATCAGGCGGGAGTAGCCGACGACGTCGACCGCCAAGATTGCGGCGAGTTTCCGTGTTTCACCCATGGTGTCCTTCACGCCGGTCCACATCGGCGCGAAAATCAATCTAGTGGATGGAATCTGACGTTTCGTACTCCTGGAATGCGCGGGAGTCTTACGAGGACGGACACGATTAAGCCACCAAACCAACTTGGCAACAAGTAGAACTACCTATCGTTTCTCACACCAAGCGCAAAAACCACCAAAGTCATTCTGGGCGTGAGCGAACAAGCGATCGGGGCCGGACTCAAAAGTTAGATTTCATGCGCTGGCATAAGGATCGCCCCGACTCCCGCGTCCCGACTGGGAGCGGTTCAGGCGTGGCGGGGCTGCGAGAGCAGTTCGGGAAAGCGATAAATTTTGAGCCTAAAATGCGAAGGCGTAGACCTTGCCCCCGCCTATGACAAAAAGCCTGCCATCGGCGGCAATCAGAGTCTCGAAGTCCCTCGTCCCGGGCACGCGGTCCCGGGGCGAGGCGAGAAGCTCCCCGGTGTCGCCCCGAAAGGCGTAGAGCCGGCTATCGCCCTGGGCGCCGATGGCGAACACGATCGGATTCGAGCGGCCGTCTGTGGTCGTGACGATTGGCGAGCCGTGGATGCTGGCGACCGAGCCGCACCACGCGGTGGTGATCGCGGGCGCGGGGTCGGCGCGGATCTTGAGGACGAGAAGTCCCTTGCCCGGCGTCTCCGTGGGACAATTGGCGCCTTCCACCTCCAGCGCGACAAAGACGCCGTCGGCGGCAGCCCAAACGGCCGGCGAGGCGATGGTCTTGAGTCCGCTCACATGTTCACGGGCGAGCTGGCCGCCGAAGCCGCCGAGGTTGTCGCGATCAAGGAGATAGGCGTCGCCGTCTTTGCCGATCTCGAAGATCAGCTTCCGGACGCCTTTGGCGCTCGGAACGTCGATCGGAATCGGCGCGGTTCCACCGAGATCGAGGTCGTGGGCGTCAAGGTCGCGCCAGTCCGACGGGGAGAAAAAGTCGCGCTGTGCGACTGGGCGGGCAAGGTCGGGACCGAACCGTAGCACCGCTTCGCCGTCGCCCCATTCCTTGACGAATATGGTGTTGCCGGTGGCGGCGAACAGCGACTTTCCATCGCCGGTGACCCCGCCCTGCGCCCAGATGCCGGCGCCGCGCCCACCGGTGGAGAAGGCCGCGACCTTGGCCGGATCGCTTTGGGAAACGCCGACGACTATTCCGTGATAGACGCCGCAATCGCCGGCAAGGCCGCCAAAGGGAACGAAGACCCGGCCGCCGAACAGGGCGAGCGCGCCGCGCTGGTTCTGCACCCTCGAATCGAAGCGTCCGCCCAGCGCTGTCGCCACGTCGACCGGCCAGCCGGGCTCGATCGATCCGTCGGCGAGCGACAGCGCATAGACTTCGTGCCGCGGCTGGTTGTCGCGCATGACCGCGGCGTCGAGATAAAGGGTCGCGCGCGCCGGATCGATGACAGGCGTGCCGGTCACGCCGAGCGGCCAGATGTTGCCGCAGTGAAGCCCGCCCTGCGCGGCGGGTTCGCCGAGCGTCCGCATCCATTTCTGCGCTCCGGTCTTGTCGTCGAACGCGTAGACTTCGTCTTCCTCGGTCGCCACGATCAGCACGCCGGCGCCTGTCCCTGGCTGCCGCCAGAGGAGCGGCTGCGCCGAGACCTGACCCGGGAAAGTCGCGCCGAACGACGTGTCGAGATGGAGGCCGCGGGCGCGCTCGTAGGTGAGGTCGGGCATTACGTAGCGGCCGGCGCGATCGAGCGAGCCGTGATAGGTTAGGACGGAGGAATCGGCGTGAGCCGAGCTGGAAGCAGCGAGAGTCACGGCGAGGGCGCCGGCGAGCAATGCGATGCGCATGATGAGCCTTGGGGAACGGCGACCGGTAGCGGCCGCCGCCCGATTACCCGCTCGATGCGTCAAAGGGCAAGCGGGGCGGCTTTCCGATCAGACCCCGTCGCGTCATCGCGGGCGCAGCAAGACACCAAGCCTGGCCGACTTTGTTAGCGCGCGCCACGAAAGTGGGAATCGGCCTTTTCGCAAAAAGCGCGCCATTAAAGAAAATCAAGCGCTCGGCGATTCGACCGAATCGTCCAGGGTTTGACCGCCGCGCTTTCAGCCGAGCGCGGCGGATTTTTATTCTACGGGCAGGCGTCCCAGAAGCCTTGCCGGCGGCTCGGGTCGGTATAGTACCAGCAAAGGTTCGGGCCGGGCGCCGCGCCCGCCCAGGAGGCCGCAGCCGCGGCACCGACGAATCCGAGCGCCGCGCCCGCCGCGACGGCGCCGCCAACCGGCCAGTAATATCGACCAGGCCGCGACCAATTGCCCCAGTTACCCGCCCGGTAAACATTGCGATTGACGTTGCGATTCACGTTTCGGTTGACGTTGCGATTGACGTTTCGATTCGCGCCGTGGAAGTTGCCGCGATGCGCGACGTGGGCGCCTCGATTGAAGTTGCCGCGATTCATTCCGTGATGCATGCCTCCGCCTCGGTGCATCCCGCCACCGCCGCGATGCATGCCGCCGCCACCGCGGCGCGCTCCCCCGCCACGAACCTGAACGAGCAGACCGTCGTCCAGCTGCGCAGCGGCGGTCCCCGCTCCGTACACTTCGATGGCTTCGGCCTGCGGCGCCGCGAAGCACAACAGTGTTGCGATCGCGATCCCTCTGCCGATCGGTCCAAATCTTTGCACTGCTTTCCTCCCTTGTCCCGGCGTGGCCGAAAAACGGCGGCCTTTGTGGAGAGGAGGGTAGTCGTTTTCGGCCGTGGACGCGAGGGCCGGTCCTAGCGGGCGAACCGCCCCGGTCGCGCGGCGTTGGCGGCAATCCATTCCACCGTTCACGGGTATCGGATCAGGCAAGTCAAATCGGGAGACGAGAATGCGGAGCAGGAGAGCGTTTCTGGCCCTCGTTGGCGCAGCCTCGGCGGCGTTCGCCGTTTCGGCGAGAGCGTTCGAGTTTCAACCCTACGACCCGGCCGCCGTGCAGAAGGCGATCGCATCCGGCAAGCCTGTCGTGGTTCATGTCCGCGCCTCGTGGTGCCTGCAATGCCGCGCGCAGGCCTCGATCCTCGACGGCCTGAAGAACGACCCCGCCTATGCTGGGGTGAGTGTCTTTCTCGTCGACTATGACAAGCAGAAGGACGTCGTCGCCAAGCTCGACTGTCCGCGCGCGACGCTGATCGCCTACAAGGGCGGCAAGGAAGTCAAGCGCATGTCCTGGGAGACCTCACAAGAGGCGGTGATCAAGGTCGTTAAGGCGGCGCTGTGAACCTTGTCCTCAACCTGCCGCTCGCCTTCGCGGCCGGGACGCTGACCATCCTCAGCCCCTGCGTGCTGCCGCTTGCGCCGGTCGTGGTTGCGAGCGCGCGCTCCCAGGACCCGCGCGGTCCGATTGCGCTCGCCCTCGGACTGGCGGCGACGTTCGGCATTGTGGGAGGTATCCTCGCCTCGTTTGGAGTCGCGTTCGGCGACTGGGATTGGGCGCGTGCGGTGTCCGCCGTGATTATGATCGCCATCGGTGCGGCGCTGCTCGTGCCCGCGATCGGCGATGCGATAGAGCGCCGGCTCGGTTTTGCCGACCGCGCCGCCGGCGTCCTGGGTGAGCGGCTGCCGAACGCTGGACTCGTCGGGCAGGCGGCGGCAGGGGTCGTGCTCGCCTTCGCCTGGGCGCCCTGCGCCGGCCCAATCCTGGGCGCCGCCTTGCTCCTCGCCGCCAAAGGCGGTTCGGTTGCGGCGGCGATGGCGACGATGTCGGCCTATGCGCTCGGCGCCGCGGGCGCGCTCATCGCCGTCGGCTATGCGGTCGGCCGCATCGCCTCGAAGGCGCGCTTCGCGTGGGCTGGCGCAGGCGGCAGGGTTGCGCTCGGCGCGACGTTCGCAATCATCGGCGCCGTGGTGCTGACCGGCCTTGATCACCACATCGAATCGGTTCTCGTGGCGGCGATGCCGGACTGGCTGACCGCTTTCGCCGCCTCGCTTTGACGCCCGACTTCGCGTCTCGGGCGCCACGCGATAAGGTTCACCGCCGGATGGCGCTCTCGCCGGCTGGGCCCTCAGAACCAGCGCCGCGGCGCTCGACCGGAGGACGTCAAATGGCCGACTCGACGCCGAAGACCATCGTCATCACCGGCGCCAGCAGCGGCATCGGCAAGGCGACGGCGCGGCTCTTCCTCGACAAGGGCTGGAACGTCGTCGCCACTATGCGCAACCCTGCGGCCGAGAAGGAGCTTAAAGAGCAGGCGCGGCTCAAGCTGATCACGCTCGACGTGCAGGATCCGGAAGGCCCGAAGGCCGCGGTCGCCGAGGCGATCGAGGCCTACGGGCGGATCGACGTGTGGCTCAACAACGCCGGCTATGGCGCTTTCGGGCCGGTCGAGGCTGGCGGACGCAAGGAGATTGAGCGTCAGTTCGACGTCAACGTCTTCGGCCTCATCGCCTGCGTTCAGGCGGTGGCGCCGCATTTCCGCGAGCGAAAAGCCGGCGTTCTCATCAATATCTCGTCGATCGGCGGAATCATGACGGTCCCGGCCTACGCCGTCTACAATGCGACTAAATTCGCGGTCGAGGGCCTGTCGGAAGGTTTGTGGTACGAACTCGGGACGTTCGGCGTTAAGGTCAAGGTGATCGAGCCCGGCGCAATCAAGACCGAGTTCGGCGGCCGTTCGCAAGACGTCTGGGACGTCTCCCGCGTACCTGCATACGCACCGTTCATGGACAAGGTGAACGCTGCGCGCGCGCACTACATCCAGAATTCGAGCTCGCCCGAAGTGGTTGCCGAGGTCATCTATCGGGCTGCGACTGATCCGAGCGACCGGATGCGCTATATCGCGGGCGCCGATGCGCGTCGCTTGATCCCGCTACGCCGGCTGCTCGGCGCCGGCGTCACGATGAAAATGATCAAGCAAAGGTTCGGGCTATAGTCTCGATCCGAGCATCGAGGCGTCGCCCATGCAGAACGAACACGCCGCGGACAGCCCCGAGCTCAGGCATTTTTCGTCCGCAGGCGTCGACATCGCGTTCATCGACGCCAAGCCGCAGGAGCGCGACCTTGGCGAGCCGATCCTGCTCATTCATGGCTTCGCCTCGAACCATCGCATCAACTGGGTCAATCCGCGTTGGGTCGACACTCTAACCAAGTCCGGGCGCCGCGTCGTGGCGTTCGATAACCGCGGCCATGGGCACAGCGAAAAGCTCTACGCGCCCGCCGACTATCACGCCGATTTGATGACCCGGGACGCGGCCAACCTGCTCGCGCATCTCGGGATCGAGCGCGCCGACGTGATGGGCTATTCCATGGGCGCGCGCATCGCGAGTTTCCTCGCGTTTGCCGAGCCGAACCTGGTGCGCTCGCTCGTTCTGGGCGGCCTCGGCGACCGGCTGGTGCGCGACGGCGGATTGCCAGAGTCGATCGCTGAAGCCTTGGAGGCGCCGTCGCTCGAGAGCCTTACCGACCCGACGCAACGCCTGTTCCGCGGCTTCGCGGACCAGACGAAGAGCGACCGCGCCGCGCTTGCTGCGTGCGTTCGGGGTTCGCGCCGCAACCTAACGCCAGCAGAGGCGGGGCGCATTGCTCAGCCGACGCTGATCGCGGTCGGCGAGCGGGATACGCTTGCCGGAGATCCGTCGAAGCTTGTCGCCCTGTGGCCGCGGGCGCAGGCGCTTTTAATCCCCGGGCGCGATCACAATCTCGCGGTCGGCGACAAGGCGTTCAAGGCCGGGGCGCTTGATTTTCTTGCCCGCCGGGCGTGACAGGGACCGCGGCCGTTCCTCACCTCGATCGCGTTCAGAATAGATATCCGCTGTCATGTGTTTCTTGTCGGCGACCCGGTTCATTGAGTTCAACGAGCCGCTCGAGCGGGAAAACCACGTGACAATCCGGCTGGAAACGTCAACACTGCGACTAAAGGCTGGCTTGACGGGCCGGACGATAATGGGGAACGAAAAGTCCATGGAGCTGGCTGAGGCGAGAGCCGGAGGCGGGGATGGCGATGCGGATCTCCAGGCCTCCGCTCTGCTGGCGGTCCAGGGGGTGACGATCCGGTTTGGCGGCGTGACCGCGCTCGAGGACGTCTCCTTCGAGGTCGCGCGCGGGGCGATCTGCGGTTTGATCGGCCCCAACGGGGCCGGCAAGACGACGCTCTTCAATTGCATCTCACGTCTCTATGATCCGGACGCGGGGTCGATTGTGTTCGACGGACGGCCGCTCTCGAGCTGCGCCAGGCATGAACTCGCTTCCCTGGGCATCGCGCGGACGTTCCAGAACGTCGCCCTGTTCTCGACCATGACCGTTCGCGAGAACGTGTGCGTCGGCGCGCACGCGATGGGGCGCGGCGGCTTTCTCTCGAATGCGCTGGCCATGCCGGCGTCGAGGCGCGAGGAAGTGAAGATCACCGAGCACGCCGATGCATTGATCGAGGAATTCGGTCTCAAGGCCGTTGCGGATCGTCCGGCGGGCGCGTTGCCATTCGGAATCCGCAAGCGGGTGGAACTTGCCCGCGCGCTCGCCAAAGGCCCAAAACTGTTGCTGCTGGACGAGCCGGCCGGCGGGCTCAACCACTCGGAAGTCGACGGGCTGGCGGATGAAATCCGCGCCATCCGCGACCGGCGCGGCGTCGCTGTGCTCTTGGTCGAGCATCACATGAATTTGGTCATGCGGGTCAGCGACCAGGTGGTTGCGCTCGACTTTGGCCGGGTGATCGCCAACGGCAAACCCGACGAGGTCAGGGCCAATCGCGAGGTCGTGCGCGCTTATCTCGGGAGCGCCAATTGACCCCGCAGATCCTGGAAGTGAAGGGTCTCGAAGCCTGGTACGGCCCGGCGCGGGCGCTGCACGGCGTCGATTTCGAGGTCGAGGACGGCGGCGTGACCGCGGTGCTGGGCGCCAATGGCGCCGGCAAGACGACGATCTTGCGGGCGCTGAGCGGCCTCATCCGCCGCACAGGCGACATCCGTTTTCGTGGCCGCCCAATCGGGGCGCTGGCGACTGAGGACGTCGCCCGTCTTGGGATCGCGCATGTGCCGGATGGGCGCGGCACGTTTGTCGATCTCACCGTCGAGGAGAACTTGCGGCTGGGCGCCTATGTGCGCGCCGATCGGCAAAGCGTCCGCGAGGATTTCGATCGCGTGTTCGATCTGTTCCCACGCCTCGCCGAACGGCGCCGCCAGCAAGCGGGAACGCTGTCGGGCGGCGAACAACAGATGCTGGCGATCGCGCGCGCGCTTCTCATGCGGCCGAATCTCCTGATGCTCGACGAGCCGTCGTTCGGCCTCGCGCCGCTGGTGGTGGCGGAAATCTTTCGCGCGCTCGCCGGGATCAACCGCGATGAGGGCGTGAGCCTCCTGATCGTTGAGCAGAACGCCTCACTCGCACTCGATCTTGCCGACCGTGCGGTGCTGATCGAAACCGGAAGGGTGGCGCTCAGCGGCCCGTCGCAGGCGTTTCGCGCCGACGATGCGGTCCGCCGCGCCTATCTCGGTTACTAGCCAAGGGAGCCCTGAGAAGCTTGGGCGAGTTTCTGCATCAACTGGCGTCTGGTCTCGCGCTCGGCGGGGTCTATGCGATCATGGCCCTGGCGCTGGTGATGATCTACCAGGCGACACATCTGATCAATTTCGCCCAAGGCGAAATGGCGATGTTCTCGACCTATTTCGCCTGGAAGCTGATGGACTTGGGCGAACCCTACTGGTTCGCCTTCTTCGCCACCGTCGTCGCCTCGTTCATCGGCGGGGTGGTGATCGAGCGACTGATTGTCAGGCCATTCGCTAACGCGCCCATTCTCGCTTCCGTGATCGTGTTCATTGGGCTCAGCCTGATCTTCAATTCGCTCGCCGGATGGCTGTACGGCTATTCGGTGACCTCGTTCGACTCGCCGTTCACCGGCCGCCCCTGGTTTGGCGCCGGCTACATGTCGGCGCATGAAGCAGGCGCCGTTCTCGTGACCTTGTGCGTGCTGGCGCTGGTTTACGCGTTTTTCCGTTTCACTCCACTAGGCCTGGCTATGCGTGCAGCGGCGCAAAATCCCGTGTCGAGCCGGCTGGTCGGCATTCGGGTCGGCTGGATGCTGGCGATCGGCTGGGGTTTGGCGGCGGCGATCGGGTCTGTCGCCGGCATGATGGCGGCGCCGATCGTCTATCTCGATCCCAACATGATGGGCGGAGTGCTGCTCTATGCGTTCGCCGGCGCGGTGCTCGGCGGCATCGACAACCCGTTTGGCGCCGTCTTTGGCGGCATCGCGGTCGGCGTGCTCGGCAATCTCATCGGCGCCTATGTGGTGGGCGATGAGGTCAAGCTCTCGGTCGCGCTCGCGATCATCATCGCCGTCCTGGTCTGGCGGCCGTCCGGACTGTTCGGGCGCCGCCTGGTGGCGAGGGTCTGACCCATGGCCGACGCCGACAGCGCGCTCGACGTCCTCGTCATCATCGTGGTCGGAGTCGTTGCGCTCGGCTTTCCGTTCGTCGCTTCGGGCTACCATATCTATCAGGGCGCTCAGGTGCTCATCTTCGCCGTCGCGCTGCTCGGCCTCAATCTCCTGACCGGCTTCAACGGCCAGATATCGCTGGGCCACGGCGCCTTCTTCGCCATCGGCGGCTATGGGGCGGCGATCCTGATAACGAAATTCGGGCTGCCGTACTGGGCGGCGATACCGCTGGCCAGCATTGCGTGCTTCGTAGCCGGTTTTCTGTTCGGCTTTCCGGCGCTCAGGTTCGGCGGACTTTATCTCGCACTCGCCACTTTCGCACTCGCCGTGGCGACCCCGCAGATCTTGAGTTACAAGGGCTTCGACGCCTTCACCGGGGGCTCGCAGGGGCTGACGCTCATGAAGCCCCATGCGCCGTTCGGCATTGGGCTAAACGCCGATCAATGGCTCTACCTCGTCTGCCTCGCTTGGGCCGCCGTGCTCTACTGGGCGGCGCGAAACCTCGTACGGGGGCGGATCGGACGGGGGCTGGTCGCCATTCGTGATCAGCCGATCGCCGCCGAGACGATGGGGATCAACGCGGCGCTCTACAAGACCACGTGTTTTGGCGTCAGCGCGCTCTATGCTGGCGTGGCTGGGGGCTTGAGCGCGATCGCTGTTGGCTTTGTCTCGCCGGAGAGCTTCGGGCTGCCGCTCTCGCTCGCCTTTCTGGTCGGCATCGTCGTCGGCGGGCTTGGTTCGCTTGGCGGCGCGCTGTTCGGCGCTCTGTTCATCGAGTTCGTGCCCAACATCGCCGACCAGCTCACGGTTAATTTCGGCGAAGGCGCCAAGGCGCTGCCGGGCGCAATTTACGGAGTGTTGCTCATTCTGGTAATGGCTGCGCTGCCGACGGGAGTGGCGGGCGCGGTGCGGGCGGCGGCACGGGCGTTCGCCCCGTCTCGACAGGCGAAAATAGAAAAAAGCGGTGGCGTCAACGTCGCTGCAAGTTATGGAGGAAAGGAAGAATCGCCATGATCACTCGACGTTCATTTCTGCAATCGAGCGCCGCCGCCGCGACGTTCGCCGCAAGCTCCGGCGCGGCCAGGGCCGACAACGCGCCAGGCGTCACCGGTACGGAGATCAAGATCGGGCAGACCATGCCCTACAGCGGCCCGGCTTCGGCTTACGGGGTGATCGGCAAGGCGGACTCCGCCTATTTCAAGATGATCAACGAGCAGGGCGGCGTGAACGGGCGCAAGATCAATCTGATCAGCCTCGATGACGGCTATAGCCCGCCGAAGACCGTCGAGCAGACGCGCCGCCTCATCGAGCAGGAGCAGGCCGCCTTTCTGTTCAACAGCCTCGGAACCGCGTGCTGCGCCTCTGTCCGGCAATACATGAACGACAACAAGATTCCGCAGCTCTTCGTCGCCACTGGCGCGAGCTTGTTCTCCGATCCGCAGCATTTCCCCTGGACCATGGGCTGGCAGCCGAACTACCAGACCGAGGCCGCAATCTTCGGCAAGCATATTGTCGCGACGAAACCTGACGCGAAGATCGGCGTGCTTTACCAGAATGACAGCTTCGGGAAGGACTACCTGATCGGTCTCAAGAACGGCCTCGGCGCAGACCACGCCGGCATGGTGATCAAGGAAGTTTCCTACGAGACGTCCGAGCCCACTGTCGATTCTCAGATCGTGACATTGCAGGGCGCAGGCGTCGATACGGTGCTCTACGCGGCGACGCCCAAATTCGCAGCCCAGGCGATCCGCAAGACTTACGACCTCGGCTGGTCGCCCGTTCGGTACATGACCGACGTGTCGCAGTCGGTCGCAACGGTGATGAAGCCCGCGGGTCTCGAAAAATCGAAGGGGGTCATCACGGCGGTCTACGGCAAGGACCCTACCGACGCCCGCTGGAAGGACGACCCTGGCTATAAGGCGTTCGCAGCGTTCGTGGGCAAATATCTGACGCCAAACGACCTGACTGACTCGAACGCAGTTTACGGCTTTGGAGCTGCCGCCACCATGGTTCAAGTGCTCAAACAGTGCGGCGACGATCTGTCGCGCGAGAATGTCATGCGACAGGCGGCGAACATCAAGGATCTAATGTTACCGATGGGTCTGCCGGGATTGAGCATCAACACCTCGCCGACCAATTTCAGCCCAATCCGTCAAATGGAGCTTGCAAGCTTCGATGGCGAGAGTTGGCGGGCGTTCGGCGACCTGATGAGCGGCTAAAGGGAAAACGGCGGCTTTAGCGCGCCCTGCTCCCGCAGGCGGACAAGGGCGCGCGTGGCTCGGTCGCCATCGAAGCGATCAAATGGGAGGACAGGTCATGATCACTCGACGCACATTTCTGCAATCGAGCGCCGCCGTCGCGGCTTTCGCCGCCAGCGCTGGCTCGGCTCGGGCCGAGAATGCGCCCGGCGTTACCGACACCGAAATCAAGATCGGGCAAACCATGCCTTACAGCGGCCCCGCGTCGGCCTATGGCGTGATTGGTCGGACCGAGGCTGCCTATTTCAAGATGATCAACGAGCAGGGCGGCATCGGTGGCCGCAAGATCAATTTTATCAGCCTCGACGACAGCTATAGTCCGCCGAAGACTGTCGAGCAGGTACGCCGGCTGGTCGAAGACGAGAAGGTAGCGTTTCTGTTCCAGACGCTCGGCACCCCACCGAACTTGGCGATCCGGAAATATCTCAACGACAACAAGGTGCCGCAGCTGTTCGTCTCGACGGGCGCCAGCACGTTCGCCGATCCCGAGCATTTCCCGTGGACGATCGGTTTCAATCCTAACTACCAAACGGAAGCGCACATCTACGGCAAGCACATTCTATCAACCAAGCCGGACGCCAAGATCGGCGTTCTTTATCAGAACGACGGCTTCGGTAAGGACTATCTGATTGGGCTAAAGGACGCGCTCGGCGCCGATCACGCCGCCATGGTGGTCAAGGAAGTGTCGTACGAGACTTCCGAGCCGACGGTCGACTCGCAAGTCGTGACGCTACAAGGCTCCGGCGCAGACGTGCTCCTGATCGCCGCCACCCCCAAATTTGCGGCACAAGCGATCCGCAAGTCCTTCGATCTCGGCTGGAACGCGGTGCGCTACGTCACCAACGTCTCCGTCTCGGTCACCACCGTGCTCAAGCCGGCCGGCCTCGACAAGTCGAAG
>Ga0209624_10001098_pt1 | contig 22276 bp, 9 predicted proteins | sample JacPinW_OM2H0_O1_FD_188565 | JGI IMG/M metagenome (GOLD analysis project Ga0209624, IMG submission 188565) | Forest soil microbial communities from Algoma, Ontario, Canada - Jack Pine, Ontario site 1_JW_OM2H0_O1 (SPAdes) (version 2) | ecosystem: Environmental > Terrestrial > Soil > Boreal...
CTCCGGCAATCTCTACGTCGCCGACGCAAAGGCGAATCAGGTCGTCGCCATCAACATCGGTAACAACACAACCACGCCACTCATCACCGGCGTCAACAACCCAAACCAAGTCGCCATCGACGGCGCGGGCAATCTCTTCGTCGCCGACACAAACAACAACCGCATCGCCGAACTCCCAGCGGCTGGCGGCGCAATCGTTACCCTGGGCACAGGCCTCTCAGCCCCACAGGGCATCGCCGTCGACACCGTCGGCAACATCTATATCGCCGACACCGGCAACAATCGCATCGTAGAAATCGTCGGAGGAGCTCAGCAGATCATCCTCCCATTCACCGGGCTCAACAAGCCCACCCGTATCTCGCTCGACGCAGCGAATGATATCTTCGTCGCCGACTCGGGCAACAACCGCGTAGTCGAATTTGTCGCCGGCCAAGGTCAGGTCACCGTCAACCTTGGCTCAACCACCGTGACTCCCGCAGGCATCGCCACCGACCCCGCTGGCAATCTCTACATCGCCGATGCGACCAGCCTCCAGGTGCTCGAACTCCTCGCCGGGACGACCACTGTAAACACCGTCCTGCCGAACCTCAAAGCCCCAGCGGATCTCGCCGTGGGACCCAACGCCAGCCTCTACATCGCAGACTCACAAACAACGTCACCAATCGCTCTCAATCGTTCGCTCGGCAATGTCACCTTCCCAATCACCAATGTCAACGAGACCAGCAACGTAACCTTCTCGCTGGCGAACACAGGCAACGCAGCGCTTTCCTTTCCAGGATCCCAACTGGCATCGCCAACAGCGCCAACAGCGCCAACCACCATCTTTGCCGTGACAGCCGCTTCGGGAAACGGCTGCTCCCTTGGATCCTCGGTTGCTCCCGGAGCCAATTGCCTGCTGAACGCCTCCTTTACGCCACCCGCACCGGGTTCCTTTAGCCAGGCCTTTTCCTTCGCCACCAATGCTGCAAACAACGCGGCCGCGCAAGCACTGCTCACAGGCACAGGCGACCACCTCGTCAGCACCACCACGGCAATCTCGATCACCTCGCCCACGACATCAACGATCGGCTTTGGAGCACCCGTCGTTCTCTCCACCGTAGTCTCACTCGCTTCCAACTCCGGAACACCCAGTGGCACCATAACCCTGTCTGTCGATGGCCAATCGCGACCCCCAGTACCCTTCGGCACCGGCACAGTTCCTCTTACGTTGAACCTTCCCGTTGGCATCCACGTCGTTACGGCAGCGTTCAGCGGCGACTCAGTCTATGCCAGCAGCGGCAGTTCCGTTAGCTTCACCGTGGTGAGAGCATCCACAACCACCACTCTCACCACTTCCTCCAGCACTCCGGGAGGCACGCCCAACATCACCTTCACCGCAACCGTCACCTCGCCAACCGCAAGCGGCGAAACCGGAACCGTCAGCTTCTACGCCGGAACAACCCTGCTCAGCACATCCACTCTCGTCAGCAACTCCGCAACATACACAACGTCGAACATCACCTTCTCCAGTAACAGCTTCACCGCGGTCTATAGCGGCGATGTCAACTTCAGCTCCTCCACGTCAGCGGCCCTCCAGCCTGCCCCGGATTTCGCCCTGACCTCGTCCAGTTCCACCATCGCCACCGCTCAGGGAGGCGTCGCTACTGCGTCCGTCACCCTCACTCCGATCTTCGGTTTCTCTGGAGTCATCACCCCCTCCTGCAGTAACCTCCCGGCCAACGCGGTCTGTCGCTTCCAGCCGACAACAGTGTCGTTCAGCGGCAATACGCCCGTAGGCGCTTCAATCCAGATCTACACAAACGTCTCCAGTACGGCAGCCAGGTTGCAAACGCACGATGCCAGCCGGATCACGTTTGCGCTGGTCGGCCCCTGGGGAATCGGAATGCTCGCACTCTTCGGATGCAAACGCGGAAAGAGGGTGCGTCTCGCACAACTGTTGCTCCTGGCTGTTGCAACCCTGTGTGCGGCAAGCGGTCTTACAGGCTGCCTCGCACACCCGGTCACGCCGCTCACTCCTCCAGGAACACAGAACGTCACCGTTTCGTTCGCAAGCTCCGGGAGCGCCACACCCATAACGCATTCACTCACCTACAACCTGACAGTAAATACGCAATAGCAATATCTCTTTATCGAACGGGCTCGTTCCATTTGCATGGGACGAGCCCGATCTTATTTAAAGAAGGGGGCACAAGCAGCCGATCTCCGTCCACTATCCCTTTGAGCCTGTTGAAAGAGCTGCGACGGCCAGTCACAAAAACTGAGGAACCAAACCCGCGATCCCCGCATCCAACGGAGGAAAAAGGACCAATTGATTCCCCTTCGGAAGGAACTCACATGAGAAACAACACCACTCCTCCCACCGCACAGGAATATGACCTCGTCATTCTTGGCAGCGGCGAAGGCGGAAAATATCTTGCCTGGACGCTCGCCAAACAAGGAAAGAAAGTTGCCGTCGTCGAGAAAAAATATATCGGCGGATCCTGTCCCAACATCGCCTGCCTCCCCAGCAAGAACGTCATCCATAGCTCCAAAGTCGCCTCTTACTTCTTCCGAAGCGAGGAGTTCGGAATTACTAAGGACAACGTCCAGATCCACATGCCCGCGGTGCGCGAGCGCAAACGCAAAATGGTCGCCGGACTGGTCGACGTACACCTCGCAAACTACAAATCAAGCGGTGCTGAACTGATCATGGGTTACGGGCGCTTAATCGCTCCCAAAACCATCGAGGTCGAGCTCAACAGCGGTGGAACCCGCGTCCTCCATGGCGAAAATATCGTCGTCAACACTGGCACCCACGCCACCGTGCCCGACACTCCCGGCCTCCGCGAAGCCGACCCCCTCACTCACGTCCAAGCGCTCGAGCTGGACCACATCCCCGGCCATCTCATCGTCCTGGGCGGAGGCTTCGTCGGTCTGGAACTCTCCCAGGCGATGCGGCGCTTCGGCAGTCGTGTAACCATCATCGACCATCACGATCGCTTAGCTCCCGCAGAAGATGAAGACGTCTCTCAGGCCCTTCAGGATCTATTCCGCGATGAGGGCATCGAACTCGTACTCGGCGCGCAGGTCAAAAGCGTCGAAGGCAAATCCGGTCAGTCAGTGAAACTTCACCTGATCCAGCGCGGATCAGAGAAGACAATCGAAGGCACGGATATTCTCGTCGCGGCTGGTCGCACGCCCAACACCTCGGGCTTCGGCCTCGAAATCGCGGGCGTAAAACTCACCAAAGACGGGTACATCAAAGTTAACAAGCGGCTCCAGACAAGCGCGCCCGGCGTCTGGGCCATCGGCGAGTGCGCCGGCTCCCCAAAATTTACCCACATCTCTTTCGATGACTTTCGCGTCGTCCGCGACAACCTCACCGGCGGCGATCGCGTCACCACCGGTCGTCAGGTCCCATTCTGCGTCTTCACCGACCCCGAGTTGGCAAGAGTCGGCCTCAACGAAACCGAAGCCAAGGCAAACGGAATCCCTTATCGCCTGGCGAAGATCCCAATGGCCGCCGACCTCCGCGCCATCACGCTCTCCGAGACACGCGGCTTCATGAAGGCACTCATCGACACCAAAACAGATCGCATCCTCGGTATCACCGTCTTCGGCGTTAGCGCTGGCGAGATCATGGGCGCTGTGCAGATAGCCATGATCGCCGGACTCCCCTACACTGCCCTCCGCGACGCCATCATCACTCACCCAACTCTGCTCGAGGGACTCCTTGGTCTCTTCGCCGCCGTGCCGCCAAAGGAAAAGGCGCAACGAAAGAGCCCGAAGGGGAAAAAAGCAGCCGAAGGACTTTCCCGTTGATTTACTCTGTGCGAGTGGAATTGCTCGCATTGAAAAATGATCGAGGCCATCTCGACTGGGCAGGCCTTAAGCCATGGACAACTTTCAAGAGTTCTCGGATACCACCACGAATGAAGTACCCGTTCGAGGATTCCTCCACCGCCCAACCAATTCGGGCGCAATTCCGGTCCCAAATTTGAGTACAGACGGCCTCGTCCTGACCCACGGCGCAGGAGCAAACTGCAACGTTCCGCTTCTGGTAGAACTGGCAAATCAATTTTCTGCCGCGGGATTGATTGTGCTCCGCTGCGATCTTCCCTTTCGCCAGGCACGACCGCACGGGCCGCCACCGCGCGGCAGCGCAGAACGCGACCAGCAGGGACTCAGAGCGGCAATTGCGTCCATGCGACGACAAACCTCGGGCCGCATATTTCTCAGCGGTCATTCTTACGGAGGAAGACAGGCATCCATGCTGGCCGCATCGGAAGCCGGTCTCGTCGACCGACTCCTGCTACTCTCGTACCCGCTCCACCCGCCGCAACGGCCAACTGAACTACGAACGCAACACTTCCCGCAACTCCAAACCCCTGCGATGTTCGTCCACGGAACGCGGGATGGTTTCGGATCCATCGACGAAATGCTATCGGCGTTGAACCTCATCCCGGCCGAAACCGAACTGCTTCCGATTGCCAGCGCGGGGCACGAACTCATGACCAGGCGAAACCGTGATGAGATGCCAAAAAATGTGGTGGAGACGTTCCGGTTATTCGCTCACGAAGTGGGTGCCTGAGTTTGGCCTGCCGCGGCCCCTAATGGGCACCCAAAATAGACCGCCCGTCACCCACCATAAACTGACCACGAAATCACCACAAAAACACCACAAAAAACCATCCAAGAGTGCGTTAAATTCGCATCAGACTGCCGCAAAAACCACTGAATTGGTCAAACCACTTCCGCATCGTACCCCCGCTCATGTATGCTTCTCCGCGGAGGAAATTATGAAGAGATTGGTCGGCCTGCTGGTAGTTCTTACAGCAGGATTTGCAGCACCTCTCACAGCCCACTGCCAGGTCAGTTTTTACGGTGATTTCAGTGCCAGCAAGCTCACTTACCTCTCTAACACCAATGTTTTATACGGCCCTACGATCGGCTCATTCATCGACTTCGTAAGCGCCAAGTACATCAACCTTTCAGCCGACTTCCGCGGAACCTTCGTAGGTGCCGGCGGAGTACGCCTCGACGGTTTTGTTGTCGGACCACGTGTAGCCACGGCCATCAAATTCCAAAAGCTAAAACCCTACGCCGAATTCATGGTAGGCTTCGCCCGCTACAACAACGGTCAGAACGTAGCTGCCAGCTCGTCGACCGACTCAGAAATCCAAGTAAACACAGGAGTTGACCGCCCTGTGGCACGCCTAATCGACTGGCGCGTCTTCGAGTACAGCTACGCGCAGTACTACGGACTCAGCGGACAATACCACCCGAAGACGTTCAGCACCGGCATTGTGTTTCACCTCCACTAGCCGACTCGAAATAATGGAGTCCCAATGAAGCTTGTCGCCATCTCCTGCGTCATCACGTTCTTAGCAACGCCACTGCTCATCGCACAGGATTCAAGGACAGTCACCGAACCTACGCTCCCTCCCGTGTGTACGTCGCTCGACGCGCACCTCAGCATCATGGGCCACAGCCTCGGTGAAGCTGATGAAAGGTTGCTGGATACGGGACGAATTCAACAGGCACTCGACGCATGCGGCACTGGTCACGGCGTCCTTCTGCGCGTGCATGGAAGAGACAATGCATTCCTCAGTGGCCCTCTGGAGCTTCGCGAAGGCGTGACCCTCATCGTCGACAAAGACGTTACCTTATTCGCGTCTCGCGATCCGGCCATCTATGAGAAGACGCCCGGCAGTTGCGGCTTGGTCAACGACTTAGGCAACGGCTGCAAGCCGCTCATAACAGCCCAGCACATATCCGGAGCCGGGGTGATGGGAGACGGAACCATCGATGGAAGAGGTGGAGAAAAAATTCTCGGGAAGAACGTCACCTGGTGGGATCTCGCAGAACAGGCACGAAATGGTGGCAGGCAGCAGGTCCCTCGCATCATCGTCACCGATACAGCGGACAATTTCACCCTCTACCGAATCACTTTAAAGAATTCTCCTAACTTCCACGTTGTCTACAACCATGGAGACGGATTCACGGTGTGGGGACTTAAGATCGATACCCCGAAGCGCGGCGCTCGGAATACAGACGGAGTTGATCCTGGCGCGGGATCGAAGAACATCACGATTACCCACAGTTACATTCGGACTGGTGACGACAACGTTGCTATCAAAGGTGGCCCCGGAGGGGTCACCAATATGACAGTGATTCACAATCACTTCTATTGGGGACACGGCATGTCAATCGGTAGCGAAACCAACGGTGGCGTGAGCAAAATCCGGGTCTCCGATCTCTCACTCGACGGTCCAGACAATGGCATCCGAATCAAATCGAACGGATCTCGAGGCGGGTTGGTACATGACGTTGTCTACGACGACGTCTGCGTACGCGACTCACCCAATCCCATTACGCTCGACACGGGGTACACGGCCGCAGGCACGGTTGAAGGAAACTCTCCGCCCACCATGCGCGACATCACCTTACGTAACGTTCGAGTCTCAGGCGGCGGAAAGATTTCATTCAATGGATACGCCAAAGACTACCGCATTGTAGTCAATCTCGATGATGTTCTGCTGACCGATGGTTCTCCCTACGCCTATTCGCTTCATCACGCCGACGTTGTCTTCGGGCCAGGGCCGGTCAATCTCAAACTCTCCGGAGGAGTCGATTCGACGTTACAGGGAACCCATGGCAAGGGGTCGGCTGCCTCATGCACAGACAAGTTTGTTCCATTTCCGAAAGAATGATTACGCCCTCACCTGGTCTCAACTGAAGGCACACAACCCCACGTACTGAAATTCATAGTGGTCGACTCAATTGAACGCAACAATCCGCACAAAATACGTGTCTACTATAGGGAGTACATCTATCACCAATTCAAGGAATTAAATGACGAAGCTGACGCACCGCTACGCCCTCATCGCCATTTTGCTTCCCGCTCTTGCTTTAAGAGCCCAAGACGCCAGCAAACAGGCTAAGGATACGAGCACGCCGTCTCCGAGCGGAACAGAGCCGTTAGAGACTCTCAAGGTTACAACTCGCATCGTCGTCCTGGATGTCGTCGTCACCGACAAGAAGGGGACTTTGGTCGATCGCGAACTCACGCGCGACGACTTCACCGTATTCGAGGACAAACAACCCCAGAAAACCCGTAGCTTCGAGCCGCCCAGCGAGCACCGGATGCCCGCCAGCGAAACGGCAATCGTCAACTCCGCTGCCGATCTGAAGAAGATCGGCGATGCGCCCGTAACCATTCTCGTTTTGGATGAGCTCAACTCGCGCTTCGAAGACATGAGCTTCTCGCGACAGATGACGATCAAATACCTTCAGTCTCAGCCGGCGGTATTGAAAGAACCAACCGTTTTAATGATTGCCATGAACAGCACCTTTCAGCAGGTGCACGATTACACTCAGAACCGCGATGAGTTGATCGAAGTTGTCAAAAAACACATGCCCGAATATCCATGGCGCATGATGAACAGCGGCAAAACCGGCCCGGGGGCGGTGGAGCGAATGGCGCAGGTGATGGCCGCTCTGCAGCAGATAGGTCAGGCCTCGACAGGAACGCCCGGACGCAAAAACCTGATCTGGATCGGTAACGGCTTTCCCACAGCCGATCTCGTTGGACTCGAACAGCAGCAGGCAGACACTATCGAAGCTGCCATGAGGCGATGCACCGCTCGCCTGCTTGCAGCGCGGATAACCATGTACAGCATCAACCCGACTGCGGGCTCTACCTCCATGATCGAGGCCGACACACCGGACGACCTCAATAGCTCACTGGACGAGAATGGCAGCGACCCCTTTGGCATGGGAACAGTCTCATTCACAAACTTCGCACCTTCCACCGGTGGAATTGCCTTCACAGGACGCAATGACTTGAGCAATGTGATCGCCGAAGGTATCGCCAAGGGACAGAATTACTACACACTCTCCTACTCGCCAACCAACACTTCGCAAGACCCCGCGAAGTTCCGCAACATCAGGGTAGTCATGAAAGATCCATCTCTTCGCGCGACCACTCGAGATGGCTACTATCCCGGCAGCGCCGCCGATCTGAACCCGGTACTCGACAAAACCATGTCGTCTAAACAGGTAACCGCGAACCTGCAGTTAGATCTTTCAGCGGCGCTGACAACGACAATCTCGTATAACGGACTCGACATTGCAGCAACGAAATCGGCCAACGGTGTTTACCAGATCCACGTTGCAGCGACGGGCATCAATTGGTCAGATCCAGGACCCGACGGCGGCCAGCACACTGAGGCAACGATTGCAGCGGGCTGGTACGACAGCAAAAACAAACTCCTCGGCCACGTCATTCGCGAAGAGACATTCCCTCGAGGAAGCGGGAATGCCGGTGCGAATTTCATACTGCCTGTTGAACTCCCCAATAATGTGGTCCGCCTGCGGTTCGTCGTTCGAGATGTATTGAACGGGCACATGGGAACAGTAGACCTGACGAAGTTCTAAGGGCCACGGTTGCTTGAGGCAAATCATCGGGGCGGCCCTAAGGACCGCCCCAACTCAGCAGAGGCCGAGAGGTTATTCCTGACCAGCGACGCCAGCCGCAACAGTGAACTGCATGGGCATCGTCACAGAGGTGTTGTTCGGTCCGGAAATGGTCAAATTGACCTTATAAGATCCTGTCGGCGTCAAACTCGCTTTTGGAGCCGTGGAGCTGCTGCATCCGCTAAGGACCATTGACCCGCCGGTCAACAAGCCCACGGCTATCACAATCGCGAGTAATCCCGTCTTCCGCAGACGCTTGCGAAAGCCAAAGACGCCGATCGAGCTGCTCAAGAACACCGGCCATCCCAGAACGCCGGCAAGCGCCGCGTCGGAGTGGGCCGAACCTATAGCAGGGCGGATTGCTCGCGACGAACTGGAAGTCGGCACAACTCCAGAACCTACATCGGTCCAGAGTGTCACTCCAACCGTTTGGGACGTGGAAGACCCCGGAACTGGCGCAAATACCAGTGTTGTTGGTGTGACTGTGCATACCGAGTTCGCCGGCAGGCCGGAACAAGCGAAGCTAACTGTTCCATTCAGAGTATTGCTCGGAGTAACGACAACCGTTGCTAGTGCCGTCGAACCTTGCGCAGTTCCCAAGCTCAACGAACTCACCTGTGCCTGGGTCGTTGGCGAAATGAAAGCGGCGAGGAACCCCTGAGCATCGGGTTGAATCGTAAGGGTGGCAACCGGAGAAGTGGTCTTGGTGTAGTTAGCATCCCCGCTATAGACTGCCGTAATTTCGTGGGATCCCGCGAGCAGGCCAAAGCTTTGTGGAGTGTATGGGAGTTGTGTTGCGGGATTTATCCCGGCCTGAGGATCGACGATGCTGGCCACACCGGACGCATTCAGCGAACCCGTCCCAATGGATTGGCCATCTGCTAAGAAAGTGATCGTGCCAGTAGGAATCCCTCCAGTTGCAGAGGCAACCTTGGCTGTTATCGTCAAAGGCTGGAACTGCGGTACTGAGGCCGGAGACAGTGTGACCGCCGCGCTCGTAGCACCGGTAGTTACCGTAACGCTCAGAGCTGGAGCCGTACTGGTTGCATAGAAAACATCGCCGCTATAGACGGCTGTCACGCTAAGCGTACCAACATTCTGACCATTGATGCTTGTCGAGGCGATTCCATTGCCGTCCAACGTGACGGGAATGCCCACGGGAGTTGTACCCACGAAGAACTGAACAGTGCCCGTTGGGGTGCACGATGGTGCACTCGTATTGCATTGCGCCGGAGTAACCGTAGTCGTCACAGTGAACGCGACGGAATACTGTGGATTGCCTGTGGCGGGCGAGGTAATGACAGTCTTGGAGGATGTCGCCGTCAAAACCGCGCCTGTACCACTCAGCACGACCGACGGCGCCACTGGCAACGTTGGCGAGATTCCCGCCTCTGTAAATGTTGCGCTGAAGCTGCCTATCGCCACTGGGTTGAACTGCGCGGCGAGGTAACAAGTATCTCCCGGCGTTAGGTTCTCATTTGCAAAGCAACCCGATGAGCTCGGCCCTGTAAGCGTAAACAACGACGTATCGCCCGTACTGGTATACAGCGAAGGAGGAAGGGTTGCGGTAACCGATCCGGTGTTCGTCTCCTGAATCGTCTTCACCGGACTCGAAGCATTGATCGCCGCAAGCCCAAGGTTCTCCACCACGGACGTACGATCGATGAAAAACGCACGGTCGTTGCCCGAATCGAGAACATAGAGCCGGCCGCTGGTAGTCGACGCAACTCCGCCCGGAAGGTTCAGGAGCAACGCATCGGCTGCGCCCGGTAGTATACCGCTGCCGCTTTGGCCCAACGTCCCTGCCGTTGTGTTGATGACTCCCGCAGCGTTGACCAGCCGAATCACATGGTTACCCGTATCAGCGATGTAGATATCGCCGGCGGCGTCCAGCGCAACTCCGGTCGGTCCGCTCAGTTCAGCGCCAGTCGCTGCACCGCCATTGCCCGAGGAACCATTCTGACCATTGCCCGCAACTGCCACCGCCTTACCGGTACCGGCGACAATCTCACTGATTGTATTGTGGCCAGTATCAGCAACGAAGATGTTGGAATAGGCATCCACTTGCAAACCCGTGGGACCACTGAAGACCGCGCTGCCGACAGCAAAAATATATCCCGAGGCGGTCAACTCGCGAACGGCGTTGTTCCCTGTGTCGGAGATGAACACATTCCCGAAAGAGTCGGAAGTAAGGCCGGCCGGCGCGGAGAGCTTCGCCTGAGTCCCTACGCAGCCATTACCGAAGGCATCGAGCGCAGCAGCACAGGTCGTAGTGGCTCCTCCAGCCGCAACACGAATCACGCCGGTTACCGGATCGATGCGACGAACAACCCCGTTGCCTGTGTCTGCGATGTAAATGGCTCCATCAGGGGTCACCGTAACGGCAGAAGGTGCGGAAAGAGTCGCCGAAGTTGCCGGGCCTCCATTGCCGCTGTTGCCCGCGGCACCGGTTCCCGCGATGATCATTCCGTTACCGGAGCTGTTGTACTCAATCACCACATTGTCGCCGGTGTCCGCGATATAAGTGTTGCCGGCAGCGTCGAGCGCGACCCCTGCAGGCGATTTGTAACCAGTACCGATCGAGGTTGTCGTACCGGGATCCAACGCAATAGCAGCAGCCGCTCCCATCCCACTCAGAGAGAAATTCACTGTTGCACCAAGAGCAGAGCTTACGGTCAGCGTCGCAAGATCCACGCCCGGTTTCGACGGCGTAAAGGTAACGGTAATTGTGCAGTCGGTCGTAGTATCCGAATTTGTGGAGCAGTTTGCTGGCGTACTGACAGTAAAATCCGCATTTCCCGTAATGACGAATGGAGAAGTCGCCGCCGGTGTGTCGCCTACCGCAAAATGCACAACCAGGGTCTGCGTAGTGGAACTGGTTGAGTTCGTTACCGGGAAACTTTGGTTGAGCGATACCTTGCGGATACGCGAATTCAGCGAATCAGAGATATAAACGTTCCCCTGGCCGTCGACAGCAACACCCATTGCACTATTCGGATTCAACGTTGCTAGCGTAGCCTGGCAGTTGTCACCAATAGAACCGGGTTGACCGCATCCAGCGCCACCAGACGTTTTGCCAAACGTCCCAGCGATGACCCGCATATAGCCAGTTGTTCCATCGACAAACCAGATGACGCTATCGCCGTTGTCTGCGACGTAAATATTCCCCCGCGCATCCAAGGCAATCTTGCGGGGAGCGGCGATCGTCATGCTGTTTGCCAGCACAACACCGCCGGTGTAAGTAGTCGTCGACCCTCCACCAATAATTGTGTAAATCGAACCGGGCGCAGCAACCGCCCCGGCGTTGGTCGCCGCGATCAGTGCAGCAACCTGAGCGCCCCCTGCATAGACAACGCGTACCTTGCTATTGCCCTGGTCCGCGATAAACAGATTACCGTTGGCGTCCACCTCGACATCTTCGGGAGTGGAAAGTTGCGCGGCCGTCGCCGGTCCTCCGTCTCCAGATGACCCAGGCGGAGCCACCGCACCGCCTCCTGGATTTTTGCCGACAATCGTGGAGATCACTCCGGCTGTATTCACCATTCGGACGACGTTATTCCCGCTATCTGCGATGTAAATATTTCCTGCGGCGTCGGCCGTCACGCCACGCGGCTGGTTTACCTCCGCGGAGGTCGCCGGTCCACCATCGCCCGTATAGCCCGTTCCCGCAGTGTTTTTAGCCCCAGGAGCACCCGTCAACGCTCCTGCAACGTAAGACATCACTCCAGTAGCGGCGCTGATCTTTTGGATGAGCCTGGCAGTATAGCCGGCAATGTAGACATCTCCATTTTTCGAAACAGAGAGTCCGCGGCTCGAAGCGAGCGAAGTATATCCGCCACCCGCATTCCCCGCGCCATCATTTGCCGAACAGTTATCACCATACTTATCCAGGGCCGACGTGCAGACGGTCGTCTTTGCGCTTCCAGCGAAAAGTGTGATCAGCCCGCTGCGCGCATCGATTCTGCGAATCAAAGCCTGAGCGCCGTTGTCGATGAAGTAGACATTCCCGGCGGAATCGACCCCCACATCATGAGTGTCGCTACTGGTGACAACAGAAGAAGAACTCGCAAGACAACCATTTCCTACCAGATCGGTAGACTTCCCTACGGTCCCAGTTGTTCCGATCGCGCCCGGACACGCAGCTCCCAATGCAGGAGCAGTACCGCCTCCAGCAATAGTGTTGATGGTGTAAGGAAGCAGGTAGGGCGCCGCGGTTTGTGCGTTTAGGGAGTCAATTCCCGCCAACAAGAAAGCAGTTGCAAAGACACACTTACCGGCCCGACTCATCGCATTTCCCAAAACCATCATTCCAACACTCCATCAATTTCAACTTTTCGATTCACCGCCTCAACTGGACCCGATCGTACAGACGTGGATGCTCCAAAGCAGCCCGTGAGCCCAGCGTGGTAAGACCACGGCGACCGGAATTAGAGAAAACTAGTGAACCGCCCGAAATGTACCTGTTGGCGTATACGAATGTCAATAATGGATTAGTCGCGACTTCCGCGGGTGATTACCTCCCTAACGCTCTTCCGCACAGAATACTTGACAGCCGTATCGTGCGAAAAGCATACTTTCCGCGGCTGGTATGGTCAGACCAGTATCGGTCCGAATCAATGGAGTAAGGCATGGATAGCAACAACTCTCTCAGGCCGCTGTGCCGTGGCGCTGAGGTGCGTAAGATGTTTTCTAGCACTTTGCGGATTTTTTTCATCGCTCTGTTTGCTGGAGCGATGATGCTCACCGTGCGCCCTGCACTCGCGCAGAATACCGGTAGCATCTTCGGTACCGTTCAGGACTCAACTGGTGCAGTTATTCCCGGGGCCATCCTCACCGCGACTGACCCTGCTCATGCCATTGCCCGTTCCGTCAAAAGCAACGGTTCCGGCGAATTTGTTTTCAGTGGCCTGCCAATCGGAACCTACACTCTCTCCGCGAGATCCCCTCAGTTTGAAAACTCGATTATCACTGGCATTCGGGTCGACGCGAACGCCGACATTAAAGAGATCGTCAAGATGGTGACGGGAGCGACGACTGAATCAGTCACTGTCGTTGACAACACCAGCTCGGCGCTCGATGCTAAGTCGGCAACTCTCGGCACGATGATCGATGAGAAATTGGTCGAAGACCTGCCGATTGACGGCCACAACGCCGTCGCCCTTACGGCGCTTCTTCCTGGCGTCGTTGACGTAAACGCGCCCGCAACGTTTACTGGCGACACAAAGGGGCCAACCTTCAGCGCGTCCGGTTCAAGAAACACACAAAACCTGATGCTGTTCGATGGCCTGATGTGGAACAACCTCTTCTACAACACCGGTATCAACTACCCGCCACCGAACTCTTTGCAGGAGATCAGTGCAGTCCTTAACAATTACAAAGCCGAATACGGGCGCAACGCAGGCTCCGTCGTCAACGTAGTCACCAGGAGTGGCACGAACCAGGTCCATGGCGCCGTCTGGGACTACATCCAGAACCAGTACTTCAACGCCGCAGACTATCTCTCCACTGTGAACCCGAAGGACAATATCAACCAGGTCGGTTTCACCATCGGCGGCCCGGTGATCAAAGACAAGCTCTTTCTCTTTGGAGCATTCCAGGATCTGATCGGCCGTTTGCAAACAACTGGATCGATCCCCGTCATTGGCTACGCAGAACGCGGATTGAATCCTGATGGCGTCACTGCACGGCCATGCAGTACACCCGGCCCTTTTCCGGGAATGACCTGCGCAAGCTTTCTATCAGACGCAACCGGAGGAAAAATCATCAATCCAGTTTCGGTCGCTGGGACGAGCGGAAACCAGGCAACCGCGACAGATGCCGAAAACAATATCAACGTAGCCTACCAGCAGGCCGGTGGCACAGGGCAGTCGCCTTGCATCCCGCTGTTGTTTGCAGCACAGACATATCAATTCAAAGTTCCGGGCCTTTCGGGAACCCAGCAGACTTATCTGCCGAACGGAGAGGTGCCCGTACAGTGCCTGAACCCCGTAATGCTGAAGGTCGTCAACACTTTTGTTCCTGCAGTCGTTAATTCAACCGGAGGCCTTGCAGTATCACAATCCAACAGCCCCACCGGCGACAAGAATCTACTGGTGCGTTCGGACTACGTGCTGAACGGCCAACACAGCTTCGACGCTCGATACAACCTCATCAACTCCAACGCCCTCGGTCCGCTGGGCGTCAATAGTTCCTCACTAGGCGTCGGAACCTACGCCATCGTCTCCCAACAAGCCCTCAGCAACTTCGGCAACGTCGGTTGGACTTGGGTCATGACCCAAAGCCTGGTGAACCGGATGCGCTTTGGATATAAGCGCTTCGAGAGCACCCAGCATCCATTGGATAACCGGACCCTGAACAGCTTCGGAGGTAACTTCGTCGAAACCGGAATTCCCACGCTGCCGGCCTTCAATTTCTCAGGTCAATTTGCTCTGGGCAGTACAAGCCAGGGATATCAGGACCACATCAACGAAAATATCGAGCTGAATGAGAATATGACGTGGGTCAAGGGCAACCACACGATTCAAGGTGGCTTTGAGTTCCTTCGTCTGCAATACCTCACTCGCTCTGACTACCCCGGCCAGATTGCGTTCAGTTCAACCTACACCGGCGTCAGTTTCGCCGACGGAATGCTGGGTCTCGCCAACTCAGTCACGGCACAGAATCGGCTCATTCAGGGCGGTATCCAGCACGCTGTCTTCGCATGGCTTCAGGACGACTGGCGGGTCACCGCGAAGTTGACTCTGAATCTCGGTGCTCGTTACGAGCTACCCTTCCAGTGGTTCGAGCCTCACGGGGAATCGGCAACATTTATCCCCGGCATCCAGTCGACCGTCTTCCCCGGCGCCGTCGGCGGCCTCGGATTTCCTGGTGATAAAGGTGTCTTGCCCTCGCTCGTACCCACGGATTACAACGGAATCGCCCCGCGAGTGGGATTTGCCTATGACGTAACGGGCGCCGGCAAATTCCTGGTTCGCGGTGGATACGGCATCTTCTTCGACGCCGTCAATGCCAACGTAGTCGGTGTCGGCGAGCCATACCACTATAACTTCTTCACCTCAATACCCGTAGGGGGCGCTTCGGTTCCTTTGTTGCAATCCCTCGGAGGGCCGGTTACCGTCATTCCTCCAGCCTTCGATCCTAAAAATCCGCAGTTCATAGCACCCTACTCCATCTTCTTTCCGGACCGAAACTTCCGTACTCCCTATGCCGAAGCGGTCAACTTCGGCATCCAGTACCATGTTCCCCACGGTGGCACGCTCGACACAAACTACGTCGGCAAATTCGCGCGCAAGCTCACAGTGCCCCTCGACTTGAATCCGGCAATCTACGATTGCAGCGGAGGATACTACCAGGCAGACCCCGCGAAATACTGCACCAACGCAAGCTCAACCACGGCCTCCACCCAGCAGCGTTTGCGTTACGCACCCTTCAACTACGGCGGTCAGGGAATCGTCGACATCCTGAGCATCGGAACGTCGAGTTACAACGCGCTGCAGATGCAGTACACCCAACGCGGAGGCAAGTATCTCAACATGCTCGCCTCGTACACCTTCTCCCGCGCAATCGACGTCGACACCAACGGACAGACCACATCCAACGCGGTGCCCGACGTATTCAACATCCGCTCCGACCGCGGACTATCCGACAACAACGCGACACAAATCTTCAGCGTGGGCTGGGTGACGCGGTTTCCCAAGGTCAACAGCGACTCTCGTGTCGTTCGCTCCATCTTCAACGACTGGGTCTACAGCGGAACTTACCAGGCTCACTCCGGCCGTCCGTTCAGCGTAACCATTAACAACGACTCCGCGCTGGATGGAGAGATAAACCAGAGGGCAGCACTCGTCCCCGGGGCGAACCCGCTTCTCCCATCGAATCGGCATCGCGTCGCGAAAGTCGCAGAATACTTCAACGTCGACGCATTCACTTACCCAACTGTCGGCACCTTCAGCCCGGTCGGCAGAAACGCATTTATCGGACCCGCCTACATCATGACGAACATGACTCTCGGACGGGACTTCCCTATGTCTCAATGGCGCGAAGGATTGCGGCTCAACCTCCGTGTTGAAGGCTATAACGTCTTCAACACGCCGAATCTCGGTCAGCCTCAATCCACCTTCTCCTGCTCGACAACCTCAACGAAGGGTGGATCGTGTACGGCAGCAGGTGGCTCCTATCCCCTTGTCTTCGGTACGCCAAACTTCGGCAGTATCCGCAACACCTACGGGAATAACGCCAACACTTCAACCAATGGCCGCAAACTGCAGTTCGCTGCAACGGTCTTCTTCTAATATGCAACTCGGATTCGCAAGAGTACTCGAAGCCGGCAAGGACTCAGTCCCTGTCGGCTTCAGTATTTAACAAACTGTCTCACGCATCCAACGAGGGGGAAACGAATGCTCCGCGCTCTTGAAAACGCGGGTTAAGGAATAACCTCGGTCGCCGTGGCGAAGCTGAGCTGATGTATCGCCATCCAGGTCTGCGAGTAGGCGTTTAGCGCGTCCGAGGTTACCGATCGCGACTCGCGCAGAGCATCTAGGTAGTCGATTAACGCAAGTCCCCCATGTTCATAACTGAACTTGGAAATATCGAGGACATCCTTTGCTTCATCCAGGTAGTGCCCGTTGTACCGATCCGAGAGTATCTTCGCATTCACATAGCCGATCCAGGCTTGATCGACATCGGAGACCACCTGATTCCGCAGAGCCAGTTCGGTAAAACGCGCTGCCTGCGCGGAATATTTTGCAGTCTCCTTGTTCCCCTGGTTGCGGTCAAACAGACGCAGCGGAATGCTCAGACTGAAGGCCGCTGAGTTTTCCGGGCCATTGCGGTCGTAGTCAGCCTCAAGTGTAGGATCAGCCGTGCCGTTTGCATAAGCAAGCTTCACATTCGCCTCAGCAACTGCGATACCAAGCTGTGCCGCATGATAGTCCGGCCGCGCCGCCACAGCCTTCTGCTCCATCTCCTCCATCGTGCCGGCAACAACAGGAGGCACGACCTCGCCAATTACGTCAAAGTCTATGCGAGGTTTGCTGTATCCCAGCAGAGCTTGCAGCTGCACGCTCGCCTGTTGCGCATTCGTAATCGCGTTCGATTCATCGGTCTCGAACTGCGCCAGTTGCAGATCCAGTCGCTCGAAATCCAACTTCGCTATGTCTCCGGCTTTCAGGCGCTCGCGGCCGATATCGAGTTCGTGCTTAAAGTCGTTCAGATTGTCATCAGCGAGCTTCTTAGCCGCCTTCGCGATAACGAAGTTCGTGAATGCCTGCCGCACCAAAAGAATCGTCTGCTGTTCCTGGGCATGATACTGAGCATCAGTCTGCGCAGTGGTGGAACCCGCGATATCTAGGCGCCAGCGGCGTTTCTCCCCGCGTTCAAACAATCGATTGACGCCAACGCTGTAATAGTAAGGATTATTCGACTCTTCTCCGATCGTCACGTTCGAACCGGTCACAACGAGATTCGGGTTCTGCCTCACTCCAGCCTGAATCTCCTGTGCCTTAACCGAAAGCAGATTCTGTTGCGCCGAAAGCAGTGACGGATTCTTCGCTCGCGCCAGGTCAACGGCCTGCTGCATCGTGATGGGTGCATAAGGCGCCGTAGACGGCTGACTTTGACCGTAGCCGGCAGAGGTCGCCAGCGAGAAACAAACCGCGGCCAGAACCGCACGACACCGCCCCCTCGTTATGCAAACCGCAGCTTGCATCGAATCCTCAAAATCCCGGTCTGCGCGCACAAACAGCATTAGTTCTCAAACTCCGTTTCGGGGGCTGGGAGCACATCATTCGGTCTCGCAATCCACACATATAAGGTCGGCAGAAGAAAGACGCTGATCAGCAGTGCACCGATCAAGCCGCCCACGATCACTATGGCAAACGGTCGCTGCGAATCCGACCCAATTCCGTGCGACGTCGCAGCCGGAAGCAAACCTAGCGTCGCGACCAGCATTGTCATCATGATGGGGCGCAGTCGAAGAACGGCTCCTTCGATCGCGGCTTCTTCGACCGAGTGACCGCGAACGCGCATCTGGTTGATGTACTCCAGCATGATGACACCAACCTGCACAGAAACGCCAAAGAGGGCGAGAAACCCGACGCCTGAGGAGACTGAGAAGTGAGTGCCAGTCACCAGGAGAGCGATCAAGCCGCCCAGCGGAGCCATGGATACATTGAAGAGAATCAACAGCGCCCACTTGCCCGAGTGGAACATCGTATAAAGAATCACAAAGATCAACACGATCGTAACCGGCAATACCAACATCAGTCTGCGCGACGACCGCTTCTGGCTCTCATACTCTCCGGCCCAGTCGATCCTGTAACCCGGGGGCAGCTTCACCTGGGCTGTTACCTTTCGGATCGCCTCTTCCACCGTAGAGCCCAAGTCGCGGTCGCGCACGCTGTACTTGATTGCAACGTAACGCTGGCCGCCCTCGCGATAAACCTCTTCCGCTCCATCTTCGGTCTTGATGGTCGTTAGCTGCGCCAGCGAGACACGTTCGCCTGAGGGACTAAGCAGACGAATGTTGTCGATCGCTTCCTGCGTGTTACGGAACTGCGGTAGATAACGGACGACAAGGTCATAGCGTGCCTCACCTCGAAGAACCTGCGTAACAGCATTCCCGCCGACAGCAGTCTGGATGGCATCCTGAACATCGGCGACATTGATGCCATAACGGGCTGCAGCCTCGCGATTCACGCTATAGTTCAGGTTTGGCTGGCCGATGACCCGGAACAGGCCAAGGTCCCGAACGCCCTGAATTTTACTCATCACAGTGACGATCTCGTTGCCTTTTTCTTCCAGCGTCCGTAGATCGTCGCCGTAAATTTTCACTGCAAGTTCGCCCTTAACTCCGCTGACCGCCTCCTCGACGTTGTCAGAGATCGGCTGAGAGAAGTTCCACAGTACACCAGGCGTCTTCTCGAGTTCGCGGTTAATAGCAGCAATAAGCTCCTCTTTATTCTCCTGAAACGCGGGGCGCCATTGATCCTTGGGTTTAAGGTCAACGAAGTATTCCGTGTTGAAAAATCCCGTCGTATCCGTGCCGTCGTCCGGACGGCCAGTCTGGCTTACAACTTTGTAGACCTCAGGAAATGCGGAAAGCTTAAGACGCGCTTCGTTCATGATGCGGAGGCTCTCCGTAGGACCAGTCGAAGGTGCGAGTGTTCCACGAACCCAGATGGAACCTTCGTCGAGATGTGGCAGAAACTCCGATCCTATGACTCCGCTGAAGACAAGGAAACCCGCAAGACACAGTGCCGCTCCAGCGAGACTCACAGTGAACCGGCGATGTTCGATCGCCCACCTGACGGAATGCCGATACCGATCAGTAAGCCAGGTCATGACCGGATTCTGCCATTCGCTCGCGCCACGCGGAAAGAGAAGGCTCGAAAGCACAGGGGCCAACACAAGGGAAAAGACAAGCGCACCCAGCAGAGCGAAGGTCACCATCCAGGCCATCGGCTTAAACAATCGTCCTTCCACCGACTGCAGCGTAAAGATGGGTAAATACGCAGTGATGATCATGGCACGCGCGTAGAACACTGGGCGCTGCACCTCATGCGTCGCGTCACGGATCTGATCCGCTGGAGTTTGTCCAGACTTTGAGCCGTGACTGAGGTGCCGGACGATGTTCTCAACGATAACCACCGAACCGTCCACCACCATGCCGAAGTCCAGTGCGCCAAGCGACAGCAGATTCGCGGGAATATCACGCAGGTTCAGGCAGATTGCCGCGAATAGCAGCGCAAATGGGATAGTGAGGGCAACAATGATCGCGCCGCGTGCATTCCCAAGAAAAAGAAACAGGATGACAATGACCAGCACGATACCTTCCGTGAGGTTCCTAAGCACGGTGTGCGTCGTGTAGTGGAGCAACTCGCTGCGATCAAGGAACGGGACGATCTTCACTCCCGGAGGCAGGACATGAGTGTTAAGTTCCTCGACCTTCTTGTGGATGCCCTCCAGCGTAACGTCAGAGTTATCGCCTTTTTGAAGAAGGACGATTCCTTCGACGACATCGCCGTTGTCGATCAGCGCGCCATCCTCGTGATGGATGATTTGCTTGTCGGCAGGCTTCCCTGAATGGTCGACGCATGGGTCGGTCGTACTGAACGATGCACCACCTTCCGAAGGCGGTGTTGCACCGAAGCGGCATGTCTTGCCAATCTGGCCGAGACGTATCTTCGGGCCCTGAACAACCGAGGCAATGTCTCTAACACGTAAGGCCGTTCCGGTCTGTGTCTTGAGTACGGTCTCTTCAATATCCTCTACACTCCTGTAGAGGCCGACCTCACGTACGTTTACCTGCTGCTGGCCCTGCTCGATAAAGCTGCCACCCGCGTTTGTATTGTTGTTGGCCAGCTGCTGCTCTACCTGGCCGATGCTAAGTCCATAGGAAATTAGCTTGTCGGGATCAACCCGAACCTGGTACTCGCGCGTAATACCACCAAAGCTCGAGACATCGACCACACCGGGAACTGACTTGAACTCCTTTTCGAGTTTCCAGTCCTGAAGCGACTTCAGCTCCATGTTGTCGTAGGTAGGGTTCGTGGAACGCAATGTATACCAATAGATCTGACCGACCGGACTCCAGTCGCTTCCCATCTGTGGTTGAAGACCCGCCGGAAGCGTAACCTGCCCGAGCCGCTGAAAGACCTGATCACGATTGTCTTTATTGACGGAATCGTCGTCGAAGATCATCGTCACGCTCGAGAGACCGGCAAGCGATGTCGACCGCAGATGGCTCATATGTGGAATCCCGGCCATTTGGATCTCTATAGGCGTCGTAACCTGCTGCTCTACCTCTTCAGCAGCCCGGCCCGGCCACTGGGTAATAACCTGAACGTAGTTATTGGCCACGTCCGGGTAGGCCTCGACCGGAAGGTTATGGAAAGACACAATTCCCCAGGCAAAGAGCAGAACAGAAAGACCAAGCACCAGCCATCGGTTATTTAGAGCAAAGTCGATCACGCCACGAATCATTTACTGGTCCGCCGTATTCTGCAGAGCCAGCACATTCGAAACGACCTGCTGACCTGCATTGATGCCGGACAGAATCTCCTGCATGTTGTTCGGCAATGTGGCGCCGCCTCGGACCGACACACGGCGAAAACTGCCGTTACTGCCGGGGACGTAGACCCAGTCAAGATCATGCAGGTGCAGCACCGCGCTCGCAGGCACCTGCACGCGCGTCTCGAGAGTTCTGCCATGGATCGTCGCCGTAGCAAACATCCCAACGCGCATCAGCGTATCCGGATTCTCCACCTGAACACGTACTTTCGCGGTCCGAATTTGCGGATCGAGGACTGCGCCAATGTCGCTGATGACGCCAGTGAGGACGCGGTCGGGGTAAGCATTCAGGCGAATATCCACCTTCTGACCCAAACGCACTTTGGGAAGATCATTCTCGTAGACATCGCATATGACCCAGACATGCGAAAGATCGGCGATCGTAAAGGCAGTCGCCGACCCCGCGAAGGTCATCCCGGCCGCACCCGCCGCTGTTACATTCTGCGCGATGATGTTACCGGAGGCCGGAGCATAAACCTTCACCGTTGCTGCAGGGTGGTTCTTGTCGACGCCAAGCACCCGCAACTGCTCTTCTGAGGCGGAAACAGCTGCCTTCGCATCGTCTTCGGCATTTTGGGCAATCTCCACCTGGCTGTTAGCGATCGCGCCTTTTTCGTTCAGGATCTTGGCGCGATCCAGTTGTGCCTGTGCGAGGTGTTCGTCGGCGACCGCCTTCAGGTAGGTGCCAAATGCCCCGGACACGTCCGTACTCTGCACCTCCATCAGCAACTGACCTTTTTTTACGTAATCG
>Ga0209624_10001099_pt1 | contig 22267 bp, 21 predicted proteins | sample JacPinW_OM2H0_O1_FD_188565 | JGI IMG/M metagenome (GOLD analysis project Ga0209624, IMG submission 188565) | Forest soil microbial communities from Algoma, Ontario, Canada - Jack Pine, Ontario site 1_JW_OM2H0_O1 (SPAdes) (version 2) | ecosystem: Environmental > Terrestrial > Soil > Boreal...
CTGGATCACGCTGTGAAGCATGGGTCCGCGCCATACAAGCGGTTTGTCGCCCGGACTCAACAGGCCCATGGAAATCATTTTCAAGCCGTAAGCTTCCACTGGGATGATGGTGCGCTCATCGATGGCGCGCGGCTGTTCGTTGGTGCCGAGCATTACCGGGACGTTGGGGCCGTAAACGTCCGCGTCAAGCAAGCCGACCGCGTGGCCCATATTTTTCAGCGCGATGGCGAGATTTACAGCGACGGTGGTCTTCCCTACTCCGCCTTTGCCGCTAGCGACTGCGACGAGATTTTTCACGCCGGCGATCGGCGCTTTGTCTTGCAAACGCTTGCCTGCAGCTGGTCCAGTTGGTCCACTTGCCATGGTTTTCCTTTCAGATGAGAACAGGTAACTACAATTGCAAATCACTTTGATTGACTCTCAATGATAGACCTGCAAATCAATAGCAGCAAGCAAGCGAGGCAACTTTATGCGGCTACTGAGCGATTTAGAAAAGAAGTACGGCGAGGCGGAAGCGCGAGAAGCCTAACGAGTTATCGAGAGCGCATGCGGCGACAGTGGCAGTACGAAAGGATCGGTTTTGAATTTTCTGATCCAGAGAGGCCGGGAGTGTGCTGAGGTCAGACGTTTCGATACGCAGGACGGTGGCCGAGCGATTGCCCATGTACACGCGCTGCCCGTTACAGAATTGTTGAGCTTCGGGAGAAGCGGTGGCTTGCAGGCCGCGGGCGGCCAGAAGCGAGACCATTTGCTGTTCTTGTTGAGCGAGACTCAAGTTCGCGGAAGATTCCGAGAAATCCTGTACGGCGAAAAGTCCCGAGCTTCCTGGCACAACGGCGATGCCTACGGCGCTGAGTTCTGGACTGAGTATATTTGCGCGGTGGCCCGGCGAATGCATCCAAGCAGTGTGGATTGTGGCGGGGTTCGGGCCAATGGCGATGTTTTCGGCGATAACGCTGAACCGCGCACCTGCAGCACTGGCACGTGTTAGGAGTTCCGGCTCTCCTGCGAGCTGGTGGGACATCAGATTATGCAACGCCATTTGGCCGGCGTGTTCGCGAGCTGCAGAAGCTAACGCGTCGTCCCACTGAAGCGCAGGTAGGCCTTGGGCCGCGCGTTCGCGATTCACAGAATTGAAAAGCTGGCCCTCAGCGGACGTCGTTTGCGGCGGGCGGGCGAACAAGGCCGCTGGAGTTAACAGACTGATAGCGGCGAATAAAAGTGCAATGCGTGCTCCGTGTGACATGCAAAACTCCGGACGAAAAACAGGCCTGCGTGCCTAGGACTTCGTATCTGAAGGCTAGCGAAAAGGAGCGGAGAAAGATGCTGGTCGAAAGTCCAAGTACTTCCGTACTTAAAAACCTGACCGAAAAAACAGGGGAAAATGAGGCGAAAACTCCGCTAACCGCGGTGCTTTGCAGGAAAGCGTGTGAGCGGATACAATAGAGTTTTGGGTTTGCAGGATTCGAGAAGCTGGAGCGACTAGCAGCCCTTCGCGCACTGTTAGGCACGACCTAAAGGAACAAAACTGAAATTATGGATGTTGAAAAACTCATAAATGGCGTAGTCGCGCGGTTTATTGGTACGAAACACGAGCGCGACGTGAAGGCCATTCAACCGATGGTGGCCGCGATTAACGAGCTCGAGCCGGAGATGAAGAAGCTCTCCGATGCGGAGATTACCGCGCGGACGTTGGTGCTTAAGGCTGAAGTGCAATCGCGCTTGGCGGGTTTGGAGCGCGACGATCCGGACTACAAGAAGAAGCTTCAAGAAGCGCTAGAGCCTGCTCTGATTCCTGCGTTCGCGCTGGTGCGTGAGGCGGGACGTCGAACTCTAGGGATGCGGCATTTTGACGTTCAGCTAATCGGCGGCATCGTCCTGCACGAGGGAAAAATCGCCGAGATGAAGACGGGCGAAGGCAAGACGCTCGTAGCTACGCTGCCCGCTTATTTGAACGCGCTGACGGGGCATGGCGTTCATATCGTGACCGTGAACGATTACCTGGCACGGCGCGACGCGGAATGGATGGGACCGATTTACAAGATGCTGGGGCTAACCGTAGGCGTGATCGTTCACGATTTGGACGACGTGCAGCGGCGCGCGGCCTACGGCGCGGACATTACTTTCGGTACCAACAATGAATTTGGTTTCGATTATCTGCGTGACAACATGAAGTACGATTTGAAAGATTGCGTACAGCGCGGGCATCACTTCGCGGTTGTGGACGAAGTGGACTCAATTCTGATTGACGAAGCGCGCACCCCGTTGATCATTTCCGGGCCAGCCGAAGAATCCACGGACAAGTATTACCGCATCGACAAAATCATCCCGAAGTTGATTCTGGACATCGATTACACGCTGGATGAAAAACACCGCACCTCGACGCTGACGGAAGAGGGCGTGTCAAAGTGCGAACGGCTCTTGAATTTGGGCAACCTGTACGATCCGGCCAACATGGACATTATTCACCACGTTTATCAAGCGTTGCGCGCGCACGCGCTGTTCCAGAAAGACGTGGATTACGTGATTAAAGATGGGCAGATCGTGATCGTGGATGAATTCACGGGCCGGCAAATGCCGGGACGGAGATGGTCCGACGGGCTGCACCAAGCGGTGGAAGCGAAAGAAAACGTGAAAATCGAGCGCGAAAATCAGACGCTTGCAACCATCACGTTCCAGAATTATTTTCGCATGTACAAGAAGCTCTCTGGTATGACCGGCACGGCCGATACGGAAGCGGCGGAGTTCGACAAGATTTACAAACTGGAAGTTGTCGCCATTCCCACGAACAAGACACTGATTCGAATCGAGAATCCGGATGTGGTTTACCGCACGGAAGTGGAAAAATTCGAGGCGGCCGTAAACGGCATTATTCAGGAAGACGGCACGCGCGTCGGAGGCATACGGCAATTCCACGAGAGCGGACAGCCAGTCCTGGTAGGCAGCATTTCCATCGAGAAATCGGAAAAGATCGCGGAGATTCTGAAAAAGACGGGCATACCGTTTCAAGTGTTGAACGCGAAGCAGCACGAACGCGAAGCCAAGATTATCGCGCAGGCGGGACGAAAGGGCGCAGTAACCGTCTCAACGAATATGGCCGGCCGTGGCACCGATATCTTGTTGGGCGGAAATCCTGAAGCAATGACTCGGGACTACTGTTTGAAGAATAAGCTGGCGATACCGTACGCTCCGGCGAGCGCGGTGATTGGAGCAGCTCCCGGAACTGAAACGCCGGCGCAAGCGGACGCTGCCGCAGCATCATCAGGAACGGGTGGAACGAGCATCGCCTCGACGTCCACCGCAACAGCGACAACTACCAACACGTCAACCTCGACTTCTACCGCCACCGGAACTTCGAATGGTTCGAGCGCTACGGCCAGCGCGATGGTGTTGTTCCAGCAGGAAGGCAAGATTTACCAAGTGCCGCTCGACCAGTGGAAGCCGATATTCGATCAGTTTGCGGAGCAGTGCAAAGCGGAGCACGACGAAGTGGTGGCGATGGGCGGCCTGCACATCCTCGGAACAGAACGGCACGAAGCGCGGCGCATCGATAATCAGTTGCGAGGGCGCGCGGGACGTCAGGGAGATCCGGGAGCTTCGCGGTTTTTTCTTTCGCTCGAAGACGATTTGCTACGGATTTTTGGCGGCGAGCGCGTGAAAGCTTTGATGTTTCGCTTGGGAATGACTGAAGGCGTGCCGATCGAATCCACATTGATCAGCCGCCGAATCGAGAACGCACAGAAAGCGGTGGAGGCGCAAAACTTCGAAGCGCGCAAACATTTGTTGGAATACGACGATGTGATGAACAAGCAGCGCGAAACAATTTACGGGCTGCGCCGCTCGTTTCTGGAGGGCCGCGATCAAAAGGATTACATTTTGGAGCGGGCCGAAGCTATTGCGAATGAACTGGTGGAAACGTATTGCCCGCGCGAACAGCATCCCGACCAGTGGAACGTGACGCAGTTCAGCAACGAAGTGCTCAATCAGTTTGGCTTCGACCCGAAAGCCGCGGGTATGGATTTCGCTTCGCTAAATCACGATACGCTTGCGGAAACGATGGTGCAGAAAACGAAGGGGCGTTACGAGGAAAAGGAAACTCTTTTCGGCGCGCAGACGCTCCGCTGGCTTGAACGGCACATACTTTTGGACGTGGTAGATGCGCAATGGAAAGACCATCTCCTTACACTCGATCATTTGAAAGAAGGTATTGGGCTGCGCGGCTACGGCCAAAAAGATCCGCTGGTAGAGTTCAAAAAAGAAGCGTTCATACTATTTGACGCCTTGATGGATCGGATTGACACGGAGGCTGTGCGCTTCCTGTTCCTGATGCAGCCTGCCAGGCCCGAAGACGAAGCGAAGAAGATTGAACAACGCCAGCAGCGGCAGCAGCGTGATTTGCAGTTCCAGGCTGGACCGGCGCAGGCGGAGACAGCTCCCAAGCCGGTTCGCGCGGCCGCGAAGGTGGGACGCAACGACGCTTGCCCTTGCGGTTCCGGGAAGAAATATAAGAAGTGCCACGGCACGGAAGCCTAGCAACTACGACCACGGTCACGCTCACCCAAAACGCAATTTTGCACCTGAACTTTTTCCTGACGTGTTGCGTACCTATAGACCAGATAGGCCTATGCCTATAGGAGGATGAACATGAAAGTTAGCATGCGCTCATTTCCCGTTTTGCTCGTACTAATCGTGCTCTCCGCTGCACTGTCGTCCTTTCCCGCTTTCGCGGCAAGCGAGGGACATTTTGACCGCACATTGACAGTGACCGGTGCAGTGGACCTCGATGTGCAAACCGGTTCCGGCGAGATTTCGGTGCGCACCGGGGATTCAACCAAAGTGGAAATTCATGCCAAGATTCACGGAAGCGGCTGGGGCGACGTGGAACAGCGCATCCACGAAATCGAGAATAATCCTCCTATCGAACAGAGTGGCAATACCATCCGGATAGGACACATCGAAAACCACGAATGGAAGCGCAATATTTCAATCAGCTACGAGTTGATTGTGCCGGCGCAAACAAAATTGCGGTCCGAATCCGGTTCCGGGGATCAAAAGGTTGATGGCATCGGTGGCCCAGCCGAAATGAACAGCGGCTCGGGAAGCCTTCACGCAAAGAACATCGGTAACGAAGCGCGTGTGCAAACTGGGTCGGGCGATGTAGAGCTGGAGACCATTCATGGAAGCGCTCACGCGTCCACGGGCAGCGGGACAATTCGCGCGATTGGGATTGCCGGGGGTTTGACGGCTTCGAGTGGAAGCGGCAGTGTAAGACTGGAACAGACCGCGGCTGGAGACGTGGACATCCGCACAGGCTCAGGCGATGTGGAAATCAAAGGTGTGCGAGGCGGCGCCAAGGTGAGCACAGGCAGCGGCAGCATCACGGCTCAGGGTGATCCAACCAGCGACTGGGGGCTGCATAGCGGGTCGGGAACCGTTCGTGTGAGCTTTCCGTCGCAAGCGGCCTTCAACCTGGTCGCGAAGAGCAGTTCGGGGAACATCGAGACCTCACATGAAATAAGCGTGCAGGGGAACATCAGCCCTCGCGAACTCCACGGAAAAGTGGGCGCGGGCGGGCCTTTGGTAGAGCTGAGCACCAGTTCCGGCAGCATTGAGATTCGCTGATTGCGTAGGACGGCGGGGGCGTAATTCAGCGCCCCCTGCTTTTCCGTTTATCGGGATCCTGTTAGGTTTCGAATTGCTATTGTGCTTTTCGGCGCACGTCTGCTTGCTTCCAAAAAAATGTGCTACTCTCGCGGCTAACTTGAGGTAATAACTACTCGAGAATTTTGGGGTGTGTGATGAACGTGATCGGACCCGGAAAATGTAATCGCGCCGGGTGTGCAAACCCGATTCCCTCTGCGCTGGCCGGAGCGCACTTATGCCTGGACCACTTCGTGGATGACGCTTTTGTGCGCACGGACTCCGCGCTTTCACGGTGCCGCGAAGGGCAAACCATCGATCCGGACGGGCTTCAGTGGCTTCTATCGGACGCGCTGGCGATCGTCAAGAATCTGGAAGAGGGCGCTGACGAGCCGAAGCCTGAACAACGGGACCGTATGCTCGAACTGCTTTTGATCCTTGCAAACCTTCATGAATACGTCGCTCACCATTCGGTTCAAGTAGAACGTCCCGCTTAAGCGCCTAAGTTGAAGGCAAAATGTAAGACTTCTCTTAGAAGTGCCATGCGAAAAGGTTAACAGGCGGCGGATGCTCGCTTCTTGCAAATTGACGCTGAACGACTAATCTAGATCTCTCCTCCATTGGATGACCATGACTGACGAAAGCCAACCACGCGATCCTTTCAAGCCTGAACAACCGAGAATACCTGGTGTTCCCTTCGCGCAAGAACACGCCGGAAAGACGGCGGAAATTTCGACATCGTTGATGTCGAAACTCTCCCGCGTGGAAACGCCGCCGAAATGGCTGACGATGACGATACTGGCGGCAGTTGTCGCCGGAGTCGCGGTCGCGTGGCTCACTCGCTGACGGCAGTTCGAAAACAACTTCTCGCCATTCCGCCGGCATAGTCGCAACCGTCGTTAAGAAATCTTCCAGACTTTTGGGTGTCGTGCTGCGTCTGGCTGCTTGCGCACCAGTGGCGACTTGTTTACGATGTTGGTGCGAATGTTGGGCGAAACTATATCGCACTACCGCATCATCGATCCCTTGGGAAGCGGCGGCATGGGCGAGGTCTTCCGCGCAGAAGATACGCGGCTCGGCCGCCAAGTGGCGCTGAAATTCCTGTCCGTGGATTTGGCCCGCGATTCGGCGTCCTTAGAGCGATTCCAACGCGAGGCCCGTTCCGCATCCTCGTTGAACCATCCTGGTATCTGCACCATTTACGACGTGGGTTCGCATAACGACCGGCCATTCCTTGTGATGGAATTGCTGGAAGGGCAGACGCTGCGGGAGAGGATTTCCGGGCGGCCCATTGCCACCGACGCGTTGCTGGATTTTGGCGCTCAAATCGCGGATGCGCTCGACGCGGCACATGCACGCGGCATCGTGCATCGCGATATCAAGCCTGCCAATATTTTTATCACCACACGTTCGCAAGCCAAGATTCTGGATTTCGGTTTGGCAAAGCAGGGGGCATCGCGACGCATCGCGGAATCCGTTGGAGCCGGCCGCACGGCCACGGAACTCACATCGGATAATCTGCTGCTTACAAGCCCCGGATCCGCGATCGGGACCATCGCGTATATGTCGCCCGAGCAAGCCCGAGGCGAAGAGTTGGACGCGCGCACCGATCTTTTTAGTTTGGGCGCCGTGTTATACGAGATGGCGACAGGACAACCTGCGTTTGCAGGAAATACTTCGGCTGTGATTTTCGACGCAATTTTGAATCGAACGCCCCCTGCGCCATCGTCTTTGAATCCGAACATGCCGCCGAAGCTGGAAGAAATTATCGGCAAGGCGCTGGAGAAAGATCGCGACCTTCGTTATCAAACAGCTGCTGAGCTTCGCGGAGATTTGAAGCGTCTGAAACGCGATTCAGACTCTGGGCGTGTGGGCAGCGGGACGGGTGGTGCTTGGTCGGGCGCCGGCAACGGACCTCGGTCCGGAAGCCACGCAACTCCGCATCCGGGCTCCGGCTCCTCTCCAGTAGCTACGCAGACCTCGGCCACGGTGGTCGCGCCAGCACAATCTGGTTGGAGCGTTCTGGCAAAAATCGTTCCTGTTATTATCGTGCTCGCGGCGATAGTGGCTCTGTTCCTGCATTACCGAACGCCGCGCCACGAAAGCCCGTCTACATTTTCGCAGATGACGATTACGCCTGTAACATCCACTGGCAACATTCATTCAGCGGCGATTTCGAGTGATGGGAAATGGCTGGCGTATGTCCAAGATGACAAGGCTGGACACGCGGTTTGGGTCCACCAGCTAGGCACTGGGAGCACAGCGCTGGTACTGTCCGGAACACAACAGGAGATCGCCGGATTGACGTTTTCGATCGATGGGAATTATCTCTATCTCATCAAACGCGATGAATCCGTCGGACTCGGGACGCTTTTTCAGGTTCCATCACTAGGCGGCGCGCCGACCCAGAGGGTTGTTGACGTGGATAGTCCCATCAGCTTTTCCCCCGACGGGAAGCGATTCGTTTTCGTGCGCCAGTCTAGTAAGACAAAGACGTCAAACCTGGTCATCGCCAACGCGGATGGCACCGGGGAGAAGATTCTTTCCGCCCTGAATAATCCGGCTTATTTCTCGACTAATGGTCCGGCTTGGTCTCCGGACGGTGCACGCATCGCCGTGGCGGAAACGCCGGACGGCGATTTCAACAAATATAAGCTGGAGACAATTGCCGTTGATTCCGGAACCAAAAACTTCGTGGGTTCGCGGAATTGGGGCAATCCTCGCCAGATGACTTGGCTGCCGGACGGTTCGGCAATCGTCTTTCCTGCCCCGGCGGACAAAATGTCCGTCAACCCTCAGATCTGGCAGGTAAGTTACCCGGACGCCGAAGCGCGCCGAATTACGAACGACCTGAATTTTTATAACGGAGCTACCATCACGGCTGACGGCTCTGCGCTCGCGACCGTGCAGGTATCTCTAATGGCGAATCTTTCGATCACGAACTTCGGAAGCTCGATATCTTTTTCTTCGCCGCAACAAGTTACCAGTGGAGTGGGTCGCGCTGACGGATTGGGCGGCATCACCTGGGCGCCCGGAGACAAAATTATTTACGGCTATTACTCCGGCGGAACGATTCGCCTTGCGAGCGTTTCTCCGGACGGCAGCAAGCTACATGACCTCGCGCTCAACGCGGTCGAGCCTCTATGGCCGCACGCCTGCGGCGACGGCCAGCATTTTGTGTTCGTTGCGCGCAACCAGACGCAGGGAATCTCGGTGTGGCGCGCTGATATTGACGGTGGCAACCCGACGCAAATCACTACTGGTGCTCTGGACATCCTTCCAGCCTGCTCTCCTGATGGAAAGTTTGTGGTTTACTCCGATGCTTCCGGCACCGGCCGAGTGATGCGAGTTGGCATCGACGGCGGGACGCCCGTGCAAGTGACCAAGGAATTCATGCAATCTCCTCAGGTCTCGCCGGACAATCAAACCATAGCGGCATTCTACTCGCCGGACCCGTCAAAGGCGTCGAAGATCGCGATTGTCGGGCTCGAAGGTGGAGAGATTCGCGGCCTGTACGATGTTCCGAATGAGACCATCTCAGGCACCGGCGATGGCGGCCACAAGCTGGAATGGACGAAAGACGGAAAAAACATAATCTATGCCGTGTACAAGGACGAGGTCCCGACTATATGGGCGCAACCTGTGCGCCCTTCCGGTGTTCCGGCCGCACCGCCGAAACGGATTGCGAGTTTCCCGGCTGAGACGCGCGTTTGGGCCGCCACGATTTCTCCGGACGGGAAACAGATCCTTTATTCGAGCGGCCGGGACGCCACCGACGCAGTTCTGATCTCGCACTTCCACTAGCCTTGCGTTTCCTTCGGAGCAAAAAATGAAAATTTCGCGCCGCGATTTATTTAAGTCGGCTACGTTCGCATCCGGAAGCGTTATTGCGAACTCGTGGTTTGAAAAGCCGAAGGTCGTGCGGGACCTGGAACTTCAGGAATCGAAGCAGGCCCTTCCGCCGGCGTTCGATAAATTGAAGCCATTAGGCGATCGCGTGAAGCCAATCACAGCGGAGGAATTTCAAGGGCGCGTAGCGCGTGCGCAGCAGTTGATGAGCGATGCGAAGCCGCGGTTCGAAGCTTTATTTGTGACGCCGGGCACGACGCTTTCGTACTACGCGGGCATCTACTGGTGGCCGAGCGAGCGCATCCTGGCGCTTTTGGTTCCGCGCAAGGGAGATCCTCTGATTGTTTGTCCGGCATTTGAAGAAGGCCGGCTTCGCGAACAACTTCGATGGCAGATCGAAATTCGCGTATGGCAGGAAGATGAGAGCCCGTATGCGGTTGCGGCAAGGTGGTTCGGTGAGCGCGGAATTCATATCGGAAAAATTGCGGTGGAAGAGACCACGCGTTATGTGTTTTACGACGGATTGCGCAGTGCTGCGACCTCGCTGGAATATGCCAGCGGCGATCCTGTTACGGTGGGATGTCGCGCCCAGAAGAGCGAGCATGAACTTGAACTGATGCGGCTTGCTTGTGGGGCAACCCTGGATGTGTACAAAGCCACTTTCTCGTCGCTTCGCGAAGGCATGACGCAGCGCGAGGTGGCAGGTTTGGTTGTGCGAGGCTATGAGCGGATGGGCTTGCGCGGCGACGCATCCGTAATGTTTGGATCCTCGTCAGCGCTTCCGCATGGTTCGCGCGAGGAACAAGTGCTCCGAGAAGGAATGGGCGTGATGATCGATGATGGAACGACTGTGGAGGGTTACCAATCGGACGTCACACGCATGGGTATGCTAGGTAAGCCTCCTGATAAGCTGCAGCATGCGTTCGAAATCGTGAGGAGCGCGCAAGATGCTGCTCTGGCCGCAGCAATCGCCGGCCGCGAATGCGGTTCTGTGGACGACGCGGCGCGAAAAGTAATCACCGATGCTGGGTTTGGGCCCGGCTATAAATATTTCTCTCATCGCCTTGGACACGGAATCGGAATGGATGGGCATGAAAGTCCGTATCTCGTTCACGGCAATCGCACTATTTTGAAGCCCGGGATGACGTTTTCGAACGAGCCTGGCATCTACGTGGCTGGAGATTACGGCATGCGCTGTGAAGATGACATGGTAATAGCTGAGTCCGGCGAAGCGCATTTGCTCACGCGCGGATTTCAGCCTTCTCTTGAAATACCAGTTGCGTGATCGATTTTTTGGCCTTGCTACACAATACTGACGGTTGCTATGGCCGGCTAATCGACGATTTACTCGCGCAGAATTCCACGATTCGCGCTTCCGCCCAGAACCGGTCGGGTCCCTCTTCCGCAGAAATGAAAGCGCAATGGCCTCCGTGGGGCGGCGCGACCAGTGTGATATTCGGATTTTCCCGAATTGCGGAATTTTGGAAGGGTTGGAATGGGACGAAAGGGTCATCCTGGGCAGCCAATATTAGCGTCGGGCGCCTGATTGCTGCTATGAGGTTTGATGCGCTGGAACGTTTGTAATAATCCGCGGAATCCTGAAACCCGCAGAATCGCGCGGTCACTATGTCGTCAAAATTGCGCACCGTTTTAATGCGTCTGAACGCGGCAACTTCAAGCGGATAGAGACCGGGATATAGGCTGGATTTGTAGCGCATGTGTTTCTTCAAACTCTTCACGAAGTGGCGGTTGTATAGAAAATTGCGCGTTTCAGCCAAAGCATCGGCGCAGGCAGCTAGATCCAGAGCGGGCGCAATGGCCACAACCGCGCGCAGTTCCGGCGGCGCTGCATTGCCAAACTCTCCAGCCATTTTTAGAACCAGATTGCCGCCCATGGAAAAGCCGGCGGCGAAGACTTCCGGCAGACCATCGCGCTCGATCAATTCCAGTAACACGGCCTTGATATCTCCGCTGAGGCCAGAATGGTAAAGGCTGCGAGTCAATTTTTCAGTCCCGCCGCAGTTTCGTTGGTTTAGCCGAATTACGTTAAAACCGGAAACGAATGCTTTTTCTGCTGTGCCGAACATGTAGGCGGACTCGCTTGAGCCTTCGAGGCCATGAAGCAAGACGAGAGTCGGATGGGCTCGGCGATTCTCCTGCCAATGGCAGTCTCCGCGGACTTGCGTCCCCGGCTCGATTTCAAAAAATCTGGGCTCACTTTTTGGCAAGCGCGGGAACCGGCGAGGCCAGAAGCTCGCGGCGATGGTCATCAAGTGGGGATTGCGGAGTCTTTTGTGCGGGACAAATTCTTTCACACTTTCATGGTAGGGACTCAAGGCGCGGCACGCAAGCGGCCCGCCCGGCACGGGCGAGCACGCTTGGGAGGTCTAACTCGAAATGTTGACGCCGCTGAGATAGCCACCTAAGTGCGCGGTTAGTGCGACAAGGCCCATGGCCACAAGCTCTATTGCTAGGCAATAGCGTGGCAGCTTTTGCTCCGGAGCCCGGCGGGATCGGAAGTGCACATACCAGACCAGGCAGATCATCGCGCTGGAGGCAACGCCGAGTACCAAATGTTGCAACAGTATTCCCTTCAGTTTTTGCCCCTCGAGCTGGAATTGCCAGGCAAGCAAGCCGGTCGCAACTACCGGGAACGTTGCAATCGCAGCCACGGTGAAATTGTAATAGGCCGCCGTGGCGAGAGCGCTACGCTTCGTCCAGTATGCAACGAAGTCAAACGCCACGCCAGCTATGCACAGAGCGATGGGGAAGTGGATTAGCACTACGTGTTGCGCGTGTTTGGCCAGCAGCGCTTCGCGAATGTTGAATGGGTGCACGCTGGACCTCACTTCACGATGATCTTGCCGGTCATCTTGGGATGAACCGAGCAGAAGTATTCGTAGGTACCGGGATCTTTGAAGGTGAACGAAAACTTCTCGTCGGTATCAAGGGCCCGCGATTTGAAGAGCTTATGATCGTCGCTTACGACGGTGTGCGGAACGTCGTCTTTGTTGATCCATGTAACTTCCGTTCCGGCCTTTATTTCGATCTGCATGGGCCCGAAACTGAAGTTATCGATGGTCACCGTAATCGCGCCGGGTTTTTCCTCAGCCGCTGTGACCGAGCGCGGCTGTAAAGCTCCGTTCGCGAGTATGAGCGACGGAATCGCCGCCGCTGCGAGGATCATGGTTCTGAGGATCCGTGAGGTCTTGTTTCTTTGCATTTTCCAGCGTCGCATAAAAAATCTCCTTAGTCTTAGAGTGATGAATCAACAATTGCCAGTGTGTGTTTGCCGCGAACGAAGTTCACATCGGTAATACCCAGCAAACCGCGCAGTTTTTCGGCGGGGACTTTCATGGGGCCTGGGGAATCGGCCTGTCCCGGCTGTGGCTGCGGGAAAGCTGTGGAGCACGCCGTGTGAAACGTGACGTTCCCTTCGACTTTCTGCATGGTCTGGTGGATGTGCCCGTTTAAAACTGTCACAGAGCCGAATCGCTTCAGGTAGGAGAGAGCTTGTTCGCTGTCATCGGTGCCCCAGCCCCACTGTGGATAAACCGACCAGAGGGGGATGTGCGCGAAGACAACGATCGGCGTGCTGCTCTTCAATTTGGCAACGTCCTTTTCGAGCCATTCGAGCTGTTCGTGACCAAGAGTGCCCAGCCCGCCTGCCTTAAGGTTCAGCACGTTGACCAGTCCGATAAAGTGAGCTCCCTTTTGATCGAAGCTGTACCAACCATCGCCTTGCGTCCCTTGGCCAAAACGTTCGTGAAACATCGCGCCGTTGTCGTTCAGCACGTCGTGCTCGCCGGGAACGTAGAAGATCTTGTCCGTCTTCAAACTCTTCAGCGATTCGGCTAAGGTGTCGAATTCCTCCGGCTTGGAGAGGTGCGTCAGGTCGCCAGTGTGCAGAACAAACGAAGGAGGCGTGGGCAGCGCGTTAACTTTGGCGATGGCTTCGCGCAGTGTTCCGGTTACATCCGGGTTCGCCGGCTTGTTGAAGCCGATGTGGCTGTCGCTGAGTTGAACGAAGCTAAGATCGCCTTTCAGGTTTCCAACGTTCTTTTGCAGTACATCCGTCAAGGCAAACGATTTTAAAACGCCGCCCTGCAGGAGACAAAAGGTTCCCGTTCCAGCCCAGGCCATGCATTTCAGGAAGCCGCGACGATCTACGCCGTCGTTATCTTGATTCTTTTCAATGTAGTCCGACATATATCCCCTCCGCTGGCGCATCCGTCGTTTCGAAAGCCTGTGCGTTGCGCTCAATGATCTAGACACTGGGTACTCGAGAAATATTCCCGGCATTTGGGAGAAACCTCAGCTATGTCGCACCCTAGCCTTTGGGGCACATTGTCGGGAATAAAATAGATTGAAATCCGGTCTGGAAGACTGAGAGTCTAATGCTCGCATGCGGGACGAAATTCGAGCGCCAGGGCAAGCTGGCGGGTTTGAGGAGGTTGTGCTGCCGCATCTGGATGCGGCCTACAACCTGGCGCGCTGGCTCGTCCGCAAGCCGCAAGACGCCGAGGACATCGTCCAGGAGGCCTATCTCCGAGCATTCAAGTTCTTCGGCGGTTATCAAGGGGGCGATGCCCGCTCATGGGTGCTGAAAATCGTGCGCAACACCAGCTATTCATTTCTCGAGAAGAATCGGCCCGTGGAACTAGCGGAGGAATTTGACGAAAAGATTCATACGGATGTCGTGGAGCAGCCCGGTGCGGAAACCGCGCTCTTGCAATCAGCCGATAGCCGCATGCTTCGCGAAGCGCTGGACGAATTGCCGGTAAATTTTCGCGAAGTCATAGTTTTGCGCGAGCTTGAGGGCATGTCGTACAAGGAAATCGCCGAGGTGAAGGGCGTGCCGATGGGTACGGTGATGTCGAGTTTGGCTCGCGCGCGCACACAGTTGCGCGCGCAGCTAATCCGATTGCGCACCAAGGAGGAGCAAGGTGGCCTGCGAAAATAATAAGCTCCTGCTGCGCGCATACTTCGACGGCGAACTTGACGCCGTTCGGAGCGTCGAGTTCGAGGAGCATCTAAAAACGTGCACGCAGTGCTCGCAGGAGTTGCGCGAACAACAAGCCATGCGCGACTCATTGCGAGCGGCAAATCTTTACGAACGCGCGCCGGAGGGCCTGAGGGCTCGCATCCGCGCCTCTTTACCGGCAGAGGCGCGTCCGCAACCAATTCCCATTCCGCGGCGTCCGGTGCTTGAGTGGCTTGCGGTTGCCGCTACCATCCTGATCGCAGTTTTTCTGGGGGCGAGAGTGCTTCCGAATATCGGCGGACAGAGGGAGAACCTGGTTGCCGAGGAAATCGTCGCGAGCCACATCCGCTCGATGCAGCCAGGCCACTTGTATGATGTCGAATCCACGGACCAGCACACGGTGAAACCCTGGTTTGACGGCAAATTGGATTTTGCGCCCCCGGTCATCGATCTTAAGGAACAAGGTTTCCCACTCGTGGGAGGGCGGCTCGATTACGTCGATCATCGCAACGTCGCCGCGCTTGTCTATCAGCGGCGGAAGCATTTCATCAACGTGTTCGTCTGGCCCGAAGAATCGAAAACCGCGAAGCTGCCGGATGTTCAGACCATCCAGGGCTACAATCTGGTTTCGTGGTCGCACGACGGGATGCATTTCTGCGCCGCCTCGGATTTGAATATCGCCGAGGTCCGCCAGTTCGCCGGACTTCTGGAACAATAAGGATTCGGCGATTCGATTCGAGTTCCGATTAGTTTGAGAGAGGCCAAGAGTCGCCAATTCAGTGCAGGAGTTCAGCGTCTTGATTTCAGCTTAGGTTGGGCCTAAAATCGTAAGTTCCATAATGAAGGTCTTTTGCGACAAGCGAATCTCTTTGCAGCCCAGCGAATCTGGCTGGGCTTTGTTGTTTATGGACACGATTTGAACAAACACAGGAGCTTAGATGATTGAAGGAGCTATTCCCGAAGGGCTGACGTTTGACGACGTGCTGCTCTTGCCGGGACGGTCGTCGGTGCTTCCGGCACAAGCTGATACGCGCACGTGCCTTACGCGGACAATTTCGTTGAATATACCAATCGTATCCGCGGCGATGGACACGGTAACCGACTCGCGTCTCGCCATCGCCATTTCAAGGCAGGGCGGAATCGGTTTTATCCACAGAAACATGTCGATCGATCGGCAGTCGGAAGAAGTAGACAAAGTAAAAAGGTCTGAGAGCGGGATGATCGTTGATCCAGTGACGATAGCGCCGGAGCTATCCGTGCGCCAAGCGCTGGACATCATGAACAAGTACAAGGTTTCCGGCCTTCCCGTAACGCGCGGCGCGCATTTGCTGGGAATTCTGACCAATCGCGATCTGCGTTTTGAGCGGAATCTGGATCAGCCCGTCAGCGGAATCATGACCAAAGACAATCTGGTCACGGTACCCGTAGGCACCACGCTGGAAGAAGCGGAGAAAATCCTGCAGCGGCATCGTATTGAAAAACTCCTGGTGGTCGACGCGGATTTCAATTTGAAGGGCTTGATCACGGTAAAAGACATTCAGAAGAAAATTGAGTTTCCGAGCGCGACGAAGGATGAGCACGGGCGGCTGCGCGTAGGCGGAGCGATCGGGGCCACCGGCGATTTTCTGGAGCGCGCGCAAGAACTGGCGAGAGGAAGCGTGGATGTTCTAGCCATCGATACCGCCCATGGGCATACGACGCGCGTGATGGATGCTATTCGCGCTGTAAAAGCCAAGCTGCCAAATATGCAAGTGGTGGCAGGAAACGTGGCCACCGCGGACGGAACGCGCGAATTAATTTCGCTGGGCGTGGATGGTTTGAAAGTTGGAATCGGACCAGGATCGATATGCACCACACGCGTCGTTACCGGAGCCGGCGTTCCGCAAATCACGGCAATTTTGGAATGCGCGCGGGCGGCAAAAGATACAGGAGTGCCGCTGATTGCCGACGGCGGGATTAAATTTTCGGGCGACATTAGCAAAGCGCTGGCCGCGGGCGCGTCTTCCGTCATGATTGGCGGCCTTTTTGCCGGCACCGAAGAATCTCCGGGCGAGACGATTTTATATCAGGGGCGCACGTTCAAATCGTATCGGGGCATGGGCTCGATCGGCGCGATGGAAGCAGGCTCTGCCGATCGCTACGCGCAAGAAGGCGCGGAGCGAGGGAAATCCGTGCCGGAAGGTATCGAAGGCCAAGTGCCGTACAAAGGCCCTCTTTCAGCTCTGGTCGAGCAGCTGGTTGGCGGTCTGCGTAGCGGGATGGGCTATTGCGGCACTGCGGATCTGAAGGCGTTGCAAGAAGGCAGCCGGTTCATCCGCATTTCGCAGGCCGGATTGCGCGAAAGCCACGTCCATGACGTGATCATCACGCGCGAAGCGCCAAACTACCGGTTGGAATAATGCAGCCGACAGCGGAAGGCCACCCAACAGGAACCTTCGACTGCAAGGCTGGCTCGTAGCATGGAATGGCTCCGACGTTGGTGGCCCGCGCTTTTATGGGCGATTGTAATATCCGCCTTCTCTACAGGCGTATTCACTTCGGATAACACTAGCCGGATTATCGTTCCGATTCTAAAGTGTTTTTTTCCCCATGCGTCACAGGAAACTTTGTTCCTCGTTCATCATTTCATACGCAAGATGGGCCACGTCACTGAATATTTCATTTTGAGTCTGCTGATTTTGCGTGGAATCCGCGCCGGGAAAACGGGCATTCATTTGGGCTGGGCGCTTGCTGCCGTGGCAATTGTGGGATGCTATGCGGCGCTCGACGAGTTTCACCAGTCCTTTGTTCCAGGCAGGACTGCGGCGGTATCCGATGTGCTGATCGATACCGCAGGCGGCGTGGCAGCGCAAGTTGTCGTCGCGCTAGTGATGCTTTTTGGCGATATACGAAAGAAACGGAGAGATGATACTCTGCCCGCTGCTCAGGCCAGCCCAATGCCACCCGATTAATTCTATTCCCCGGAAAAGGAAAATTATGCCGAACCGGATCCTGAATGGATCGTTGTATGTCGCAATATTTGTAATCTTGAATTGTAGTGCGGTCCGTGCTGCCGATGCGTTGCGTTACGAATTACGCTTCGAACGGCCGAGCACGCATCTGATGGACGTCACAATCCACGCGGCGGACTTAAAAGGACCGAGCGCCGAGTTTGCCATGCCGGATTGGGCGCCCGGATCCTATTACCTGCAGAATTATTCTGCAAACATCCAGGGCTTTCACGCCACCAGCTCGGACGGCAAACAGCTGGTCTGGCATAAGACCGACAGTCAAACCTGGCACATCGAACTTGGAAGTGCGAACGCGGTCACGATTTCCTACCAGGTCTTCGGCGATACGCTGCGCAATAATCAGGCTCAATATAACGAGCGCCACGTGTTTATCGGCGGACCCTCGGTGTGGATGTATCTGGTGGGAGGAAAAGAGCGGCCAGTGGACCTTAGCATTGCTGTGCCGGATGGCTGGAAAGTGGCTACCGGCATGGAACACACTTCCGACCATACATTCCGGGCGGCCAACTTTGACTGGTTCGCGGACGCCCCGCTGGAGATTTCAGATTTCGCGGAGAAGGATTTTCAAGTGCTGGGCACAACCTACCATGTGATCGTCCATGATGTGGTCGGTCAGAAGGATTTTGCGAAATTCACGGACGACGTGCAGAAATTTGTGGCGACCATTGTGCCCATGTTCAGTTCCGTAACGGGCGCGGAACAAGCTGCTCCGTTCAAGGATTATTGGTTCCTCTTTCATATTTGGCCGAACACCGGTGGAGGCCTGGAGCATTTGAACTCCACCCAAATAAACTTCACGACTGATTGGGATGTGCAATCCCCCGTTCCGGGATACGGCACGCAATACAGTTTGAAGCTATTTGTCGCATCGCATGAATTTTTTCATGCGTGGAATGTGAAGCGCCTGCGCCCGCGTCCGCTCGGGCCGTTTGATTACTCGCAGATGGTGCATACACCGTCTCTGTGGATTTCAGAAGGCCTCACCAGCTATTACGGCGCGCTGGCTCTGGAACGCGCCGGCTTGGTGACGCCGCAGCAATATCTAGACGAGATTGGCAACATGATCACAAATTTCGAGCAGTCCCCGGGGAGACGTGAACGATCTATCGAAGACACCAGCTGGGACACCTGGTTCAACGGCGAAGTTGTCGGCCAGGCAAACAACCTGAAGAATACAAATTATTCTTACTACGATGGCGGTCAGATCATGGGGCACATCTTGGATTTCGCCATCCGCAAGGACACAAATAATCAGAAGTCGCTGGATGATTGGATGCGCCTGATGTATTCGCGCTACGCGCTTCCAAAGCCCGGATTTCAGCCCGATGACGCAGTGAAAGCCGCATCAGAAGTCGCGGGGACGGATTTGAGCAGCGTGTTTCACAAATATATCAGCGGCAAGGAGCCGATTCCGTACGAGGAATATTTCGCCTACGCCGGAATTTCGGTGGAGAAGAAGCTCGACCCTGAAAAAGCGTGGCTCGGCGTGAGCCAGAGCAAGAGCGATGACGGCCATACGAAAATCAACAACGTGATTCCTGGCAGCTCCGCCGAGAAGGCAGGATTGGATCGCGACGACATCGTGATCGGGATCGACGGGCGTAGTGTGGACGAAGACTCGTTCTCCGGAACTATTCTGGAGCACAAACCGGGAGACACGCTGCACATGACCGTGATTCGGCTGGGCCGTGTGAAGGAAATTCCGGTGACGTTGGTAGCCAGTCCTTATCCGACCTACACTTTGAGGCCGATGGAGAATCCCGCGAAGGAACAGCAGGCGATTTACAATAGTTGGATGGGAATCAAATAAATCGCTTTTTGATGGCGGAAAAAAGAAGAACGGCCCGCTCACATCGCGGGCCGTTCTCCGATAACTCAGTCGAGATTACTTCTTAGCAGCTGCTTCCTTTTCTTCGGGCACTTCTTCTTCAACGGCCTTTCTAGGTTTCTTTTCCTTTTTCTTTAGCTCCGAGCCGATGAACTCGAGAATAGCGAGTTCTGCGCCGTCACCAATGCGCCAGCCAACGCGAACGATGCGCGTGTAACCGCCTGGCCGGTCCGCGAACCGAGGACCGAGATCGGAAAAAAGTTTTTTCGTAGCGCCGGGAGTAGTCAAGAAGGAAGCTGCTTGACGGCGCGCGTGAAGCGAGTCGCGCTTGCCCAACGTGATCATGCGTTCGGCAAGCGGACGAGCCGCCCGAGCGCGCAGAATCGTCGTTTGAATGCGCTCCTTCTCGATGAGGTTCGTAACGAGATTGCGCAATACGGCCCGACGATGAGCGGGCTGCTTTCCGAGTTTGTGCCCTGAAACGAGGTGTCTCATGATTTATTCCGCGGCTAAAGCGCCCCGTGTTCCCCTTCTTCGGACGGTGGTGGAGCAGTCTGGCTCGGCAAAGGCGGCCAGATGATGCGCCCGTGTTCGTCGAATTTCATTCCGAGGCTCAAACCCATCTTTACCAGGATGTCTTTGATCTCGTTCAGCGACTTGCGTCCAAAATTCTTCGTTTTCAGCATTTCGGATTCGGTCTTCTGCACGAGTTCGCGCAGGTTCTGAATGTTTGCGTTCTTCAAGCAATTATAAGAACGCACCGAAAGCTCCAACTCTTCCACCGACCGGTCGAGATATTCCAGGCGGGGATCGCTGTAGTTTTCGACGACTTCTTCCGGCAGATCGGGCTGCTCTTCGAAATTGATGAAAATGCTCATGTGATCTTTCATCAGCTTCGCTGCTAGTCCGATGGCATCCTGCGGGGTAATCGCGGCGTTGGTCCAGACTTCGAGCGTCAGTTTTTCGTAGTCGGTCATCTGCCCCAAACGCGCGGCTTCCACGGCGTAGTTCACTTTGCGTACAGGGGAGTGAACTGAATCGATGGGAATGTATCCAATCGGCAAATCCTCGTCGAAGTTGCGATCCGCGGCGACATATCCGCGGCCATTCTTCACGCGCAATTCGAGTTCGAGCTTGCCGCCTTCGCTGACGGTCGCGATGTAAACATTCTTATCGAGGACAGCGATGTCGGCATCCTCTTCGATCTTCGCAGACGTTACCGGCCCCGGTGTATCGACGACCAGCGTAATGGTCTTGGGCTGGTCCGTATTCAGCTTCAGCGGCACTTGCTTCAGATTGAGGATGATATCCGTAGCGTCTTCCACCACGCCTGGAATCGGCGAAAATTCGTGGAGCACGCCTTCAATTCTGACAGCAGTAATGGCCGCACCTTCAATCGAACTTAACAACGCGCGCCGCAACGAATTGCCAACCGTAGTTCCCCACCCGCGCTCGAAAGGCTGCGCGGAAAATTTACCAAACTTATCGGTGAGTGTTTCCGGTTCTGCTGCCAAGCGCTTTGGTTTCTGAAATCCCTTCCACATATGCGACTTTCCTCCTGGTTCGCCACCGGCGAACCCACAAACCGTTCAACGTTGAAAATCTCTTGTGCGTTACTTCGAATACAACTCGACGATGAGCTGCTCGTTCATCGGCGGGGTCTGCACGTCTTCGCGGCGAGGCATCGCCACTACGCGCGCTTTGAAATTTTCCCGGTCAATATCGAGCCATGGAGCGACGCCCTGGCTGTTCGCCAGGTTACGGGCTTCCAGCACCATCGCGTTCTGGTGCATCTTTTCCTTCAACGCAATATCTTCGCCCACTTGCACCAGGTAGCTAGGTATGTTGACTTTGTGGCCCTTCACGCGAATGTGGCCGTGCAACACGAGTTGGCGTGCCTGCGAGCGCGATCCTGCCAAGCCCATCCGATAGACGACATTGTCGAGACGCCGTTCGAGTGTGACCATAAGGTTCGAGCCCGTGGGGCCTTTGGTGCGCTCCGCCTTTTCGAAATAGGTGCGGAACTGGCGCTCGAGCAAACCGTAGGTGCGTTTCACTTTCTGCTTCTCGCGCAATTGGATTCCGTAGCCGACCATCTTCGGACGGCGTGACTGTCCGTGCTGACCCGGAACAAAATTGCGCTTCTCGATGGCGCATTTTTCTGTAAAACACCGCAGGCCCTTGAGGAAGAGTTTCATCCCTTCCCGGCGGCACAAGCGGCAAACTGCTTCACGATGTCTTGCCAAAGCCTTGTCTCCTTTTCCTAACTTCTCAAATCTCTTTGCGCGTTATACGCGGCGGCGCTTGGGCGGACGGCAACCGTTGTGAGGCACCGGCGTCACGTCCTTAATTGCGTTGATGTGGAGGCCCGAGGATGCCAGAGCGCGTACCGCGGACTCGCGGCCAGCGCCGGGACCCTTCACGCGAACTTCGACCGATTTCATTCCGTATTGATCGCGCGCCACGCCGGCGGCTGTCATAGCGGCCTGTTGCGCCGCGTACGGTGTACCTTTGCGCGAACCCTTAAAGCCCACCGAACCAGCAGACGACCAGCTCACTGCGCGGCCATCCGGGTCGGTAAGCGTAATGATTGTGTTGTTGAACGTCGCCTGGATGCACACCACTCCGTGAGGAACGACGCGCTTTTCCTTCTTCTTGCGAAACTCTTTCTTGCGCTTGGTGCTTTTCGCAGCTGCTCCAGTTGCTGGTGCAGCGGCTGCGCTTTGAGTGTCTTTTGCCACGCTGTGTCTCTCCTATTTCCCTGACGCGTTCATTCCTTACTTGCGTGCCATGGTTTTCTTCTTCGCAGCCACAGCGCCCTTGCGCGGGCCTTTTCGCGTGCGCGCGTTGGTGTGCGTGCGCTGGCCACGAACCGGAAGATTTCGACGGTGACGCAGACCCCGGTAGCATTGAATTTCAATGAGCCGGCGTATGTTCATCTGCGTTTCTTTGCGA
>Ga0209624_10001100_pt1 | contig 22265 bp, 20 predicted proteins | sample JacPinW_OM2H0_O1_FD_188565 | JGI IMG/M metagenome (GOLD analysis project Ga0209624, IMG submission 188565) | Forest soil microbial communities from Algoma, Ontario, Canada - Jack Pine, Ontario site 1_JW_OM2H0_O1 (SPAdes) (version 2) | ecosystem: Environmental > Terrestrial > Soil > Boreal...
AGGTACCGGCGGCTCGTCGGTCATGCGCCTGCTGTCGGATCATCTTGCGCCAAGGCTAATCGGCAAGGAGGCTGAGCGGGTCGAGGCGATCTGGCGCGAACTCGAGTTTGCGACCCATGCGACCACCGTCGGCGCGATCTCGTCGCTTGCGCTGGGAGCGATCGATACCGCGCTTTGGGACCTGCGCGCCAAGAGGCGGCAATTGCCGCTCTGGATCGTTGCCGGTGGCGCCGCAGACCGGCGCCCGCTCTATACAACCGAGGGTGGCTGGCTGCACATCGACGAGAGCGCCCTGGTCGAGGACGCGCTCGCCGCCCGCGAGAAGGGATTCACCGGCTCGAAGATCAAGATCGGTCGTCCGCATGTCTCAGAGGACTATCAGCGGCTTGCCGCCGTGCGCGCGGCCCTCGGACCCAGCTACGAGATCATGACGGACGCCAATCAGAGTTTTGCGCTCGACGAGGCGATCCGGCGCGCCGGCCGCTTCGCCGACCTCGATCTCGCCTGGATCGAGGAGCCGTTGCCGGCGGACGACCTTGACGGCCATCGCCGGCTGACGCGCTCGACCACGACGCCGATCGCGGTCGGCGAATCGATCTATTCGATCCGGCATTTCCGCGAATATATGGCCAAGGGCGCCTGCTCGATCGTCCAGGTCGACGTAGCGCGCATCGGCGGCGTCACGCCGTGGCTCAAGGTCGCGCATATGGCCGAGGCGTTCGGCATGCCCGTGTGCCCGCACTTTCTGATGGAGCTTCATGTCAGCCTCGCCTGCGCGGTTCCGAACGGAAAATATGTCGAGTACATCCCGCAGCTCGATGAGTTGACCACCTCGTCCATGCGGATCGAGAACGGCATGGCGGTCGCGCCGATGACGCCGGGCATCGGCGTCGAATGGGACCTTGACGCCATTAAGGCCAAGAGCCTTCCGGAGTTCAGCCTTGCATTCGGAAAGGGAGGAACGGCATGAAGCGTATGGGCATGGTGATCGGCATCAAGCCTGAGCACATCGCCGAATATAAGCGAACCCACGCCGCCGTCTGGCCGGGAGTCCTGGCCAGGATTTCCGACAGCAACATCCGCAATTACACGATCTTCCTGCGCGAGCCGGAAAATCTGTTGTTCGCCTATTACGAATATCACGGCGAAGACTGGGCAGCCGACGCCAAGAAGATGGCGGCCGACGCGCGCACCCAGGAATGGTGGGCGATCCACGATCCAATGCAGGCGCCGCTCGCGACTCGCAAGGCGGGCGAATGGTGGGCGATGGCGGACGAAGTGTTTCATCACGACTGAGGCGAGCGCGCGATTGGCCGCCCGCCCGTCGGCCTCCGGCAATTTACGCGAACGCTCCACGCTGCAATTCACTCTTCAATCTCTCGCGCTCCCGACCTGGATCAAGAAGGGCGGCCGCAACGACTCGGGCAACGAGCCGATGCGCTTCAACCGCTCGATGTTGGGTTCCAGCGATCGGCTTATGTGGGCTTTGAGCGCCGCCATTGCCGCCCGCCTGTCGCGCGCGAGCAAAAAATCGTAGATCGCGAGATGCTCGGCGAGCATCGTCTCGATCTCCACGTCCTCCTGGATCAGGGCGAAAGTCGAGTGTGTCGCGAAGAGCGGCAGCGCGTTGCGGCGGATGGCGTCGCGGAGCTGCTGATTCGCGCATGAGAGTACCACTTCCCCGTGCAAATCGACCTCGAGCCGCTCGAGCCGGGCGGGAGTATTGTGATGGTGCTGCGCCTTCTCCACGCGCGCGCGCTTCGCGCGGAGTTCGGCCGGCGACAGGCTCTCCATGGCCTGCCCGAGCGCGGCGGGCTCGAGCAGCCAGCGCATTTCGAAATGCTCGCGCAGCCGGTCGACTGTGAGCGGGCCGGCGTACCAGCGTTGGTTCGTGTCCTTTTCGATCAGCCCGGTGCGCTCGAGTCGAGTGAGCACCTCATGGGCGACAGTCCTGCTGACGACGAAATGCTCTGCGAGCGCGCTTTCGTTGACTAGGAGCCGGCCGTACGACAGCAAGGCTGCGACGGCATGCTCGACAAGCGGATAGATGCGCGCCTGGTGATTGAGCGTCTTGAGGCTACCCGACACCGTCTCGGGCAAGCGCAGGCCCGCATCCACAAGCTCTCGGCGCACGATCATTCGCGGATCAGCGTCGACGGCAAGATAACCCCGCCCTTCGAACCTCTTGATCAGCCCTTCGTCGCTCAGCCTCTGGAGCGCGGCGGCCGCCGGGATGCGGCTCGATTTGAAGGCGCGGGCGACGCCCGCCTCGCCCAGCACCAGTCCGGCCGGGAAGCTGCCGTCGAGCAGATGTCCACGCAGGACAGCGTAGATGATCTCGTAGAGCGGCCGAGAGTCGGTCCGTAGGGGCGTGACAGGCATCACGCGCCGGCGGTGGCGGGCTCGACCGCGTGGATGAAGCTCATGACCGCGGCGCTGGTCCCCTCGTAGCGATGATCGCTCGCGACCTCGCCGACGATTCTGAAGTCGTGCAGCACGAGAATCCGATCGGCGAGGGTAACCATCTCGGCCATATCGGACGTTATCAGCAGCACCGAGACGCCGTCGCGCGCGATGCCGGCGATCAGCTCGTGAATCTCGACCTTGGTCTTAACGTCGATACCGACGGTGGGTTCGTCGACGATGAGGATGTCGGTTTGCGCCGCGAGCCACTTCGCGATTGAGACTTTCTGCTGATTTCCGCCCGACAGGGTCGAAACCGCCGCGTCGATCGACGGCGCGCGGATCGCAAGCCGTCCAACGAACGGGCCGGCGGCCTTCGCCTCAGCCCCGGGGGTGATGAGGCCAAGGATTCCGGAGATGCGGCGCCAGATGGTAATCGCGATATTGTCCCTTACTGGATAGGCGAGCAGCAGACCTTCACCCTTGCGGTCCTCGCTCACATAGCCGATGCGATAGTTCTCGAGCGCCTCGTTCATCGAACGGATGTGCGCCGGCTGCCCGTTGACGCGGATCTCGCCGGCGGTAATGCGGCCGTAGCCAAGGATGCTGCGGGCGAGCTCGGTGCGGCCGGCGCCCACAAGGCCGTAGAGTCCGAGGATTTCGCCTTTGTGAAGGCTGAGGTCGACGTCGCGGTGTCCGAACGAAGTCGACACCGCCTTGAGCTCGAGAACGGTCTGACTTGTGTCGGGGTTACGCACCCCCATGTCGGCGACCCGCTCGTCGCGGCCGATCATCAGCGATACCAGCCGGCCCCGGCTGACACTGGCTGTGGGCTCGTCGGCGGCGGCGATCTTGCCGTCGCGCAATACCGTCACGCGGTCGCACAGCGAGAGCACTTCCTCGAGCTTGTGACTGACGAAGACAATGGCGACGCCCTGCGCCCTGAGCCGGCGCAGCACATCGAACAGCGCGGCCGCTTCATGGCCGCTGATCGAGGCGGTCGGCTCGTCCAGCAGCAGGAGCTTGGCCTTGAGCGAGAGCGCCCTGGCGAGTTCGACGAGCTGCATCTGGGCTACCGAGAGCGTCGCCACCTCGGCCCGCGTATCGAGGGCTCGGTCGAGCAGCTCGAGGAATGCGCGCGCCTGACGGTGCACTTCCGCATAGTCGACCATGCCTTTTCTGATCGGCAAGTGCTCGAGCACGATGTTCTCGCCGACCGAAAAACGCGGGATGAGATTGCGCTCCTGATGGACGGCGCCGATCGCGGCGGCGAGCGCGTCTCGCGGGGATGCGAATTCCACCGGCTGGCCGTCAAGCAAGAGACGCCCGGAATCGGGCTTGTAGACGCCGGTCACGATCTTGATGAGCGTCGACTTTCCGGCGCCGTTCTCGCCCATGAGCGCATGAATCTCGCCGGCCCTGACGCGGAACGTCACATCGTCGAGCGCCCGGACACTCGGGAAGTCCTTGGTGACGTGGTCGATGGAGAGATCCATGCCCCCGCTACCCCAATCGTATCGGGCGCGCGCGCCAGCGGTTGAGGGAGATGGTCGCGACGATCAGAGCGCCAAGCAGGAATTGCACCCAATAGGGATCGACCTTCGCGAGCACCAGCCCGTTCTGGATGAGCGCGATCACGAGCACTGCGAGGATGGCCCCGATGATCGAGACATAGCCGCCAGCAAGCGCCGTACCGCCGATGATCGGGGCGGCGAAGGAGAGCAGCAACCAGTCGCTGCCGATAAGCGGTTGCGCCGAGCCGAGTTGGGCGACGGCGAGCACCGCTCCAATCGCGGCCAGAAGCCCGGAGAGGCAGTGCGCGAGGACGATGGCTTTGCCAGGCGAAATACCCGAGAGCGCCGCCGCCTGGCTATTGCCGCCGACAGCCAGAAGCCTCCGACCGATCGGCAGGCGAAACAGAAACAGAGCCAGCAGCGGGGAAACGACGAGTGGCGCGATCAGCAGGAACGGGAGCGCGCCAATCCGGCCATTGCCGAAGTCCTGCAGTGCAACCGGCATCCTATAGAACGGCACGGATTTGGTGAGGCCCAGGTTGACACCCGTGAAGGCGGAGGCCGTCGCCAGGGTAACAATAAAGCCGTTGATGCCGGTCCGCGCCGCCAGGAGACCGTTGACGAGTCCGCCCAAAACGCCGATCCCGATCGCGATCGGGACAGCGAGCCACAGCGGCACGCCAAAGACCTCCATCATGCCGCCGAACAGGATGGCGGTCATGCCGCCGAGCGCACCGACAGACAGGTTCATCTGCCCGACCGCGAGCGTCACCATCTGCGCGAAGGCAACGATGATGCTGACGCAGACGCTGCGCAGCAGCACGTAGAAATTGAATTCCGACAGGAAATTCGGCGAGACGACGGCAAGGACGATCGCGCCGACCACGATCGCCGCCAGCAGGCCCGCCCACTCGGCATTGAGGATGCGGCGCAAAGCTCAGACCCTCGGCATCCGGGAGCGCGGCGACAAAGCGCCGCGATAGCGCTGGAGCAGCACCGCCGCCAGAAGGAACAGCCCGAGAAACAGGTCGAGCCAGAAATTGCCGATGCCCATTACGAGTAGGCCGCTGCGGATCGTCGTGACGAGGGCCGCGCCCAGCATTGTCCCGCCGACCGAAACGAAGCCGCCGGCAAGCGCCGCGCCGCCGAGCACCGGCCCCAAGAAGGACGGCAGCAGCCAGTCCTGGCCGCCGACCGCCGGCATCGCCGCGCCGACGCGCGCGACCGTCAGAAGTCCGGCGACCCCCGCAAGCACGCCCGAGAGCGCGTGCGCGGCGATGACCCGGCGTCCGACCGGCACGCCGGACATCTCGGCCGCGCGCTGATTTGCGCCAGTCGCGAGCGACTGCCGTCCGATGACCGAGTAGCGGTAGAAGATGATGAGAGCGACGCCGATCGCCATGGCCATGGCCAGCATCGGCGACACCCAGCCGCCGCCGATCCGCATCTGGCCGAATGCGGCCACTGATCGCGGCAGCGCATTGAGCGGCGTCGCCTTGGTGAGGATCAACATGGCGCCCGAGAACAGGTTTGCGCTCGCCAGCGTGACGATGAAACTGTTGACGCCGCTCCGGGCGATGGTGAAGCCGTTGAGCCAGCCGAGCGCGCCGCCCAGGACCAACGCCAGCGCGCAGGCGATGGGGACCGACAGGCCCACGACTTGCATCAGGTAGCCCCCCATCATGACGACACAGACGCCGATCGAGCCCACCGACAGGTTCATGCCGCCCGTCGCCAGCACCACCATTTGCGAGAAGCCGATGACAATATCGATGGCCAGAGATCGGCCGAGCACGAACAGATTGAAGCTCGACAAGAACCCGGGCGACTTCGAAGTGAACAGTGCTCCGAGCAGAACGAGGATTACGACCAGGCCTGCCTGTTGGCCTAGCACAATGGGTTGGCGGCGCGGCAGATCAAGGACGCGATCGGTCATGGCGGATGTTACCTCGAGGCCGCAGCGACGTGAGGCCCCATGAAGACCTCTACGACGTCACTGATCATGCCCGAATCTCACGACTGTCTCCGGGCGCAATCAGAGTCTCGCACCGCGCGCCGGCGCTGCCGATCATCCGGCCGAGGCCCCTCCCCCGAGGAGGGCTACTTGCAGTCCATGTAGGTGGCCTTGAACTTGCTCTGGATGTCGGTCGTGAGCTTCTTGACGTCGTCCTTGTACGTGTCGAGCTTGTCGGGCGTCACCTCGAGCACGCCAGAATCGATGAAGTGCGCGGTTTGCGGAGTCTTGATCCAGGGCGCATCGGCTTTCATCTTGCACGCGCCGCTGGCGATGAGGTCGAGCGCGAACGCGCCGATATAGGCCTGCCCATAGGGGTTCTGGACGAAGGTCGCCAGCGCGAACCCGTCCTTGACCGCCGCCAAAACGGCCGGGCTGTCGTCGAAAGCGATGTATTTGATGCGCTTGTCCCCTGTGGCACGCAGCGCCTTGGCCGCGACCTCCGAGGTGATGTGGGCAGTTCCGATGATGCCGTCGATCTGGTCCTTTTGCGCCGCGAGAAGGGCGTTGATCTTCTGGTCTCCGGCCTCCTCGGCGTCGGTATCGGCCACCGTCTGGAGCAGCTTCACGGCGCCCTTGGTCTCGTCGACCGCCTTCTGCACTGCCTGCTCGCGCAATGTGGTGTTGGTGTCGATCAATAGACCGGTCAGGTGGACGATGTTGCCCTTGCCGCCCATGGCCTCGATCAAAGCCTTGGTCATCGTGTAGGTGGTCTTGTAGGGGTCGGTCGCGAAGCAGAACACCGCATCGGTCGGATCAACGGTGCAGCCGCCGAGCGCGGCGACCGGAATGCCCGCGCCCTTAAGCTCAGTGATTGTCGAGTTCACGCCCACCGGGTCGCCGGGGAAGATGCCGAAACCCTTGAACCCCTGGGAGGCCAGGCTTTCCAAAAGTTCGGTCTGCAGCTCGAGCTTCCAGTCGGTCGGCACTTTGTATTCGACCACGGCGATCCCGAAATCCTTCTTGGCGTCGGCCGCCGCCTGCTCCCATGGCGCGAAATAGGGGTGCGGGCCGCCCGGCGCGACCGCGATCTTGTTGTCTGAAGCGCGCGCCGCGCCGCCCAGCAGCGACAGCGATAAAGCGGCGAGCGCCGCGCTCCGTCTGGCGTTGGAAAGCAAATGCATCCAAGTCCTCCCTCACACCCGTCGCCCTTGCGCCCGCCGATCGAGCTAGCGTATCGAGCGCGGCCATGTTACGCTAACCGCATATCGCATGCAATACACATAGGGCGGTTTTGGGGCAAGTTCGATGAGGATCACCGACATTCGATGCTATTTGGTCGAGGGCGAGCACCCGCCCGTGCCCTTCCGCTGGCGCAAGGGTCTGCCGGGATCGGGAGACGGCACGCCGATCGACCAGAGGCCGAAGCTGGCCATCCTCCGCGTGGACACCGACGAAGGGATCACGGGCGCGACCAGGATCGCAGACGGAGAGGCGGTCGCGAGTTTGACGGGGCGGCGGTTGAAAAGCTTCATCGGCGACGATGTGCTGCTGACCGAGCGCCTGTGGACCAAAATGTGGGAGATCGACCGAATCGAGGAGACCAATATGGCTCATTTCGGCCTGATTGATCTCCTCGCCTGGGACCTCAAATCGAAAAAGGCAGGCCTGCCCGCCTACAAGCTCTTGGGAGGCAACGATCCGAAAATCCCTGCTTACGCCTCGACCGTAACCTGGGACAAAATGGGAGAATACGAACGACACATCAAGGAGTGCGTCGACGAGGGATTTGTCGCCTTCAAACTCCACGCCTGGGGCGACTGGAGGGAAGACGCAAAACTCCGCCGAAATCTTCGCAAGTGGACTGGCGACAATGCGACCCTGATGTTCGACGGCTCGGCCGGTTGGGACCTAACGACCTCTCTCAAATTCGGTCGCGTGCTCGAGGAGTACAGGTTCTATTGGTATGAGGAGCCGATGCGCGAGTTCGATCTCACTTCCTACAGGAAGTTGGCAGATAGCCTCGTATCCCCGTTCTGGCGGCCGAAACCTCAGACGGTGTCCACTGGAACGCCGCAACCTGGATCGACATGCGGCGCTCGACATGGTCCGAACGTCGAGCTTCTACAAAGGCGGTCTCACCGGCGCGCTGAAGATCGCTCACCTCGCCGAGGCGCATGGGATGAAGGCCGAGGTGCACGGCATGGGAGTCGCCAACGCGCATCTCGGCGCCGCGATTCCCAACAACGACTTTTACGAGCAACTGGTGTTTTCGACCGAGCACATCAAGGGGCTCAGAAAGCAGAACGAGTTGCCCATCATTGACGGCTTTATCACTGCGCCGGAGACTCCTGGACTGGGCCTCGATGTCGATTGGGCCGCGCTCGAAAAGACCGCACTTGCCGTCGTCTGACGTGCGCTGTCCCGATTGCACGCCGCTCTGCCCGTTCGCGACGGGCGCCCTAAGTGCCGGTGCGCGTGCTGAAACACCTTATATTACCCAACCTAAGAGGCGGGCCACGTACTTGGCATCCGGCCGGATCGGACGGAAGATTGGCAAACAGGGCCGACGGTGGCCCCTTCTTCCGACTGCTGGCGAACGCTGGCTTCGCCTGAAAAGTGCGCAGATCACCCGATTGACCGTCGGGTGCAACTCGGGAGTCAATGTTCTCGTTCGTCGCGAATGACACGATTCCCATCTGCCACGTCCGCCGTCTCGATCTTCAATAACCGCTCAACGTCGCGAGCCGCCTGGCTAAGACGATGCAACGAACGGCAGCATTGCGCAAATAGCGGCCATTCGCCTGTAGCTTGGCGAACCCGCCAAATAGACACGAATGCGCTCGAGCCGCGTCCGACAGAGCCTCGGACAGCCACTCCGATTTTGAAGCGATGGCCCTACGCCGTCGACGCAGAGGCTCCCGCCAAGGCGCGGCTAAGATCCCGTCGGGAATCCCTGACTATAACCAAGCTCAGCAGGGACGGAACGGACCCCGCGACCTGGGATCCCGCCCTCGACGGGGTTTTGGCGGCGCCGGAGAATCACACGGTTCTCTACGAGGACGAGGCGATTCGGGTCATCTCGGTGAGTATCGCTCCAGGCGCGATCGGGCGCAGCGGTCGCTCCCGAATGCGACAGTGGCCTTTTCTGCGGTGCAATCTTCAGGCGGCCAAGCGGCGTGGAGACTGCTTCAAGATAACGGCGTTCGGGCCGCTGAACCTCATGGGGGTCGCCATCCGCCGGGCCCTCGGTGGCATCGAGCATGGCGGCGGTGTCGCGCACCGAACGTGACAGAACCTCGAGCAGGGCGCGCTCGAAAGATATCACCTACAACACTGTGTATTTTCAAAACTGTTGTAATATTACGCACATTGGGTAAGCTCGAGCCCGCAAGTCAGCCACCACCTTGCGGTAGTTCGTGCTTTGTTCGCGCAGTTCTGCCACCCGATCCGATCTGGGAGAGAAATATGCTTTCGCCCGCATTACGATACGCGCTTTCAGTTGCAACTATTGTGTCTGGTCTTTTCGCTTTTACAGGTAGCGCACCGGCGGCCGAGCTGACGTTTTGGTCTATGTGGAATGATCTGGAGCCGCAGGCAAAAGCGTTGCAGACCATTATGAGCAACTATACCAAGGCCCATCCGCAAACGACCTTCAAAGCTGTGTGGAACGGCCGCCAAAATCAAACGAAGCTTCGTGGCGCGCTTCAGGCGGGCACTGCCGTCGATTTCATGGATCAGGATGGCGATCAACTTGCGGGCGGACTGCAGAAGGAAGGTCTTGGTTATCAACTCGACGGTGAAGTTGACGATGCGTTCAAAGGCGCTTTCTTGCCAGGCGCCTTTGACATTTATTCTGCGGGAGGGAAGCACTACCAAATACCCTATATCTACAACACGGTGAACTTCTGGTACAATAAAGACATGATGAAAGAGGCCGGCGCCCAACCGCCGAAGACCTGGACTGACTTGATCGCTATCTGCGCCGCTGTGAAGAAGCTCGACAAGCACGCTCTGGTCATAGAAAGCAACAATGCCGACTACAATCTCCTCTACTTTTCACAACTGCTGGAGCGGGCGCTGGGGTCGGGCGTAGTCATGAAGCTTTTCGAAGATAAGTCCGGGGCCGCCTGGTCCAACCCCGCCGTACTCGCCGCCGCCAAGAGAGAGCGCGAGTTGTGGGATGCAGATTGCATCGCCAAAGATGCTCGCGGCTTCCAGTGGCCGGCGGGCCAGCAGACCATCGCGTTGGGCGAGACGATGGGTGAACTCGTCGGTTCCTGGCTGCCATCGGAACTATTGGACAGCGCCGGCAAGGATTTCCCTTGGGGTGCGTTCAACTTTCCAGACGTCGAGGGCGGCGCTGGAAAGAGTACTGATATGCAAGTTGCGCTTTTGTCGATGATGGTCTTGAAAAACTCGCCACATGCTAAGGAAGCGGTTTCGTTCCTGAAGTACCTAATGAGCGAAGAGGCTCAAAAGGTTCTGGTGGACCAAGGCTTCGTTGGCGTGACCCGCAAGGGTGTCGCATGGCCGGCGGTTCTGAGCGACGCCTATAACTCGGCGTCTAATGCAACCGCCCTCTCCAATTTCGCTGGGGGTCTCAACCTCAACCACGCGGATTTCTATAGCACAGTGTTTAAGCCAGAACACAACAAGATGTTTCTGGGGCAAACGACTCCGGAGCAATTTGTCGAGACGATGGTCGCGAAGACTAAGGAATACTGGGCAACCAACCCGTAAAGTCTGGGTCTCCTCAAGAGCCGCGGGTGGCGCTGATGGCGCCCCCCGGGTCTGAGTCATTTGTGAATCTGGCTCGGCAAGACTCCCGAGAAAGCGAAGTGGGCCAAGCAGATGATGCGGCGGCGAATGGTCATAGCCTTTCTGGCGCCAGCGTTGACGTTGTATCTCGGTTTTCTTGTCTTGCCGGCGATCCAGGCTTTCTATCTTGGTTTCTTTGAAAGTTCAGGATTTGGAAACAAGGCTCGCTGGGTTGGCTTTGAGAACTACGAAAGATTGCTATCAGATGGCCTTTTCTGGCTATCGGTGCGCAACATGCTTCTGATTCTTGTGGTCGGTGGCGCGGCTGTATTTGGGTTTGCCTTCCTCTTCACGATTCTCATAAATTCGGGCCTGTGGGGCAAGAAGTTATTTCGCGCCCTGATTTTCATGCCGAACGTCATTGCCACGATTGCGATCACGACATTTTGGTCATTTGCGTTCATGCCTCGCTATGGGCTGTTGACGAGCATCCTCAAGACCATTGGCCTCACTAGCTTGGCTGGCGTCGCCTGGACCGCCCCGGAAAACGTTATCTGGTCAATGATGGTCGGCCTGGTATGGATTTCCACCGGGTTCTTCACGATCCTAATCCTCGCCGGCGCCGACAAAATACCAACGGACATGTTTGAGGCGGCCCGCCTGGAGGGCGCCGGCAATCGGCAGATTTTCAGGCTCATCACTCTGCCGATGATTTGGGATGTCATCCTGATCACGCTGGTTCTGTGGGTGATACAAGCCATCAAGATTTTTGAATTCCCATACGCGTTTGGCGGTCCTAATATTGATCAAAATCTTTATACACCCGCCATCTATCTATACATCATGGGCTTCGGCCAGCGCGATCCAATCTATCAGCTCGGTTATGCTGCCGCGATCGGCGTCGCAATGTTTATCTTCACCGTGATCGCAGTATTTCTTTTGCGCGCTCTTTCGCCTCGCGAAAGGGTAGAGTTCTGAGATGAAAACAAAATCGTCAATCATCCCGAGAGCTTGGAAGAACGCTGCTGGATATATAATTGTCGGCGGCTGGTCGGCCTTCTCGCTGTTCTTTGTGATTTGGGTTGTGTTGGCGTCGCTAAAGTCAACACGTAACTTATTTGGCAATCCGTGGAGCGTGCCTCTCAATCCGGCCTTCGGCAACTACGTCAAGACATGGTTTGTGAGCCGATTTGGCGAGTACTTCCTGAACAGCTTACTGGTGGTCTCGCTCTCGGTGCTCGCTCTGCTCGTTGTGTCGGCTCCGGCGGCCTATGTCTTGAGCCGCGGCAAGTTCCGCGGGCGCGAAGCTATCTCGAATTTCATTGTCTTCGGCATGGGTGTCCCGATCCCTTTATTGTTTGTGCCGCTCGTCGTCCTCGTTTCGGCACTGCACCTTGTGGATACATTGACCGGTCTCGGGGTGATTTATGTCTCGCTGTCCGTCCCCTTCACAGTCTACGTTCTGCAAGGATTTTTTTCGTCGCTGCCGTCGGAACTTGAATCGGCAGCGGTCATCGACGGATGTAGCGACTGGCAGATATTTTGGCATGTCATGCTGCCGCTCGCGAGGCCTGGGCTCGCGACGGTCGCAATTCTCAATTTTGTCGGGCTTTGGAATGAGTACCAATTGTCGTTGGTTCTCATCAACAGCCCAGAAAAGCGCACGTTATCTCTCGGCATCTACTCGCTGATCACATCGATGAAATACACCGGTGGCGATTGGCCCGGACTCTTTGCCGGGGTGACCATCGTGATGATTCCAACCATCATACTGTTCGTATTCCTTTCCGAACGCATGATCAGCGGTATCACCATGGGGGGTGTGAAATGACACCTTCGCCCGCGAACTCAGAGGCGCGCGTTCCGACTGTGTCTCGGTCTTCGGATGAACACCGTCCCACGCTGAAACGGCTGGATGTTGAAATAAGGCTCCTCAATGACAAGCGTCGAACTCAGGGACATCCGGAAGTCTTACGACAAAGTAGAGGCGATCCGTGGCGTGAGTCTCACGATAGACGAAGGGGAATTCGTGGTGCTCGTTGGGCCGTCGGGGTGCGGAAAATCTACGCTCCTGCGCTGCATCGCCGGGCTTGAGCCAGTAACTTCTGGGAAGCTCCTTTTGGATGGCGTCGATATGACGACAGCCGATCCGGTGACCCGCGGCGTCGCCATGGTCTTTCAGTCCTATGCTCTTTATCCGCACATGACCGTTGCGGAGAATATCGGGTTTGGATTGAAAATCGCTGGCGAAGGCAAATCCACAGTCGAGGCGCGCGTCCTTGAGATCGCCAAGTTTCTGAAACTTGAGGAGTTGCTCGCGCGCAAGCCGAAGACACTGTCCGGCGGGCAGCGGCAGCGCGTGGCGATTGGTCGGGCGCTGGCTCGGAAACCCCGGATTTTCTTGTTTGACGAACCCCTGTCCAATCTTGATGCGTCGCTTCGCGGTGAAATGCGCGTAGAGCTGGCTAAACTTCATAGCCAACTCGGCAATACGATGATCTATGTGACCCACGATCAGGTCGAAGCCATGACCTTGGCTGATCGAATGGTCATTTTGAATGCGGGAGCAATAGAGCAGGCCGGGACGCCGCTCGATCTCTTCAACCGCCCCGCCAACAAATTCGTGGCCGGTTTCTTAGGTCAGCCACCTATGAACTTCATTCGCGTAACGGGCGCGAAACAGGACGGCCGCCGACTCATATTCGAACTTCCCGGCGGCAAGACGTTGGAACTTCCTGGCGAGCCAGACAGCCTGAAAGACCTGGCGGATTTGGAATTGGGCATACGCCCCGAGGATGTGTCGATTTCCAAGACCGGGGATGGCCTGCCGGTCGAAATCGACGTCGTTGAGCATTTGGGAGACGAGACAATCCTTCACGGCTATCTGACTGGGGGCCAATCGATGACAGCGCGACTGGCCGGACAATCACCCTTCAAGGCGGGACAGCAATTGTCGCTCGAAATGGCGCCCGAGCGGCTTCTGGTTTTTGATCGAACCGGCAGACACATAAGAATGGCCGCTGGTTAGTAGGAGGGATGGATCCTGAGTTCGATCAAAGTCGAGCGCATGATGGTTCGGACAGCAAAATTCTACTAAACGGACGGCAATGGTGATGAATCAGCTGCCATCACGCCGGTCACTCGTCGAGATAGTCGAAAATGATCTTCCAGTTTTGAGTAAAGCCTTCCAGCGCATTGCCGGTCTTCTGGTCAATGCGCCTAGCAAGTTCATGACCTTGCCGATCCAAGGAATCGCGGCCGCGGCCGGTGTTAGTGACCCTTCCGTCATCCGGTTTTGCCGGCGCTACGGATACAAGGGCATGCCGGACTTCAGAATTGCATTGGCTATGTCGCTTGCCGAAAAGAATGCATCGTTCACGCGCCCGTTTCTCGAACCGACTGTCGCCGACAAAGCGTTCGTGAATCGCGACTTGAAACTTGCGATCGCCAGGAAAGCGCGAAAACTGGTGGACGCTGATCGATCGCTCATTCTCGATTCGGGATCGACGACGCAACTCTTCGCCGAGCAACTTCGAACACTGTCCCGGCGAACAATTCTCACGACGGGCCTGAATATTATCGAGGCGCTTTGGGGCTGCGATCAGCACGTGCTTATCTTGCCAGGCGGCAGGGTGAGATTCGAAGCGAGGGCGCTTACTGGGCGTTTTGTCGAGGACTCGCTGCAGAACATGCAATTTGATACTGTATACTTTGGCGCCGACAGCATTGACCCAATGCTCGGTTTGAGCACTTTCAACGAAGAGGAGGCGCGACAGAGCGAGGTTATGATGAGGGTGAGCCGCAGGATTGTTGTCCTCGTCGATTCTACCAAGTTCAAAGCGCCAAGTTTGCATCGATTTTGCAATATTGAGCGGATAGATACGATTGTAACCGACCGGAACATTCCTGAAGATTTCGCGGCAACATTGGTGAACCGCGGGATTAACCTGCTGATTGCCGACCTGGCCTAGAGTGAGACACGACGATGGGACTCGCCGAGCAAACGATTTATACCAGTTTGTCTAAGTGGACGACCTTTCGCGAAGCAATGAGCCAACCCGCGTTGTGGCGTTCATGGGCGAAGGATCTCGCGAGTCATGCCGACGGAGTCTCGAAATGGGTCCAATCTCGGGCCTACGATGAGATCTGGTTTTGCGGCGCCGGAACCTCTGCCTTCATCGGCGAAACTCTCGCAAGTCACTTGAACAGTCGTCCCGGCCCAGCCAAGTACCGCGCAATCCCGACAACGGATCTAGTCAGTTCCCCAAGAAACTACATCCGGCCGGGGGTTAGGCCTTTGGTGGTTTCGTTCGGACGCAGCGGCGATAGCCCCGAAACCGTTGGCGCCCTGGATCTCTTGGACGCGCATGCGCCTGAAGCTGATCGTCTAAATTTCACATGCAATTCACTTGGGGCCTTGGCTACACGCACGTCGCCCGGCCCAGGCAAACAGCGCGTTGTGCTCTTGCCCCCGGAGGCGGACGACCAGGGTTTCGCGATGACGTCGAGTTACAGCACGATGCTGCTGAGCGCCCTTGCATGCCTTGACGACTGTCCGCCGCTTCCTCTTGCCGAGGCAATGGTCCGTTTAGCCGCGGCGGCCGAAGCGGTTCTCGCTGGATCGCTCGAACTCGCTCAGGGCGCAAGCGCAGCGCCGCCGTCGCGGGCAGTATTCCTCGGTTCTGGCGTACTCTTGGGGGCGGCGCGTGAGAGTGCTCTGAAAGTGCTGGAGCTCTCGGCCGGCCTCATACCAACTTCATGGGACTCCACACTTGGATTTCGTCATGGGCCGAAAGCCGTCGTTGATAACAAAACGCGCGTTCACGTCATGACATCAAACGATCCGCAAACGCGGCGGTACGATAGGGATGCGGCGAACGAGATCAGGACTCAGTTCGGACCAAAATCGGTTGTGACGCTTGGGTCGGAGAAAGGAAATGTCGATCTGCATGTGCCTGTCGTTGGCAATGACGCATGGAGCAGCGTTCTCTTCGTTGTCGCAGCTCAGATCCAGGCGATTGCATGGTCGGATACGCTGCGACTCAATATAGATAACCCCTTCACTACAAATAACCTGACGCGCGTGGTAAAGGGCGTTGTTCTCTACCCGCTCGAATAGGTGCAGTCTCAACATGTTTGGTGGAATTGATCTTGGTGGGACAAAGATACAAGCTTGCCTCTTCGAGGCCAATCTTGAGCCGGGCGCATCGCGGCGGACTCCTACGCCGGCGTCGTCTTACGCCGATCTAGTCGAAGCTCTGGCTGCGCAGTATGAATGGTTGCGCGACGTGTCAGGTGATCGGAACTTGCCCCTCGGGATCGGCATTCCCGGGTGGATTGAGCCAAAGACGGGCCTCTCTTTTACCGCAAACCTTCTCGCGAACGGCATGCCTTTGCGCGCCGACCTATCGCAGCGCTTTGGATTTGCAGTCCGGGTCGAAAACGACTGCAAGTGTTTTGCACTCTCCGAAGCCAACGGTGGCGCAGCCGCCGGCTATGAAACTGCATTCGGCCTCATACTTGGGACAGGCTGCGGAGGCGGCGTTTGCCGCTCCGGCTCTTTGGTCAAAGGAAGCAACGGTCTTCCCGGTGAAGTGGGCCATATTGGCATACCCATGCGATTGGCGGCTCGCATGAACCTTCCGAATCTGCGTTGTGGTTGCGGCCGAGTTGGATGCTACGAGACGCTGGTCTCAGGTCCCGGCATGTCCGCCTTGGCCCTTGCCATCACGGGCGAGAAAGTTACCCCCGATCAGATCGTTACCGCCGCGGCGGGGGGACAACAAGCCATGCAGCGGGTGTTCGACGCATGGCTCGACCTCGTTTGCGAACTTCTGCATACGATTCAACTGACCATTGATCCGCATTGCGTCGTGCTCGGCGGTGGTTTGTCTCGGATAAACGGAGTTGATCTAGAATTGAGTAAACGATTTTCGTCATTGAGCAGAGAAGGCATTCGCGAACCGGCGATTTTTGCTTCGCTCTATGGTGAAAGTAGCGGCGCGCGGGGCGCGGCTATGCTTGCAATTCCAAACTGACGGGCAACTAAATTGGAAAAATCCCACGATACTCTTCAGTCGTCTTTGGTAGGCTCTATCCTGACCCCGTCAGGCTGGGTGGACGGCCAAATTGTCACCGAAGGGAGAAGGATCGCACGGATCGAAGGAAGGTCCGTGTCGGCGGCGGGTGGACTACGGGAGCCATACATCCTCCCGGGGTTCATTGATCTCCATGTTCATGGCGGGAACGGCGTTGACTACACCGGCGGGGAGGCCGGCATCCGCCACTTCATTCGCTACCATTCGGCAAATGGGACTGTGGCGATTGCGCCGACGACGGCGACTGCTCCGCCCGCAGTCATAGAAAAGGGGCTAGCCGAAATCCAAACTATCAAAAAGAACCGAGAACCGAACGAGCCGACCATACTTGGCGCACATCTGGAAGGACCATTTATCAATCCGATGAAGCTCGGCGCCCAGGCGAATTTGACGCTCGATGGCGATGCCAAGCTGGCAACGAGATGGAACGATATCTGTCCAATCATTGTAGCGACAGTTGCTCCTGAAACACCAGGCGGCTTAGCTGTCATAGAGGCGCTGACTGCGCGAGGATGCAGGGTCCAAATAGGCCATAGCCTCGCGACCGCGGACGAAACGGCAGCAAGTTTTCGCCGCGGTCTTGCTGGGTTCACACACCTGTTCAACGGCATGTCTGGGGTAGAACATCGACAACCCGGTGTGGCCGCCTATGCTTTGGCGGAGGGACGCTATGCCGAACTGATCTGCGATTTCATCCACGTCGCTCCCACCACGGTGCGCGCGGCGTACCGGGCGATCCCTCGCCTCTACGCCATAAGCGACGCTACGGCGCCGGCAGGGTGTCCGGATGGCGAATATCGAAGCGGTCTTGGCAGTCCACTGGTTAAGACCGGAAAAACGATCATGCTCGCCAATGGAAAATCGCTTGCCGGTAGCGCCATCAGCATGATCGATGCGTTCAGAAATCTTGTGTCGCTCGGTCTTTCGATGGCCGACGCTTCCGATATGTGTTCGACCCGACAAGCCGAATATCTCGGCCGCAACGATCTTGGACGCGTCGCCCCTGGCGCACTCGCCAGTTTCGTCGTCATGGATCATCAGCTTGCCCTGCAAGCCGTCTGGATCGAGGGAAAACGGATTAGCTGAAGTTCGGTACGCCTCGCCTTTCAACCGGCTCGCTCCCGCTTCTCCGACCCTCAAATCAGAATCGAGATCCGCAACCCATGACGATCCAGGAGCCGCCTTATCCGAGGCCCGGTCCCAACGCCGACCAAGTTCTCCTTGGTGTCGATGTTGGCGGGACCAAGATCCTGGGTGGGCTCGTTTCGCGCCAGGGCGAAGTCCTCTTCGAGCATCGAGTTCCGACCCGTCGTGAATGTCTCCTGGGGGACCTAGTCGGGGTCGCCAAGATCTTGGCTTCGCAGGCTGGAAGCCGTGCACACAGCATCGGAGTAGGCATGACGGGCCACATCGATCGAGTGAACGGCGTGCTTGTCCAGTCGATGAATATGCGCATTAGAGATATTCCGATCGCGCAGACCCTGGCCGATGAGACGGGACTGTCGATTCATGTCGAAAACGACGTCCACGCCGCCACCATTGGCGAGATGCATTTTGGAGCTGGCCGCGCGTACAAAGACTTCCTGCTCATCAACGGAGGAACTGGCCTTGCGACCGGTATGGTTTTCAACGGGAGACTGCATCGGGGAGCCAGCAACTACGCGGGCGAGAATGGCCACATCAGCTCGGACCAGAGCGGATCGACGATCTGCGACTGTGGCCTGAGCGGATGCACAGAGAGAATGCTGATCGAGGCGCGCGAAGGCGCTGATATTGTGGCCGCTTATCTGCCTCGCATCGACCCCCCCGTAAGCAAGGCGTACGGCTACCTCGCGCTCAGCCTCATCCAACTTGTGAACCTTCTGAATCCGGCTGCAATCGCTTTAGCCGGCGGCATGTTCACGGGCGACCGGATTGCAACAGATTGGGTTCGACGCGCCGTACGCGCTCACGCGCTCCCCAATGCCTTAAGCGGACTTCAAGAAATCGAGCTGTCTCGCACCGCCCCATTCACTGGCCTGGTTGGCGCAGCGGCCCTGACCATCGATGCCGATGGCTTCCTTTCGGAGATCTGACCGTGCCCACTCAGATGCTTCAATTCATTCTCGAGCAACCAGAGGCGCTCAGGAGGTTGCTCGTAACCGGACTCAAGGGGGAAGCCTTGGTTGCGGCGTTCCGCAAACGCGTGATCCGTAAGGTCTGGATGGTGGGATCGGGCACTTCCCTTTACGCCGCCATGATCGCGGCGCGCTCCTGGCAGGAGGAACTCGGAATTGACTGTGAGGCGGCGAGTTCACTCGAATTCCTTGACGAGACCGAAATCGGCGGACTGAGCTCGGACGTGATGATGCTCGCCATTTCTCAGAGCGGCGCATCGTTGATCTTGCTCGAAGGCATCAGGCGCGCCAACGCGGCGGGTGCAATTACGGCTGTGGTGACGGCCGACCCACAGGCGCCGATACCGCTTGAGGCGGCGTTTGTCATCGAGACGCACACGGGATCCGAAACCAGTCTTGGCAAGACCAAAGGTTTCACAACCACAGCCTTCGCCGCCGTTCTGCTCGGGCGCCGTCTCGCGATGGGCAACGCCAGCGATGCGGATGCGGTCTTAAAGTCCCGCTACGTCGACCTGCCTGCTAGCTTCGCGGCTACGATCGCGCTGAGCCAAGCGGCCACCGCCCAATGGGTCGAAAAATTCCGACATGCGGATGTGCTCTTTGTCGTGGGGGCCGGCAGCCAAGTGCCGACCGCATTAGAAGGCGCCTTGAAAGTTCTGGAGGTCGCGAAGATGCCAGTCGTCGCCAAGGAACTCGAGGAGATGATGCACGGCCCTTTCAATGGCGTGGGGTCCGCCACCGGCATAGTCCTCGTAGCGGACGAAATCGCGCAAGGCCATCGGCTTTCGGCTTTTATTGCCGGAATGAAGCTGATCGGTAACCCCTTCGCCAGCATAGCGGCTGGTGCGGTCCTCGCGAAAAGCCACGGTCCGTTTGACGTCGTGCTTCCGCCCTTCGAGGATCCAGCTGTGAGTGCGATCCTGGGCGTCATACCATTCCAGATTCTCGCCCACGATCTCGCTCTTGCGCGCGGTGCGGCTGTCGATACGGCCCGCTACCCCCAGCTTTACCCTGTTTTCGCATCAAAGAGCTTTCACAAATGATCGGAAGTGCTCGTCACGAACGGCGCCGCCCGCGGCGTCGTCGACAACGAGCACTGGGATCACGTCGACGCGATGTTCGCCAAGTACGAGAACCTGAAGCCCGGCGAGAAAAAGCGCGTCGTCGGCGCATCTGTACCCTTCGGGCGTATGGCGCGCCCTGACGAGATTGGCGGCCTCGCGACATTCCTCGCAAGCGAAGACGCTGATTACATCGTTGCCCAAACTTACAACATCGATGGCGGCAACTGGATGAGCTGACCGATGAAATCGATCCTCACCATCGGCGAAATCCTCGTCGAGATCATGGCGACCGACAAGGGCGACGGATTCCTGGAGCCGGTCAAGCTGGTTGGCCCCTTCCCGTCTGGCGCCCCGGCGATTTTCATCGATCAGGCCGCTAAGTTTGGTCAGCCGGCTGCCATCATCGGATGCGTGGGGAACGATGACTTTGGGCGAGTCAATCTCGATCGCCTGCGCCGTGACGGGGTCAATGTGGAAGGCATCCGGATTGACCCCGAAACGGCCACGGGCAGCGCCTTCGTACGTTATAGACCCGATGGATCGCGCGCGTTCGTGTACAACATCAAGCACAGCGCGTCAGGCAATATTGTCCTCGACGCCGCGGCCAGCGCCGTTCTGGACCGCAGCGACCACCTTCATGTGATGGGCACGGCGCTTTTCTCGCCGAGCATTGTAGGGGTTGTCCTCCGCGCAGCTGAGGCGATCAAGGCACGCGGGGGTACGATTTCATTCGACCCTAATCTTCGTCCGGAGATTCTCAATCTGCCCGGCCTTCGAGAAGCTTGTGAAACGCTGTTTCGACGTTGCGATGTGTTCCTGCCGAGTAGCGGCGAACTCTATCTCTTCACCAATGCGAAGGAAGAGAAGGCCGCCGTCGAGGAGATTCTCGCCCACGGCGTCAAAGCAATCGTTCACAAGCGGGGCGCGGAAGGCGCTAGCTACTTCGACTCCGCGACGCGCCTCACCCAGCCCGGGTTCGAGGTCGAGGAGCGCGATCCGACCGGAGCTGGGGACTGCTTCGGGGCCACCTTCATCAGTTGCTGGTTGCGCAACATGCCTCCGGCCCGGTGTCTGGCTTACGCCGCAGCGAGTGGAGCATTGGCGGTGACGAGCCAAGGACCGATGGAGGGCGCCGCCAGCCAAGCCGATCTCGATGCTTTCCTCTTGGCTCGTTCCGCAAAGCCCTTGCCATGACTCGGCTCCTCCCTCCGCTCGTGAGCGAACGGCTGACTGACGGCCGAGCCGGTGTCACATCGGTTTGCACCGCCCATCCCATCGTCATAGAGGCCGCCCTGTCTCTGGCGCTTCGCACCGACAGGCGCGTCCTCATCGAGGCGACCTGCAACCAGGTCAACCAAGAGGGTGGCTATACCGGCATGACGCCCGCCGATTTTCGCCGCTTCGTCGACGGCATCGCCGCGCGCGTCGGTCTTGACCCCTCCCGAGTGATCCTTGGAGGTGATCATCTTGGTCCCAATCCATGGAAGCATTTGGCCGCAGATCAGGCTATGCAACGGGCCAAAGCAATGATCGCAGGCTATGCGCGGGCCGGCTTCGCCAAGCTGCATCTCGACACCAGCATGGGATGCGCCGGTGAGCCGGCGGCGTTGGCGGATGAAGTAACCGCTGAGCGCGCCGCCGCTTTGGCTAAGGTAGCGGAAGCGGCCGTCGGGAATGGCACGCCTCCGATTTATATCATCGGCACAGAAGTGCCAGTACCCGGCGGAGCACAGCACGCCGTCAATTCTCTTGAGGTGACAAAACCGGAAGCGGCGCTGCGGACCGTCGAGGTTCACGAAAAGGCGTTCGGGGACGCGGGCCTTGAGACAGCCTTCGCCCGTGCGATTGGCGTAGTGGTGCAACCCGGCGTCGAGTTCGCCAGCACCCAAGTCATTCCATATAAGCCCGAGAAGGCCGCGCACCTCGTGAACGCCATGGCCAGCTTGTCAGGTTTTGTCTTCGAGGCGCATTCGACAGATTATCAGGCGTCGGGCAGCCTTGATGCATTGGTTAGGGACGGGTTCGCAATCCTCAAGGTGGGACCCTGGTTGACCTTTGCGTTACGCGAAGCACTCTACGGGCTTGATTGCATCGCGCGCGTTCTCGACCCTGCGTCGACCGAGGACGGCCTGCCGGCCGCGATGGAAGCTTTGATGCTGAAGGAGCCTGGAAACTGGCGTAGATATTATCAAGGGGACACCGACGACCTCAGGTTGCAGCGGCACTTCAGTTTCAGCGATCGCATCCGATATTACTGGCCCCGTCCGGAGGCTCAGGCCGCTGTCGGTCGGCTCTTCGCCAAACTCGGCGACAAGGTAATCCCCGAGCCGCTCATCAGCCAGTATTTGGGCGGT
>Ga0209624_10001101_pt1 | contig 22259 bp, 30 predicted proteins | sample JacPinW_OM2H0_O1_FD_188565 | JGI IMG/M metagenome (GOLD analysis project Ga0209624, IMG submission 188565) | Forest soil microbial communities from Algoma, Ontario, Canada - Jack Pine, Ontario site 1_JW_OM2H0_O1 (SPAdes) (version 2) | ecosystem: Environmental > Terrestrial > Soil > Boreal...
AAGCTAAAAGAGAACCAATACCGGAGTTCGATTCCCTTGAAGGAGTGGGCGAAAAAGCATAAAGACAGCAAGTACGTTCCCCAAGATTTGCTGGATGCGTGGGGAATCGAAGCGAAGCTCTGAGACGAGATTTTCCGCTCGATCCTGCTATGCTGGCTCGTTCCCGGAACAGCGAATGGCACAGTCGGAGAACCGAGATCGGAGTCATACTCTTTTTGGTCGTCGTCGATGAAAGTGATCACGGGTAGCAAAGACAATGAAAACGAAGACATGGACGGTGATCGCCAACACGGGCAAACAAGCAGACCTCAAGTCTGGCCTTGAGAAAAAGACGGTTCAAAAGCCAACACACATTAGCGGCAAAGAGTTTGTTCATTGGTTGGCGGCCAAGACCCGTATTGATGATGCTTCTTTGCAATCATTATTTAAGCTCTAACTTATTTTGCTCTTCAGGCGCCACCCGATAGTGAGCGGCTCGCGACCTTTGCCGGGGCCGATAAGTCCGCGCTGTTCGAGCGCCTTGATGGTATTGCGATTGGCGGACAGAGGGCGTATTTCTTCATTATCTTTCAACCGCCGCAGGACTGGGTTGCTGCCGAGCGAGTCGGTTTCAAGCTGGTATCCGTTTTGGATGTGCGAAAGTAGGTCTTGTTCAGTCTCGGTGAGTTTCGGCAGGAGATTAGCAGTTTTTGTCTTCGCCACTTCTCACGTCCATTCGCAGGAGGGCTAGTCCACCTCGCCGCCCAGTCGTAGTACCGGAGACTCAGAGCGGCAGCAAACGCCGTACCGCTGCCAAAGCTGGAACCACGGGCTATGCGCCAGCATTTCGTCGTGTCTTCGATTGGCAGCAGAGATGTCGCTGGCGCTGATTGGCCTAATATCCGGCGCTTCGAACATTTCCTGCAGCTGCTCAATCTCGTCAATGATGCGTTCAACGTCCATGCCGTCTCAATATCCAACATCAGCATGGCAATCGTCAAACGGGGTGGCATGTGGCGCTGGCCGCCGCGAACGGCTCACCGCAACATCTGTGTTTTGATGCAAGTCTATTCCAATATGCCGGCGGTAAAATCCCAAGAACTGGTCATTTTTGCACAGCCCGGGAACTAAGACCTTAGCCATACTCTTGAACGCGAGCTTGTCGGCCGCCATCAGGCTTAGCAAAGACAATGAAAACGAAGACATGGACGGTGATCGCCAACACGGGCAAACAAGCCGACCTTGAGTCTGGACTTGAGAAAAAGACAGTTCAAAAGCCGACACACATTAGCCCCCGAGATTTTATTCATTGGTTGGCGGCTAGAAGCCGTATTGATGACGCTTCTTTGCAATCATTATTTAAGCGGTAAGGGTGGCATTAGACCTGAATCCGCTCCATGAAAGCAAAGTCCGTTTCATTTCAACCCCGTGCTCCTCACCCAGCGCTGGCTCCATCGGGCACTCCGGATTCCGGTATCGCCAGCACCGGGGTGATTCCGTCCGAATATCCGATGTCGAACAGCATTCCTTCAGAAACCATCCCTGCCATCTTGCGTGATGGAAGGTTTACGACGAATAACGCTTGCTTGCCTTCGATCTCCCGTGGATTTGCACGCTCGCGCTTCATCCCCGCCAAGACCGTGCGCACGTGATCGCCGAAGTTAACGCGGAGTGCGATCAGCTTTTCCGAATTGGCAACGTCGCTCACGGATTCGATGGTGCCAACTCTTATGTCGATTTGGTTCAGAAGTTCTAGCGAGATCGTAGGCTTCACTGGCGCGGGGGGCATCTCGCAATTCTACCCGCGAGTCCCCAATCACATTGCGGTGCTATCACACGCCATGCCAAAAGCCTCTCCGAGCTAACTCACGGCAGGCGACCGAAGATCGAAGCTCGGGCAACGATCTGTTCGATCAAAACTCCATCTTGAACGTATGGTTCGAGCGCGGCGGCTATCTGTGCCGCAAATCTTTCCTGTCCTCCGGCGACGACTTCGGGCGAGGTATTGGACCTGGAGAGCGCACGTCCGATCAGGTCAGCGATGGTCACCTGACGACGTTCGGTAACCGATGTCTCCCCCTTTGCGTTGAAGCACGAGTCTCTAAACCATTCGCTCGGATCAACCCGATAGTGCTTCTCCTTTGGACCCGAAGCCCACGCACTGCGCACTTTCCGATAGGGTTTCACCCAAGGGGTTTCGGGTGTCTCAACACTGGAGGATCGGCAAATCAGAATGTGACCGGAGTCGTGGGCGAGAATCCGCTCAAACACCGCCAACGTCGGAGCGCGTTCCAGCCAATGATGGGCGCGGCCAATGGTGATGACATCGTAGGGTTGAGTCATCTGGAATTCCTCGATCCGGCCGTGGATCAAGGAGAGTGCGAGCCCTGCTTCCGCCGCCGCATCCCTCGCCGCCGCGATCATTAGGGGTTCGGGATCGACTCCGGTGCAGCTTCCGACAAAAGGCGCGAAGCCAATGGCAAGCATACCGGGTCCGCAGCCAACGTCGAGCAAGGTTTCGTCGCCACGCAGTCCGATCTGCTCCGCAACTTTCTGGGAAAACTTTGACGGATAGGGTTCCCGGTAGCGGGCATAGAATTCAACGGTTGACGCGAAGCGCCCCATCCGTCCCAGTTTTGCAGGTGATGGTAGAAACTTCAACTAATGTTTAGTATGCGGGCGGCAGCAGGCGTGGGACTGGTTAGAAGCGTGTTGCCACTCTAAAGCGGTTTGTGCTGTGCCGATGTGGCTGGGTCGACGCGGACGCCTCGCCTCTAGTTATGCTGCGTTGTACTATTTGTCCATGACCACAAAATCTCCAGAATGCCCTGACTCATACCCTTCTGATCGGTTGCCTTCGCATCTCCTCCTTCGCCAAGAGCCCGACGAGGAAGAGGACGAAGAGGAGGACGACGGCAAAGAAAAAGAAGATGACGATGATGACGACGCCGCCGACGGCTACTCTGAGTAACCATTCGACGAGTCCGTTCCTCCAGCTCCGCTTAGATAGCCCCTCAGTGCCGCCAGATGCACGTCGGAGCCATTTCCGACGACGAGAAGGCAGACTAGCCTGAAATCGAGCAGACTTCGGGGGAGGGCTGTTCGACCGAGCGTCCTTGACTCAGTCGAGTCTGGGGCGCTTTCGTTTTCTGCCACTGACTATTTGGGGAACGATGGACCGAAATCGCGTCGATATACCTACCCACCTACGGCCAGACGTAGTGAGTAGTTCCCGATGCTATTGCCTTCTTAGTTAGGCGGCTGCAGGCAAAAGTTGCCGTTACGCAGCAACACCACCAGCGCCTATCTCGGGACGCGGGTCGGCCAGAATGTCGAAGGTTTTTTCCGAAACGTTCTGCTGGGAACTTTCCAAAACCAAGCGGTTGACATAGCACTGCGAATGAACCGCTTTGCCGTTTTCATCGGCAGATAAATCAATTCGCAAATCCAGCGGCTCAGAGCAAATTATGCAGGATATTTCCGGGACGGGGTGGCGACCCATAAACGTGCCTCCTTTTAATGCTATCAAGTTTACTGGGAATGAAGAAACTAAAGCTGAGCAAGATCGACCGCTTCCGGAAATTTCTTCAAAACGACCGGGAATGTGTTGCGGAACACCTCAAGACGAAATTGATGGTTAGCGAAATCGCCTAAACGCCGGGTGAACTGATCGTGCTATCCGATGGCTCAGTAGGAGCGAAAGGGTTGGACGGTTGGCTGGGTTTCAGGTTGCTATCAGACTTGTCCTTGTCTAGGCGGCGATGAACTCAATCGACGAAGCCCTCGGTCTTGTCCTGTTCCATCCCACAATCCTACACGTGCCCAAATTGGGAAGTCTGGGTTCATTTTGACCGTGGGCCTTTTGCCGAACACGAGTGCCCGAGAGAGGATGCCGGGCAAACAACAGCATCGAGCTTCTAGATCAACCCAAGTGCTCGACGTCGTTAGGGCAACCACTCGAAGGGTAGTTCGCATCTTTAACTGGGTTTTTCGGAGGGGTCGCCTAATATGGACGGTTAACGCCCATACGATTCCTGCCCAAAAATACGGCGTGCGCTGGCGTACCGACGATTTAAAGACGCGGGTGCTACGCTTCCATTAATTAATTGCCATGAAAAAAGACCCCAGCCCAAGAAAAGTACTCGCTATCAGTTGTCCGACTTGCGGCGCTGCTCCGGGAGAAAAGTGTCAGCTTACCAGCGGCCAGCCGCGCACCGAGCCACATCGGGATCGCCGATTACTCGCAAAAGAGTGAACTGGCTACACTTTCTTAAGCCACGGCTGGTGGAGTCGCTTGCGCCCGTCATCATCCCACTTTACGACGGCGTCCTCTTCGTTCGTCTGTTCAACGGTTCCCAACTCCCCAGTCGGTATTCCGAAGTTGCCCAAACCCTCGACCCGATCTCCGGGACTCAGTTCCTCGCCCACGCCAGACGGCTCTGCGAGCGGCGGCCTCTTGGCGCGGTCTGAGTCAGGAGTCGCCCCACGGTACGACAGGGGCGGTTGGGGTGCTTTACGCAGCTTGGGTGTCGGTTTGTCGATATGCGTCTTGTTCATTGATCGTCTCCGGCGCGGCAGAAGTGACGCGATGCGACCGATCATCATCATTCATGGTGCTGAACTGCGGATCGGCGTAGGTAAAATGTTGGCTCCATTCAGAGAAACAGTAAAAATCTGAACTTCACAGCCGTATACCCGCCGCCGATCCTCTGACACTGTTCGTCTTTGATAGTCCAGTCCCATGGCCATGTCAAAAAGGACACGTCGCTTCCGCCTTTCAAATACTACCTTTCGCGGGTTCACCCAGACTGGTCAAAACCGCTCGGTGCTAAGGTAGTTTCTGAACCCGACAGCCGTTGCCCAAGATTGACCCTACAATCCCATGCGAAGGAGATCGACGACAAAGTATCGAAGAGCCACTTCCGTGGGAGATTGACTGACTGAGGTATTCGCCGAGGTTACTCCAAAATCGAACTGCGAGTATTGCTCACCTTGGCGGAGTACGGGGCAGTCTTGACTGTCCGGAAATGTTTATTCCGAAGCCTTGAGCGGCCGAGAATCGAGGGTCTGTGTTTTCTCATTGAGAACGATGTTCAGTTCCCTCGCCAGATCGGTCAACTTCTCAGGGTCTCGTTCCCTAGAGGCCAAGGCCGATAGATGTTTCCACCGCTCAAAGTTCATCGACATATGATCCTGATTTCTCTGTATGACTGCCAGAATAGGCAGCGGAGCGAAAGAACTCTGTGCAATACGGGTCACGCGCGCCAAATGAAAAAACTGCAGCAAACAGGATTAGTTCTGGGTAGTCACACACCTTACAAATCGAGCGACTCAAAGTGGTCTAATGTGACCAGACATTCGACTTCGCCGGTTCTAAGATGTTAACCAGTTAGGAAGTGAGACCACCGTTACAAAGGCCGGTCCAGCTTCCTCTTAACACGCGAGGTACAATATGGAAATCCTATTGATTGTTCTCTTGGTGCTGTTCGTGTTCGGTGGTGGGGGCTGGGGATACTCTCGCTGGCGCGGCTAGCCTGATCACAGGATGCACTCGTGATCCTACTCCTTGACCTAAATTTTTATGAGGGTTCGACTCTGGAGATATCCCTCGGACCCTCTTTCAGATTCCTGAACATAAGTCAGCCCATCTGAAGTTTTCTCTCCTTAGGCTTTCGAAGAAAGCCGCGTGCCCTATGCATTCGAATGCGATCCTGCACGAAGTTCAGCAACTCTACAATGTGAGTGACCGTCTCGACACGCTGGCAGAACAGCATCCTCTCGTCTCAGAAGCGCTCATCTCGATCGCGGGAAACGTTCGCAATACTGCCACTTTGTTGGAGGTGCTGGTTGCAATGAAAATAGTACCGCTCGCTGGATTAGGCCCAGCAAGTTCCTGAATTGCTCATTGCTGTGAGGCGGCTTTGTGGGTGGGATCGCAGCCGGACGCTCGCTCAGTCGTGGAGAACGACATTGAGCAGCGAACTATGAACCTGCAATTCTTCGCTGTTGTATCCGATGAAGCCCATTTCTCTGAACCTGTTCATGAAAAAGCTCACCCGCGAGCGGGTTGTACCCACCATCTCTGCCAGCGTCTCCTGACTGATCGTGGGGATTACGGATTCGGCCTTTCCGTCCTTGCCGAAGTGGGCCAGCAGGAGAAGGATGCGGGCAAGTCGCTTCTCACTGGAATTGAAAAGCTGGTCCACCAAATCTTCTTCGTATCGGATGTTCCGTGTCAGCAAATAAGCCACGAACATATCGGAAAACTCGTGTTCCCGGTGAAGCACCTCCATCATGGACTTCTTGCCGATTTCCATCACCGAGCAATCGGTCATTGCGCTTGCGGAGCACAAGCGGAGAGTTTGCCCCGTGAGGCATCCTTCGCCGAAGAAATCGCCTTCGTTCAGAATGCCAATGGTGGCCTCCTTTCCGCTCTTCGACACAACCGTGAGTTTTACCTTTCCTTTCTGTATGTAAAAGACGGCATCGGACGAGCCGCCCTGAGCAAAGATCGCCTGCTTCTTGGCAAAAGCCACGATCTTTCTACCGCCGTCGATGGTCGAAAGGAAGGTTTTCGTATCGAATTTGATGGGTTTCTTGGCTGCCACCACGCATTTCCTCTCAACGCTTCCGCATCTGCAGAAGGCAACTTCGCTATTAGGAATGAATGAATGAGGAAGAAGGCGAGAGCAACGTCAACTTTGCGGGCAAGACTGCGATCCGCTTGATGAAATAATGATTTCATCCTTGGTGTCGAAAGTCAATCCGCCCATCCTGCTGACCTCGCTGTCCATCGCGATTGTTCTGCGGTGGAGGCCGCTCCTGTTGCTCGATTGAAGGCGCTTCCCTCGGTTCGCAATTAACTCGCTCAAATTCAGGACCGGCCGTTTTTGTAGCGGGGAGCCGGACTTGGAGCTGTCCGAGGGAACCTCGCTTCAAGGAATTCTGTAAAAGTGAGCATTTCTGACCAGCTCTCTGCCTGGGCTGCCGCCTATCATTTTTGCCAAGGAACGAGCTTTAGCCAGCATTGGAGGAAGTCATGGAAAACTTCGCCGAGTTGATGCAAAGGCTGCTTGAAATCCAAAGTGGCGGAAGACAAAGAACCCCTAGAGTTGATCGCAGAAGATGAGCGATTGATGGATGGTCTACGGACGAAGCTGAGCCAAGACGGCTCAGAGCAGACGCGATTCAAGGTTTAGCGGGCTGGAATGGAAGAGGCATTGCGTCTACTAATGCGAGGCGATTGATTCCCTCGATCCTCGCCTGTCCAGGATGGCATTCTGACCACAATCACGCACCATTCGACCGGATAGACTCCTCCGAAAGGATGCGTTCAAAAGGGCGCTTCGCTAGCCACTCCCGCAACTTGTTAACCACAAACGATAGGGTTGACTGTCCGAGGATGGCCACGAGGGTAAAGGTTCTGCACCAGTCAGGCTGGCTTTCCCCATCCACGACCGCATGCCGGCAATTCTCGATCCTGATGACTACGACCTGTGGCTCGATCCGGGGATGACGAATGTGGGTGCGGCCTCCGAATTGCTGAAGCCTTATGATGCCAAACTGATGCGGTGCTATCCCGTGAGCACGCGGATCAACCGTGTGGCGAATGACGATGAGGAGTGTTCGCGACCTGTGGAGGTCGCCGAGACTCAGGACCGTCTGTTCCAGTCCGATTGCCATCGTCCACGGGATTTGTCGTGTTCGATTTCGAGAACGCTAAGATATGATGTGGCCGACCCGACCGATGAAAACCGCTCACAAAGACCCTCGTGCCATGGTCAGGGCTTTCTGCAAGAAATGCGACGTCTGTGTAAGTTGCTTCCGTCGCTGGGCGGTGCGCGGTACAACACGTTGCGAGGAATGCAGTCACGCAGCACGCAAAGCACCAGAAGGTGCGAGAGCATCGGAACTACGAAAGAGATGTCAAAGCGTGAGTCTGCGTGCGGTGCCACAAGCGACCCCGGACGCCCACCAACAAGTGTTGCCAGAAATGTCAGGATGATCACTATAGTCGAAAGAAACGACGCAGCAGATGCAGAACGCTCGCGCCCTGAGTTTAGGCCTCTTGAAGATCGAGCCTTACTTGTCGAAGGGTGGTGGCCTTCTCCGGGTCTGTTCCGGGCCTCAGATCGGTTTCCTCTAGGAAATAGCGCCAACCAGCCCTTCTCTGTTCCTCGCTCTGACTCCAATCGAAATCGTCGAGAGTTCTTTGAGCGACCTTGATCCCCTTGATGACAGCCACAACCCCGCCCGGCTGGTAAGTTTGCTCGTTAAACCGAACCACCGCGAATGAAGAATCGGATTTGTTTGTCATGCCGCACCTCGAGGCGTCGTCTGTTCAGACGGCAAAGATGGGAACACCTGATTGGGACATTCTGTCTAATCTTCTACGGGTCGCTGCGTTCGGCAAAATCGGGACGACTCTTCAACGAGCCGCCCCGTGACGGATCATCGCTTAGGCTGCGACAAGGGTATGGATGGTCGAGGTAACGGTTTCAAACGTCTGAACCTTCGGCGTTCCATCGATCATTTTTGCAAGTGTTCGCAGCACTTCCGGGTACGTATTCGTGTTGTAAGCATCGGCATTAGTTTTGCTGTCCCACAGACTGATCGAAATAGCATCTTGGCTGCTAGGGTTTGACAGTGTGAGTTCGTCCTTGAAGCCCTTCTGCTTACGCAGTAACGGCAGGACTTCATTTTCAAGGGTCCGGGTATAGTCAGAATGCGTGTTCGATTTCAGACGAAAGGATACATTGCGTGCAAACATAATCAACCTCCACGGGTTGTTGACGCTAAGAGGGGAAAACTTCAGATGAACTGACTTAGTTTCAGGGAACCTGAAAGAGGCGGGAGCCACCTCAGTTGCAACACTAGCCCTTTGGAACGCCATTGTCAAACCGCAGGAATCTTAGACAGACAGCAGGGGCGAGCACCGAAGCCTTTTCGCCGGAGCAGGAGTCAGCGCGGAAAACGGCATCCAACTTTCCGTGGCGTCGGCGGGCTCTGGCGGAACTGGTCGTCATTATTCGGGCTTCAAGCGTCAGTCACACGCCAGCGGTCAACTAGATTTTGTGCGGCGCCACCCCACTCAGGAAATTGAAATTGGAAACCACCTTCGACAAGACGGCGGGGGATGACGCGGCGGCTCTTGAGCACCAGTTCGGTTTCTGTGCGCAGAAAGAACGTCCCTAACTCCAGCATCCAGCTCGTGGCGGGCAACCCGATGGATGTGCCCCACGCTTGTCGTAGAGCCTTCATGAATTCCCGGTTCGGTAACGGATCGGGCGATGCGATATTGACAACGCCATCGATCTCATCTCGCGCTATCAAGTAATCAGTGCTCCGCAGGAAATCCTCATCGTGAATCCAAGAAACAAATTGTTGGCCGCTGGCTGCGGTGCCTCCGAGCCCAAACCGAACAAGACGAAGCAACGTATCAAATACACCGCCACGATCCGGGCTCATGATCACGGCGCTGCGAAGCGCGACTTTGCGGGTGTTGGGTGTCATGGCGTCGAAGAAAGCCTTCTCCCAGCTAGTCGCAACCTCGATGCTGAAACGCCACTTGGCAGGCGCATTCGGTTCGTCGCCGCCAATCTCTCCCGTCTGCTCATCCATCGGTCGGTCAAGGGCGTGACGGTAGATCGTCGCGGTGCTTGCATTCATCCACAAGCGGGGCGGATGAGCGGACCGACCAATAGCCTGACCCAGCAAACGTGTCGTCTGCACTCGGGATTCTTTAATCGCGCTACGATTTGCCCGGGTGTATCGGCAATCTACGCTCTTGCCTGTGAGATTGATGACTACATCCGCATTTTCCAGTTCGGATGTCCAGTTGCCCAGAGTTGCTCCATCCCAATTTATGACGCGCCACGGGGCAGGTGCAACCCTGCGAGCGAGGACTACGACATCATGTCCCTGAGCGTGGAAATGTCGGGAGAGGATGCTGCCAACCTGCCCGCTACCACCGGGAAGAACGATACGCAAGGGTGTTTTCATGGCGACTCTGGGAAGGATGATATCTCACACTTGATTTTGCTACGACACCGCTAAATCCGGCTTACCGCCTTAATCATCGCTGCCTTTGAGCCCTCTGCGAATCTCTTTTGAAGTAACCGCGACAGTGGATACCCCAGTTTGGCGAGCATCAGCCGGGGGTGAGAAAACGCGAGAATGTCGTACCAGACCGTATCATCTTCTCGACTCCATTCAACCGTGAATCGTTCTTCTCCGCTCTCTGCATGCTCCCCCAAGGTGCCGTAGGCGAAGCCAAATCGCATCGCGGGGCTTTTCTCATCGACTACGTAGACGATGCGACAAGCATTCAGCGAGTAGAACCCGAGGTGATGTGCGGAAACCGCAACGTCGGTTCCAACCAGTATCGGGGCACTCGACCAATAGAGACGGACCCATGGCATGCTGAACATTTGCCATGAGCAAATTGCCTCGGTCGCACGCCGCCATGTAACTTCGCCGCTGCCAAGCTGAATACGATTGTGGTCTACGTTGTAGGCTGTTGGCACGGTGGTGGCCGACGCTCCGACCTCCGGATACGAGAAGCCTGTGTCTTTCTGGCTGGAAATGAAACGTCGAATCTCATTTTCTGAGGGTTCCGTCAGTCTGAACAAGGGGCTGGTTCACTTTCCTCCGGAGATACGGACTTCGTAAACGGTTGGAAGTTGGTCGTCATTCGTGCGAACGAAACTGCGCACCAGTTCGGTGCGGGAAAAATGTCCGAGGCTTAGGAGTCGAATACATTCGTCGGTGGCGCAACTCTCCCATGAAGTACGATTCCCCCATGGGAAACAGCTTGCCTCGATAACGCGCACGGGAAGCCCTTCTTGGAACCCGGCTTCAATCTGTTCTCGCAGCCATCGCAAATAATCTAACTTCTGCGATATCGCGACCTTCGGGTCCTGCCGAATCACGACGCCGGGAAAATCGGGGATGTCAGCCCGCAAGGTGTGAATGTGCCCGTGTCCTTCTACCAGAATCTCAATGTCGAGTTCCATCAGCCGTTCGAGACTGAGGAGCCACTTCCGGCTATCCACGTCGGGATTGGGGGTCGCAAAGTAACTGCCCATGAAGGCATCGCCCGCTAGCAGCACCTTCTCCTTGGGATCATAGAGTGCGATGTGATCATCGCAATGGCCGGAAGTAGGGATCACCTGCAAGTAGCCGGAGTCGGTGTCCACGGTCTCGTCCAACAGATGGTAGGGCTGCTTCAAATTCGGAGGCTGCCCGATTATGGCAGCACGTACCCACGGAAGTTTCTTGAATGGAGTGAGGAACCGGGCGGTCATCTCCGAAACATAGACCGGAGCAGCAGTAACTTCAGACAGCCAATTCAGGTTTCCGACGTGTTCCTCGTGGGCATGGGTCGCGACCACTTTTGTGATTTTCGGTTTCATTTGCCGAAGGTGATGTGTGAGCGACCGTCGCATCTTCGGCGAGCCGGGGTCGATTGCGACCCCATCGTAAATAATCGTCGTGAACAGTTCCCCGAACAACAGCGGAACCGTGTTCGGCAACATCCCATTCAGAAACAGAATCGTGAGCTTGCCATTCAATAGATCGAGTCGCTTGTGGTGCGTCCTGGTGAAAATGCTCATTCTTTGTGCCGCAGCTTTGATACCGGCCCAGAGGACGAGCGGCAGCCGAATTAGGAAGCCCAGCGTGTAACACGACCAGAACGTGGCTAATTTCGCTTGCCGTCGTACTTCTTCTGGCTTCGCTATGCGGCACGCACCACCGCGACATTTGCTGAGAGAATATCTGTTCTTAGCAACGAACCGGTAGAGCAACCGCCCTGCGTTGCGGAAGGGGAACCGTTGTCCCAGTGCGCCGATGAGCCACGTGGGCGGGAATACACGGGCCAGACACGCGACGGCATCCCAGCCGACATGGATTTCGCCTTCGGGAGTGACGACGTGTAACTGCCGCAGGCATTCATCCATCTGGAGTCGGGAATCGACCGCTGACAAGACCTCTGCGTTGATGGGCAGGCAGATCGTCTTGTTGTCGTGATCGAGAGCCTTCAGCCATGACACACAAGATTGGCAAATCTCGCATTGCCCGTCGTAGAGCGCTCGATACTTCGCCGTCGAATGCGTTCCGTCAGGTTTTTCGACGATATCCTCGACCGCATATTCTCGCATGGCGTGAATGTTAGGTCGTACGGCTGGGCAAGGTCAATCGCTACGTTCCATCGTTCAAAGTCACTATTGCAGCTTCACGTACTCCGCTTTGGCTTGCTTCAGGATCGGAATGTCAGGGTCGGCGTCTTTCCAGAGGACGAGCAAATCTTTGTAGGCTGCGAGCGCCGGACACATGCGGCATCGGTGTCCGCTCCCGGTGAGGTCCTCGCCTGCAAGGCGTTGGCACGAGCTACTCCGAGATGCGCCAAGGCTCCCGTCCAGCAGTTCCAGACAATCCCGCTATGGTCGAGAATCTTCTGGAACTCGGACGCAGCGTCCTTGCACTGTCCGGCTGCTAGGTATCCCTCTCCCCGTATGTATACGTGATACAAGCAGGAAATATTGTTGACGAACTGAAATCGCGCCAACTCGATGTGCGTAACCGCTTGCAGGGTGTTCAGGGCGGATGCTGGATTCTTTCTGTCCAGCGCCACTTGCGCCTGAATCGCTGGCAGCCAAAGCGACTGCATCTGCGTGTCAAGTGGATAGCGTTTTCCTTTATCAACAGTTGAACGGAGTCACGAAGCCCGGCGAGTCATTTGCTGTCTCTTCGCTTCAACCCCTGTGGAAGTTCGCTGCACTGCGTGTCCGGGACCGTGATTGTCAGCTCCTCGGCAGCGCTCGCACCGAGAAATACGAGCGGCGAACTTTCAGTTTCGGGGTCGCAGAAGTTTGTGTGTGCCGTGACCGTGTACTCGTTGTCGGGCATCACGTTTAGCTCATAAAGGTTCTCTTCTAGCGGAGACGGGAATGCCTGCTCACCTTTCGACGCCTTGACGGACAAATAGCTGCTCGTCGGCTCGCCTCTCGACTCATGGCAAGCAGATCGTTGTTGACAGCAGCCACGAAATGCCAACCGAGCATCCGGAAGTTGTCATTTCGACGATTCACGGAGTATGGCTGGCAGCCCGCTAGCGTCCTGTCTGTCGCTATCGGGCGATTCTCAAAACCCTGGCAAAAGAATTGGTGCTGCCCAGCCGCCCGCAACGAAATTCCCAGAAAACGGGCTTTTCGTTATCGAGAAACAACCGACTTCGATTGCCATCGGGTGGCACGAACCAATGCACCGGCTGAAGTCCAGCGCCTTTTAGGGCGCACTATTACAACAACAATCGACAGAACCCGCTCGGTGGCCTGAAGTTAGAGCGGTTCGATACTATTGTTCGATGAGTTCGGAAGCAACCAAGATCGTCGATCTGTATGAACGAAATGCCAAGAACTTTGACAAGGATCGCGGGCGCGACCTCTTCGAGAAAGGCTGGCTCTTGGACTTCCTCAGGCTGCTACCGCACGGAGGCTCAATCCTCGATGTCGGGTGTGGGTCAGCCGAACCAATTGCCCGTTTCTTCATTGAGCAGGGGCACCCAGTCACTGGCGTTGACTCGTCGTTGTCTCTCATCGACATCTGCAAGCGACGATTTCCAGCGCAGAATTGGATCGTTGCCGACATGCGGGAACTTTGCTTGAACGAGGAGTTTAATGGGATCGCCGCATGGGACAGTCTCTTTCACCTTTCTCCAGAACATCAGCGCCTCATGTTTCCCATTTTTCGAAAACACTCTGCCCCGAATTCGGCATTGCTGTTCACTAGCGGACCTGCTGGTGGCGAAATAATCGGTGAATACAGAGGTGAGCCTCTCTACCACGGCAGCTTGGATGGAGTTGAGTACCGGGAATTGCTTCACGACAATGGATTCGCGGTTGTTTCACACGTCGTGGAGGACATTACGTGCGGGCATCACACGCTCTGGCTTGCCCAACTTCGATAGGCGACTGTCGCTTTCAGGCGCGTTTTGACCGCCCCAATCATTGAGGGCAATCGCGATTTTTCGACATCTCTTCAACCTCAGGGATCACGGGCCGTGGTTTTGCTGGCTGGCGATTCTTCCCCAGTCAGCGCAACGTAGGCAAAAAGGTTCTCAATTCCCGGAGCACGTCTGCCTCATTCGACAGGAATACGAAATGGTTCGCACCCCAATATTCGACCACATGTGCTCCCCCGACAGCTTGGTTAATCCGCTTGATGCGATTCTTGGTCATGCCCACGTAAGTTCCGAATACCGCTTCAACCGTGATCCGGTCTGCCGGGTCTGTCACATGGTTCTTTCGTATCTGGTCTTGCGGAAACTCCGGGTAACCGACAAGCGCCAGCACGGGTACGCGAATCTGCGAATAATCGTGCTGGTGGTCGCCTTCCATGATCGCTGCCGGAACGGCTCCGGGCGTCTCGGGGCTGCCGACTGTTCCATCTGGGTTCTCCGCGAACTGATTACGCAATTCGGATTCTGGAATTGAAATCCCCTCGGTTCGAGCCCGCCAATCCCGATACGCTGGAAATGATTTCAGATCAGCAGGCGAAGGTGAGGGCGGTGTCCGCATCGCTTCCGGCAATTTGCGGCAGACCGCATCGTAGTCAGTGTAATCGTCCGTACCATCGTTTAGGGCCTCCAGATAAATGAGTCCCGCGATCTGGTGATAGTGATGAATGCCAAGTTGCGACAACTCATTGCCCGCGACGGAATGCCCTGCCACAACCGGCTCGACCAACTTGAGGGCATCAAAACCCCTCAGATCATCCTCGGCTAGACGCTGCTCTGTGTAACCAGCGGCTGGCCTGCTGGAGGCCCCGTAACCGCGTCGTGTGATTCCGTAGACGTGATACGAGTTGGTTAGTTTCTCCGCGAACCCGTCGAAGACGTGCGCGGTATATCCGAGTCCTGCTAGCAACACCAGCGGCCGTCCCGTTCCGCCCCAACCGAGCACTTCGAGTCGCGCGCCGTCTTCAACGGTTACGAACTGCACTTTGTGTTGGGACGGATCGTGCCACGCCGGAGATTCCTGACCCAATCCAACTTGCGCTCAATGCCAACCCCACAGCCAGTACCGTCAAGAATTGTCTCAATTTCATACTCTGCTCCTGCTTCTATGCCCGCGAGCAACCGCGACGTTTAGATGCAGACCGCTGGGTTTGCGGAGTCAGCAGAGAAGCGGGTGAATTTTCACAAGTTAAGGAGCGAACAACCGGCCCGTCTCGCTAAAGGAAAAGTAGCTTCTGTTGAGGCGACGGCATGTTTTGACCCGCCGGTCGTTGAGCGCAACCGCGATTTGCACGAAGCCGCTGTTGCAGCGGACGCTACCGCGTGTTCGGCGTCTTCCACCCCATGCTCTGCGCCGGACGAAGTTGTCGATGGAGTGCGAAGATTTTCGTAACAACTACGGGTTTCCAATTCGTGTGTATTTTCTCGTTCCTGATGTGTCACCTGCAACCGTAGCCGATATACCCGCAGGGAAATCCGGGAAATCCACGTCGGACTTAATAGTCAGGCTCTTGCCATCTGTCGAAAGCTGCCATCGCTCCTTGGTGTGCATCCGCACTGTAGCCGTAGGTTGTGGCCGGGTCACCACGACCGACTCCAGGATGAGGTACTTCGCTTAAGCTGCGCTTTGCACTTGCCGGAAATGCCACCCGGACCCGTGTAGTCGCCGTCCGGGCCGTTGAACGGACAATGGCTGGTCGTTCTCTTGTCCAGTTCCACTCTTGTGACCTCTAAGCTGTCTTCTTTTTGGATCAGTTCGAGAGTCGAGTCAGTTTCGCCGCCGGATTTAATTGTCGGTCGGTCAGCGGAATACTTGCCCGAGTAGTTCACTTTGTCCGCCGCCAGTCCAATTTTGGCTGGCCACGTGATCGCCAAGCCCACGGTCGCAACCCATGCCGCGCAGGTCAAGATGTTCTTCATCGTCGGCTCCCCGTTTGTCCGCGAAATCATACTCGCTGCCGCAGAATATGGGAGTAATTACTTGGAGCGGTCGATTTTCCGTTTCTCCCGCCGGTCGCTGAGCGCAGTGGGGAACAGCGGTGAAGCGACCCAGTTTCCGTGCGGGAGTTGCACCCGCTGGAGTCCAGCGCCTTTCACGGCGCACTGTTTCAACAACAATGGAAACAGTGTCATAATATTCCGCCGTGCGCTATCGGAATTTATTGGTGCTGCCGCTGATTGCATGGCTCTACGCCCCGGTTCTTGCCCGGCTGTTCGCAGTGTGGATTTACGATCCGTTTTTCTCCCACGGTATATTTGTCCCCGCCTTTGCTTTGTTGGTTCTCTGGCGGGATCGCGAGAAGCTCAAGGCCATTCAGGCCGCCCCATCATTGGCTGGTCTTCCGCTGGTTGGGTTGGCTCTTCTCATGCCGCATTCAACATTTCTGAAAGGGGGTTTGTTCTTCTCGGGTGTGTCGCTGCTGCTGCTGCTCGCGGGATTGATCATTCTGCTTTACGGATGGGAGTTCTTTCGCGCTGTCCTGTTCCCATGGGCGTTCTTGATTCTGATGATCCCGGTCCCGAGCGTAGTCCTTCAAAAGGTCACATTTTCGCTTGAGGTGCCAACTCTAAAGCTAGCGGCCTTTCTGCTGGAACTTGCCGGAGTTCCCGTTGTGCGAGAGGGGGATGTGATCACACTTCAATCCAATTTGTTTTTGTTCAGCTTTGAATATGGAATCCGCTCCCTCCTGACTCCGTTGACCGTGGCCATCATGCACGGATATTTGGTGGATGGTCGCAAATGGGTGCGAGCGGTGCTGGCATGTTCCTCAGTTCCAATCGCAATTGTTGCCGACGGCTTTCGGATTATTGGTATATGTCTTCTTGCCCAGTTCTGGGGTCCAGATGAAGCAGAGCTATTTTTCCCTTATTCGGGGTGGCTAATCTTCGCGGTCTCGCTGATCATGCTGTTCATTCTGCATCGCCTCATCTTACGCATTTGGGGAGGTAGCCCAGAGGCGAAATACTCTATGCAGCTATCCGCAACTACTGCGAGCACACTTGGTTAGCCGACAGTTGCTGCAAACAGGCGAGCGCGCTCAATGAGAATTGCAGGCGCTTTGCAGCGGTCGCTCGACTGGAATTCCACGAAGAAGGTGCCTATTACTTTCGCAGCGGTCGCAGATGGATCAAACTGGAGGCTATGCCTGCACGCAGGAAGCGCGTGAGCGGATCCAGGCACACGATCTGGCTGTAAAACACGGTATTTTGCCAATTGTCGATCGTATATTCGGAGGTGGCGCTAGGTTGACCCCATCCACAGGGTTGCCCGAGACGCCGTACTTCGTTGGGGGAGCCATTCGATAGCATGGAAATTTCCGAGCCAAACCCGGTAGCAGTTCGTACCGAGAATGCCTGCCGCCATTACCAGATGGGTGAGGCGTTGGTGCGCGCGGTCGACGGGATTTCCATCGACATTCGGGCCGGAGAATTTGTGGCTCTGCTAGGTGCGTCGGGATCCGGCAAATCCTCACTCCTTAACCTTGTTGCAGGTCTTGACCGACCTTCCTCTGGGGCAGTGATTGTTCATGGAACCGACCTGGCTGCGCTCTCCCGGGACCAATTGGCCAAGTACCGTCTCCATACGGTCGGCATGGTCTTCCAGTCTTTCAATCTGATACCGAGCATGTCACTGTTGGAAAACGTAGAGCTCCCCATGCGCTTTGCAGAAGTCGATCGCCGCCATCGTTCCGCTCTTGCGCGCCGGTCGCTAGAACGCGTGGGTTTGAGCGGACGGCTTTCGCATCGGCCGATGGAACTCTCAGGCGGTGAACAGCAGCGCGCTTCGCTGGCGCGTGCACTCATCAACCGGCCCCAGCTTCTTCTGGCGGACGAACCGACGGGTAATCTAGACAGCCGCACCGGCACGGAAATTATGGAACTTATTCACACGCTCAATCGGTCGCTGGGCATGACCGTGTTGATGGTTACGCATGAGCAGTCCCTTGCTGAGAAGTATGCCGGACGGATGTTGCATCTGGCGGATGGAAAGCTCGTCAATGACGTGCCCACCGACCGCGTATCCAACATCTCGTCAGGGCCGGTCCGCGCGCCGTGGGGAGAAACACAATGAAGTTTTACGACGTCGCCGACCTTGCTGTCCGCAACCTGCGTGAGTCCGTCTTCCGCAATTCGCTGACGACGATTGGCATCTCGGTAGGTGTAGCCTCGCTGGTCGCCATGCTTTCACTCGGAATAGGCTTGCAGCAACTGGCTTCACGCCGACTGCAAAAGTCCGGGCTATTTGATACTGTCGTAGCCTCCTCCAGGCGTGACCTCCGCAACTTCCGCGAACAGCGAGAGGAGGGGCCGGCACCGGCGGAGAGCCCCTCCTTGGATGAACCGTCCCGAAGAAAGATCGAGAAAATCCCCGGCGTGGTCGAGGTCTATCCGGATATTCGGTTCGCTACGGAGGTTCGCTTCGATGACAAACCCCATTTGACGATGGTCGCTGGCATCCCGTTCTCCGCCAGGAATAATAATGATGCTTTCGATGGAATGCAGGGCAGTTTCTTCTCCTCGGACGCAAGTCCGGAAGTCATCCTCCAGAAGTCGTTCGCTGAAGAGTTGCTAGGCATCATACCCAAGCCGGGCACGGACAATACAAATATTGCCGCATTGGCCAAGTCCCTTCTTGGGAAAGAGCTGACGCTGCGCTATGCCGAGCGCACTCCGTCTCCATCATCGGCAGGCTCTAACGACGGTGCGGCGTATTCGGTTGTCTCACGCCAGCGAGCGCTGAAAATTGTGGGACTGACAGATCTCGATCCGGACAGCATGCGTGGAACGACCAAGGCACGCGTCTTCCTGCCACTCAACTTTGCGCAAGACCTGCACGTCATGCAGTCCAACTCGCGCGACACGTCGGCGAGCGACTCACCTAGCTATACGTCGCTCAGCGTGCGGGTAGAGAACCCTAATCAGGTCCCGGAAGTTGAAGATGCCATCAAAAAGATGGGATTCAATGCTTTCTCCCTCATCGATGCGACCCGTAGCATGCGCCAGTTCTTTGCCGTGCTCGACGGGTTCCTCGCGATCTTCGGGAGCTTGGCGTTAGCCGTTGCTTCCATTGGCATCGTGAATACGCTGGTGATGGCAATTCTCGAACGCCGGCGCGAAATCGGAATCATGAAGGCCCTCGGCGCCAGTGATGCTGACGTGCGCGGACTGTTCTTCGCCGAAGCGGGCGCCATGGGTCTCGTCGGCGGCGCCGTGGGAGTCGCACTCGGTTGGGCGATCGGACGCCTGATCAACTTCGGAACGAACATTTATCTCGAACGCCAACATTTTCCTCCGGCACAGATCTGGTCGGTACCGCTGTGGCTCGTTCTCAGCGCGATTGCTTTTTCCATCGTCGTCAGTCTGCTATCGGGGCTCTACCCGGCGTCCCGAGCCGCGCGTCTCGATCCGGTGCAGGCACTGCGCTACGAGTAGACTCGTCTGATGCGCCGTTGTTTGCGATGGCTCCCGCTATTGCTGGTTTCGCTCCTGTTTGGCCAAGCCCCCGCTCAGGGCCGCATCGATTGCAACGCGATGCAAAGCCACATCCTCGGACAAACCGTCCACTACTGCGTTATATTGCCACCTGGCTATGATGCCGCAACTGCCGCCCATTCTCCGCGGCGTTATCCGGTGCTTTATTTTCTGCATGGGCTCGGCGATAACGAACAGACTTTGTTTAAAGGCGGAGGATGGGACCTGATCGAAGACCTCCGGCAAAAAAGACAAATTTCGGATTTTCTGGTGGTGGCGCCCGAAGGAAAGCGAAGCTTCTTCATCAACTCCGCTGATGGCCGCGTCGCTTACGGCGATTTCTTCATTCGCGAGTTCATTCCTTACATCGAGTCGCGGTATTCGATTCGCCGCGAACGCTCCCAACGCGCCATCAGCGGTGTGTCAATGGGCGGATATGGTGCGCTTCGCTTTGCTTTTGCCTACCCGGAGTTATTCTCGTCGGTCAGTGCGCAGAGTGCCGCGCTCATCTCACAATCGCCGCGACAGACTGAGATTATGCCGATGCTGACGCCGCTGAGCGGGCTGCTGGGATCGGTGTTCGGCAATCCCGTCGATCTCCATCACTGGAACCAGAACAGCCCTTTTGTCCTTGCGAAGCGAAACCGGGCATCGATAAGGGCATCAAAGTTATCCATCTATTTCCATTGCGGACGGGAGGATGAATTCGGATTTGATCGAGGAGCCAAGGAACTCCATCGGCAACTTCAGGAAGAAGGCATTGAACATGAATATCACCTCTATCCCGGCAACCACGACGCCGGATATTTTCTGGCACACCTCGGCGAAGCGCTGATGTTTCACTCGCGTGTTTTCGCAGCGGGAAGGTAGTTCTGCGGGGGTTCTGCGCTTGCCGGCTGTAGCATCTGGACGGGAGCCTGGCTACCAACGACATAGCCGCTCACCGAGACCAGGGCCTTGACGCGCTCGGGCCAGAGAAAAGCCAGAAGGTTCGCGTTTCTGCCATCCCCGTCAAATCCCCCATGACCAGTGCAGCCAGGGACAAAGGTATAGCGAGTAACGGTAGTCGCACCAAACCTCCTCCGCCGGCCCCCCGCATGATAGTCACTGTCGGGCATCCTCGCGGAGGTCGGCTAAGACTAACTGATGTAAACAGGCCTGATTCCGCCAGTTGCGATGCGGACTTTACCGCCGCACTTTGATGCAGCCTGAGGACGAGTATCATAAATGCGTCATGGACGACGCGAACAGGACCACGCCACCCGAAGGAACAGCGCTCCTTTTCCAGGTGACTACTGGATTTGGCCTGCTCTCAGCGACGTTTAGGCACCTTAGGCAAGGGTCCTAGATCCGCATGTTCAAGCTTGGTATATTCAAGAATGAGCAACTGACTCCGGACCATTTGGAGGGCTTCGTAAATAGCCGCAAATTCATTGCTCTGGATCTATATAACTCCTTAGATGGTCTGCCACCGGCCGAGATCGATAAAATCCAAGAGCGAATGTTACGCTGGTTTCGAGTTCACAACGGCGTTTTAAAGTGCACTTATGCGCGGCGTTTCGACGAGTTTGACCGGTTGTCCGTTTCGGCCATATCTGCGCACTTCCCCACTAGCCAAACTATCCGGGTGCACGACATAGGTGTATCGGATGGTCGCACCTCCTGCGATCTTTACGACCATCTGAACCGCTTGTATGGCGGACGGCTCGACTTCCTGGCGTCGGATCATGCTCCTTTTTTGTATGTCCTGAAGCGGGCGCACGGCGCGAATCGACTCATTGTTGATGATCAGCAGCATGTCTTGCAGATTGTTACACCGCCGTTCGTGTTCATCACCGTCGGCCGGCGAGAAAGGATAATGCCTTACCCTCTAAATTTTCTGGTACGACACCTCGTAACGCTCCTCTATGCACGCCCTTTGCTGCAACACTACAAGGCTGGGAGCGCTGATATTCAGCGCACCAGGATCGAGCTTTTCGGTCGGGCGTGTCGCTCATACATGAGCACACAGGACAACTTTCGCTTTGAGACCTATGACGTTCTTTCGGGCTCTGCCGAGCGTTTTGACATCATTCGAGCGATGAATATCCTCAACCGATCTTATTTTTCCGAACCACAGTTAATGCAGGCGGCGGAGAGGACCGTCCACTCGCTGAAGGGAGGCGGCTTGTTTATCACGGGCTCGAATAATGAACAGGGAACCGTCGTCAACGGAGGAATCTACAGGAAAACAAAGGGCCGCCTGCAAAGAATTTGCACGTCGGGTAACGGATCAGAGATTGACGCTTTGATCTCCGCTGTTGGCAGTTCCCGCCGCTGAAGCGGCGTCAATTGCCGCGGTTGTTGTCATCCTGCAGGTATCGGGCCGGTAACTGCGAAAAATCCCGAATTTACTCAATGACCGGTCGGGCAAAACGTGCTGCTATCGCCCGGTTACGACATCTAAGCGTTCTGGGCACCCAATTACAAAGCGGAGTTCAACTTGGTCACGCGAATCCGGCATGGCGCCACCCCGGTAGCCAGGTGTGACGATATCTAAGCCTGATGTTGATCCGTTGCGATCCCGGATTACCAATCCACTCCCCGGCAACAAATTTTACGCATGCGCTGGTTTCAAGATTCGCAGCTCTAACATCGGGACCGCCCGTAGTCATCCGCACATGGTACCTTCGCCGCCTGCTCGTGCCCTTGTCCTACTTCATCGAGAACGTCTTCCAGAACTGGACGCGGAACACCTCCGACCTACTCGCCTACGTTTACATTTACACCGACTACACCGTCCCCGTCGAAG
>Ga0209624_10001102_pt1 | contig 22245 bp, 16 predicted proteins | sample JacPinW_OM2H0_O1_FD_188565 | JGI IMG/M metagenome (GOLD analysis project Ga0209624, IMG submission 188565) | Forest soil microbial communities from Algoma, Ontario, Canada - Jack Pine, Ontario site 1_JW_OM2H0_O1 (SPAdes) (version 2) | ecosystem: Environmental > Terrestrial > Soil > Boreal...
AAAACACTTTGGCGGCATCGATATTCTGGTGTCGAACGCGGGCATCCAGATCGTCGGTCCGCTGGACACCTTCAAGTTTTCCGACTGGAAGACCCTCGAGGAACAGCAGAAGGGTCTGCCCTCACCCATGAACTGGTCGAGCAACCGCATGGCGTTCGTGGCCGCGAATTCTCCGGATGACATCGCCGCCGCCGCCGCCGGGGTGATCGCGGGCGTCGATCCCTGGGTCAGCCTCATTCTCAAATCGGTCAACGGCATTGGCATCAACGGCGATCTGAGCGATCAGGCGATTCAGATTTATATCGCGCCGTCGCAAAGCGGCATCACCCAGCCGCACGTCATTCCTATCCTGCACCCGGACTTCCTGGCTGGGTCAGGGCCGGTCATGGGCGAGGGCTTCAGCGCCGACGGCACAGGTCAGCGTCTCTACGTCGACATTGTTCGCACCATCGATGACATCGCCTTCCGGCTCAAGTCGGCGCTGACCAGTCCGCAGGTGATCGGCACGCTGCGCATCAATCGCCCGGGCTTGCGGGTACTCTCCTCGATCGTCCGGGCGACGCTGCGTGGGCGTGTCGCGGTCGGCGAAATCGACGATTTCGATGTGGATATTCCGATCCAGGCGTTGACCGAACTGGATCCTTCTGCACTGACGGCCGCTCAGCAAGCGCAGCTGCAACAGGTGCAGAACAGCCGCCAGCTCGCGTTCAACATTTCCGTCACCTACTCGGGTTCGATCCACCAGTTGGTGGTGACACTCAGCTTTATCTGATTTACCGAACCTAAGGAGGCAACACCGTGGCCGGAACGCTTAACTGGAATACCAAACTGGCCGTCATGGTCAACAATGTGCTGGTCAGTCCGATCGAGAGCTTCAGCCCGACTCTCAATGTCGCGCACCGCGTGCAGCATTCGTTGGAGGCGGACAACGTCGGGATCGTGCTGCAGGCGCAGACGTTCACTTTCACGATGACGGTTCGCGCGATCGGCGCATCCGTCGCGACCTTGACCGGGCTGGCGCTGAACGGAACCCAATTCTCCATCGTGCTGACCGAACAAGTCGGCAGCGATTGGACCTTCAAAAGCATTGCGTTCAACATTTGCTACTTCACCTCGGTGGCTCCGAGCAACGTCTCGATGGACGATTCGCCGACCGCAACCTTTAGCGGCGTCTGCCTGGATGTGGAGCCGTCTTCCTAATGGAACCGGAGGACAAGAAAGCATCCGGTCCGCAGCGGGTCGAGCGCACCGGCATCGCGCTGGTTCACGAAGGTGAACGGATCTTCCCGCCGGACGACAGTGTCGCGCCGCTTGAGGCCATGCCCGCCAACGCGGTGAACTATTACTTCCCGGTGGAGATCGAAGTCGTCGGCGGAAAAATGGACGCGATGGCCGAGCAGATTTTCGATGCGCTGCGTTTGCACATCGAAGCGCTTGGCTAGGGTCGAGAGATCTTGCAGCAGATGATCCATAAGCGCGAGCGCAGGGCGGGACCGGGGCTCACGTTCCCGATCAAGCTGCGCTGTGGATCGATCGACGATCTTTGCGCGGAGCCTGGTCTTGAGTCTGCGTTGGCGCGCGCTTTGGGACGCTCTTTCGCGCGTGCGCGGCGCGCTCTTCCATCGGCTACCGCCACAGGCGCGGGCATCGATCTGATCGCGCCGGAGCTGGTCAGGCCCGACGCCATTCCCGGCGGTTACGCGGCGAAGATCCTGGAGCGGGTGCGGCGCGCGGCCGCAGCGGCTGCTCGCGCTCAGGGGTTGCCGCTGGTGGCGGGGCGAGAACCGCCGCGGGCGAAGGCAAATGGTTCAGGCTTCGCGGCCCGAGTTCTTGAAGTGGCGGAGAAATTCGATGCCGCTCGCTACGACATCAAACGTTCGACGTACGAGATCCCGGCATACGACGGCAGTAAGCGCCAAGCGCACGTCGCAGAGAAAGCGGATCCGCTGCACCGGATCGATCAACTCTTGGATCAAACGCTGGCCTTGATCGACATGCTCATCGCGGACCAAGTGAAGGCCGGCTATCTTCCTTCCGATGCACTGCTCAAGGCACTGAAAGGGGAGCGAGACTCCACCGAAGCGGAGCGTGACTTGCTGCGGCGCCTGTTGCCGCTGAGCGCCAGGATCATCGCCCGGCGCGAGCGCTCGCTTGAGCGCATGCTCACGCTGCTCAAACTGGTACGCCCCCGCATGCTCGACATCAACGAGGAGGCACGCAAGGCTGCGGTGGACGCGTTCGTGGCCAAAGCAAGAAACGCATGGTCGGGCTCGGACGGCAACACGAAGTCAGAAGCCGATTGTTTGTTCGATGCCCACATCGAGCTCAGCAATGCTTTCATGGCGCTGCTTTTCGTTCACGCCGCGGTGGACGCCAAGTGGGCTGCAGCCACACCGATTTCCTGGACGGATCGTGAGGGGCCGATCGTTTTCATGCTTGAGCTGTTCGATGCACAGCTGAAAGATTCCTTCGAGCGGTTCAACTTCCTGGAATCCTACTATGGCGACGCGACGGTGATCATGGGTATCGCCGAAATGCGCTGCGCGGCCGGTCGTCTGACGGACGTGTGGCAGCAACTCGGCAAACTGAGACCGAAACTGTTCGAAGACGATACTCCGCCGCCCTGGCCGCAGCTGGAAGATGCGCCGATCGATCCCAATGTCATTTTTCGTGGCAGGCGCGCTCACGGTCGTCAAACTCCTTCGCCGCAACTCTTGAACATCGTCTTGGCTACTCGCCAGGCGTCGGAACTGCACAGCTTCCTGAGCCGCACCGTCTCAATGCCAACCTCGCTCAGCGAAGTTGGCCCGACACCGCCTCCGTGGGCGATCAAACAGATGGTCGCGCTGCTCTATCACCTGCAGATCGAGATTGGCGTGTTCGCGCTCTGGCAGAACCTGCCGAACGCCCGGCTGCTCCTGAGCAAGTTCAAAGTCAATCCACCCGGGATTGAGAACGAGATCGACCGATTGGAAAGCCTGTTCATTAAAGAGGTCGGGTCGACCGATCCCACGCACAAGGGGATCGATCTGCGCGCAGCGGACTGGGAGCGCGATGTCAAGAAACTCTACGAGGACATCACGACCGCTGTAAAGCATGACGCCTACGCCAAGGCATTCATATCCTTCACGATCGGCCTAGTGCTGACCTTTGGCGTGTCCGCCTGGCTTCAAACGGTGATCACGGGTTCCAAGGTCGCGCTGGTCTTGGCCGAGGGCGTTGCATTGACCGCGATCAATACGGGATTGGCGGCCATGCAGGGCGCGACGCCTGACGCGAAGCACCTCGCCGTCGACTGGGCCTTCAACACCGCGCTGGTGGGACTGGGTCCGGTCCTCAAATCCTTCCGCACTCTCGCGGCGATCGAGGAGCAACTCGCCCGGGCCCGTCCGCTTCTTACCGCGCTCGGCGAGGGTGTCGCAATGGTGGGGGTGGCGACGGCAGGCCAGCTCGGCATCGCCAGGTTGTTGGATGAGGAGGCGAACCGCCAGGGAGGCGAGACGGCCTCGACTGAGATGCTGACCCTCAGCCTGATATTCAACACGTTGGGCATGCTCGTTGGCCTGAGCGCCAGCCGCTTTACGAAAGGCCGAAGTGGGGATCCGCCGATCACCCCGGCCGCATTGGTCACGCGGTTGCGAGAACAGGTGAACATCGAGATCACGGAGAGCTCGGCAAAGAAACTGATTGATCTTGAAGGCGAGATTGGAACATTTCAAAAAGCGCTGCAGGAAGTGCAAGCCGCTGCTCGCAAGCGCACGTTGACGCCCGATCAGTACAAGATGTGGCAAGCGCGTGGCGAGTCGCTGATGGCTCAGCTGGAAGATATCCCCGACCTGGGGCGGCTGATCGGCAACGGCGACATCTCTCAGGCCGAGATGCAGACGATCCTGGCGCGCATGAAAGCGTTGCTGCGCCAGGAATTTCGACCGGGGTTGTTGCTAGCGACTCCCGAGGCGCTGGGTCTCGTCCGCATCGGCGAGCGCACCTGGGGTTATGATCCGGCTCGAACACCAGACCCCAAGCGCTTCGACAAGCTCAAAATCCGGCCGGGATCCGCTGTGCGCGAGCTTCCGGGCGGCGGCTGGGAGCTGTTTGATTCCGCCACCGGCCGCACCCTGATCCAGGTGTTGCCGACCGGGCCCTCGGTGGCGGGGTTGCTCGAGCCGCCGTTGCGCGGTCTGTTCAGGACGGATCGCGCCCAGACCGGCGCGGTCCTGATCGAGAGCCAAATCGCGGCGCCGGAGCTGGGCAGCCTCGTCAAACGGCTCGCCCAGGGGAACAGTGCGACTGCACAGAAAATCCTCGAGGCGATCTCGCGACCCGGAGATGCAGCCCTGACCGTCGCCGACGGGACTGCCTGGCGCGGCCTTGCCAACTACCTGCGTCAGGGTGGTGATCCTGCGCGCCTCGCGCTCGTGCTGACTTTTCGCGAAAGGACAATCTCCGCGGAGGCGAACAACCAATATGCGAGGAGAATGCTGGCGTTGCTGGACGGACGCAACTCACCAGCCTTCCCGACCACCTCGCGTCTCTTGGGCTTTACAGGTGCTGCAACGCAGGAAGGTCTCGCGGCCGTGCAGTTGCAGCCGTTCGCGGATGACCTCGAGGTGTTGCTCGAAGCCGGGGCCGCAAAATCGCCGGACGCCGCAAAAGCCCTGCTGCCCGCCCTGCGTTTCCTCAACACCAGCGATTCCACCCCCTGGCTCGGCTTGCAGAACTACCTGCGTGCGGGCGGCAGCCTTTCGGTTCTAAACCAAGCTTTGGGTTTTCGAGGACCGGACTTCAGCCCGCCACAGCGTTTCGACAATATCGCTCAGGCGCTCGCCACGATAAAGGCTTGGTCGCCGCAATCCGTTCGGGGCCTGGAGACGCTGTCGCGGCTGTATTCGACGGCGGGCGGCAAAGGCCGCCGCTATGCAAACCTATTCCTGTTAAGGACGGAAGAACCACAGGGTGTCGCTTCAATTCTTTCCAACCTTGCCGCCGTGGAGCCGAAGATCGACCGGCAGGATGCACAATCACTGTCAGGGCTGCGCAAGGTGCTCGGCTCACTCACCAGCGAAGACTCTCCGATTCAGGTCGAAAAGACAGCGAGCGGCCTGACGCTGGCAAAGCCAGCGGCCAGCGTCGGCAACGCACCCAACGTGACGGGGGCCGTTGGTACCCTGCGCGCCGCGGCGGCACTTGCGCTCGAGTTTCAAAATCAGCCGAATACCTTCCTGCGGTTCGAGGTGCCCCGCGAAGTGGTCAATCCAGCCACCGGCGAGGTCCTTATACGGGCCTACGACATCGAGGTTGTTCAAGCGGATCCGCCCAGCGGCCCCGGCAAGCTCCCTCCGCCCTTCCGTATCCTGCGCCGTATCGAAGTGAAGGAAATCACCAGCACGGCGGCGCTCGCCACGCCCCGTGTACGGCATGAATTCGCCGCCGGCATCCTGGACGACATACAGGTCCGGGCAGCGACACCGCCCGGGGTGCCGCCGCCACGCCCGTTTGAGCATTCGCCCTGGATGATCCGGCGTGAGGAGATCAGAGCCCAGGCCGTGCCGATTGCCGAGGCGGAGAAGGATTTCAAGATTCTCTCGCAGCCGCAAAAAGATGCGGCGATCGATCGCGTGATGCGCAAGATGGTTCGCGATGCGCTGGCGCCGGCGCTGAATGACTCCAGTCTCTTAGGTCTCGATCTCGGTCCCTACCGTGCCCTGTTGGACGATCCGAGTCTGCCGTTCGTCGTGTTCCACTGAAAATCACAACCTCATGTCCGAGCTCATCACCCAACAAGTCTCAGTCCTCATCGGCATCGTGCCGTTGTTCGCGGTCAATCGAATTACGCTCAACGAACAATACGAGCTGCCGCCCATCGGGGACAAGGGACTCAGTCAGTACACGAGCAAGATCACGCGCACGATACAGATCGAGGCAGCACTGCTGGGTGTGGATGGGCCGACCACGCGGCTTGGCCTGGAGTTGATGGCGGATCTCTCGAAAACCCTGCCGGCGATTTCGCCCATTCTCTCCGGTATTCCGCTGGTCGCGGGCCTGACGACGCTGATGGACATGCAGATCAGCGGCCTGAACTTCAGTCAATCGGCGGAAGAAAAAGACGTGACCATGGTCAGCATTTCGCTCAAACACTGTCCGCGCCCCGGCCTCATGGCACTGCTGAGCGCCGTGACCAACGCGGCGAGCGCGATCGTCGGCGCCGCGGCACTCGCCAGCGCAACGCCGCGGAAGGTGTAGCCATGAGTGCGACCGCCGCAATCCCAGCCTGGCCCGACGACAGCTTGAGTTATTCGCCGCTGCCGGCGAGCGGCGATGACGGATTCCCGCAGGTCTTCCTGGCCCTGATTCAGCAGACGGTCTATCGGCTGACATTGAGCGTGTACTACGCGGATCCCGATCTCGTGCTCGGCGCGGCTTACGCCAACACGATGTTCGATCTGCCGGATCCAGTTCTCGGCCTGTATTTGAACCTCCGGGCGGAATACGAGAATCTGCCGGCGGCCACGCGTTTGATCGGCGCGCGGCGGGTGGTGCTCAACATGCCGATCGCACTGGGGCCTTTGCGGTTCCGGTTCAGCCGCATCCGCATCGCGCAGGCGAATCTCGCCGGCTCCGGATCGTTTGGTTCTGCACTGACGGCGGATGTGGCGGTGGCCAATGCTTAGTCTGCCCGGCAGCGATGTGGGCTTTAGGGCCGCTTACAGCCTCTCCTTTCAAACCATCCCGCCGTCGGACGGGCTGCCGGCGCCGCCGCCGCCCGTCCCGCTGCCTACCATCGTCCCCGTCTCGTCGGATTATTTCGAGGGGGATGTAACCGTTGAGATGGATGCCACCGAGGGGACGAACAAATTCTCCATTTGCATCTACGGCTTGACCGATGCCATCTACACCCTGCTGGTGCCGGAGTCGACCATCGTGCACATCACGCTGGGTTACGACGATGGAAATTCCACGGAAGTGATGACCGGCCTGCTCACCGAGGCCAGCGTGGTGTCCGGCGATCAGTGGTATGAAACCACGCTCACCGGCGTCGATCTGGTGTTCGACAGTTTGCAACGGCCCGTGGATCTCGTTGCCGAAAATTACGAGGGCAAGACGGTCCAGGATGCGGCCACGGCGATTTGCAACCTGGCGAATGTGGGGGTCCAGATTTCGGACCCGGGCCCGACGATCGAGACCATTACGTTCGTGGATCGCACCCCCTTGAGTGCGCTCAAGCAGCTGGCCGCAATGGCTTGTTTCAATCTGCAGGCGAAGGACGGAAAGCTCTGGATGGGTGTTCCCGATTCGCTGGGCGCCACGCAAACCACACCGATCGACGATGGCGCCACCAGCAAACCGTTCGTGATCCGAGGCGCCAAGGCTGCCGCGGCCGCCATGCAGGGCCAGGACTTCGACATCGCCGGCATTCCGGCGCTGCGCCCGAACGATGTGGTGACGCTCGGCACCAGCACGTATCGGATCCAGTCCATTACGCACAAGCTGTCGCGCTACGGCGGCTATACTTGCGTCGGGCGCGCGCTCAGCCCGGGCGCGACGGCGGATGATGCGCAACAGGCCGGCAGGCCGAGCGCTTCTCTGGTGGCGAGGCAGATCGGCCAGAATCTCACCGGGCGGGAGCGCAGTCGGCCCGCGATCGATATTGGCGATGTGGACAGCTACACCGCCGGCGATGTGACCGCGACGTTCAATCTTGGCTACGATACGACGCCCGACATGGTCTCGCCGTCGATTCAGGCCACGTTGCGCGACAAGCCCGTGCCGCTCAACAACAAACCGATTTCATCTCCGTTTGCGCTCGACAATTGCGGGCTCGTCGTGCCGGTCTATCCCGGCATGCGTTCGCTGCTCATGCACCGCTGGAATGAACCAGAGGATGCGGTCTCCGCGGGATTCATTTGGACCGACGAGATGACCCCGCCGCCGAATGAGATCGGCGACTGGTGGCTGTGTCTGCCGACGGAAGTGGATGAGGATGGCACGCCCAGCGGCTCCGCCGTGAATGACTTGACGACGCAGGACGGGTTGCGGGTGATCGAAGTCGCCGGCATGACCCTCAACATTGGCTCGGGGTTGCTGTCGGACTTGGGAACCCGTCCGACGCCCGGCAGCGATGGGACGTTGACCATCCAATCGGATGACAACGCGACGCAGATCACCCTCAAGCAGGGTCAGATCACGATGACCGATGGCAAGGCGACCGTGACGGTCGGCAATGGTCAAGTCCAAATGACCGATGGCACCGTCAAGCTCACGATCGGCAGCGGCAAAGTCAGCATCGGAAGCTAGGGAGAGAAGCAAATGCCCAATGTCGTCGTAACTGGTGGAGTCATTCAGTGCAGTCACAGCGGCCAGATCCAATTTTCCAGCGGCAGCAGTCAGCTCGAGGTCAGCGGGTCGCAAGCCATTACCTTTGGGATGGAGGCGGGTCTCGTCTTCGGACCCCCAGCCCCATCTCCGGGGCTGATCACGCCGTGTACGGCGACGATGCCCAACGGCAACCCCTCACCCTGCACCAGTTCGCCCGCGGAGGCAGGTGTCTCGACGTTGCTCTTGATCGGCGAAGTGGGCGCGCTGCTCGACAATGCCACGGGACTCACGGTCAACCCTGCGGGCCCCGGCACGTGGAGCATCGCGAGCGCGGGTCAGACCCTATTGGAAGTCGATGAGTAAGCACATGGAACCACGCGCATGATCGACTCGGAAACCGCCGCGCAATCACAAGCCGCATCGGACTACGCCGATGCGCTGGCGCAATTTTCCCTGCCGGCGCGAGCGGCGCCATTCGCGCCCGCCGATCCCTATGGCCGGACGCTGACCCTGGCCGCGAATGACTTTGCGATCGAAGCCGGCGCCGATGGTCTTACGGATCTGCCCCTGATCGCCGGCAAGGACGAACTGGCGCAAGGAATTCAAATACTCGTCGGAACCAATCTCGGCACCGATATATTCAATACCTCGTTTGGCTTCGACCTGATCAAAACGCTGGCGACGCCGACCTCGTTTCCACGCATGCAGCAGCTGATCCGGATGTGCGTGGTGAAAGCGTTGTCGCAGGAACCGCGCATCCGCCAGATCACTGCGATCGCTTTCGTCGGCGATCCCGCGTGGCTCACGATCCATCCTGAATTCACGGCGGCCGATCAACAGGCACAGCTCCAGCAGCAGCGGCAGTCGCGCAAGTGGTCGCTCGACGTGCAGTTCGACACCCGATTGAACGATCAAGTCATCGCCGGCATTCAAGGCGTGGGACCCTAAACGATGAGCGCAATGATCACAGTGCCCGGCGCCACCGACACCACCACCTACGGCGTGACGCCTCAGGGTTTCATCGTCAAGCCATTCCAGGCCATCTTGAGCGATGCGTTCGCGCGTGCGCAATTGTCCTTTGGGCCCGATATCGATCTGCGCTCCTCCAGCACGATCAGGAAAATCCTCGAGCTCACCTGTCTGGACTCGGCCTTGCTTTGGATGGCGCTGGACGATGTCTATCACAGCGCATTTACCTCAACAGCCGTGGGCAATGCGCTCGATCTGCTCGGCGCCGATTTGGGGCTCGCGCGCGCGAACTTGCAGGCGAGCGGCCAGGCCTCCTTGAAGCTCGCACCGAGCGCGCCGGCCGGTGCGGTGCTCATCCTGCCGATTGGCACGCTCATTGATACGGGACTCTCGAATTCAATCTCGTTTCAGCTGACATCGACGGTCACGTTGAAAAACGACACGACGCAACCCGCTGCCGCCACCGCCACGGTGACCGTTACCGCGGTGTTGCCGGGTGCGGCGGGCAACATCGGCGCCGGTCAACTCGCGAGGATCAATCCGACATTCGCCTCACGCTACTTAAGTTTCGATCCCAGCCTCGTGCTCGTGAAGAACACCGCGCCCTTCACCGGCGGCGATCAGTCGCTCGATGACGGCACCTACCGCCGGGCGCTGCAAGCGCAGCCGCGCACCCAGTGGACTCAGGACGCAATCCGCGCGATCGTCTTAAGCCTGGACGGCGTGCGCGATGCGCTGGTCAGCGATCCCTACGGGGGTCTCGACACTCCTGCACCGCCATTCGGTGGAGTGTGCTTCGGCGACACCTTGTTTCAGTTGCCGCGGGATGTTTGCAGCCCTTACTTTTTCTCCATCATCGTGGCGGCGAATCGCGGCGTGCTGTGGGAATCCGCGGGAAGCGCGCCGAACCAGATCACCGGTCTGCAGGATCAAATTCTCGCGGCGCTCGAACCGATTCGTCCCATTTCAACCTTTCCGACGCTGGTCGAAGCGGACTCGGTCGAAGTGGCGGTGCGCGCGCAGCTGACCCTGATCCAGGACGCAGACTCGGGTACCGTGATCGCGGCGGCGCTGGTGGCGCTCAATACCTATATCGGTACGTTGCGTCTTGGCGGCGCGGTATTGTATTCGCAAGTTTTACGGACGCTCACCGAGTTGCCGGGCGTCACGGATGTCGAGAACCTGAGGCTGCGCCGCGCGCCGCCTCGCTATGGTGAAATCACATTCGGTCCACCCCCCAAATTTGGCGATCCGACCGACATCACCGCCTTTGAAGCGTCCTGCGGCGGCAACCTGACGCTGACGCAAACCGAAGTCGCGGTGTTCGACCCAACCTCGAACTTGAACGAGCTGACCACGTGAGCGCGCCGTGAACGCCGTGATCGCGGATCCCTTTGGCGTCGCGCTCAAGAACGCAACCGCGCCGTATGCGCGCGCCACCGCCACGCAAGCATTGCCGTTGGGGCCCGCCACCGCCGGCGTCTGCGCCGTGCTGCCGTATGATTTCTTCTCGTTCCTGTCGCTCTACGGGTTGCAGGCACAAGATATTCTCGCCACCTATAGCCTGACGTTGAAGGCCGATCAGCTCGATGGGCCGGTGTTGATTCGGATCGTTTATGACGGCATCGCAGGATCCGGCACCTCGACACTGCTGGTGCCCGCGGGGTCGCTTGCCGGGATGACCTTCGGCGTACCCGGCTTGCCGAATGATTCGAGTCTGGTGCTGCGAACCTTGAGCGAGGACCCGCCGCCGGCGGCGGGAGCAGCGTCGGGTCCGGACAAATGGACCCTGACTGCGCTGCTCGGCCATGGTGCGCGATTGCTCTGGGTCGCGGCCGGAGAAGCGCAGGCGGTGGCGGCGATGGCGCGTGACATTCGCTCGCAGCGCCACCTGGCCACGGCGCGCGGGCGTAGCCTCGACTGGATCGGTGAGGAGCTCAACGTGCCGCGCCTGCTGCCCGCGCCGTATCGGCTCGATCGAGACGCGGAAACGATCGCGCTTTGGCATTTCGACGACGCGGTGGCGCCGGTTCTCGACGCGGCATCGGAGAACCCAGGTACCAGCATGGGCGCCACGCGCGGCGTGGCTGGGAAGTTTGGTCAAGGCTGTCAGGTGACCTCGGGTGGGCTCGTGATTCCCGACGCGATTGCCTTTGCGGTCGATCCCACCGTGGGCTTCACGGTGGAAATGTTCGCCAACTTGAGCGCGGCGCCCACCGCCGGCCAGACTGTGGTCTTCGCCGTCAAACGACCGCGCTACGCCGATTCAGGCTCACCCGGCTGGGCCTTGGCTTTTCAGCCCTTGGGCGCGGTCCAAGTCCTCGCCTTCACGCTGACGGACGTCGCCGGAAACGTGGTGCAGGCAGCGAAAAACTTGGCGCTGCCCAGCGGCTGGTTCCACGTTGCAGGCGTCATCGACCCGGTCGCGCGACAGGCCGCCGTGCTGCTGAACGGCGTGGTGGTCAACACCGTGCCGTTGGGCGCGCTCGGCGTGGTCGACACCGGCGCCGCGATCGGGCTGGGCGGCGACTTGACGGGCGTGCCGTATCTTAACGGCGTGATTGACGAGGTGCGTATCTCGAGTGTGGCGCGCAGCGACTTCGCCACGGTACTCGGCGTTAGCCCGCGCCCCTACACGCCGGACGCATACACCCTCGGCCTGTATCACCTGGACGAAACCGACGACTGGATTGACGAGGATACGGGCACGCATTTCGCCCTCAATCGAGGCGCGTTGCGCGACACGCCGGCACGCTTTGGCAGCGGGCTGGAATTTCCGGGTGACCCGCTGCCGCATACCCGTTGCGCGGCCGAAGCCGATTTTCAAACTCGATTGAGCGATGGCACTTGGAACCCGGCCCTCGGCACCACGCTGGTCGCGGCGGGCCCCTACGCGCGCTTCGGATACCGGCAGGGCGCGATCTCCGAGCGTGGGCTGGATGGCGCTGTGCATCCGGTGATGGTCAACGACCAAGCGCCGCCCCCCGTGCAAGGATCGGTCACCACCGCCTGCTACGGCTTCATCCCGGTCGATGCCACGAACAGCAACGATCCGTCGCAGACCATTACCGCATTCACGGCCGCCGGCCGTTCCGCGCAAGAGGCAATCGACTATTTCGGCGAATGGTACGGGCTGCCCGCGAGCTTTTTCACTGCGCAATATGCGCGCTTCAAGATCACCGCCGCGTACGAGCCCTGCTTGATGGCATCGAACGGTGCGACTTCCGTCTTGATTTCGGGCGACCTGGCATTGGGTTTCAGTGCCAGCACCAGTTTCACGGTAGAGGCGTTCATCAACGCCGACTCCGTGAGCGGGGATTACGCGCGGGCGGTGATCGCCTCCCGTTCCACGGGTTTGCGCGACGGCGAAGCGCCGGGAAACGAGGCCGGATGGGCTTTGTGCTTGGGTCCCTATCGCGCGATTCCCGACAATCTTCGCTTCATCTTGGGCGACACGGCTGGAACGCTGGTCACGGTCGATGCGAACATGGACCTCGCGGATGGGAATTTCCATCACATTGCCGGCGTCGTGGACCGCGACTTCAACGTGGCGCGGCTTTACGTCGATGGTGTGGCGGTAGGGCAGACACCGCTCGCCAATCTCGCCGCGTCGGCCACGACCGGACCCATCACCATCGGCAACAGCCCGATGTTGAATGCGCCGTTCGCCGGAAAGGTCGACGAGCTCCGCATCTCACGCGCCGCGAGAAGAAGCTTTGCGCCCGTTTTGGGGGAGAGCGACACGCGCTACCGGCAGCGACTCGCGATCTTCGAGCCCTGGCGCGTGCCCAACTTCCCCACGATCCGGCAATGTGTGCAGGTGCTGACGCTCAGCGATCCCACGCAAGCGGATGTCGCGGATCTGCTGCTGGGCGGCGGCGATCCGCCCTCGAACCTCGTGCAGTTCGATGTCGATGAAACCGACAGCACGCGATTCTGCGCCTCCCGTTGGATCCGGGTGATTCCGGGCTCGCTATCGCCCAACCAAAGCATTGCATCGGACGGCACAATGCCGGCGATCGAACCCGATGCAAGCGGCGCGAAACCTCTGCTTGCGAACGCCGCGGTGCTGTTGAGCGAGCCGGACGGGGCCAACTACCAATTCTCCTCCGGATCAAGCCGCAGCATGGTGTTGGCGACGGCCCTGATGCTCGAGCGACTGGCCGCGAGGCTGGCTCAAGTATCGCCGACCTCAACCTTGGTCATCGGAAGCGCATTCCGCGCCGTCCCGGTGGGCGCCACGACGACTAACGATAATCTAGGTCTCGCGTTGAATGTTGGACTCGGTGTCGTGGGGCCAGGCTTTAACTTAGGCATGCTCGCTGCGCTCGCATTCGAGAGCGGCGCGCCCTTCGTTTTCTATCCTCGGTTGGGCTCGTTGCTGCGGCTCGTCGCGGTTGCGGGCGATGATTTACAACTGAGCGCGACTAATTTCTCAGGTGGCACGAACCCGGGCACCGATAGCGCCGGGCGCCAGATCATCCCGCTGAATATTGCGGTGACCATCGCGATCAGTCGTCCCGTGCCGCAGCCGGTGAATGGCCTCAGTCCTTCGCTGGACTGGAGCCTGCTGCCGGACGGACCGGCCAACGGAACCTTGAGCAATCCCGCGAGCAACGCGATCATCGTCACTGGCACCGCCCCTGGCACGGCCACCATTGCGCTGCGATGTACCTTGCCCGACGGCGTCACGGTACTGGTGGGATCCATGCCCGTGATTTTCGCGCCTCAAACCCTGGATGGGTGCGACATCTTAGGCGGTGACGGCACGCCGAACGCCACGGAGCTTGCAATGTCGGGTGCGCCGGAGGCGGACTTCCGCGTCGCATATCTTGTCACCAACAATAGTGCGGCCATCGACTACGCGCCGGTGACTCCATCCGCGCCGGCGCCGCACCAGATGCAACTGGCGCTGGAGACGGCGCTGCTCAATCTCGCGTCGCTGGTCGCGCGCGAGCCCGGCGCGCCGCGAATCACGGTGCTGTCAGCCTATGATCCCGCAGCAACAAACCTTCAGGTGGTCGGGCGCGGATTGGTCGTTGCGCCAAGCTCGGCATCCTTGACGGCCGGGCGGCTCGGCGCACTCGCGTTTCTCGCGGGCTTCTCGTACATCGAGCGCCGGCGCTATCCCGCGTCCGTCTACTTATCGGTGCCGGAGGGAAACCGATTCGAAATCACGGCCGGACCCTTGCAACGTCTATGGCAGAACGCCAGGATCAGCGGACAAGGGATGCTCATGGCGACGGAGTTTGCCGCCGCCGGACCGCCCGACTTAGGCTTCAGCGCTGCGACCTTGCAGACCTTCACCGATGCGCGTGCCGCTTTCGCAGCGGGTGTCAGCAACCAGGTGCAGCCCGCGCTCGCGTCCGCGCTCACGGCGCTGTTGACGGATTTGACAGCCGACTCGGTCACGGGGGCGCTGCAGGTGATCGGCGGCTACACGCCCAATGATCCCTCGCTCTTAGGCGTAGGGCGCGCGCTGCTCGTGCGCCATTCCGTGATCAGCGCCGATCGGCTTGCCGGCTACGCCCTCCAGGCGGGGTTCGGTTTCGTTTGGCACCGCACGAGCGACCCCGGCGGTGACGCGGTTTACATCGCGAGCTACCCCGCCGCCGGTCCGCCGCCCACCGTGCTCTCGAATGCCAATCCCAACGCCGCGTATTTTGAGGTCGCGCAGAATGCATTGTCGGAAATTGCAATCAGGCCGCAACTTGCGGTCGAGGGACGGTTGGACTGGGGCGCGGAATCCGTGTGCCCGGCGCAGGCAAATCTGTACTCGGCGCTGCCCGATCCCACCGCTAAACCCGGTATGACCTCAAAAGTCCTTCAGGGAACCGTTGCGGGTGCAGTCGCCGTGGTGGCGACATGCTCGCTGAATGATTTTTCCGATCCCTATCAATTCGCGATTGCACCCTTGTCGGGCGTGGCCACGCCGAAGCTCACCAAGGATCAATACGATGATCTGATGAACTTCCTCGACGCCTATCATCCGCTGGGAACGAGCGCGGTGACCAAGTCGATTCGCGCTTACGTGCACGGATTCAGGCGGCCGCCCCGTTGGGATCGGATAGCGACCCAAGCCACATTTCAACACTATCGAGCCGAGCCCTAGGCAGGAGAAAACACAATGAGCACCATCACCTATAAACCCCTGTTTGCCTGGCAGGACTACACCGATTTCGTGGATACCGTTCAGGCGGGGGGCGCCAACGGAATCAATGTCCGGATGCATGCCATTGAAAACGAGTTTGTCACCCTGTCAGGCGTCATTTCGCAGGTCAATGCGGGATTCTTCTTTCAGCCCATCGGCACGGCGGGCGCGGTGGCCTACGGCGGCGGCAGCGTCGGCATCGGCGCTTTTTCCGTCGCGGCTCCGCCGACGTATGGGTTCGAGGTGAATCTTAGCGACAACACCAGCCTCAGCAATCAGGTGCGTTTTGGAAACGCGGTGTGCTGCAACGGCAACACGGGCGCCTTCTCGACCTACGCAGTCTTCGCCCACAAGAGCCACGCTTCCGATGGCGATTTCGCCCTGCGCCAGGGTCCCAATGGCAACGTCTACCTCAATGCGGCCGCTGGGCAACCGGTGACCATTACCCAGGGCGGCGCTTCGATCCGATTGGGCATCTCTATAGCCGGCAATGTCGTTGTGGGTAACGGAACCGATTTGCCTGGCGCTGGTGCGGCTGTGCTGCAGGTCGCAGGCGACGCTTTTAAACTCTCCGGAACTTCAGCATGGCTGGTCTCGTCCGACGCGCGGCTCAAGGAGGACGTGCGCGATCTGGAACTCGGGCTGACCCAGTTGCAACGGGTGCGGACGGTGCGTTTTCGCTACAACGGCCGGGCCGGCACTCCAGCAGGGCAAACGGGCGTCGGCGTGCTCGGACAGGAAATTGAGAAAATATTTCCTGAGATGATCCGGCGAATACCCGGCGGCGTCGACGGCGAGCCGGATTTGGAGAATCTGCGGGTCTACGACAGTTCGCTGCTCACCTATGTTCTCGTCAACGCCGTAAAGGAACTGGCGGGAAGAGTGGAAAAGTTGGAGCAGGCGCTTGCCGGATCAGGTCATGAGACCGGACCAACGGAACGGCGCCCCAAACCGCGGACTCGTTCATCAAGCAAGCCATCCATACCTCGGGAGGATTCCGCGTGAGTTCAACTCGTTCTATCGGAGCAGGCCTCGATATCAACCATAACAGGAGGACTCACATGGGTAGGAATATTCGGTTCCCTTCGCTAACTCGCAGCGCCGCGTGGATTCGTGTCTTGCTGCCAGTTCTTGTCTTACTCCATTCGGGAAATGTTTTCGCAGACTGCAATTACCAGGACATCAATACCGCTGCAGCGGCGTGTCCGGGCGGAAACGCACCCAATGCCATATACGACAATCCTGCCGGCACTGGGATTACCGATAAGATTGCGTTGTGTCCCACGGCTGCCCCAACAGCCACTTGGACATTCCTGAATAGCGCCGGCTGCAACCCCCCCGCTGGTACGGGTGGCGCTAGTAGCATGACGTGCGGCGGCACCATGACGCTCGCCGTTACGCCGGGCGGCGTACCCACATTCAGCGGCTCGACGCCCAATGGTTTTGCGCTTTTTACAGTCATGGCGAGTGACCCCAGCATACAAGGCGGTTCATGTTCAAGAAGCTACTCCATCAACATCAACGGGCACGGCGGCTGGGGCGATCCGCACATCACTACGCTCGATGGCGTTCACTACAACTTCCAAGGAGCGGGCGAGTTCACAGCCCTTCGCGGCAACGGAATTGAAATTCAAACCCGCCAGACGCCGGTCTCGACGTCCTACATCCCGGCGGCGGATTCCTATGACAACGTTCAGACCTGCGTCTCTGTTTACAGCGCCATCGCCGCCCGCGTCGGCACTCACAAATTCAGCTACCAGCCTACCTTAAGCGCAGACGGCGCCGCCGCCGCCTCCGGCATGCAGCTGCGTGTCGATGGCGTGCCGACCACACTCACTGCGGCGGGAATTAATCTTGCGGGATCACCCGTCAGCGGCAAAATTGTGCAGCCATGGGGCACCGATGGCATCGAAGTCGACTATACGGACGGGACTACTTTGATCGTCACGCCGTCTTACTGGCAGGCTCAGCAGCTGTGGTACCTCAACGTGAATGTATATGGGGGAACCGCTGCCCAGGCGGTGTATGGCAGGCTCGCAGAGCGCAGCTGGTTGCCCGCGCTGCCGAACGGCGCCTCGCTTGGGCCCATGCCGGACTCGTTGAATCAACGATATCTCGATCTTTACGTGAAGTTCGCCGATGCCTGGCGCGTGACGGGCGCGAGCAGCCTTTTTGATTACGCACCGGGTACCACGACCGCAGACTTCACGCTCGCGGGCTGGCCGAGGGAAAACCCGACCTCGTGCGCGATTCCCGGCCGAGTGCTGGCGCAGCCGGTCGAGGTCGCCGTCGCCGAAAAGGCATGCAGTACGATTGTCGGCGCAAACACGCATCCTGATTGCGTCTTCGATGTGACCGCAACCGGCTTCACGGGATTTGCGAAAACCTACCAACTTTCCCAGGAGCGCCTGCCGGGTGCGACCCAGACTGCGGTGAAAGCCGACAAAAACGTCACGAGTGTCGGAGAGAACGCGACCTTCACGGCGACCGTGAAGCAGATTGCGTCCAGCGGACGCACGCCGGCCGGTACGGTGCAGTTCGTCGCAGACGGGGCCAATGTGGGAACTCCGGTCACCCTCAATGCCAGCGGTCAGGCGCAATGGAGCACCGCAACCCTGACGGTTGGCCAGCACCAGATACAGGCTCAGTTCGTCTCAGCAAAGGGGTGGGGCGCGTTGGGTGCGAGCAATAGCGCCGAGGAAAACCACCAGGTTGTCGCGGCAACTCATTTCCCGATGTGGCTCATTGTGTTGCTGCTCATCATCCTTGCCATAGCGGTGCTTTGGTGGCTGTTTAAATAGCTGCAAGTGATCGCCGACCGTCCGCTACCGCCGGCATGACGGCGGAGCGGACGGTGTGGTGCGCCTCGCCTGAGCGGCCGCGAATTCGGAGAATGACATGCCGGTTTCCTCACGTCCCTTCATGGGCGCGACCCCTTACAGCGACTCCTCCGGCAACGGCGTCACGTTCCGGGTGTGGGCGCCGTTTGCAAGCGCGGTCGCGGTGGCGGGCGATTTCAACGCCTGGTCGATGTCTGCGAATATTCTTTATTCCGAAGGCAACGGATATTGGTCGGTGGACGTACCGGGTGCCGCGGTGGGATTACAGTATAAGTTCGTTCTCACCAGTCCAAATGCCGCAACGCCACTATGGCGCGTCGACCCCTATGCACGGGCCATTACCCACGCGGGCTCCGATCTGAATTGCCTGGTCGCGGCCACCGACGAAGCGTACGCGACTCTGAACTACTCCACGCCGCCGTGGAATGAAATGATCATTTACGAAATGCATCTGCAATCGTTTCTCTACAGTGCGGATGGCGTGAACGGCACCGGCTCCTTCACCTCGGCCATCACGAAGCTCGACTACCTTCGAGATCTTGGCGTCAATGTCATTGAACTGCTGCCGATCGGAGAGTTCATCGGCGATGTTTCCGCCGGCTACAATCCTGCGTACATCTTCGCCATTGAAGACGAATACGGCGGTCCGGACGGCTTCCGCCAGTTCGTCAATGCCGCGCACCAACGCGGTATCGCGGTGTTCATCGATGTGGTCTACAACCATCTCGGCGTTCCCGCGGCCGACATGTGGACCTTCGACGGCTGGTCGGAAAACGGCAAGGGCGGAATCTACTTTTACAATGATTGGCGGAGCACCACGGGCTGGGGCGAGACTCGCTTCGATTATGGCCGGGGAGAGGTGCGCCAATACCTTTGCGACAATGCGCTGCGATGGCTGGAGCAGCGCTTTGCCGATGGGCTGCGTTGGGACTCGACCGGCTCCATCCGCAATGTGAAGGACTGGAATAACGATCCGGCGGACGACATCGCGGATGGCTGGAGCCTGATGCAGTGGATCACGGGATTGATCGCACAACGGCAGCCCTGGAAACTCTGCATTGCGGAGGATATGAAAGAGAACGAATGGATCACCAAAGGCGCCGCGGCAGGCGGTGCCGGATTCAATGCGCAGTGGGGCGCGCAATTCGTCTCGACGGTGCGCGCCGCCATCATCGACGCCGACGATGCGAACCGCGATATGGGCGCGGTGGCCGCCAGTATCGGTCAAGCCTACAACGGCGACGCCTTTCAACGCGTGATCTATACGGAATCACATGATGCGGATTCCAACGGATCTCAGCGTGTTCCCGAGATGATTTGGCCGGGCAATGCGCAGAGCTGGTACTCGAAGAAGAGATCGACATTGGGAGCGGCGGTGGTGATGACCGCACCGGGCATTCCCATGATCTTCATGGGACAGGAATTCCTATGTGGCGGATGGTTCAACTCCAACGCGCCGCTTGATTGGTCCAATGCCGCGACCTGCGCGGGAATCACGCTTCTTTATCGTGACCTAGCCCAGTTGCGCCGCAATTGGTTCAACAACAGTCGTGGCCTACGCGGCCAAAACATTCACGTGCATCATGTGGACAATGGCAATAAGGTCATAGCATTCCATCGCTGGGATCAAGGGGGCAACGGCGACGATGTTGTCGTGGTGCTTAATTTCAGCACGCAGGCATGGAGTGACTATTCCATCGGCTTTCCGCGGGCCGGCATGTGGAGAGTGCGCTTCAACAGCGACTGGATCGGATATGACGCATCCTTCGCCACGTCACCGAGTTACGACACGAGTGCGGACGGTGGCCCATACGATTCAATGCCGTTCAGCGGTAGCATTGGAGTTGGGCCTTATAGCGCCGTGATATTGAGCCAGGACTGAGACATAACGCGGTGTCATAAGCCGGGAATCGATGATAGCGTCGCTTCCCGGCGACGAGGCCGCGCGTGAAGTCTTGCGAGTCCGGCGGAGCGTGCACCAGGTCGCATTCGAGCACACGCAGGAGCCGGTAGTCTGCGCTTCGTTCTCACACGACGGAGTTTCCATGGCAGACCATTCAATGACGGGCACGTTTCAGATCCCACAGGATCTTTTGTCGGAAGCCAAGCGCGCTGCGAAGCCGAAAAGCGAGCGATTGCACGTCGAGGGGTGGCGCAACTCCTGGTTGTCCCGCATTGCCGAGATGCTTGTCGGAAAGGATTGAGGGTCGGCGTAGGAAAAAGTCTACGGCTGCGGTAGGCCGCACGCGTAAACTACGATTTTAAGTCAAATTGACTGGTTGCCCTCGTGGCATCGGCATAGTATGGGCGCACACGGAGGGTTACATCCATGCGCCTGGCACGTCCTGTTTATGAGAGCTTGCCGCTCGTTTATATGCTGATCGGCGGATTGGCGATCCTTCTGTTTTATATCAATCCGCTGGGATTTGCCGGCAAGACCGCCTTCCTCATCGGTGTGCTCGCTGAGACCGCGGCTCTGACGCTGTTTTTGCGGCGCCGGGACTTTCGCGAATTGAGCCGTGAGTACACCGGCGAGACCATCGAGCTGCCTTCCAATCTAAACGGCTAGCCGGTCTTGGGATTGTCGGCGGCGCTCGCGACCATACCCGCGACGACGCCGCTGTCGGCCGGATCCGATGAATTTCTCACGCGCGGCGAGCGCTCGTCGATATACATGATCTCGTGCTGGCCCACTTGCACCACGTCGCCGTCATTCAAGTTGTGCCGCCGCACCCGCTTGGACTGAACAAAAATACCATTGGTGCTGTTGAGATCTTCGATGAGGCAAGAGTCAAGCTGCGTCACGATCTGGCAGTGATGCCGGCTGATGAACTTGCTGTCGATTTGTATATCATTGTCCGGCGTGCGGCCGATCACCAGACGCCCGGGCTTCAATTCGCGCTCCACCACTGTTTTACCTTCGCTGGCGAGGAGAATCCGGCCGACCACGTGGTGCGATTCGCTGCTCGGCGGCACAGCGTGCTCCAAGTTGGGAACCCTCATCCGGTTGGTGCCGGACGCGAATTCGACCCACTGCAGTTCGCGAATCGCGGCGTCGAGTTCCACTGTCGTCACCGCATCGTGGTCCTTACCGTACGCTGCCATCAGACAGGTGTCGCATAGCGTGTTGACCAGACGCGGCACGCCACCCGTATATTTGTAGATCGTCGCGTAGGTATCCTCCGCGAATATTCGCCGCCCCTGCGACCCAGCGACCTCGAGACGATGGTCGATGTAGGCATTGGTCTCCGTTTTGCTGAGCGCAGTCAGATGAAAACGCAGGCGCACGCGCTGCGAGAGCTGGATCAGTTCCTGGGAGTTGAGTTTTTCATTCAATTCCGGTTGGCCGGCGAGAATGATGCGCAGGGCCTTTTCCTTGGTGGTTTCCACGCCCGACAGCATGCGTACTTCCTCGAGCACGCGATTGGTCAGGTTCTGAGCTTCATCGACGATCAGCAGAACCTTGCGCCCGCTGTTGTGTTGTTCCATCAAAAACTGATTCAACGTCGCCAGAACTTCCGGTTTCTTCATGGTGAACGGCGAGAACCCGAACTGGACCAGTACGGTCTGTAAAAACGCCGTCGGCGACAATTGTGTTTGATTGATCTGCGCCACGATCACATCGCTTTGCAGCTCGCGCAGAAATGTCTCGATCAAAGTCGTCTTGCCGGCACCGATTTCGCCTGTTATCACGACGAAACCGTCGGTAAACCAGATGGTCGATTCCATGTACGCTTTGGCGCGCGCATGCTGCTTGCTGAGGTACAAGAATTGCGGGTCCGGGCTCAATCGGAACGGCAATTCTTGGAGTTTGAAAAGTTCTAGGTACATCCCGCTCGTCAGTCTAAGGTATTGATGGCTGAAGCGAAAATCGGCTTAGTCGAGGAGCCTTAAGCCCATTCGATCAGTTTCAGTGCCTCGGCTAGAGCCCGGTTGCGGTCCTTTGGTTGGCGCTTGAGGATGGTGCAA
>Ga0209624_10001103_pt1 | contig 22229 bp, 23 predicted proteins | sample JacPinW_OM2H0_O1_FD_188565 | JGI IMG/M metagenome (GOLD analysis project Ga0209624, IMG submission 188565) | Forest soil microbial communities from Algoma, Ontario, Canada - Jack Pine, Ontario site 1_JW_OM2H0_O1 (SPAdes) (version 2) | ecosystem: Environmental > Terrestrial > Soil > Boreal...
AGCCGGTGCGCCGCTAATTCTCGCGCACAATCCAAAATTTGATTGCGCGATGTGTCCCACCAGATGCGCGAAAGTTATTTCCTGCGGCGTCGGCTTGAAATCATATTTGTCGGCAGGCATCAATTCCGCCGCGCCCACCATATTTTTCGAGAATCGCGCCACAAGCTGACGCAGAGTATCGCTCACCGGATTCGGCGACGGCGAAGCAGTCACCTGAGTAGCAGGTGCGGGCGCTCCGCCCTGTGCAAATAGAGAAGGCGCAAATCCCGTCACCAAAACTACGGCCAGCATCAATGCAAGTCCTCGGACGAATTTCATTTTTTCTCCTCAACAAACTATTTAGATTTGCGCTCTACGAATTTGCAACTCGATCTCGATAATCTGGTGCGGAAGAAGGGACTCGAACCCCTACGGCCGTTAAGCCGCCAGCTCCTAAGGCTGGTGCGTCTGCCAATTCCGCCACTTCCGCGTATCCTCACACTAGCATCGCCGCTAGCACGCGCGCAACGCGCGGCACGTCTGCATTGTTACTGGCGCAGTCTAGTTTCCAATCGCGTAAAGATGCCCGTTATTCTGCGTATAAAGTTTTCCATCTGGCCCAATCGAAAGCGGAGTATACGCCGCGCCAATCGCGGAATTCAGGAACAAAGAAGCGATCGGCTGCGTGAAAATTCCGGTCTGTCCTTGCGGGATCACGTATATGTTTCCGTCTTCACTATTTGCGTAAACAATTCCGTTCACATCCACAGCCGGCATATTGATGCACCACTCATAACCATCCGGCTTGCCGGGATTCGTATTTTGAAATTGCCATTCGATCTGCAAACTCGGATTCAGTTGCGTCATGTAATAAGGTCCGCCCGTCGAATAATTATTGTCCTTGATCACGATGGAATACGTGCTGTTGTGGACGTAGATCGCCGGAGTTGAATCCCATCCAAAAGTGTAATCGCCTTGAAAATTTCCCAGCGAATCAAATTTCATCAAATGTCCACGACCGCCGTTGTAGCTCGTGTACGCTCCAAACAAAACCGATCCGTCCGGGGCAATCGTTGGCGAAGACGATCCGAGATCGCTAATCAATCCCGATCCAAGAGTGCAGGGAGGCGAGCCGCCACATGCGTCCGTAAGCAATGACTGCATTAACGTAGACCATTTCGGCGTCAGATTGGAATTCACCGCAACCACATATGCCTGACCGTCATTAAAATGCGCGACGCTACCCATGTAAATCGTGCCGTCAGGACCAATCGCCGGCGCAATATTTATTCCCGGCCGTTGCGATCCGCAAAGTCCGTTAGGTCCCCGCGAAAATTGAGAAAGACACGCGGTCGAAGTTGGCGCGGGTGCATTGGGCACCAGCGAAGCAAACGTCGCAATACTCGAGGTGTCATCCGACTTCACTTTCACAAGCCATGCGCCCACCGCGTCATTCACCGTCCAGGGATCGCCCTGGCTCGGAGCGGCCAACTCAATCACGGTGTAATAAATGTTGCCCTGTGAATCCGCGGAGAGCGGACTCGCTACATATGTATCCGCCGCCGTAATATTTGTTCCGCTGAATGGATTAATGTGCGACGCCGACACGCCTGTCGTCTTATTCACTTTCCAAATTGTGCCGCCCGCGCCGGGAACATAAATAAAATTGTTCGCGTCCACAGGATGAAACACCGGCTCCCAACCCTGCAATCCATTTCCGTTCGGCTCGGGCTTCCAATCAGTCGCGTAAATCCAAATTTGCGTGAGCTGATTGTTAATCCACGAAAATCGCGCCTCATTCCAAATCATCGTGTTCCAGGTGTTCGGTCCGCACGCTGCATTTTGCGAAAACCAAGCCCCGGCCGGACTGCATGAATTATATGTTCCGGTTTTCATCATCGCGTACACGTCATTGCCGTCCGTGATTTGCGCCTGATAATGAACCGTCAGAACAGGCTCGCCGAACACCGGGGTGTTCTCCGCTTTTTCTTGCGTAACAAACGGATCGTAAACAATGTCCGCCAATTTCTCCGTCGCATTCTGTCCCGCAACCGTCACCATTCCGGTGTGCTGCGGATTCGCCCCCCACTGCGCCCAGAATGGCGCTTCGGAAGGCTGTGGCGTAACAAAAAAACTAACCGTAATCGTTGCAGAGCCTGCGGTTCCTGCTGCAATTACAGTAATGTGTCCGGTATTCATTCCAACCGGAAGCGTGCCAACTGTGGCGCTAATCTGCAAAGTTTGCGGCGCGATGCCGCTCGGCGGAGTTGCTGTAAGCCATGGCGAATCGCTCACGGCGCTGAAGGCAAGCGTGCCTCCGCCGGTATTTGAAACTGTCACAGACGCTGCCGCTGGATTCGCGCCGCCCTGCACAGCGGTGAATGATTCGGAAGTCGATGAAATGGAAAGAACCGCGGGAGCCGGAGGAGCAGCGCCGGTGCTGCCGCAACCCGCGGCAATCACGCAGAAAATTCCGGCCAGCAGAATAATTGCGAAGTGTTTCATAGCCCAACCCATCCGAATCTTTGATGCATCGGCAAATCTATAAAAGCGATTCACGCCAACAACAGCGCCACAGTAACATTGTGGCAGGCGCGCTCGCAACGAAACAAAATAACATTGAACACTATTTGCTGGATTGAATTGGCGAGTCCTTGCTAGATAAGCGCGTTTGCAAGCGGCACAATAAAGTGAATTCCCGGAATTACTTTTCCCTGTAAGTGTCCGTCGTTCGTAATGAAAAGATCTGTGCGCGCGCGCGCGGCGCATGCCAGTTGAATCGCGTCCGGACTCCTGATCTTTCGATCCTGCCTGATTGAAGCGTAAATCGCTGCTGTTTCCACGTCTAGCGGAACCAGGGTAGATATTGACTGAAGCACATCTTCGTATTGTTTTCGGAGGGAATGAAATCCATTTTCAATCGGCTTCACAAGAATTTCGCCGAGCGTGAACGTTGACGTTAGTAGCTCGTCATTCCTCTTGAGCATTTGGCTCCGTAACTGAGCGACTCGTTCAGAAAGTTCTCCATTATCTTCAAAAAGATAAATAAAAAGATTCGTGTCCCAAAATATTCGGCTCAATCCCAATCCTCCCGCAGCCGCTTGATATATTCATCCGCATGTTCGTTTGCCCAAATTTCTTTTCCCGAGCCGCGAAGCCTGAGTAGTGGATCATTCTCAATGGAATTCACGCTTTTCATGCAATATTCGTCGCGATACCAATCAAGCAGATAGCGATATTGTGTCGATAGTTCTTCCGGTTCAGGCACGATTTTCGATCCTTCCCGAGCCGGATGATACGGATCGCCTATGCGAAAAAGGCGCCGTCGGCCCTTGGCAGTTTCAATCAACATTCTATATCGCCCGGAATTTGGCGCTCGATTCGCCACGCAATGTTCAATCACATGAACGTTAAATCCCGGCCGCAAACTTTCCGTAAGATGCTCATCGTGCGCACGCGCCCGGATTTCTTCAACCGAGAAGTCCTCCCGATCCGGATTCTCGTGATGAAGCAACGCCGTAATAATCCAAACTTCGTCTGCAAGCCTCAACAACGGATTGTCAACTACGTGCATCGCACGCTCCGATTCATAAGGTACATCCCACTTATACCAATAATTACAATAACTGTCAATAATTACAATTTTCTTGTAATCGTACAAATTATTCCAACTGCTTACCCTTAGTTTCCGGCAATGCCAGCGCCAAAACCGCACTCGCAAAAAACGCCGCCGCAAGCAGATAAAACGCAGCATTAAAACTGTAGCGCGTGGCAATCGCTCCGACGGCAAGTGGAGCTAATGCAGAAAATCCTCGGCCGATGTTGTAGCTCAATCCGATAGCGGTAGCGCGAATTTCGGTGGGAAATAATTCGGAGGCGATCGCGGCGTAGCCGGAAAAAAATCCCGTGCCAAAAAATGCCACGGGCGGACCGAGAATCAGAAGCCACATCGGACTGCGTGACATTCCATAAATCGGCACCAGCGCCGCGGCGACAAATAAATATGTTGCGTAACTCTTTTTGCGCCCAACTGAGTCAGCAAAAAATCCGAATAGCGCGTAGCCCAGCCATTTTCCAACGCCCATCACAATCAACCACGTTGTGGTGGTCATCAAATTTAATCCGCGGCCGCCTTGCGCAACCGGAAGCGAAAGGTACGCGGGAATCCATGTGAATAGTCCCCAGTATCCAAACATTCCGCAAGCATTCATCGCGGTGGCGATCAATCCCGGTCCGCGAATATCTTTTCGCCACAACAGACGCAGCGAGCCGCTCTTTTTTTCTCCACGCGCGCACCACATTTCCGATTCCGGCACCGCGCGCAAAATCCAGAACACCGCGAGCGCCGGAAGCACTCCAACAAAAAATACCGCGCGCCATCCGAATCGCGGCAGCACCAGCGCGACGACTCCGACTGCCAACATTTCTCCAATCGCCCAAGTGGATTGCATCAGCCCAAGCGCTTTCGCGCGATGTTCCGCGGGCCACGTCTCCGCGATTAACGTTGCGCCGGTCGTCCATTCGCCGCCCATGCCCAATCCAAGAATCACGCGGAAAAATGCCAGCTCGATCACCGTTTGCGAAAGTCCGCAGGCACCGCTGGCCAATGAATAAACGAGAATTGACGCCATCAGTGCGCGCGTTCGTCCAACTCTGTCCGCAATAAATCCGAACATCAGTCCGCCCAAGGCGGATGCGCCGAGCGTCAATCCCGTCAAAAGTCCGCCGACGCTTTTGCTCATTCCAAGCGCCGTCATCAAATGCGCCAGCACCATGGAATAAAGCATCACGTCCATGGCGTCGAGCATCCAGCCGAGTCCGCCGGCGATCAGCGCGTTGCGCTCGCCACGAGTTACTTGCGCGGGCCACGGAAATCCAAGTATCCGTCGCACCGGACGCATTTCACCGCCTTGCGGAACTGTAGGAAATGAGGACAGACGATTCTCCTGCCGGGCTTTTCCGGCGAGCACATTCTATATCCATAATGTCGAATGAGAAGCAGGGAAGCGTGGCGCAGGAAAACAGTTTTGTGATTTGAGCGTGATGCGCCCAGAATACCGTATAATATCTGCGCGAATGACAACTCACCGGAATTCAGCTCACCACGCCACGCGAAATTTCTCAACGTTCTCCGCGAGGCGCAAATGGTAACTTGCTCAAAATGCGGCACGCAGGTGCTGGGCGATGCGGCGTTCTGCGTGAAGTGCGGCCAGCGATTGAAACCGACTACGCCGCCGGCTAGCCACATTTATTGCGCGAAATGCGGGCAAGTGCTTCCTCACCTGGATGGATCGCCGGGGACGGCTGAAACTATTCAATCCGTGATTCCATTGAATTATGCCGCGCCGTTGAGTTATTTGTTTGGATGGGTTTCGGGAATCGTCGTCTATTTTATGGATAAGCGTCCGCAAGTGCGATTTCACGCGGTGCAATCCATAATTGTTTTTGGCGTGCTCACGATCGGCGGATTTGTTTCCGGGCGAATGTCCAACAGACTATTTCTTGAATCGACGCAGCAAGTTTCTTCCATCATCGCTTTCGTTTCCTTCGCGTTGATTTGCTTTACGTCCCTCGCATTGTGGATCGTTTTAATGCTGAAATCATTTGAGCGCAAACCGTTTCGCGTTCCGATTGCGGCGAGCATCGCAGGACTGATCACCGGAAAATCCGCAGCGTAATTTTTCGCAATATTCGCGCGCCATTTCATAAGCCGAAGCGCGCCCGTCCATCACTGATAATTTGATTGGAATCTCTTGCAGCCTGCCATTGGTTCTGCTAGTCTCCGCGCCGTAGGGATATTTAGACATTCTTCGCGCGGAGGTTCACCATGGCGTTTTGCAGCGGTTGTGGCGCTGATGTGCCGGCAGGTTCGGCGTTTTGTAAACAGTGTGGCAGGCCGGTGGCTGCGGGCTCTTCAACACCATCCGCTCCGCCAGCGCAGCACTCAAATCCGGGCAGCGGCGCGCCGGCAACGGCGGGTCTTGCGGAAAATGTTGCCGGAGCGCTTTGCTACTCGCTCTGGTGGCTCACGGGAATTATTTTCCTGGTGATTGACAAGCGCCACAGCGTGCGATTCCACGCTGCGCAATCAATCGTTGTTTTTGGGATGATCACAATCCTCTACTGGATTGTCGGCGCGATGTTTGCAACCAGCATCGCGTTCGGCAGTTTTGGCATGGGCTGGACAACGGGCTACGCAATTTTCATGCTGATCCGTCTGGTTAGCCTGGTGCTCTGGATTTTCCTGATGTTCAAAGCGTATCAAGGCGAGCAATTTCGCGTTCCGATCGCGGCGAATATTGCGGACAGTCTTGTTGGCAAGACGCCCGCGTAGAGTTGGAAATATTTTCGTCGGCGCACTTTTTCGGGGAGCTGGATTATTCGGCTCCCCGATTTATTTTGGGGTGATTGAAAAGTTGCATGGCTTGACATCTGCGCGCGGCGCGGCCATCTTGGGATGCGCTATATATTTATGAATGCTTGCTGATTTCAGCTGAGGGAATTTCTGGAATGTCTGATCCGAAGAAGGTACGCGTATTTTTTCACGACCGCTGTTTTGACGGAGCGGCTTCATCTGCCGTGTTCACGCGCTTTTTCCGCGAGCGGATCAATCCGGATGCCAAATTCTTTTATACGGGAATGTCGCATTTGGCGCGGCGTCCGTTCCAAGAAAATATGTTTGATGGTGATGAAAACGCGATAGTGGATTTCAAATATTCCGACTCGCCAAAGTTGACCTGGTGGTTCGATCATCACCAGAGCGCATTTTTAACTCCGGCTGACAGAGAACATTTTGAGAACGATCATACGAATCACAAATTTTACGATCCGACTTATAAGTCCTGCACGAAATTAATTGCTGATGTCGCGCAATCGAAATTTGGTTTCGATGCGAAGCCTCTCGCGGGTTTGATTTATTGGGGCGATATTATTGATGGCGCGCAATACGCTTCGGCGGAACAGGCTGTGAGCATCAGCGAGCCTGCAACTCAAGTTGCGTTGGTGATTGAAGCGGCGCCGGGGGAAAGTGTTTCGCCAATTTTGATTCCGGAAATGGCGTCAAAGCCTTTGGAAGAAGTTGTGAAATTGCCGATTGTGGCGAATCTTTTGGGGCCGCTGATGGAGCGACATAAGCGGTCCATTGATATTTTGCGGAAGCGGACACAAGTTTCGGACGGCGTGATTTTTTATGATGTGAGCGATTTGGATTTGGAAGGCTCCAACAAATTTATTCCATACTTGTTGCATCCGGAAGCAATTTATACGGTGGGAGTGAGCGCGGGAAAAGATCGCGCGAAAGTTTCTATTGGATCGAATCCGTGGAGATCCGCGCAAGCGGTGAAAAATTTGGCGGCGATTGCTGAGCGCTATGGTGGCGGGGGACATCCAAAAGTTGCGGCGGTTTCATTTGAGCCGAATGCAATTGCACGCGCGCAGGAAGTAGCGAAGGAAGTGGCGGCGGAGTTGCGCCGGTCGGCGGCGGGTATTTTGAGCTAAAAAGTGCATTATAATGCATGTTTGAGGGCGATTTTGGCGAAAAGTGCATTATAATGCAGTTTTTGGGGACGGAAAAAGATAGGAAAAGCGTTGAACGCAGAGTACGCAGAGAAAGATTTGAGGAAGATCAGAGGAGAGAAAACCGTTCAAGTACAAGAACCCTCGGCCCACCTGAAGGTGTCCCCTACGAAGTCGTTTCTTGCGGTAAGTCCTTTATTTGCATAACGATCACCCACAGATCGCTGTAAGCCCTTTATTTGCATATACATTGCAAAATAGGGTAGGGGTGGGGGTGCTTGTTTTTTCAAAAATGGGCTTTGGTTCGTGCGGACGGGAGGTACCTAAGGGCATGGAAACAAAGGACATAATAAATTTAGAGCGGGATTTTGGCTCATTTCTTTCTGGAACTAGTGATTTGCATCTGCTGCGTTCGCGCTCTCACAGGATCGGGAGAAAGGAGCCGACGCCGAAGTCCAATCGGCTATTTGTTCTGCGCGGCTGACATATTCAGCAGCAGATGGATTCAATATTTTTTCGTTGCTGGCCGGTCCGTTCGACAAATCCGGCAATGGCAGTATAAAATGCAAAGCTCTCGGTGGGGTCGCTAGCTCAAGTGGTAGAGCAGCTGACTCTTAATCAGCGGGTTGCAGTCCCGAAGTATCGGGACGAGTCCTGCGCGGCCCACCAATTTCGACCTATGCATCTATATATCCTGAAAAGCGCTTCGAGAGGTATGTATTACGTGGGGACAACTGAAGACGTAGAGGCTCGCCTGGCTCAACACAACAGCCCGGCGACGAATCCCAGCCGCTGGACGCGGGGCGGTGGACCATGGGAATTGCAGTACCGGAAACAGTTTTCTTCCGAGAAGTCCGCGATTCTCGCGGAACGCTATGTCAAAAGCATGAAGAGCAGAGAATTTCTGAAGAAGCTGATCTCGGGTGAGTACTCGCTGCCGGAGTTTGACAAATGAAATATTGAGCGGAGTTTCGAATTTGTTTTTCTGCGAATTCGTGCGAAGTTCGACAAAGCAAGCAATGGCAGTATAAAATGCAAAGCTCTCGGTGGGGTCGCTAGCTCAAGTGGTAGAGCAGCTGACTCTTAATCAGCGGGTTGCAGGTTCGAGTCCTGCGCGGCCCACCAAAAATTCTCCGTAAGTATTTACAATACAATCAGTTGATCCGTTCAGTCTCCTTCGAAACCGCATCGGATTTGGGAACATCTGGGAACAAAACCCCCGCAACTCTTTCGACCGCACGTCGCTGTGAGTCGGGGATTGCGTGCATGTATGTGTTGAGCGTTGTTTCTAGGTCTGAGTGGCCGAGAAGAGATTGCGCGGTCTTCACGGATTCACCAACTTCTCCTAGCAACGTCGCATTGGAATGACGGAAGGAATGCCACGAAATCCTCGGTAGCCCGATGCGATCACACGTTGGTGCGAGCACCCGGTTGTAAAGATTTTTTGTACTGAGCGGCGTTCCGGTCGTTGTGCAAAAGACGAGGTCTTCCGGGTTCGTCCGTTTGCAGTTGAGTTTGTATGCTGCAAGAGTTGCTCGCAATGAACTGCTCATCGGAAGGACACGCCGACTACTCCTCGTCTTCGGCGTTCCGAATCGCCCATCCGAAAATGTTTCCGCCACTTCAATCGTTCCTCGTAAGAAGTCGAGTCGCTTCCATCGGAGCGCCAAAATTTCTCCGATTCTCATTCCTACGAGTACGGCAACGACGACGATTGTGTGGCACGGCTCAGCGAGATTTGCGAGCAGCGTTTGGAGTTGTTCAAGTGACAAGAGTTTCCGTTCCTGCTTAGGTTCTCTCTCTCCGATTTGAATCCCTCTTGCAGGATTCGTTTCAAGATAACCGTGCTCTACCGCTGCTTGAAGTACCTTACCCAACGTTGTGTGAACTCCATGCACGGTTGAGCTTGCGTAGCCTTTGCATTTTCGGTCGAGCAAGAACTGCTGAATGACTGGCCGACTCACATCGCATAACCGCAACGAGCCGAGAGCGGGTAGCACATGCTTGTCGAGTTGGAAGTTGTAGTAGCGGCTGCTACTGGGTTTTAGAGCGAGCAACGCTCCGGCCTGCCAATGTTCTCTCGCAAATTTTTCAAGAGTCATCATAGGTCGAGCGCGGTGCCTTCCCTGATTGATTTCAGAAACTCGCTTCTGAAGAAGCGAGCGGGCTTCACGGCGTGAGAGTTCGATTACAGAACCGAATACGACGGTGCGTTGAGTGCGGGTCAGCGTTCCGTCTTCCCGGATCACGTCTTCCCTCCATCGTGCTGCCCAAACTTTTGTGCGCTTGCCTCGAATAAATAAACTGCCATCTTGATAACGCGGTCGTGCCACACGGTCCTTTCCGTTGGCTCGTCCGCATTTCCCTGTGTCGCTTTTCAGTGTAGACCTTGTGTCAAGCAACATGGGAGTCTCGTCTTTGCGATTCAACCCACGCCAAGACTTCGGCCTCACGAAAGCGCCAGTATTTTCCGAGACGGTAACCCGGCAGTCGTTCAGCAGATCGCTTGCGCATCCGTCCGTAAACCCAAGAAACTGGAACCTGCAACATCGTCGCTACTTCGTGGACAGTGAGAAGATGGCTTTCTTCCCTTGCGGCTTCCACGTGTGCAGCCATGTTCGGAGAACTGAATGAGGATTCTTGCTGAGGTGCAAGGCGCGGGGCATGCTGTCTTGAGGACGCTGTATTCTCGCGCACAGCGAACTGGGGTGAGTGAGATTTCATTTTGCTACGCAGTCTTTTTCAGAGCGTCTCCTTGAATGGACTCGCGATTGTCACCGATTACATATGGATGTGCATCGGCCCATCGCTTGAACTCGTCATCTTTCCTGAATAAAAATTTCAGTGCTTCAGACACAACGTAAGACGGGTTGGCGTCAAGAAACTCGGCGTACCTATCCAGATTGCGTCTGACTTCTTCCTCCAAACGGACCTGAAGGTTTGTAGTCTTCGGTTGCTTTGATGGTGATTTCAGAAGTGCCATGTAACTCGCTCCGTTTCTGTTGAAGTTTGTAGTGCAGCTTGCATTACAGAATTTATGTTTCGATCTGTGCACGCGGCCAAGACGGCTTTGCGCAAACTGCGCGAGAGGGCGGGAGCGATCCCACGAAATGTTGGGCGGCTGAAAGCCGCACAAAGTGGGGTCGCTCCCGCCCTAGAGACGTTTTGGCCGCGTGCATGTTTCACGCTCCTCCTTCCCATATCTTCTGTTCTCTGTAGAGCTTGGCTTTCGGTTTCGGTGACGTTTGGGCAGAAAACCGTTCGGAAAATGCCCGTACGTTCCAGTCGTCACCCCAACGCTTCGCGGAGTTCCCGAAAACGGTTTCGTCTCCTGGTATGGTGATGGCTTGAAAACGGATTCTTTCGGAAGCCGGAAGAAATGTTGTTTCTTGTCTTGCGAGGTCGCTGGGCAATTGGTTACGGCACCACAATCGGTAAAGAGTTTCAAACCTCGGCCCGGTAAAACGCTTCTTCGCTTCATTTCTGAAGATCAGGTCGGCGTCGGTGACTAACCCGTATTGTTTGCGATTCCATTTGGTTCGCACGTCAAAATAGCGGAGCAAATCCGGGAGTCCCTCTCCTTTGATCAGCAGTGAAAACAGTTCTCTGGCCTCGCCTTGGAGTCCTGTTGAGGTTGAAATGTAAATGAACTGGAACGAAGGGAGCTGCCGGAAAAGGGGCCGGTAGCGTCGCAAGTGAGCGATGTACGGCTTGAGATTCCAGTGCCCGGAGCCCACATATGTAAAGGTCACCACAGGGGGTGACTCAAGAGCCGGGCAAGCGAGAAACACCGGAAAGCCATCCGAGAAAGTGATGGGCTTTCGGCTCGCGCCCTCTGATGTAAAGAGCGCAGAGTCTAGCCTTAGAGTTTCAGTGAAATACTGACGCTTCTTCTGCGCTGTCTCGAAATAGTCATTTTCGGGATGGGCGAGGATAAAATCCAAAGCCAAAAGCTGCGTCTTGATATGGTCGAGTTTGTGTTCCCGGCGATGACGCAGATACTCCCTGCCGATGGCGGCGAAGAGTCGGCGCGAATGAGTGTGATAGACAAGGCTCTTTCGCGTGTATCTCTGCGCGGAGGCATGGCCCAATGTGATCAACTTCTCCACGAAGCATGCGCTTCGCTTGCCACTCTTGGCATTTGCGAATTCTAAGAACTGCCGCACCGTGAAGTAGCCGGAATGGGTGGCCGCGATGAACAGGAATCGGGCTTCCGGTTCGGTATAGCCGAATGCTCGGAGGTTCGCGAGATTGGTTTCCGATATGTTCATGGTTCACAGCCTAAAGATCGTGGTGATTAGGTGATGGTCGTCCCGAACGCGGCGGAAATGTGCCGCATCTTCGGGGCGCGCATAGATTTGGAATCCCGCGCGCGCCTTCTCTGAAAATGCGCGTGAGTGGTAATGCTCGGTGGCGAGTTCGAGGTCGCGCCTCTGAATTTCGTTGTCGTTTTCGTTTACGTACTCAATGCGGAGATCGGGGATCGGAATTTTTCCGTCCACGACTCTGAGGTCATAATCTCGGGCAACCTGCTCTTGAATCTCTTCGGCGCTCCAGATGCTTTCCTTTGAAGCTCGTGCATGGCGGGAATAGAGTTCGTGTTTCATTTCGTAATCGAGCATGACGCGAAGAACTTTGCCGCCATCGGCTTCGATTTCATCTGCGGCTTTGTGATAGAGCCGGTAGAGATCAGCATCGTGGATGGCCTCCTTCGGTTTCTTCAAGTCGTGGTATGTGGCTTGGCCGGAAGGCACCACTTTCCCGCGCGAGAGAAGTTTGTGACCTTCCTTCGTGAGCGTCACAACGGGACCGGGATTGTCTCCAATCGTAGCGATACTCGATTCCCTCACGAGACCTTGACGGGCCAGATTTTCAATGTCGTTCTCCCTCCGGGAGCCGTCGCCGTTGTAAGCGAATTCCGCTAAGTCTTTCGTAGCGACAATGCGAAATTTGCCGAGTTCGGAAAGCGTGTGAATCTCAGAATCGCGGAGCGAGTAGGTCTTGTGCCGGTCTACATACTTCGTGCGGATACGCTGAGAGAGAATGGCTTGAACGCGATCTTCGCGCGGTAATGGCGGGCGGTCTTTATCGGAGCGTTCTCGCTGCTCCTGACTGCGTTGGTCGGTTCGCTCTTCTTCGCGGTGAATCTCGGAGAGCCTGTTGCGAGTGTCCCAACCGGAAGACGAACCTCGGCTCGCGTCGCGACTTGAATTGGAGTCGCGAAAATCATCGACATCAAATCCTCGGGACATAGCGGGTCAACTCCAAAAACACTGCGGGAACTGCAACCTCGAAGAGAGTTATCGGCGGATGAAAGCAGAGGCCAACTGGACAGATCCTCCTGTTACATAGATGCCAAAAAATCGAGAAATGTCAGACGGCCAATCGATTTTTTCTTACCAAACTCTCAATCACGCCTCCGTTTCCGAGCGACTGCCCGCGCGGGAAAGGCGGTGGCTGGTGGGGCTGCGATGGAGTCGAGCAAGAATCTCCCTCACTTATATAGAGGGGAAATTTCGGGAAAATCTCACAAGAAAAATTAAGAATTTTGGGGCGAGTGGTCTTCGGCGGCGGTCGGTACTAGGACGAGTTGGCTCTTGGGCAAGAGCAACAACGGATAGGTATCATTGGCCGTACCCGACAGCCAAAATAAGGCGCGCACTCAAAATAATTCTTGTCTGCCCGATCGGGGTGGATCACGAGTCGAGGGATGGATTTCGCTGGAGGGTGAGCAGGTAGTACACTTTGACATCCTTCGCTAGCTCTTTCCCGTGAAGTGTCCTAGCAGTTAGACGTCCCAATAGCGGCTCGTCTGGCAAGCCGTCCTGCAGAGCATCACGGCCTCGAAAGAATAAAGTTCCCTGGACAAACTTATTTGGTTGGATCTCAACATTTGGAGCCGACCACCAAGGCTTGGGAGGTATAGTGCTCGGAGGGGCTGCGGTCGGGTCAAGTTCAACAGCTATAGAAGGAAAACTCAACTTCCATGAGATTACCTGGTCAGCTTTGTCTGAGCGATTGGCGATGCCCACTACAATTAGGATGGCTCGGTAGTCTTTTGAATACCCACCTGCCGAGGTCGAAAGTTCAAGTTCGAGGGCCGGTTTACTTTCCGAAACCTTTGGCGTTGCCTCGCTTACCATCTGTTGAGAAAGCGCCAACGAAATTCCAAGGAAGTCAGCTTTCCTAATCCTTTCGAGTGCGTCCGCTAGCCGCGCCAAGACTGTGCGAATTTCCTTTCGAAAGAGATAAATGGTAAACGCGGCCACGAGCGGCCAAACAACAATTGCCTTGAAGTAATCCAGCACCAGCTTTGCGGTGTCCACGTTTGACGGCTCTCTCGTCCACTATTTGAATTCTAAGTGTCTCGTTGTCTCACAGGAAGATGGGGTAACAGCCCACCAGTTCAAACGCGGATAATACTAGCACTCGATAAGATTTATCGCAGAAAGAGAATTCGTTACCTTCAAAGAATTGGCGCTCGTCGGTGTCCGCTCAACAGGCTTGATGATTTCGAAGACTTGATCTCTTTCAACTATGAGTAAACCAAAACCGCCGGCAATAAGTTTTCGTTCCAGCACTTCGCGGTCCCAGTGGCCAGTGGACTGCTCATTGTGGTCGAGATATTCGGCTGCAAAGTCGGGAGTACATGCCATGTATACCAAATTCGTGTACTCAGAAAATGTTCCCATCTGGTTGATGGCTCGTTTGAACTGCTCGTAGTCGTTCTTCAATTCAACGGCCAGTATGCGAGCCGAACTTGAAAGCCCACCTTTCAGATAACCAAGAACGTCAACTCTGGCCATTCCGAGAGGAATCTCCATGTATGGGGCATAGCCTTGATGCTTAAGCCATTTTGCCACGGGAGCCTGTAGATCGGATTCTTCCGACACCCCTGAAAACCATCCTCGACGCACTAATTTTTTTGTGAGTAGACCCTTCTCTCGATAAAAGGAATCGTCGCCTGCCCGCCATAAAGACGCGGCTAGAATTTCGAGAGTCGAGACTCCGTACCAGACAGAAGTTGGCGACCGTCGGAAATGGTCAATCTGTGTCTCAACACACTCCATTTTTTCTTGCAGCGTGAGCCCCTTCAGATTCTTCGGAGCGCCAGGGACTTCTAGCTGCTCAACCAGTACATCAACAACAGACGGATCAGCGAGAAGCTGGCGCAGTTTAGTGGCCCTAAGGTAACAATACCTCTCGTCGGTCGAAGCTTCTGATTGCCCGGCTGCCGCACACAATTCGACTGAATTCCTGTCCGGTTCATTGTTGGGTGGTGCGGATTCCTTAGGTTGAGAAGGACGCGGTTCCGCTTTGGACGCGGGCGTATGGACTGGTCCCCTCAATTTTGCTCGCAATGCTGCAAGCACGGCCCCGCCGCCCTCGGCTCCGACATCGAACTTCCTCATCGTCTTTCCGTTTGAGAGAAGGACCTCGATGTTGGGAGGACTATAATTTACGGCGCTTACGTGTCGAAAATAAACCTCTTCGCCTTGAGCCGGCAGCTTAACGTCCAGCGCTCCGAGGTCAAAGGTGGCTCCTTGATAGACCGCGAAGAAAGCGTCGCAAATGTAAACAACGGAGATCGCATATTGCGGATTCGGCGTGACGGCCAATGGCGGCTTGCCTTGGCCCATGCGTAGCGCAATACACTGTGAATTGTCCGTGTTGACACCCAACCTACTCGCACCCTGTTCAATGACAAGCGATTCCGCTTTGGTTAAGTAGTCTTGCCACGTCTTGTTAATTAGGCTGATTGCCTTCCATCCAAGAAATAGTCCAAAGCAACCGAAAAATAGGCCGAACGGATTTCGCAGAAGCAATAATCCCAAAATAGCAGTTACAACGAACAGGACATAAATTCGGGTCGGATTCCAACCGAGGCGCCAAAGGATTCTGGTTACGCCGTCCATGCCGACGTTTAGCGGAGCGCGTTCGTTATCTGCCATCTATGCTCCCAGACAGTGCGAATTAAGGGCGTTCGGGTTCGTCGAAGTGCTTTTTGCATTGCGTCTTTCGTTGCTAGCGTAGCAGCTTAACGCTATACATTCTTGCGCACACTGCGAGAATGGTTCCGTAAGTCTAAATCCGCGATCAGCAAAACTGCTAAGCTTAATCGCGACGAAGGTTACGAGCGGTGCCTGTAACAACGTCGGCGGCAGTCACGCGGTTGGGCAGATTCGGCAGTGGGGGTTGTTCGCCGCCGTCATAGAAAAGTTGATGGAGGGGCACTTCCAGGACTCGCGCAATTTTCTCTAAGGTCTCGATAGATGGAACAACATATCCGTTCTCAATGTTTGAGATATGGCTTCGGACTAAACCCGCTCGAACTGCTAGTTCAACCTGAGAGAGTTGCTTTCGCTCTCTGATTGCACGAATGCGGTCACCAACTATCATTTTTCAGGTTTGGCCTAACCCCGCCGGCTGAATCGCAGCAGCAAGTTGAAGTAATCAATCGAATCATTAATGTACGCTCACGGTAGGATAATGTAAATAACATTCACACATACAGAGGGTATGCCCCAAGACTCGCGCCCGATACCTTCTAGAGGATGCCTGCCAACTATAGACAACTGCTCGGAAAACGCATCTCCGCGTCCCGCGAAAAAGCAAAACTTACTCAACAGGAACTTGGTGACGAGATCGGGAAGGGTGGAAAATTCCTAAGTGACATAGAACGAGGCGTCAAACTCCCTTCCATGGAAACAATTTTCGCTTTGGCAAAAGCACTCAAAGTCTCTCCTTCAGTCTTTTTTACATTTGAACGGGAAGAGACAGATAGCACGTTGCTGCGTGAAGCTGTTGCGGCGCTCCTAGTCAAATGCGATCCAAAACAACTGCAAAGAATTCACCGCGTTGTGAAAGCTATGGTTGAACCATAGACATCTTTCGGATGTTACGATGTGGCTGCTCAAAGTGTCGGGACTGTAAGTCACCATTTGAAAGGAATGTATACAAATGGGAAGAGTATTCAAGGTGAGCAAGAAGATGAATACGGAATTCGCCGTGTTGGTGATGGACGGCAAGGATGAAGCGGACAAGATAGCGAGTCTGTCTAATCAGGAATTTCTGGAGCACTTTCTGCAAAGCAATTTCAGAGTTCGGTTAGAAGATGTGGTTGTGGAACACCCCGGAGGATGGGAATTCAACAGTTGTGCAGAGTATGAGCACATCCTAGTTCTTACGCTAGCTGCTCTTTATGGAAATTTTGCAGATTTCCCCGAGAAGTAGAAAGTGAGACATTCGATTTGCCTTCCGAGTCCTGCTGAAAAATCCTGCGTTTACCCGACTTGTTATCATAACGCCGGTAGTTGGTAGAGACACAAATACCGCGATTTTCGCTGCGGCCAATTCCGTTCTGCTTCGACCGCTTCCTTACAAAGGTTCGAGGCACCAATTGACGATCGACCTCTTGACAGGTATCTAATTATAGCCTAATATTTAGATGCTAATAGGAGTGGCGATGACAAGGCAAAGACTAAAACTAAAACAGGCGAGTGCGGTCCTTCAGATACAGCCGAAGGAACTGCAAAATCTTGTTCAATTCGGGGTCGTGAAACCCTCGCGGTCAGAGGGAACGTATTTTTTCGACGCGAAAGTTCTCTTGGTCGCTAAGGTCGCATCGTACTTGAAAGAGTCTCTAGGTACTCGGACCAGTGTGCTTTCAAAATTGATGGAGGCATTTAGCGCGTGCGAAGACAAGCTCAAAACAGAGAATCCCAAGTACGTAGTTTTTAGCTGCCGACTTGGAACGGAAGAGGAACCAATCAAACTCGGAGTTCCGTTCCGAACCTTTGGCGAACAGATTGAGGAACGAATGGGAAGGGCCGATCTCTACAAGGATATGCCGCGTGGGAGAAAGCGCCGGGGCTGGAAAAAAGAATTTCTGGAATCGCTAACGGAAGCGGCGAAAGACATCGGCGAAGTTTCCGAAGAAGAAATTTCGCGTACAGTCCGCACTTATCGAAGAGAAAAGCGCGCGCCGGAGATTACCGTTGCCGCTGAAGTCTAGAAAGCGTAAGCGACGGGTCGTCGTTGACACAAGTGTGCTTGTGGCAGGCATCTCAGGCTTTAGAGAGCCGTTTGTTTCCGGCAGGAATCCGAGTGCTGATGTGCTTCGCGAATGGGCCGAGCGTGACAATTTCGTATGGTTAATAACCGAAGAAATTTTGGACGAGTACAAAGAAGTTCTAAAGCGCCTTGGCGTCCGGCCGAATCTTATTGGGGCGGTCATCAACCTAATTCGGGAGCGAGCCGAAGAGGTGACGGTGCAGGTCTCGAATCAAATTTCCCCCGACCCCAAAGATGACGCGTTTTGCCTTTGCGCCGAATCCGGCAAGGCAAATTTTGTGGTGACCCTCAATCCGAAAGACTTCCCTGAAGATCGTCTCAAAGCAAACGTAGTCCCGCCCGGTCTGTTTCCGGCACGATAAAAATCTCGGCATCCCGAGAATAGCCACACGGAAGACCTTCGTGCGCAAATAACTGCTTCGACACGTTCCATTGACGCTCGCGATGTGCCCGGCAAGGATCGATGTAGGAGAGGTGCGGACGTGGAACATGCCGCCTAGGCTATTCGATGCTGGTTTACGCTTGGTTTTTCCCAGCGACGCATCGGCCCGAGGAGATACAGAAATCCGTGAGCTGGAAATGCTCGCCGAAGAGATGATACGGACTTCAGCTTGCTGCTAATCCAGCTTCGTATGACGTTTGTATTGATAACAACTTCGCTGCCTTAACGGGCGCACAAGGAGAAAGCGAAATGAAAAAAGGTCTGGTAGTCACGCTCTTGATTCTGATCTCGGCAACTTTTGCGATGGCTCAGAAAGATACACTGCAAGATGTGTCTCCCCAATATCCAATAAAGGCCCATATCGTTGCGGTGGAGATGCATACCGGTGCAACAACTACTGGCAGTAGCGGGGGCGATTATAACGTGATGGGCAGTACAATGCATGTACCCGATACCCGTCGTAACGTGAGTTATGAGTGGCACTTAATGAAAACTGTCATCGATGACAAAATGTATGGGCTGTCTGCTCCAAGCGGAAGGCACACCGCTTGGTTAGAGATTGGCTACTATGCATTCAAGAGGGTGAAATCAGGCTTCGAGGTTCAGTATCACGATGACAAAGGAAAAGTTCGTCAAGAGGTACTGACTATTCGGAGTGAAGAAGCGGCTCCTAGTGACTCAGCGGGAAAGCAATAAATCTGAAATTGGACGACGACCGAAGCTACAAGACCCACCGGAAGAACTCGCTCGGAGGAACAGCAATGAACGATGCTGCGGATGCGACGTCGGAGGCATTTGAAGAGGTTTCCATGGTAGTCGACGAGGTGGGAAGACAATGAATATGGTCAAGAAGTGCTCATACTGTAGAACAGAAGTTTATAGTGAAGGCACGCTGGTTAAATCCGGCCATGTTAGCGGCGGGATTATACTTCCCTCAATGCAAGTCGCCGAAAATGGCATGGGGCCAGATATCAAAAAGTGCTGGGACGAGGGGATTTGCCCTTCTTGTCTTCGCCCCACACTAGAAGATATCCACAATTTCAAAGAGAAAGGCGAATAGAGCCGTGCGCTGGCCGTGGCAAAAAAATCTTCCTACGCCGACGCCGATGAGGCGTGCGTTTGTGCGGCTTTCCGAGACTCAAGAGATCCAATTAGCTTTTCAACAAGAGATGGCGAGAATCCTTAATGAAGCCGGAGCAAACGCCGACGTGCCCCTCCTCCTAGCACAAATACCAGCAACGGTAACGGGCTTGGGCATAATCGACGGCAATGGACTCAGGGAGGGACTAGACGACATTGAACGAAATGGGACGCTTCAAACTCTAGGGTTCAAGCCCGAACATATAAGAGTCTTCAAATCGTTAGCGTTTTTGCTGGGGCAATGTTCCCGTCTTGAAGCAACCGCGCAAAATCTGGCGATATGCGAACCCCTGTTTCATCCGGGTCATCCGATTACTCCAACAGTAGCGGATGCGGCAGAAGAAGTAATTACCGCCCTTTTCGAGAGCATTGCAACCGTAGGAAATACGGTCGAGGAAATAAATGGGGATATGATCGAGAGCTCTGGAAGACTTTCCGATGCCAAAGAAATTCAAGCGGCTTTTCGAAGGGAAGTGGACGCGCTCTTCGCAGAGATTGGAATGCAGTCGCTGTTCACCGACAAGGATACCGAAATCGTCGATCCCAAATCGTTTTTGGTGATCTTCGACTCTGTGGAAGGGCACACGCTTGAAAGTGTAGGATTCAAATCGGAACATATCCGGGTTCTACGAGCTTTAACATTTTTGTTGGAGCGGTGCACTCATGTTGGAGCGACCAAACAAAACTTAAGGTCATTCGAACCGTTGTTCCATCCTGTAAAGCCAACGAGCGCCGCTTCTGCTAAGGCATATGAAGAAGCTATTATGGGAGCCGAACGGAGTGTCGAAGGTAGATAACTCAGTTGCCTATCGTGGATGTTTTACATTTCTTATTGTCAGCGTTTTTCCTCGCGCGTACTTCGCAGTTGAGTGATGTATTCGAGCTCATTCCTGCCGATTTTGCTTGCGGGATCAAGGATCAGTGATTGCTTGATGGCTTCTTCCGCTTCGTCAATGCGATTCAGCTCGACCAAGGTAGCGCCCTGTCCGCGCAAGGCTTTTGCAATTTGATGCGGCGAAGCCCAATCACTAACGGTTGCAGCGCGTTCGTAGCTCCGCAGCGCATCCGCATAATTGCCTTGGCGGCCAAAGATAAAGCCCTTTTCCGTCCAGAGCACAGGGTGATCTGGTTCGAGTGCCAATCCTGACTCAATACAACTTAGAGCATTGTCAAGATTTCCTTCCTCCACGGCAATCACTGCCAATTGAAACCAAGCTATCGAATAAGATTCAGCAATCAGCTTATTATCGGGATTCACCTGTGCGTTTTTAGCTCCAATATTGGCCAAGAATTCTTCTTTGCGCACAGGCTTCCAATCTCTCGGCATTTGTCGAATCGCATTTTCGAGGAAAGACCTTGCCGCAACCCATTGCTTCTCCAAGATCAATTGTTCTGCTAGCTGATTAAAGCCAAAGGCCGCGAGCCCGCTCGAAGACTGGAACGGGGTGGGGCCGGTCTGAGATTGTTGTTTTAATTGACGCATCACATTTTCGTAGGTTTGGCGTACGGTGGAGTCATTCGGCGCGATAGTGTAGGCCTTGTACAATTCCTGCAAAGCCGCTTCGCGATCACCATTCGTCCAGAGCGCTTTACCAAGATTAGTGTGAGCGTGTGCATCGTCCGGTTTGAGGCGAACGAACGTGCGCCATTCAGTGATTGCCCCGTGCAGATCTCCCTTGTCGCTGAGCGCGACGCCGAGGTTTTGGTGCGCCATGGCGTCGTCCGGCTGGAGATGAACGGTCGTGCGCCATTCAGCGATGGCCCCGTCCAGATCTCGCTTGTGGTAGAGCGTGCTCCCAAGGTTCGTGTGCGCCTTAGCATTGTCCGGCTGGAGCCGAACCGCCGCACGGTATTCGATGATGGCTGCGTCCAGATCACCTTTAGCCTGGAACTCAATCCCAAGGTTCGTGTGCGTCATGGCGTCATCCGGCTGAAGCCGAAGCGTAGTGCGGTACTCGGCAATGGCGCCGTCCAGATCGCCATTGAAGTGTAGCGCGACGCCGAGGTTTTGGTGAGCTAAGGCAAGGTCTGGCTCAAGGCGGATGGCCGTGCGGTACTCGGTGATAGCGCCCGCCAGATCGCCTCTGTCGAAAAGCACTTTCCCGAGATTGCTGTGAGCTAGAGCGAAGTTCGGTTGGTGACCAAGCGCAGCGTGGTATTCGGCGATGGCTCCATCCAGATCGCCTTTGTCGTAAAGCGCTTTGCCGACGTTGTTGTGTGCAGCTGCATCGTCCGGCTGGAGGCGAACTGCCGTTCGCCATTCGACGATGGCCCCGTCCAAATCTCCTCTGTCGCTGAGCGCCTTGCCGAGGTTGTTGTGCGCTATGGCATTGTGCGGGTCCATTTGCAGAGCCTTCACAAAGCAAACGACAGCGTCGTCATGTCGGCGTAGCGCAATGAATGAAACGCCCTTGAAGATCCAGAACGTCGAATCTCGCTCGCCAACAGGCGGCGGAACAACAATTCGTCCGGTACGGTGCTGGAGTGCCCGCTCAAGTTCAACTCGTAACTCCGTGAAACTGCCGAAACGCTTTGACGGTTCTGGGGCTAGACAACGCTCGATCATCGCGTCGAAAGGTTCCTCGACCGCTGGTGCACGCGTCCCAATTTGCTGTTCGTAAATTTCAAGCGTGTAGCGATCGATGTCCGGAAAATTACGTGGTGGCGTCACGCCCACGGCAAACGGTGGCACTTGACTACCAGTTGCCATCTGCCACAGCACTAAGCCGAAGCTGTAGATGTCACTTCGCACGTCTGCCCCTTCGCCGCGGAAAACCTCCGGCGCGATGTACCCCGGTGTTCCGCAGACGCGTTTGCCCCCCGTCTGGAATAGACTCAAGCCGACGAAGCCTTCCTCTACATCACCGTCCGGCGAGTGAGCTCTACCCTTCCAGGCCGCTTCCGCTGCTGCCGCAAGACCGAAGTCGCTGATCAGGAGCGTGCCATCCTGCCGGATGAGGATATTGGCCGGCTTGATGTCGCGGTGCAGCAGGCCAACGCGGTGAGCGTAGGCGAGTCCGCTCGCGATTTGGGCCGCGTAGTCGAGCGCGACGGGCTCGGGGAGTTTCCCGTCGGCGGC
>Ga0209624_10001104_pt1 | contig 22216 bp, 27 predicted proteins | sample JacPinW_OM2H0_O1_FD_188565 | JGI IMG/M metagenome (GOLD analysis project Ga0209624, IMG submission 188565) | Forest soil microbial communities from Algoma, Ontario, Canada - Jack Pine, Ontario site 1_JW_OM2H0_O1 (SPAdes) (version 2) | ecosystem: Environmental > Terrestrial > Soil > Boreal...
CTGGCCGCTCAGCTTGAGCTTCAGGGTTTCGACGATGGCCTGCGAGATTTCATCCTGAATCGCGAACACGTCGGTCATCTCGCGGTCGTAGCGCTCCGACCAGAGGTGGTATCCGTCCGACGCCTTGATCAACTGGGCGGTCACGCGCAGGCGACTCCCGAGTTTGCGCACGCTACCTTCCAGGATATATTCCACGTTCAGCCCCTGCGCGATGCCGCGGATGTCCTGTCCCTTGCCAACGAACGCCAGCGTCGACGTGCGCGCCGTCACGAGCAGCCCCGGCACCTTGACCAGCGCATTGAGAATGTCCTCGGCCAAGCCGTCGCTGAAGTATTCATTTTCCTTGTCGCCGCTGAGATTGGAGAACGGGAGCACCGCGATCGAAGGCGGGTTCGAGACGGGAGCCGCCGCGGCTTGTATCAGCGCCTTTTTTACCTCCGCGATGCTCTGGAACCGCTGCGCCGGCTGCTTCGCGAGGCAACCGGCGACCACGCGCGCAACCTCCGACGGCGCCTCCGTCAGAGGGGATGGATCCGTGTGCAGGATCGCCGCCAGGATCGAGATCGCGTTTTCGCCGCGGAATGCTTTTCGCGCGCTGAGCATCTCATACAAGACCGCGCCAAAGGAGAAAATGTCCGAGCGCGCGTCCACGCTCTTGCCCTGGGCCTGCTCCGGCGACATGTAATGAGCCGTCCCCAAGACGGTGTTTTCCTGGGTGAGCGTGACCGTTTCAGTGAGGTCGTCCTGGTGGAAACCTCCCTTGGTCGACGCTTGTGCCACGACTTTCGCCAACCCGAAATCCAAAAGCTTTACGCCGGCCTTGGTCACCAGGATGTTGTCGGGCTTCAGATCCCGGTGCACCGTTCCCCTCTGATGCGCCGCTACCAGCGCGTCGCAGATCTGCCCCGCGTATTCCAGGGCGCGCGTCAGAGGTAGGGGACCAGGTTCGGCTGGAGATAGCAGCGGATGCCCATTCACGAATTCCAGGACAATGAAATCGGGACCGACGTCGTAGATCTGACAGATGTTCGGGTGGTTGAGAGCGGCGATGGCGCGGGCTTCCCGTCCAAATCGCTCCGAGTACTGTTCGGTGGAAACCTTGAGAGCGACCATCCGGTCGAGGCGGGTGTCGCGAGCCTTATAGACGACACCCATCCCCCCGGCGCCGATCTGCGAGAGAATTTCGTAGGGTCCGAGCATATCGCCGACCGATAGCGGCATAATCCTGTTGGTCATTTCTTCGGTTCGTGACTACGTTGATTGTATATTCCAACCGCTAGGCCGGAGCCCTCAAACTGTTCCATTCCGAGCGACGGACTCATCTGGCAGAGTTCGTTGTATCAGTCTGGGTCGTCGGCAAACTTCCCTCGGGATAACTTCAGGTTTGCCCGTTACTCGGGACCAGTCGAAGGAATATCTTCTTTCAGGGGCACAGTTTAGTAGCGTTTGCCCATTTGTGGTTTGCCGCATTATTCCTCTTTCAAAGCGCTCCCGAAAACTGGCTGGGCTCCGAGCGAGACATAAAAGGCCCAGAAAAGCAGAGTGAGAGGAGCCACTAGTGCGATCATGGCGCGTCCAGCGTACCACTGATCGAAAATCAGTGGTGGCGATGTGCCAAGGGTTAACAGGATGAAGAAGAAGGCAGCCGCGGCAACGAGGCCAACTCTAGCCAGCACCGCCAGAAATACAAGCACGAACAGGACGGTCAAAGCGAAATCTAGTACGGTGGTGGTTTGCGCATTGAGCAGCAGCATGATGAGTGCAAGGGCGACCAGTCCTAACCTCGGCCGTCGTAACAGGCCAGTCATGACGGACAAGAGGGCAAAATAGAAAAGAGCATAGAAGGATGCGGCAAGAAGCAATAGGAAGCAGTGGCCGATGGACGGCAGGATCCCTTGACCGAAGTAACCGTCCACGGGGGACGTTGACGACCTAATCCCGAGCAGTCCGTTCTCTGCAGTCCGGTTTGTCGAGGAGGAATCGCGAAATACGGGCATGTTTCGCGCATTTCTGGCGAAAGGGCGGCAGGATTTCTCTGCAGTTAAGACTTGCTGGCGGAGAGAGTGGGATTCAAAAAGCGCTCTTTCCCGCAAGTGATGGTGATGCGGACAGTTAGCAATTATAGCTAGTGTTTATGCGGGCTTCAAGCGCATTCGGATCTTCCGCTACAGTTTCCACAGTTTCCGCTGTTGTCTCGATTTTCGTATCATTCGTATCAGTGCAGGGCGCGGGATCATTTTGCGGACGGCCAGCGCTCATCAATTTCCCTCAGAATCGCTTCCGCCCAGCGCACGGCATCAGTAATCGCCGCGACGGTTGCGGGGACTCTCTTCCCTCCGTCATAGCCTGACAGCTTTCTCGCAGCTAGAATCGCCGCTGCAATCAGCAAGACTCGTTTGCGCCCCTCATCCATTTCAACAGCATGGTATCATCTTCGCCTTTTGTTCGCCATGCGTAGTACTTTGGTGCTATTGAAACCCAAGCGGGTTGGGTTATTCTGGATTCATGAACAAAGCAATTCAGCAATATCTTAGCGAACTCGGAAAGAAAGGCGGCCAATCAACATCAGCAGCCAAGACTGCTGCTGCACGCAAGAACGGTAAGAAAGGTGGGAGACCACGAAAGGAGGACAAATGACGAAGACCAGCAAACAGTTCGCGACGCTCTACAAAGCAGCGAGATTGAAGCACCCAGAGTTGAAGAAGTGCGAGAAAGCTGGGCATCCGCTGACACCAGAAAATGTATTCGGTGGCGCCAGTCTGAAGAATGGTCTGCTGCACTGTGTCGAGTGCGACCGGATCAGGAAAGGAGTCAAAGCAAGAGCCACCGCCAAGAAGTCCCCCAAACGATAACGCCCCTGCTCAGCGTTAGAGCGCTGAGCAGAGGCTAACGAACACACGGAGGATATTCCGCATGTCAGCTACACATCATTCTAGGACAACTTTCACTCACCGTCTGCACGGCAAGATTCGCGGTGGCTCGATTACTCTTCACATCACTCGCACAGAAGCGGCGGACATCATCAAGAAATGGTCTGCGGCTCTGAAGCGCTCACAGCGCGGGCACAGAACCTATTTCATCATGCACTGCCACAAGGGGCTGCCTTACGACCGCCTCATTGTGGAGACTCACCACCATGTGGCGCGGAAGCGCTCTGCTGAGGAAGCTAAGCCGTGGGTGACACGATAATGCGTGACATCCAACTGTTTCTCAAGCTACTGGCGGATCGCGTCTATTCTGCCGAACCTCGGTTGCTGGACGCGACGGACTTCCATGCTTGGCTCTTCAAGTGTTCTGAGCTGGCGGGGCAATGTGCGACCGTGGAGGAGTTCTTCTCACTGCTGTAGACTCCACACTGCTTCACTCAAACTCCCGGCTTCGGCTGGGAGTTTTATTTTGCGGCGAGGTTCAGACGTTGATCTCGTCGATAGCTTCATCGACCCGCTCTTTCCACAAGTCGCCTTTGTACTCCGCTTGGCTAATGACTACCTGTTTGACCGTAGATGTGGGATTCAGCTTGAGCCATAGATCGTATCCGCCATTCAATCGCGTTCCGCAACTCACATCATGAATGCCAGGCGCAAGGACGCGGACGTAAGCCTTGATCATTTCAGTTTCTGCGGTTGGCGTTAGATCGCTCGGCATGCCCTGATTTTATCAGTTCCACGGTAGGGACTACACTGAAGGCGTCGCTTCCAGCTACAATCATTCGTTCTCTCTCTTCATGAAAAATTGGTCTGGAACAAGCCGGGGAACTGGCGCGGAGTGGAAGGTGTATCTTGGCGACGCGCTCAGCGTCCTGAAGCGCTTGCCGGACGAGACCTTCGATTGCGCAATAACGTCGCCGCCGTACTACTGGCTCAGAGACTACGGGATCGAAGGGCAGATGGGGCACGAGGAGACTGTCACCGAATATGTAAAAGCGATGGCGGACGTGATGGACGAGGTGCGCCGCTCTCTTAAGGATGAGGGACTGCTCTTCCTGAACATCGGCGACACGTACTATTCGGGCAAGGGGAAATCCCACGGCGTAGATCCAAAGAGCACCAAACGAAGGTTCGGGCTGCGTGCCGTGGACAAGAGCGGCGGCGTGGGGATCGGGATTCTCCCCAAGTCCATGATCGGAATACCGTGGCGCGTGGCGATGGAAATGGCGAAGAGGAAATGGGTGCTACGCAGCGCGATCATCTGGCACAGAAAGCACGCATTGACCGAGGCGGTTATCGATCGTCCGCGAAGGAGCTACGAGAACATTTTCATGTTCGCCAAAGATCGACGCTATTTCTTTAATCGGAAAGCGTTGAAGGACATCATCGTGGAGGAAGATGTCTGGACGATTGCTGCCCGTCCTAAGCCGACAAATGGAATCGACACCGCGCCATTTCCCGATGAGCTAGTGGAACGGTGCCTCGAAATGGGATGTCCAGAGGGCGGAAAAGTCCTCGACTGCTTTGCCGGGAGCGGGACGACGGTCAGGGTAGCCCTGGCATCAGGTCGATCCGCGACGGGTATAGACTTAAACCCGGCTTTCTGTCAGTACATGGTTGAGCACCTTCGAGCAATGCTGTAAACGTTGCATGTACCTTCCAATAGAGCTAATCCGTCGAGCACTCTCTGAACTCAGTGACATCCATCCCTTTTTCGGAATCACCTATCTGGTGTGCAAACAGGGTGAGCTTCCGGTGGGAAAGATGACGAGCTTTCCAATCAACCGGGCAGAAGAAGATTTCCTGAGACTCCATTACAAACCTGATCTGAAGTCCGAATTCTATTTTCAACCTTTCAAAACGTCGAGTCGCGCTGGGCGCTGGCTATCGCACAAGTACCCGTTTTCAGGATCACAGAAAACGCGGACAAGCGGACCTCTCGCAGCACCGTTTCTCCACGAACGCAACACCGATCAGTGGGGCTGGAAGCCCGATTACATCAAGGTGCTGCGCTCGAAGATGGACGTAGACAAGACGGAGCGGATCCCCGCCTTTTGGCTTGCCGTGTGGTTGTATCGACACAAAGATTGGCCGGATCGAACCACTGCGGGCTCAATAGTGAGATTTTTCCTGCGTGAGTTCCACATCAACGATGATGAGCAGGCAGAATTATTCCGCACGACTGTACCTGATATTGCTCCTGATTTCCTGATGCCCACCCCTTATTCGGACGATGAACTCATCCGAGTGGATATTGGACAGCCGCCCGATGCTACGCCAGAAGAAGGAGGCACTCTCCGGTACCTTGAGACTAGAGGTATCGGACCGATGAGCCACCTTGAGTTCAGTCCGGCAGAGCGTCTTTCGGTTATCACCGGCGACAACGGCTTGGGTAAGACTTTCCTTCTGGAATGTGCCTGGTGGAGTCTTACGGGTGACTGGACTGAACGTCAGGCATATCCAAGAACCGATGCCAAGAAAGATGAACCGGCAATCACTTTTACCATCGCAGGACAGAAGAACTTCCAAGAGAAGAAGACCATCAAATTTGATTTCAACGATCAGCGATGGCCGGTGCCGAAGGGGCGCCCCACAATTCCGGGTCTGATTCTCTATGCACGAGTCGATGGCTCGTTCGCGGTTTGGGATCCGGTGCGCCACAGCGAAGAACGAAATGAACGAGCCGCATTAGTGTTTAGCCGAGATCAAGTGATGAACGGGCGCGACAAGCGAATTGAGGGACTCCTTCGCGATTGGGTGACTTGGCAGCGCAGTCCTGACCCAACTGTCTTCGAGATGTTCAAAGCTGTGCTGAAGCGACTCTCACCACCGGACATGAACCCGCTGGAACCCGGAGAGCCGGCGAGGATCGCAGGCGACTTGAGAGAGATTCCAACCCTGCGACACGCTTATGACACCATCCCATTCACTAACGAATCTGCTGGCGTTAAGAGGATCGTAACCGTTGCCTACTTGCTGGTTTGGGCTTGGACTGAACACAAGGTCTATTCCAGTTTGTCAAAGAAAGCACCGCAGAACCGTATGGTGATTCTGATCGACGAGATGGAGGCTCACCTTCATCCAAAATGGCAACGGGTCGTGCTTCCCGCCATCCTCGATGTGACTAGCATCTTGGGAACTGAACTCGAAGCGCAGGTCATTATCGCTACTCACTCACCTCTGATACTCGCATCGCTGGAGCAGGACTTTCACGATTCCATCGACAAGCTGTTCCACTTGCAGATTGCGGGAGAGAAAGTCACATTCAATGAGGTGCAGTTCATCCGCCACGGACGGGTAGATGCATGGCTCACGTCTGAGATATTCGAATTGAAGGAGCCAACATCCCAACCGGCGGAGAATGCCTTGGCAAGAGCGAAGACGACTCTCTCTGAAGAGCGTCCGAATCCTGGAACCATCAGGGAGATACATAAACAACTATCCGAGACTCTGCCCGCTGATGACGAGTTCTGGCCGCGATGGTTGTACTTCGCAAAGCAAAAGGGAGTCGAGCTTTGATCCCTGTCGCACGGCAGCCAGAACCCGCTGCGTTTGCGGCACGAGTGAGGACTCCCGGTCGCGCCTTTCTTAGACGGACTCCTCGCCCGACGCGAGATGATTTCAGGAATAATCAATATTGGAATGAGTCCTTGAATGACCTGCGAGCGGCGTATCGTAGCATCTGCGCTTACTGCTGCCTATACGTTCCGATGGAGAGTAGCGTAGATCATTTCCTTCCAAAGTCTTCACATCCTCATCTCGCCTACGAGTGGAACAACTACCGTCTCGCTCACTCGAAGATCAACAGCTATAAGGGAAACAGTGTCGGAATTCTCGATCCCTTCAACATACAGCCCGGATGGTTCATCCTAGACTTCGCGAATTGCCACGTGAAGTCCAACCCTGCCACAAGCACCGGGACACAGAATTCAGTGACACACACGATTACGGTTCTGCGCCTCAACAAAGACGACTCTCTGGTGCAGTTTCGTTTCTCCCTCTTGCGGAACTACTCGCAGAGCCACATTGACATGGATTTCCTAGAGACACACTATCCGTTTATCGCAGTGGAGTTGAAGCGTCAGGGTGTGCAGGACACGATCAAGGGAACAATCCCATGATGTCGCTCAGTGCGGGCGCTTTTTCTATGATGCTGAGACATGCTGCGATTGATTTCCCGCGTCCTGGCGAGCTCCTACGAGCAGGTTTTGAGCATCTTGGGCGCAGTAAGCGCAGTCTGGTGAAATGATCCCCCGGTTGGTGTGGCAGCGTGTGTGGGCAGACTTCTTTCCTCTTTCGATATGGTCGGTGCGAAAATCACTGCCTACCTGCATCTCTTCATCGAGAACCTTGAGTCGGTGCAGAATCTGGCGAACGTGTGGTGCTTTGAAGCCGAAGCGCAATCCGACGTGCGCGGACTCAACCTTTTCGAAGTAGTAAGCGCGAGCCATCTGCGGAATAATCCACGGCTCTCGGTATAGGCGAATCGCTGTATCGTACTCTTCAATGCGACGCTGGCAGCGCCTGCGCTCAGCATCATTGCCAGCAACCACGTACATCGCGCAGAACTTGTCGAGATTCGCCGCAGCCAGCTTGGCTTGTCGCTTCAACAGTATCGTGAGTTGCTGCAATCGCTCTACTTCTGTGCCTGGGTCGGTGCGAGCTTGGGCTCTCAATTCCAAGTAACGGATCACAACAGCGCGGAAGCGCTGCGCATCTTGCATATACTCTGGAGTGTCAAGTCTGCGCTGAGTCCCGATGCCTGTCAGTCTCTTGGTTTTCTTCTGCGTCTGCATGCTGCTGTAATCGTCGTAAGAAATTCCTGTCGATGACCAACCGTTATCTCCGTTGTTTGGTCCGACGTAGCGTGCTTCAACTGGCTGCTGCGAGCGATGCAATGCGAATTGCACGCAATCAAAGTGAGAGTTTAGGCGCTCAGGCGCCGAAGGACAGATTGTGAGTTTTGGGGTGTCCATACTATTCCGTAGGACTGTGATCCACTTTCCCGCCAACGGAAACTTTTGGAGTGGTCTGCTTGCGCATCGCCGCTCTTCACGGTAAGCCGAAGCCCGATGCGCTTGCAGAGTTGTAGTGCGGTCATCTTCAACGCGCCTGAACCAGACGCCTGACCTCGTCCCGCACTGTGCTAAGGGCGACGAGAGACCACCGAAAACTTTTGTGTGAAGCAGCCGAATAGCGAGTAGGGCTGCCTCACACTGCGCTCAACGAAAGAGCACACGGCGCCCACATCAATAAGCGCCGAAAACTTCTATATCGCTTGCACGTTCACAGCTTGCACGCCGTAAGGCGCAGCAACCACATCGAATTTCACACGTTGTCCGCGGCAGAATGTTGCCTGCCCCGAATACTGCAACTTGAGAGGATTCCCATAAGGGATCGGATTCGTGCTGAGCGGTCCTGATGTCGGAGCGCCTTCCCAACTACTGCCAGCGCTTCCCTGACGAGCATCTGCTCTCACTGTGCCGCAGCCGGTGATGCCTTGCACGACAGACTCGATCACTCCCTCGACGCTGGCGTCTCCAACGGCGGGGTAAAAATAATCGGCTGGCTGCCCTTGCGGGTTCAGAAATTGTCCTGTGCTCACTTCTTCGCCTCCAGCTCGATAACGTGCAGAATGGCGGCGAGTGACGTTCTCAATCCACTGTGCGGAAGTTTTCCGTTCAGTTCCATCTCGTACGCAATCTTTGCGAGGATCGCAGCATGCTTCTTTCGCAGATTAAGCACCGCCGCTGCGAGTTCGCTGTCGTTGGGGATGAGACAGTCGCCACGTTCTCCCTTGGCGCCCGTGTCTCCCTTGAGTCCCTGCTCTCCGCGTTCTCCGCGCTCGCCCTTGTCACCACGTTCGCCCTTGTCACCACGTTCACCCTGCTTTCCATCCACTCCGTGCCTGCCGTGTGCTCCCTGCGGTCCGGGGACTGTCGAATCTGCGCCGCGCTCTCCGCGTTCACCGCGAATCGAGTCACCTTTCGGACCGCGTTCGCCCTGAACTGTTGCGCAGCGACACACGGCATCCTTGCCATCTCTGCCTGAGCGCCCATCTTTGCCAGCAGGTCCAGCGACCTGAGAGTCTCTGCCGTCTTTCCCATCTTTGCCATTACGCCCGTCTACTCCATCACGTCCCGCAGCGCCCGGGGCGCCAGTCTCACCACGCGGTCCCTGTGCAGGCTGCGCAGTCTCAAGCACAGCAACTCGCGCCGTCAGTTCAGCAAGCGCATTCTTGACGCCAGTCAAGTCAGTGATGCGCTTCTGGTCAGGTGTCTGTCCGAGATAATTGATCTTCGCCATTCGGTTATCCTAAGTCGCTCGGTTGCACTGTGATCTGCTGGCGGCTGTCGTTGATTTCGACACACATCAAAGCCAGCATCTTGTTTCGCTCGTCCGGATTCTGCACACTCGTGATTTGGAACTGGCGTCCTTGGAACCACACCTGGAGCGCTGCCGTAACTCCGGTGTACGGTGGCGCTGCGCCCAAGTTCTTCCACTCGATGCCTGTTGAGGGGTCACCATCTGATGTGGTGCTGCCTGCGACCGTGCTCCACGTCGGCGCTGAGGCGCCAGAGAGTCCAGCGCTGAGCGCAAGCTGAAGATTGCCGTTCGCATCTTCACAGAGAGCGCCAGCAGCATATTCGGTATCGGCTTGCCAGCTAGGCGCTGCGCCGATGTATCGAATGATGACTTGATGAGTCACCAGCGAAGCCTGCGACTCCATGACGAGAGTCTCCATACCGGAGAGCGCTTCGACAGATGCCCAAACGTTGGCGTAAACAACATCGGCGGAAAGATTGAATCCACCAGTGGAATCTTGCACGCTCGACACTTTCACCAAGTCGATGCGATGCCGCAGCTTGCCCGCTCTCAGTCTGCCGGATTTCCAGTTAGTCGCCATGATTACAAGCCGTTCTGCGCATGCTGAATGCTCTTGCTGGCTGCGCATGCTGCGAATCTGGAGTTGAGGTCTGGATAGAGCCGCGCCGCAGTGTCGTGCAAGTCAGCCGCTTTGTAATGTGCGGAGCACTTCTCCAACGTCGATGCTTTGCTTGCGCATGCGCGATGATAGGCAGCAGCCGCAGAATGCTCTTCGCTGGTCCGCGCTGCTTCCGGCCAAATCTTGTCTTCATCATCGCGAAATTTCATTTCAGGGTCAGCAGCAGCGCCGCCATCACTGCGCATCGGTCCGGCTTCAAACCCAAACCCCTGTCGTAGATAAGCAGCAGCGCGGAGTTGGAGGCAGGCATCTTCCAATGCAGTGCCTTCGCCGTATACGCGCCGACGCGGGATGAGTTCTTCTGCGGGAACTTGATATTTCGACAAGAGCGCACGTGCATCAGCGACACGAGTCGCGCTCTTCATGTGCAGGGAAAGCCCGCGTGCTTCCAGAACAGGCGCCAGACCACGCAGTTGGCGAACAAGCCTCTTCAGGTTGTCATAAAGTTTTTGCGCGACGGCCGGCTTGGTGCTGCGCGGAATGTCGATGCAAGCATCCACAGTGGCAAGCAGTGCTCGCTCTTCAGGTGTGAAATTGAGTAGCATAAAAGTTCTCCTTGTTGCCCCTGCTCCCCCTGCTGGTTTAGACCTGCGCAGCTTTCAGCGCAGCGAGCCGAGCTTGTGCAGCGTCGATCCTCTGGTTGAGTGAGTCTCTGAGTTTGTCGAGCGCCACCGAGTCTGCTTTGATCGCTTCGACTTCTTTACTGACGAGTTCTAAGTCGGTTGCCATAAAAATGTTCTCCCTGTATTGACTGAGTTCCTGTGATCCGCAACGCCTATGACTTCTTCTCAGGCTGCGGCGAATTGCGCTCGATCCACGCTTTCACTTCTGGATCGTCGAGACCCTTGTACGGGTCTGGCTGTGGCTGCTGTTTTGTCCTATCCACGTTTCACCCCGTTGGCGCCGAAGGTGACTACTGCGAGATCGGTCGCAGTGTGTCCTGTCGTGATGCGCGGTTCGTTTCGTTGCTTTGCGAGAAACTCTGCGCGGCTGCTGAAGGCTGCTGCATCGGTCGCGACAGCATCGGCGTACTTCTGCTTAACAGACGCGGGGGCATGCGCTGGAGGAGCGTCGTAGAAAGTGATTTCGCCCAATGGTGAAGTCTCAACGACGACAAAGCGCACGCGTGGATTGTTGCCGACCGATTCTCTGACGCTCCATCCAGTTGCGGGAGCATTCTTGGGATCGGCGGCACGCTGCGCCTGTTCATCATTCAAACGCTCGACGTAGTTTTTGTACGGCAGTTCGACAGCGGCGCCTGAGTCAATGAGCGCCTGTGCTCTGTGTGCTGGAAGGTGGCTGATGGTTCCGCGGAGGGCAGGATTTAAGGCAAACTCGGTGTATCGTATTCGCATTTTCTTTTTCCTTTCCGGTCTTCTTACCCGGTTGAGTCTTACATGATCTTTCAGGACTGTGACACGCTTCGCTTTCGTCTTTCATTGCGATCTTGGTGGAGCAATGTCCGATAAGACACGCCCATGCCGTTTGTGCTAGGTGGTGCGGCTGATTGCATCTCCCAGAGTTCTTCACGCTGTGGGATCACCTGCACGCGCTCGCAGAAAGCAACGTAAGATTCGTATGGAGTCATCACTGCGCTGCTTTTGCTTCCGCCCACTTTGCGTAGGAGCCGGGCTTCGGTATCGGCAGAAAACTGATTCGCTCGCGCAGGGCGTACAATTCACGCGGACTCATCGAGCGCAGGCATGCGACGTAATCTGTTTCTTCGAATACGCCCTTCACTGTGCGAAAGTTTGCCTGCGCTTCTTTCTTGATGGCGCCCATGATCTTGGTCGCGAGCGCGTAGCAGTCCGCGCCGACAAGCTGTGAGACATTCTCCGGCAGATAGCCTGCGGCAACGCAGATTGGTGAGTACTCTTCGATCAGGTGCATTTCGTGAGTCAGCGTGAAGAGTCCAGCATCGAGCGGATTGGTTGTCATATTTTTATATCCTCCAGATTGATTGCTTCGAGTGCTTCGGTGTCAGCGTCAGCCTGCTTGTCGCGCTCCTCGTTGCGCTGCGCTTCAGCGGCTTGCTGCTCTTTCAGTTCAGCGATGCCAGCGCTGATGCGTTCGAGTTCGGTCATCACTTTGCCTGGGTTGTGTGCTGGCTCTTTCGTCTTCTTCGTCTTCTCTCTCGATGCAGGTGTTGCGCTGAATTCCTTCAGCGCTGCCAGCAGCTTGTGCTCCAGCGTTGTTGCCATTCGAGATGCAGGTGACTCGACCTGCTTTACACGATCGGTTCCGCCGCTGTCTCTCCAAGTGACTTCCACGATCGGATTCGCAGACGCAAGCGCCGAGACTGCTTGCCACCGCAGCCACATCTCAACGATGATCGTTGCGGCGGCTGAGTCGGCTTTCGTCATCGTGTTGCGCTTGTGAAGCGGGTTAAAAAGCAGCTTCCAAACTGCAACCTTTTCTGGCGGATAATTGGCAGGCATCTTGAGCCGGCCACCGACGAACGATTTCGAGTCGTCTTCCGGTGCGCGAGTTGACGCATGCTGCTTGGTGCCTTGCAGCCTGTGCAACACTGGATCCTTGGGCGGTCGCATTATTCGGTTCCGGTTAGTTGCCGCGGCTGTCCGCCGTTAGCTTCGTCCGGACCGCACACAACTCTGGCCGCAGTACTTCCCGGCAGCGGACCGAGAACGGCTCGCGATTCGGCGTCAGACAGAGGGCGCCCGAGGCGCTGCGCTTCTGTTCTGAGCGCAGCCAACTGCTCATTGGTAAGCGCGACGGCAGCGGTAAAGTTAATCCACGTGTGCGCTCTTTGCGACTCGGGATCCTCAAGGGCGCGACGAACTTGCACGCTGACTGGGACGCCAGTTTCGGCTTGCGTTCTTTTGAGCCGCGCTGCTTGCTCTTCCGTGATGCTCACTGCAATAGTCTTCATAATTTCAATAGCCTCAATAATCCTGTTTCCCGTGACGGGTACGACGGCTCTCTGGGACTGCTCTGGGAATGCGGCTAAAGTGGCAGCGCTGAGCAGCGCCAGCACAGGGAGAAGAGCTAGGCATGGCAGGAACGATCAGGAATGGCTGCTTACCTCCCCCTCCCCGAGCGCCATTCATTTCGCGGCGTCCCGCATTTGAGCGCGTAACGCAACGCAACAACGTTGAAATTCAAAACCGACCCCCCATATCCCCTTCCTAGGTATGTGGCGTTCGTCGGGGCTGGTCATGGGTAGACATGGACTGACATCGTGTCATCCAGCAGTGCTCAGTCAAGACGCTGATGGAATGGCTTCCCTATGCGCTGGGCTGTGGAGTGTCTCTCACTGCTGAATCGGTATCAAACCGCTGCCATAACGATTCCTAACCGATAGGAATGATGCTTGTGGGATCGCGCTGCCGCGCATGTCGGTGGGGATCCTTCCATGTGTCTGCTTGTCTGTGTGTGGGGGGTGATTCTTTGTGCTTCGGTGGGCTCTGCTCCACCTGGGGTTGCTCTGCGACGAGGTTCAGCTTGTGAAGTCGGGACACGGGCTGCCGTTTCCTGTTGCCAGTCAGTCGTCAGCCCTGTATGTCCGCTGTTCTCTGTGCTGCGACCCCCAAGCAAAAATTCCAGCTTGGGTTTGCGTGGGACAGCACAGAAACTCGATTAGGATCCTAGCGGCTGCACGCTGTCTGCAAACTGCTTCCAATCCTCTACGCCTTCCTGCTCCGTTTTCTGCTCAGCAGGTATCGCACCAAGGAAGTCTGAAAGCGCTGCGGCTCTCGGACTCACAGCGCGACGACGAGGCTTGAAGACTATAGGACCGCCGTTGGCGCCGTCTGCTTTGTCAGCCCAATTCCGATTCAGAAATTCAGCGAAATCTTTATCGTTCACAACGATGAGAGCGGTAGCGAAGCCTTCCGCGTGATTCCGCTTGATGTAAACTCTATGCGACTTCACGAACACTCCCACAGTTCGCCAGAGCGATTCTGCAACGTCTTTGTGCTTGGCGTCTAAAGGCAGGTTATCTATGAACATGGGAAAATCAGCCACGATTTTGTCTCCGTTCTCTCTTACGTTCTTCTGGGTCGTAAATGTCGCGCATGTCGCGCAGCAGTTTGTCGCCGTCTACCGCGAGGTCAATCTTGTCGCAGCGGTTGCAGCCGAGCGCCGCAGCGGTTTGCTGCTCACGAGTCTCGACGAGGAACACGCGCAGAGTTCGACCGCTGTTTTCCGAGATGTCTGCAATAGCGAATTGACCGCCGCCAATGATAGGGACGTTCGGCCATCTGCGCTTTGCTGTCTCTAGGTAGTTCATGGCTGCTCTGCTTTCTTCTGCGCCGCTTCAAGCGCTCTGCGAATGATTTCTCCGACGGGCGCTCCAAGTCGTTCACGTTCTGAACGCAGCCAAGCGAGTTGCGCATCAGTCACGTAGACGACGACTCGATTGTCTGACTTGTTCACTGTTGTGTCCCATTGTGACTAGCTGCCTGTGACGCTGTTGCCCTTGATTGAAAAAACAACGCTCACCACACAAAAAGTTCTGTTTGGTTGAGTCACTGTCTTGTCACTGTAAAGTCAAAGTCAAAGTCAAAGTCATGGTGCCTAATCCAGCCTGACGGCCGTTAGGTTGGGCTCAGGCTCAGCCTATTCACCGCCCGCGCCGCCGTCTCCTATGCCAGCTTCAATGAATTGTGCGTAGTGATCGCATGTCCAGTCTGGGCTGTGCGTTTCTCCGCAGCTTGAGCATGCCGGCCAAGTCGGAGCAGCAGGTCTGCCCTTGCCAGCTTTCAAGCCGCCTTTTCTGCCGCGCTCTACGTACTTCTGATGAGCGTCGAACATGAGTTGCCAATCAGCCAGAATCCGCTTGTGCTGCCAGTGCTGGCCATCTTGAGTCAAAGCGAACTTGTGCATGACGACATCTTTATGCGACAGCCATTGGTGGAGGGATTCTGCATCAGCGAGGATCCAGAGTTGGGCGTCATCATTAGGGAGGTAAGGACGCTCAGAATTGAAGCAGGATGCGATGATGAGCGCTCGATAGAAATGCCGATCTAAAGGACGCATCACTCTGCTGACGTAGGCATCAGCAGCGAAATCTTTCTCATGCCACATCACATATTTGGGTTCATATACGCTTGCCATGTTGCTCTCTTTCCGTGTGGGGCAAAAGAACAAAAGCCCCAACAGGTGAACTGTTGAGGCTTCCGTTCGATAGCTCCGGTCAGAGAGCAGATTTGGTGCCGCTATAATGTCCTAAAAGTGTTAAGGGGCGCTGGGCTCTGCTTCAATCTTGACCGGACCACATCGAACTGAGTTATCAAGTCAGCTCAGTATGGCCGGGGAAGTGTGACGACCCTGCGAACCGTGAAATTCTTTCCATGTCAATGAGAACAAGCGACATGGACTATTTTTAGGAAACTGCTGTTTAAGTGTGAGTCGTTTTGAAGCCGTTTCCGAGCGATAATTTATTTTCCTGCCCCCGCGGCGCGTGCTTTCTTCTTGGGTGCCTTCTTCTCCTTCGGCACCACTGTCAGGCGCAGCCCCTGAACATCGGCGACAATTTCTTCGACCAGCTTCTCGATGGTTTCTGTGCTCGATTCTTTCTCGATGGCCGTGTACAGGTCTGACAGCTTCTTGCCGATGGAAGAGAGCACCACCGTGCGCGGTGAGTTTTTCGCCGCACGCTTCGCCGGAATAACTTTGTCCTCAGCCACGCGCAAGCAATAGCTGACACGAGACTGCGTGAATCCCGCTTCGGTCCACCAGTCCTTGAAGTCCCCACGGGTCGCGGACTTGTCTCGAATCTTGACCAAGACCTCACCGAGTTCTCTGGCGTGCGAGTTGTCTTTCTCCCAGAGTTTCAGCGCTTCAGCTTTCAGCGTCTTCAGTTCATCGACGATCTTCGCTTGAGTGGCTTCGATTTTCTCTTTCATCTTTTCGAGCTGGTCTGGTCTGTAGAGGTCCTGTCCGCCCTTGCGCTCCAAGAATCCGTAAAGACCGGGGATCGGCGATTCGATTTTCTTGCCCCGATATTCGAACGTGCCCTCTGGGCGCCCCTGCTCCACCCAAGCATCGAACTGAGGTTTCGTGAATCCTTCGACTATATAACCCTTTTTCTTCCGTGCCATGATCCCTCCGTTGAAGTTTGAACCGTTCAAAGTTCGGGGCTTGCATTGAACGGTTTCCCTTTGAACGGTAAGAGAACGCAGCAGAGAATCAAAATTACCTAAGTGAGGTGTACGACAAGCTGAGAGACATCGCGGGTTCAACGCGCAACAGCCTTCCTTGTTCGCAGCCACTCTGCAACTGCGTGTGGATCGAATCGAACACACGTTCCGATTCTGAATGAAGGAATTCTTCCCCTGGCCGCGTGTTTGAAAATAGTGATCCGAGAAACGGACAGCAGTGAGGCAAGCTGATCCGCAGTGAGGGCGTGGCCGAGCGCTTCAATTTTGTCGGCGAGAGATTTTGACACGAGAGTACCCCAGTAGCACTGCCTTTTTGGGTACCCGGGTTTACAACCGGTTAGACCTCTGCGGGAGCAGATTGCAGGTCAGTCTGAGCTAAGAGGATATAAGGGCGCCAATGCGTCCAGACTTCGTGAAACGGCTCAGCAAACCCAGTATACTACGAAAACCCAGCAAAATCAAGGCTTTTCTATCACGAGAACGTCTCATTGACCTTCTGCTGCACAGCTTGACTCCGTGATGGCTTCAGATACCTCATCGTCGATTCCATGTCAGTATGGCCGAGCCATAGCTGCACCGTTCGTAGATCGACGCCAGCCCAAAGGTGCCACGTCGCGAACGTCGCTCGAAACTTGTGCAGCCAAAAGTTCTCCGGCTCCAACTCCGCGCGCTCCGCCACAGCCTTTAGATCGTCAAGGAAATTCAATTTCGGTTTGCAGCCCGCAGTTGGAAAAACCAGTTTGCATTTTTTGTCTGCCTTCGTTTTCCATGACTCCAACAACCCTGTCAGCTTGCGCGGAATAGGAATCGTGCGCTCCTTGTACGCCTTCGGCGTCCAGTTCAGGTCGGGCTTGTGAGTGACGCGCACCGTATTCGCTTTCAGGTTGATGTCCGTCCAATAGGAGTTTTGAACTTCCTGTTCGCGCTCCCCTGTCATCAGGTAGAAAGAAAACCACACCAGCTCTTCCTCATCGCAAGCCCCGAATAACTGATCGAGCTCGTCCTGCTCGTAGATTTCCGGCTCCTCTTCAACGAACTGCGGCCAGTCATTCTTTTTCACGAGTTTGCTGATGCCGTTCGCCTTCAGAAACGACATTACATTCGAGAATTTGTTCCAGCAGGTCCGCGGTGACTGTTCCTTCTCATCCCGCAGAAAAGCGTGGAACTTCAGCATGTCCTTGCGCTCGATGTCGGACAGGTGCATTTTGTGGCAGGACTCAGTGAAGTAGTCCAGCGACGTAGTGTAAGCCGCAAGGGTCTTCGGCTTCTTCGTCAGCTTGATTTCATCGAGATAGTCGGCTTTAGCCGCCGCAATCGTCGTTCGCCCTTCTTCTGCGACGACGGAGATGCCATGTCCCTTCGCATTCAGTTCGGCTGTCTTGCGCTTGCAAGCGGCGGCTGCGTCTTGAGCATCTCTGCCGACGGACACCCGCACTCGTTTGGTGCCCTCAGTCCAATCGAGATAATAGCCACCTTCGGGGTGGCGCTCTTCTTTTCCGTTCACGATTACGACATCAGGTTTGACGCGGCCATTTGTGGCTTCAACGACGGGACAGTAGCGGAGTCCCTCGGCGGTCTTCACGCGCTTGGTGAGATTGACTATACGATTCATGGTGATCCTTCCCTGATAGTTTTCGTATCAGTTTCGTATCACCATGCTCTAAGTGCAAGATTACAAAAGACTGGCGGAGAGAGTGGGATTCGAACCCACGTTACCCTTTCGAGTAAACACGCTTTCCAAGCGTGCGCCTTCAGCCACTCGGCCATCTCTCCGGCGAAAACCTGGGAAGGACGATCGTTCTCCGGCAGGCGATCGCATCGCGCCGAGCTGGCTGGATTCACGCCGACTTGGCTTCATTTTCATTCTATGGTCAGGAGCGCACGAGCGCAAATCGGCGAGACAGCAGTACTGCGGACACAGATGCTGGTTCGCGAGGAAGGAGGCCGGATTTCAAAACTGGAGAAAGCCTAGGAGATCTTCTGTGGCGGGTTGTTCTTGGGCGCGTCTGAGCTGGAAGATGCGGCCGGCGCACTCGAAGAGGCTGCGCCCGCCCCTGCGGCAGCAGCAGCGGCATTGGCTATGTCGCCATTGTGCGCGACGGTCGAGGGCATTGGGGGCGGCTTAATCCCATCGACGACGTGATGGCTTATGCAATAGAGTGCCAGTTCGAGACGATCGGCGACGCCCAGCTTGTCATATACTTTGCGCAGATAGTTTTTTACGACTTGCTCGGTCGTCCCCACGCGGACCGCAATTTCTTTGTTCTTCATGCCCTGGGTGACGCAGGAAACGATCAGCGTCTCCTTGGGCGTGAGTTGGACTTTCGGGCGCGCTCCCGAGGGGCGCAAATTGTGGCCGCGGTAGGCTTCCATCACCCAATGAATAGCCTTGTTCTCAAGCCAGGGTTCGCCGGCGGCGACCTTCCGCAGGCAATCGACCAATATCTCCGGCTCTACCTCGCGCGACAGGATGCCGTGTGCTCCACGGCGGAATAGTTCCAGCGTGAGCTGTTCGTCCGACGCGGGCGTGACCACTACAATCTTTAGTTGCGGCGCCTGGCGCAGCAGTTCCGCCACGGCTTCAACCGGATTCGGCGCCAGCGCCGACTCGAAAATCAGAACGTCCGCGGAGAACTTGGTTACCGCGGATTGGGTCTGGGGCAAGGTCTCGGCCTGACCCACTACGCGGATGTCATCTTCAAGCGCGAAGATTTTCCGTAGTCCGGCGCGGAAGATAGCCTGGGTATCGGCCAGGATCACGCGAATGAACTGGCCTGTGCCAGCATTCTCGTGAACGCCGTTATTTTCTCCCACGCTGACTGAAGTGCTCGCCATCAGTTTCCTTCTACCTACGCTCGCTCGAAATGGTATTCGTCAATCACTACGCCAACGCCGCGTCTACCCTGATCTTCAAAGCTGCGAACCACGCGGCCGTGGCAGTCAATCTGCACATCGCGACGCGACCCGACAACTTCCCCCGGAAGCAGAATCGTGAAGTCCACTACCGAGCCCACCGGCACGTCGCGATCCATCGCGAACAGCACGCCGTTGGCAGAGATGTTTTGCGTCTCCGCCGAACACGCTCCGCTCGGCGAGTTCAGCTCCACCGACAGATGCAGCGGAAACCGGGGAGCACTCTGCATTGCGGCATAGTGCTTGCCCTCCGCCTGCGGTGGAATCGTCAGTTCCTTGCCTGCCTCGGCTGCCACGACTCGATTGGACCTTTCTTCTGCTTTTAGGGAACTCTGAGGCAGCGTACACCTAGGAATCAGGCATGCAAAGTTACCGAAGTCATGGAACAAAAGGGTGCTAACTGCTTGTGGATGAGCTGATTAGAGGGAATTTACTGAGGAAACTGAGCCCCGCGAAGAGGTATGGAGTTGCAGCCGCCAAAACGCTCTGCGCCGGACGCGGCCGAATGCCGCGTCTGCTAGAACTTGGTCACTTCCGTGAAATTAAAATCGCGGACCTTCATGGCGGGCACGACCATATCGAACGACTCTTCGCCGCAGGACCGCACCGGCGTGCTCATCGCTTCGACCCCCAGAAGCATATGAATCAAGCTCTGGTTGAAGCGGAAGTTACGCAGTCCGCCTTGAACTTTTCCGTTTTCCACAAGGAAGGTGCCATCACGGGTCATACCGGTGACGATTTTCTCGTAAGGATCAACTTCGCGGATGTACCACAACCGCGTGACCAGCACGCCACGCTCGGTAGATGCGATCATCTGATCGAGTGTTTGCGGATTTTGCGGAGCCGCGAACACGATGTTGAGCGGTATCTCGCCCGTCTCGTTCGGCAGCGCGAATCCGTGGCCAGTGGGTTCGATGGATCCGACTTTGTCTTTGTATTCCGAATTCTTCATGCGCACGGCCGTTCCCCGCGCATAGACAACTCGGTTAACTACTCCGTTCTCAACCAGCGGCACTCTCAGCCGCCGCATCCCTTCGCCATCGAAGGGCGAACCGGTTTGCAACGGATGCGTGACGTCGTCCCAGATGGTGATGTTTTTGCCGAAGAGTTGGCTGCCGATGCGGCCGCTGAGGAATGAGCGCTCGTCGAGGATCGCCGTGCCAGAGTAGTCCCAGAACATGAAGCCGACGATGTCGAGCACTGCGGCCGGCTCAAGAATCACCGTGCACTTCCCTGCCGGAATCTCCGTTGGATGCGCGGAGTCGAGCGCCTTCTTCGCGGCAGTCTCAGCCAGAGCAAGCGGCTCGAGGTTCGCCACGTCGGGCGAGTTCGCCTTCTGCCACCCGGAAGAATCAGCGCCCAGCATGGTGATGGAAACTTCCGCCAAGGTTTGCGTGTGCCAGTCGCTCAGGCCGCGCGAATTGAAAATGCCTTCGACCGATTCAGAACTGGAAAAAATTCCGGCGGTTGAGAGTTTGTGCTTCTGAGCTACGTCGACAATTTTCTTCACACCGGCAGCGCGAAGCTGCGGAGTGATGGCCGCAGTCTCGGCAAAGTGGCGCGAAGGAACTCGTGTGGCGCGGACGCCCGTGCCGACAGCTTCGGCTGAGTCTGGCATGGGTAAGAGATCCGGATCGGGATGCTGCACCTTGGCCAAAGCCTCCGAAGACTCAACCACCCGCCGCAAGCTGTCGCCGTCGAACTTGTTAGTGGAGGCGCGAGCCGTACGTCCGCCAAAAACGGTGCGCACAGAGACCATATGGTTTTGATCGTCGACGTTTTGGTGAATCGTGTTGTTCGCAAAGCGCGTAAGCGCAAAGCGTCCGCCCGAGAAGAGGACTTCGACCTCATCGGCGGTCGAGAGCTTACGAATGCGATCGAAGATATCTGCGGCTTGTTCTCTCGTAAGCATTCAGACAGTGTTTAGCTTTTCTCTGTGACTCTGTGTCTCTGTGGTGAACTAGCTCTCGAACTAGCTTCCTTTGTAGGCGCTTCCCACCTTGATTCCGCGGAACCTTGATGGCGCCGCGCCATGTCCCGTGCCCATTACCTGTTGTGGCTGACCTTTGCCGCAATTCGGCGTGCCCCAGAGCGTCCACTCATCGCGGGAGCAAATCGCATCCAGCGAATTCCAGAACTCAGTCGTGATGCCAGAGTACGACGGGTTCTTCACCATCCGCACGCGCTTGCCGTGCTTGATCTCCCAGCCGATCTCGCAGCCAAATTGAAAGTTATAGCGCCGGTCGTCGATCGACCAGGATCGGTTCGTCTGCATCAGAATGCCGTGATCGGTCGAGGCGATCAGTTGTTCTAGCGTTAGCGGCTTCTCGCCTGGCAACAGGCTGATGTTGGTCATGCGAATCATGGGCAAGCGATTCCAACCCTCGGCCCGCAGCGTTCCGCCGGAACGACTTTCGCCGATGGTATGCGCGGTCTCGCGTGAACTGAGGTAGCCCGTGAACAGTCCGTTGCTGATGATCGGGGTGCACTGCGCCGGAACGCCTTCATCATCGAAACCGAAAGTTCCCAGGCCCGGTCCGTGCTCCTGGCGCGCGTCCGCGACCACGTTCACCATCTCGCTGCCGTAACGCAGGGTGCGCAGCTTGTCGAGCGTGAGGAACGAAGTGCCCGCAAAATTCGCTTCCATGCCCAGCACGCGATCGAGTTCAATGGGATGCCCAATGGATTCATGAATCTGCAACCCAAGTTGAGAACTATCAAGAATGATGTCGCAGGTACCTTCCGGACACTGCTCCGCCTGATGCAGAGCAACGGCCTCTTCCGCGATGCGGCGGGCGTTCTCGACCAGCTTCAACTCCCCGATCAGCTCGTAGCCCTTGTTCTGCCACTGTCCGCCATAAGAATTAGGGTAGGACCGTTTCTGAATCTCGTTGCCCGCGAACGCGTACGCGGCGTAACCCGCGCCCGCGGAATACTTCGTCTGATGGATGTCCGTTCCTTCCGACGACACGAACCATTGCTCTTCGCGATTGAAATTGAGGTTACTCTCGGCCAGGGTAATGCCGGGAACCGCGCGCAGTTCTGAGTCGATCTTCAGCAGCAGCGCAATATTCTGCTCCACCGAAATCGAGAATGGATCGATCACATGCGGCGTAGTCCACTCGGCCGTGATGGCTTTTTCTGGAGCCAGGCGCACGTCGTGCTGCTTTACTTGCGCCGAGGCGCGAGCGATTTCGACCGCACGGGCTGCGGTGGCTTCAACTCCGTCGCGCGTCAAGTCTTCGGAC
>Ga0209624_10001106_pt1 | contig 22205 bp, 19 predicted proteins | sample JacPinW_OM2H0_O1_FD_188565 | JGI IMG/M metagenome (GOLD analysis project Ga0209624, IMG submission 188565) | Forest soil microbial communities from Algoma, Ontario, Canada - Jack Pine, Ontario site 1_JW_OM2H0_O1 (SPAdes) (version 2) | ecosystem: Environmental > Terrestrial > Soil > Boreal...
GCCGGCGCTAAATGCGCGGCGCTTCGAGGCAGGCACGCCCGCGGTCGTCAACTGCTACGCATCCGAGGCGGGCCTGAAGATTCTGCTCGCCGTCGGGCTCGCAGCGATTGAGAAACGCGTGCAAGCACTCACCCATGACTGCATGCAACGGCTTGCGGAAATTGATTGGCCCAGCATCACGCCGGCGCAACCGGAGCGCCGCGGCGCAACGGTTGCGATTCCCTCGCGGGCCGCCGCACAGTTGTCCGCGGAGCTGCTTAAGCGCGACATTGTCACCTCGTCCCGCGACAACAATGTGCGTGCAAGCTTCCACTACTATAATAATGAGGAAGATATCGACTCGCTGCTCACCGAGCTTAAGGAGTTGCGCAGCGACTACGTGGCACGCTGAGATCCTTTGGCGCGCGGCCGCTCAGGGTCCGCGCTCGAGGAGAAGGGGAAGCGGTGGTGAATATCCGGGTCTTGCGCGGCCCCGACGTGCGACAGTTGCTCCCAATGGCCGAGTGCATCGAGCTCATGCAGCGGACCATGATCGCGCTTTCGGAAGGGCGCGTCGTCTTACCGCTGCGCTCACTTCTCGCTATGCCGAAGGAGATCGGCATGATGGGCATCATGCCAGGCTACCTCGGCGAGCCGGAGTGCTTCGGCGTCAAGCTCGTCAGCCTGATGCCAAGAAACAAGCCACCGCAATTCTCTTCGCATCTCGGCGTCGTGCTGCTTTTTGAGTGTGAGCATGGACAGCCAATCGCCTTGTTCGACGCCGCCGCCATTACCGCGATTCGCACGGCCGCCGCGAGCGCAGTGGCCACGCGGCTCCTCGCGCGTGAGGAAGCGGCCAATCTTGCGCTGCTCGGCGCCGGTGAGCAGGCGCAGAGTCACCTGGAGGCGATGCTGGCCGTGCGCAAGATGCGTCGTGTACGCGTGTGGGCACGCGATCCCGCCAAAGCGTCAGCCTTCGCCGCAGCCGAAGGGGCACGGCACGGCATCCGCATCGAGACGGCGCAAACTGTGCAAGAAGCAGTCAGCGGCGCGGATGTAATTTGCACGCTGACCAAGGCGCGCGACCCCATACTGCTCGGCGAGTGGATCGAGCCGGGCACCCACCTTAACATCGTAGGATCAAGCGTCGCTGCGAAAGCGGAGATTGATACGCCGGCGGTTGCGAAGTCACGGTTCTTCGTTGACTGCCGAAACTCCACGATTCACGAGGGCGGCGAGTATCTGCGGGCCCTGCGTGCCGATGCCATCACACCGGACCACATACTTGCCGAGATCGGCGAGGTTGCAAATGCCTCCAAACCCGGCCGTCGCTCGCCAGGCGAGGTGACACTTTACAAATCCCTCGGCGTCGCTCCACAGGATCTTGCTGCCGCACACTTCGTGCTTCAGCAGGCGCGTGCGCGCGGCGTGGGGCAGAGCGTCGAGTTCTGAAAGGAGCACACCCTGCGCGCGCCTGACTTGCGACTGCCCACGGCGGAAGATATAGAGGTCGCGCGGCGCAACATTTGCGGCTACGCCCTACGCACGCCTCTTTTCAAGCTGAATTTCGACCTGCCAGGCGCAAACGTCTACCTGAAGCTCGAGAACCTGCAGCCGTTGGGGTCGTTCAAGATTCGGCCGGCCGTCAACGTGCTAAAAACGATGGCGCCTGAGAAGCTCAAGGCGGGCGTCCTCACGGCGAGTGCCGGCAACTTCGGGCAGGGACTTGCATTTGCCGCCCGCAAAGTCGGTGCCGACGTCACAGTTATCGTGCCGGAGGCTGCGGCCGCCATCAAAACGACCGCGCTGGCGCATCTCGGGGCGCGCGTGATTCGTGTGCCGTTCGACGAGTGGTGGCAAGCGATGACCGCAAGGGCTTTCCCGGGCGCCTCAGGAGAATTCGTCCATCCGGTGGCCGAGTCAGCGGTGGTAGCCGGTAACGCGACGATCGCGGCCGAAATCCTCGAGGATCTGCCCGAGGTTGATGCGGTGCTCGTTCCCTTCGGTGGCGGCGGCCTCATCAGTGGAATCGGCTCGGTGATGCGCCGCGAACGCTCCAGCGTGCGTATGATCGCGGTCGAATCGCAGGCATCCCAACCGGCAGCGGCCGCGCTCGCGCGCGGCGCGCCTGTCAAGGTCGCGCATCTCCAGAGCTTCGTCGATGGCATGGGGAGCACCATAGTGCTCGAAGAGATGTGGCCGCTCGTGCGCGAGACTGTCGATGAGACGCTCTGCGCATCGTTTGCGCAAATCACCGAGGCGATCCGCTTGCTCGCCGCACGTCACCACGTGATTGCGGAGGCGGCCGGCGCTGCCTCCGTCGCGGCCGCCATGGCTTCGCTCGCTGGACGGGGTAACATCGTGTGCATCGTGTCTGGCGGCAACATCGACCCGGAGAAGTTGGGCATGATTCTCAATGGCCAAGAGCCGTTCTGATCCCCGCGCGGGCACGGCCGGCATCGCCGAGCACGGGAGGCCTCTTGTCTGACGAAAAACCGCTAATCGCGCATCGCAAGGGCTTCTACCACGAGGTCAAAGCCGGGCAGCGTTACCTTTGGTGCCGATGCGGGCGCTCGAAGGCGCAGCCCTTCTGCGACGGTTCGCACGTGGGCACCGGACTTCTTCCGGTTGCCTTCGTGGCCGACAGAAATGAGGAAGTCATCTTCTGCGGCTGCAAGCACAGCGGCGCCGCACCATTCTGCGATGGAACCCACAGCAATCTTCCGGGGGGCTACCGGCTCGACGATCCACAAAGTGCGGCCAATCAGCAAGTGCGCATGGTAAGCGCGGATAACTCACCGGTGGTGCGGCTCGACGGGGAGTGTTACGTCTTTTCCAGCTCGCGCGGCGCGCTGCGCAGGCGCGCCGGCATGGCTTACGTACCCGTTATCAGCCCGGCCATGGGCGCGCTTCATCAATCACAGTTCTACGCGCGCTTTGAAAGTGGCACGTCTGCCGTGATCTCGGCGGACGGCCGCCACACGGCTCTCTTCATCACAAGTGGTGAGGGTGACATTGAGATCAGCGGGCGCCGCTTCCCCGTCGGACCTTGCACAGGCGTTTACATTGCACCGAGCGAGGCTTACCGCGTGCACGCCAGATCGATGTTGGAGGTCTTCGTTTCGAATGGCCCCGGCAGCGAAGATCTCGTCTGGCTCGATCAGATGCCCGCTGATTTCGAAGCCGCCTATCCCGAGCGGTGCGCGTCGATCGATCCGGCGCAACGCCACACGCTTGCGCAACGCTACTACCAGCTCCTGGTAAATCGCGAACACGGCTCCGTGGTCGTGACACAGTTCATTGGAAAAATTCCGCTCTCCAAGGCTGAGCCCCACCGACACCTGTACGAGGAGGCGCTCATTTTCTTGAACGGTGTGGGCGTGGTATGGACGGAGCGTACCAAGACCACCGTCGGGCCGGGCGATGTGCTCTTTCTACCGCGCAAGCAGCTGCATTCGGTGGAGTGTACGACGGCAGGGGGGTTTGACGTCGTTGGCGTGATTTGTCCCGGGGACAACCCGGCGATTAGTTACTAGACAGCTGCCGAGTGGGGTCCGAATCTCGTCCATTCCACTCATTTGCTTGACATCTAAAGTAATTCCAGTTACATACGCTCGCCTATGAAGCGCATCGTCTGCGTAGGTGGCGGCCCCGCCGGCTTATATGCGGCCATCCTGCTGAAGAAGGCGCTACCGCGCGCGGCCGTTGAGGTGTATGAGCGGAATCAGCCTGCGGACACCTTTGGCTGGGGCGTTGTGTTCTCCGATCAGACCATGGAGAACTTTCATGTTGCTGATGCGCCATCGCACGCGGCCATCTTGGCCGGTTTGCGGCATTGGGACGACATCGCGATCCACATCCGCGGGGAGCGCTTCCTAAGTCACGGGCATGGATTCAGCGGCATAGGTCGCGTGCACCTGCTGGGTCTGCTGCAGGCACGTGCTGCAGAACTAGGCGTCGAGCAGCACTTCCAGTACGAAGTACGCGACGAGGCCCAGATTGGCGATGCCGACCTTGTCGTCGCGGCAGACGGTGTCAATAGCGCTACGCGCAACCGGTACGCGGGCATCTTCGAGCCGAATATCGATGTGCGCAAATGCCGCTTCATATGGCTCGGCACTACGCAGTCCTTCCCGGAATTTACATTCGCCTTTGAGCAGACCGAGCATGGCTGGTTCCAGATCCACGCGTACCAGTTCAGCGCCGACATGTCGACCGTGATCGTCGAGACTCGCGAGGAGACCTGGAAGGCGCATGGCCTTGATCAGATGGACGCACGGCACTCGATCAAGTTCTGCGAAAGCCTCTTTGCCGCGTACCTCGGCGGACATCGCCTACAGAGCAATGCTGCCCACTTGAAACAGGCGCCGTGGCTGAACTTTCAGCGCGTGTTATGCAAGCGCTGGAGCTACGGCAAACTCACACTCATCGGGGATGCGGCGCACACCGCACACTTCTCCATAGGTTCCGGGACCAAGCTCGCGATGGAGGATGCCATCAGTCTCGTGCGCCATACGGCAGCCGAGCCGCAGCTAGCCCGAGCGCTCGCGGCGTATCAGGAGGAGCGAAGCGTTGAGGTGCTCAAACTGCAGAGCGCGGCGCGTAATCGCATGGAGTGGTTTGAAAACGTTGCGCGACACACGCGCCTGCCGCCACGACAGTTCGCGTACAGCCTGCTGACTGGCAGTCAGCGCATCGGGCATGAAAATCTCAAGTTGCGCGACCGTGCCTTTGTGGAGGAGCACGAGCGCTGGCTGGCGCGGCAATGCGGCGCACAGCTTGAGCCGCGGCCGCCCATGTTCCTGCCACTCAAACTGCGCGGCCTGCAGCTTGAAAATCGTGTGGTGGTATCGCCCATGGCGCAGTACATGGCGCGCGATGGCCTCCCGGGCGAATGGCACTTCGTGCATTACGGCAGCCGCGCTCTCGGGGGCGCGGGACTGATGTTTACGGAGATGACCTGCGTGTCGGCCGAGGGCCGCATCAGTCACGGCTGCACGGGGTTGTGGAACGAGGCGCAGGGCGAGGCCTGGCGGAGAATCGTGGCGTTTGTGCATGGCAATTCGCCCACGAAATTTTGCCTGCAGCTCGGCCACAGTGGCCGCAAGGGTTCAACCCAACTCGGCTGGGAAGCGGCTGACCATCCGCTGCCGCGTGACAACTGGGAGATCATCGCGCCATCGGCAGAGCCTTATCTCGCGGGCGTGAGTCAGACACCACGCCCCATGACACGGGCGGACATGGACAAGGTGCGTGACGACTTCATGCGTGCGACCCGCCTAGGCGAGGCTGCGGGTTTCGACATGCTTGAGTTGCATATGGCGCACGGTTATCTCCTCGCAAGTTTTCTCTCGCCGCTCACGAACCACCGCAGCGACGAGTACGGCGGCCCGATTGAGAGCCGCCTGCGCTTTCCTCTCGAAGTATTCGCCGCAGTGCGCTCGGTATGGCCGCAGTCGAAGCCGATCTCAGTACGCATTTCGGCCACCGATTGGGCGCCGGGTGGCTTGAGCGAAGAAGACGTGCTGCAGATCGCGATTGCAATGAAGCAGGCCGGCGCGGATATGATCGATGTGTCCACGGGCCAGACCGTCGCCGCGCAATTCCCAGTGTACGGGCGGATGTGGCAAACACCTTTCGCGGATCGGCTTCGCAATGAAGTCGGCATCGCAACCCTTGCCGTTGGCAATATCTTCGAGCCGGATCACGTGAATTCGATCGTCGCCGCGGGCCGCGCCGATCTGTGCGCAATCGCCCGACCGCATCTCGCCGATTCTTCCTGGACTCTGCAGGCTGCGGCGCTGCAGGGCTACGTGGCACAGTGGTGGCCCGCGCCGTACCTTGCGTCAAAAGGCCAGCTCGAGCGCAATCTGCAAAGATCTCAGCAGGCGGGCCCGGTGTGAGTGCCGGCATGTTTGCGGGGCGGCATGCGGTCGTGACCGGCGGCGGGCGCGGCATCGGCGCGGCCATCGCTCGTGCGCTCGCGGCAGAGGGCGCACGCGTCACTCTTATGGGGCGCGACGCCGCGACCCTTCAAGCCTCTGCCGGGGCGATCACAACGGAGTTTGCTCGCTGCGAGGCGCGGGCGGTCGCGGCGGACGTATCCGATGGCGCTGCCGTGCGCGCGGCGATCGATGAGGCGCGCGCGCACTTCGGACCCGTGCAGATACTTATTAACAACGCCGGGCAGGCTGCCAGCGCACCGCTTATCAAGACTGACGAAGCACTGTGGAATCGCATGCTGGCCGTGAATCTGACAGGGACGTATCTGTGCACGCGCGCCGTGTTGCCCGACATGTTGCAGGCCTCCTCAGGGCGCATCGTCAATATTGCGAGCACCGCAGGATTGCGCGGCTACGCCTATGTGACGGCCTACACGGCCTCAAAGCATGGGGTGGTCGGTCTTACGCGGGCACTCGCGCTCGAGGTTGCCGCCAATGGGATCACAGTGAACGCCATCTGCCCCGGCTACACCGACACCGACATCGTGCGAGATGCGGTCAAGACCATTGTCAATCAGACCGGTCGCTCAGCCGAGCAGGCGCGCGCGCTGCTCGCGCGTACCAACCCGCAGCATCGACTGATCCAGCCGCAGGAAGTCGCGCAAGCCGCGGTATGGCTGTGCAGAGAGGACTCGGCAAGCATCACTGGTCAATGCCTCACCATTGCCGGGGGAGAGGTGATGGTATGACGAAGGCGAAGGCTTACGCACGGCGCATCCCGGCGGTCCTCGACATTGAGACGCGAGTGACGAGCGACCATCACCAGTCCTTGCGCGTCTGGCTGCGTCTTCTGGCCTGCTCGAGCCTCATCGGCAACCACGTGCGGCAAAGGCTGCAGTCGCAATTCGGCATCACGCTGCCGCGGTTTGATCTTATGGCGCAGCTTGAGCGCGCGCCGGAGGGTCTCAAGATGGGCGAGCTTACGCGACGCCTCATGGTCACGGGCGGAAACGTCACTGGCATCACGGATGCGCTCGAGGCCGAAGGGCTTGTTCTGCGAGAGACGGATCCCACCGATCAGCGAGCCTTTCGCGTGAAGCTCACGAAAGCCGGCGAACAACAGTTCCGGCGCATGGCGATCGAGCACGAGCGCTGGGTGGTCGAGCTCTTTGAGGATCTGACGGCCAAGCAGAAGACGCTGCTGGCCGACCTTCTAAAGTCCCTGAAAGCAAGCGCCGCGCTGCGCCTTCTCGCCGGCGGAGGGCCGCGCACATGAGCTACGCGCAGCTGCAGCCGCGGCATTTTCTTTGGAAGCTCGAGCACGAGGTCGGTCTCGTTACGTTGAACCGTCCGGAGCGCAAGAATCCGCTGACCTTTGAGTCCTACGCGGAGCTGTGTGATTTCTTCCGCGGGCTGCAGGCGGCGCGTGAAGTAAAAGCGATTGTCGTCAGCGGTGCTGGCGCCAACTTCTGCTCCGGCGGCGATGTGCACGAGATCATCGGCCCTCTCACCCGAATGGCGGCCCCCGAGCTCCTGAAATTCACCCGCATGACCGGAGATCTCGTGTTGCAGATGCGGCTTTGTCCGCAGCCGATCATCGCAGCAGTCGACGGTGTGTGCGCCGGGGCGGGAGCGTGTATCGCGATGGCCGCGGATATGCGCTTTGCCACGCCAGCGGCGCGCACGGCGTTTCTGTTCGCACGCGTTGGGCTTGCTGGCTGCGATATGGGCGCCTGCCTCATACTGCCGCGCATCATCGGCCAGGGGCGCGCCGCGGAGCTGCTCTACACGGGCCGCGTCATGACGGCCGAGGAGGGCGCGAGCTGGGGCTTCTTTAATCGACTTGTCGCTGTCGAAGAGCTGCGGCCACAGGTGCTTGCTTTGGCGACCGAACTCGCCCGCGGCCCTACGTTTGCACACGCGATGACCAAGCAGATGCTCCACAAGGAATGGAATCTTGATGTGGAAAGCGCCATTGAGGCCGAGGCGCAGGCGCAGGCTGAGTGCATGCGCACCGAGGATTTTCAGCGCGCCTATTGGGCCTTCGTCGCCAAAGAGCCTCCCACCTTCAAGGGCAATTGACGCATGCAGTCCCTGACGCATCTCGATAGCCCGTTCTTTTCCGACTCGCATCGCGAGCTTGCCGCGCGCGTGCGCGCGTGGTCGGGGAAGCACTTGAACAGCGCACACGCGCTTGCGGAGGATCGAACCGCAGTTGACAGCCGGTGCCGAGAGCTCGTGCAGGAGCTGGGTCGAGCCGGTTTTCTGCGAATTTGCGTGCGCGCGGAAGATGGCGGTGCATTGCAGGACTTTGATGTGCGAAGTCTTGCACTGCTGCGCGAGACACTCGCTTGGCACGATGCGCTCGCGGATTTTGCGTTTGCAATGCAGGGGCTCGGCAGCGCTCCCATCGGCCTTGCCGCCTCGCCGATGCTGAAGGCGCGCTACCTGCCAGGCGTGGCATCGGGCTCCCTGATCGCCGCGTTCGCGCTGTCTGAACCTCAGGCGGGTTCGGACGTCGCGGCACTGGAATGTTCTGCGAGATTGTCGGGCGAAGAGTATTTCCTCGACGGCTGCAAGACTTGGATCTCGAACGGCGGCATCGCCGACTTCTACTGCGTGTTCGCGCGCACCGCCCCGGCGCAGTTGCGCGCCGATGGATCGACTCGTGCCGAGGGCATCAGCGCGTTCGTCGTTGACGCACAAGCCCCCGGACTGCTCATTGAAAAGCGCATCGATGCGCTGGCACCGCATCCGCTTGCGATGCTGCGCTTTAAGAACTGCCGGATTCCCCTGGAGCAACGTCTCGGGCCCGAAGGCACGGGCTTTAAGCTCGCGCTGCGAACCCTTGATATTTTCAGGGTTTCCGTCGCGGGCGCAGCGCTGGGCTTTGCACGTCGCGCGCTCGATGAGGCACTGTCGCACGCTCGGCAGCGACAGCTTTTCGGCAAGCCACTCGGCGATTTTCAGCTCACGCAAGGCGCACTCGCAGAGATGGCGACGGATCTGCAGGCATCCACCCTTCTGACGTACCACGCCGCCTGGCAGCGCGATCGTGGCCAAAATGTCACGCTCGAGGCGGCTATGGCGAAGATGGACGCGACCGAGGCCGCGCAGCGCATCGTCGATCGCGCGCTGCAGATGTTTGGGGGTCGCGGTGTCGAGCGCGGGCACATCATCGAGCGTCTGTATCGCGATGTGCGCCTGCTCAGAATCTACGAGGGAGCAACTGAAGTGCAGAAACTGATCATTGCGCGCGCCTTGCTGAAGGCGCGTGAGGGCGGTGCGTGAAAGGCCATCCTGAAGTATTACAGCCGGCGCATTGGCCGCGACCCAAAGGATTCAGTCACGGTATTGCCGTACGGGGTCGCCTGTTGTTCGTGGCCGGGCAGGTTGGCTGGGACAGCACCGGTCGCTTTGCAAGCGAGCGCCTGTCTGAGCAGGTGCGGCAGGCACTCGAAAACGTCGTGGCCGTGCTCGCCGAAGGCGGCGCACGACCCGAGCATGTCACGCGCATGGTGTGGTATCTGACAAGCCGCGATGAGTACTGCGCCAGTCTCAAGGAGATTGGCGCCTGCTACCGAACGGTGATGGGCCGGCACTTCCCGACCATGAGCGTGGTGCAAGTGGTCGCACTCATGGAGCAACGAGCAAAGGTTGAAATCGAAGCGACCGCCGTGATTCCCGATTCGGACTAGGAATCGACGCATGTGGCGGCCAGTGCAGCGAATCCGACATAGCTCCGGGCCCGGGGTCTGGCCCTCGGCGCAGGCTGCAGCAAGCTCCCGCCTGTTCTCCCCAATTCAGGTCGGGCCCGTGCAGCTGGCCCACCGCACCTGGGTTCCGGCGATGGTGCCGTGGCGCGCGACCGAGAGCGGTGAAGTCACGCCGCAGGTACTCGATTGGTATGAGCGCTTTGCGCGTGGGCGTCCCGCGGCCCTGGTGGTTGAGGCGACCGGGATCCGTGATGTGCCAAGCGGACCACTGCTGCGCATCGGCCATGAGCGCTTCATACCGGGTCTTGCTGAGCTCGTGCGCGTCGTGCGCACGGCGAGCGCGGGCCAAACACGTCTTTTCATTCAAATCATCGACTTTCTCGCGATCCGGCGCCGACCGGAACCGACGAAGTTCTTTGATCGCTACCTTGCGATCACGCCGGCCCACCGCGCGGCATTTGGCCGCGCCGACGCGGCCGAATTGGAGGTGCGCCAATGGCTCGCGGGCCTTGACGAGGGTGCGCTCGCCACCGTACTCACCGAACGCGAGATGCAGGCGCTGCAGCTTGGCTATCGCGAGCGTGTGACCGATGTTGCCGAGCCGCACATCCGCAATCTACCGCAGGTTCTGCCCAAATTATTTGCCGAAGCCGCCGCGCGCGCGCGTGGCGCAGGCTTCGACGGCGTGGAGCTGCACTTCGCGCACGCCTACACGATGGCATCGTTCTTGTCGCGCTTGAACGATCGCGAGGATGGTTATGGCGGCAACGTTGAGGCACGAGTGCGTTTGCCGCTCGAGGTAACCCGGCGTGTGCGCGCCGCTGTCGGCACCGATTTCGTTGTCGGTTGCCGCATGCTTACGGAAGAGTGCATAGCGGGCGGCAGCGCCCTTGCAGAAAGCGCGTTTTTCGCATGCGCGCTCGCTGCAGCCGGACTTGATTACGTTTCCCTGTCGCGCGGCGGCAAGTTTGAGGACGCCGGCCAGCCCAAAATCGGCGAAGCGGCATACCCATATACGGGGAGAAGCGGCTATGAGTGCATGCCATCCTACTGCTCGGATGCGCAGGGCCCTTTCGGTCGCAATCTTGCGTCCGCCGCGCAGGTGCGCGGCCGCTTGCGCGACTCGGGCTTAAGTACGCCCGTGGTGGTGGCCGGCGGCATACACAACTTCGTCCAGGCGGAAACCGCATTGCTCTCTGGCCAGGCAGACATCATTGGCTTTGCACGGCAGTCGCTCGCCGATCCCGACTGGTTCCGAAAGGTGCGGCTCGGCCGCGGCCACGAAGTGCGCCTCTGCACCTATACGAACTACTGTGAGGCACTCGACCAACGCCACCGCCAAGTGACCTGCTCGCGCTGGGATCGGATGGCGCTCGATGAGCCTGGTGTCGCGCTCTCAACGGACGGCAAGCGGCGACTCACGGCGCCTCCCTGGGAGACATGATGGGCACCCTCCTAGGGCGTATATTGAGGAGCTCGCAGACGCACATTTCCAGGTTGCATCCATGACGAATCAAGCCCATACCCTGGCTGCGGTCAGTGACGGAATTCTGAACGGCACCATTCGCGTAATCGATCTCACCGTGCCTTTGGAACCGGGCACACCGGTGATCCGCCTGCCGCCGCAGTTCGCACCGTCGAACGCGTTTTCGATGACGGAGATCTCCCGCTACGATGAGCGCGGCCCGGCGTGGTACTGGAACAATTTTGCGTGCGGTGAGCACACGGGCACGCACTTCGATGCACCCGTGCACTGGGTCACCGGCAAGGACTATCCGAACAACGCAACCCACAGCATTCCCGTCGACCGATTCATCGGACCGGCCTGTGTGATCGACGTGTCGGAGCAGACGCGTGCGAACGCAGACTTTCTGCTCACCATCCCGATCATCGAGGCCTGGGAGACGCAACACGGACGTATTCCGCCGCACGCCTGGGTGCTGATACGCACCGACTGGTCGAGACACAAAGACCCCGAGCAATTTCTAAACATCAAGAAGGACGGCCCGCACACACCAGGCTTTCATCCCAGATGTGTGCCCTTTCTTGCCAAGGAGCGCGACATTCTCGGAGTCGGCGTCGAAACCGTCGGTACCGACGCTGGGCAAGCGGCCACCTTCGAGCCGATGTTTCCCTGTCACACCATCATGCACGGCGCGAACCGCTTCGGGCTTGCAAGTCTGACCAATCTCGACAAGCTGCCCCCGACCGGCGCCCTCGTGATCGCTCCGCCGCTGAAGATCATGAACGGTTCAGGCAGTCCGCTGCGCGTTCTTGCACTCGTGCCGAGCACGCCCTGACCCGACGTGGCCGAACGCTCATTTGCACGGGAAGTCGAGTCGCTGCGCCTCGGCGATGGCGAGGAATTTCGTGGCGAGGGAATCCTCGCCGTCACCAAAGCGCTGCTGCAGTCCGGTGTGGCTTATGTCGGTGGCTACCAGGGGGCGCCCATTTCGCATTTGATGGATGTGCTCGCCGACTCGCAACCCATTCTGGATGAGCTCGGCGTGCACTTCGAAGCAAGTGCCAGTGAGGCGACTGCCGCGGCGATGCTGGCCGCATCCATCAACTACCCGATGCGCGGTGCCGTGACCTGGAAGTCTACCGTCGGTACCAATGTCGCCTCCGACGCCCTCGCGAATCTGGCCTCTGCCGGCGTCAAAGGCGGGGCGCTGATCGTTTTGGGGGAAGACTACGGCGAAGGCGCGAGCATCATGCAGGAGCGCACGCACGCCTTTGCGATGAAGTCGCAGATGTGGCTGCTCGACCCCAAGCCGAATCTGCCCTCCATCGTGCGGGCGGTGGAGGAGGGCTTCGAGCTCTCCGAGGCGAGCCATACTCCCGTCATGCTGATGCTGCGCGTTCGAGCCTGCCATTTGTATGGGCGCTTTACTGCCAAGAACAACCGCCGGCCGAGCTTCTGCGCGGCTGATGCGCTGGCGGCACCGATCCGTGACTACGGCCGCATCATCCTGCCGCCGTCGACGTTTGCGCAGGAGAGGGAAAAGATTGAAACGCGGCTGCCAGCCGCGCAGCAGTTCATTGCGACTCGAGGCCTCAATGAGACGCGAGGCGCGGATTCGGATGTCGGCATCATTTTGCAGGGCGGGCTCTACAACGGCGTGTTGCGCTCCCTCGAACTCCTCGGACGCGCGGATGCCTTCGGACGCACCGGGCTGCCGCTCTATATTTTGAACGTGACTTACCCTCTCATCAGCGATGAGATCATCGCTTTTTGCGCCGGCAAACGCGCCGTGCTCGTGATCGAGGAAGGGCAGCCCGAATTCATCGAGCAGGCGATCTGCCGCATATTGCACCAGCATGGCGGCGTGACGCGCATTTTCGGCAAGGAAGTGCTGCCGATGGCTGGCGAGTACACGGGCGATGTCCTGCAGCGGGGAATTGGCGAGTTTCTCAATCGATGGGCGCCGGGCGAGCCTCAAAAGACTGCGCCGGCGCGTACCGAAACGGCAATGCTACCTGCGGGTCGTCTGGCCGCGCTGATACCCTCGCGACCGTCCGGCTTATGCACCGGTTGTCCGGAAAGACCGCTTTTCGCCGCGATCAAGCTCGTGCAACGCGAGCTTGGCGCGCTACATATCAGCTCCGATATCGGCTGCCACTCGTTTGCGACGCTACCGCCTTTTAATATGGGCAACAGCATCATGGGTTATGGCCTTGGGTCCGCCGGGGCCTCGGCGTTCAGCGCGGTTACCAAGCGGCGCTCGCTCGCGGTCATGGGCGATGGCGGCTTCTGGCACAACGGCCTGACGAGCGGTATCGGTAATGCCGTTTTCAATCGTCACGACGCCGTTACGGTGATTGTCGATAATGGCTACTCCGCCGCCACGGGCGGCCAGGACATTCTTTCCTCACGCGCGCCGCCCAAGCAGCGCTCCGCAAACCAGCCGATCCTGGATGCCGTCAGGGGCATTGGCGTTCAGTGGGTGCGGCACGTGCAAACCTACAACATGCGCGAGACCCTGGCGGCGCTGCGCGAAGCCCTGACGACGCGCTACGCCGGACCCAAGGTCATCGTCGCGGAAGGCGAATGCCAGCTCAATCGACAGCGCCGTGTGAAGCCGTTATTCAAGAAAGCCGTGGCTTCGGGCGCGCGCGTCGTGCGCGAGCGCTTTGGGGTTGATGCCGCGCTTTGCACTGGCGATCATTCATGCATACGCCTGTCCGGTTGTCCGTCGCTGACGATTAAAGAGAACCCGGATCCCCTGCGCACCGACCCCATCGCCTACGTGGACAACTCTTGTGTGGGCTGCGGGGTATGCGGCGAGGTGGCGCACGCCGCCGTACTGTGTCCGTCGTTCTATCGCGCGGATGTCATCTACAACCCGTCCTGGTGGGACCGCCTGATGAATACGATTCGCCGCACTATCATCGGCGTGCTGCAGCGCCGGGCCGAGCGCACGCGTTTACGCTACGCGCTATGAGCACGAAGCCCTTCAAGCTTGCAATCGCGGCGCTCGGCGGCCAGGGCGGCGCGGTACTGACAGGCTGGCTGATGGAGATTGCCGAGGCCAACGCCTACCTCGTGCAGTCGACCTCCGTGCCGGGCGTGGCACAGCGAACCGGAGCCACTCTTTATTATCTGGAGTTCTTTGCGCGCTCGGCACTCAAAGAAGGCGCAGGCACCGAGCCCGTACTGGCGCTCATGCCGGTAGCGGGCGATGTCGACTGCGTGGTCGCGGCAGAACTCGTCGAAGCCGGGCGCTCGGTCGCGCGCGGCCTGGTAACGCCTGAGCGGACCACGCTCATCGCCTCATCGCATCGTGAATACACTATCGGTGAGCGTAGCGCCATGGGAAGCGCTGTAGCAAACGAGGCTGAGCTTATGGAGCTTGCGCGCGCGCAGGCAAGGAAGCTCATTCTCTTCGATATGGCGGACATGGCCGCCAGGCACGATAGTGTAATCAGCGCCGTGCTCCTTGGTGCGATCGCCGGAAGCGCGGTGCTGCCCTTTGAAAAAGGAGCATTTGAAGCGGCGATTGGTCGCAGCGGGATCGCAGTTGAGACCAATCTTGCCGCGTTTGCGGACGCATTTCGCGCCGCGACTATAGCGGTGAACCCGCCAACAGCGTCGCCCAATCTTGCTTCCAAGGAGCTGCCAACACGATCGGACAGGCCCGATCTGCAGCGGCTGCTGCGATCGATGCATGAGTTGCCCCGCCTGGTACAGCCTCTGGCGCTCGCGGGTGTGCGGCGCATGCTCGACTATCAGGATCCGGCATATGCGAGTTTGTATCTTGGGAGACTCGCACGCATCGTGGGAATCGAGGCCTGCCGCACCAGAGCCGACGATCCTTGGCGCTTGAGCACAGCTACGGCGCGTGGTCTTGCGTTATGGATGAGCTTTGAGGACACGATCCGCGTGGCGGATCTTAAGACGCGCGGATCGCGCCTGAGCGAGGTGCGCAGCGAAGTGCGTGCGCTGCCGAACCAGATTGTGGGTGTTACGGAATACCTGAAACCGCGCGTCGCCGAGATCACCGGCACGTTGCCCGCGGCACTCGGTGAGCGCTTGCAAAGAAGCGCACGGGCGACCCATTGGCTCGAGCGGTTCGCCGGCGGCAAGCGCGTGCGCAGCACCACGATCACGGGATTTCTGACGCTCAGAATGCTGGCGCGGCTCAAACATTGGCGGCGCGGGACTCTGCGCTACCAAGTAGAAAATGCGCGCATCGAGACCTGGCTTGCCGACATCGAGCGCGTAGCGCAGCACAATTACGAGCTCGCCATAGAAGTGGCGCGCGCCCAGCGGCTGATTAAGGGTTACGGCGATACGCACGAACGCGGCTGGCGCAGTTTTTCAAGTTTGATGAGCCAGCTCGAGCGTCTACAAAACCGCGCCGACGGCGCCGTCCTGCTGGCGCGCTTTCAAGATGCAGCACTCACTGATGAGGAAGGGTCAACGTTGGCGCGCGAGCTCGTCGCGCTGGACGAGTCGGCCTCGAGCGAAGCAACGATCAACTAGGCCGTACGCGCTTTACTTCAGCGACTAGAGGCGGGGCATTTCGAATGGGATCTACTGTCAGCAGCGTGGTGAGCGCCTTTCTTTTGACGTTCGCGGGACTCTTCCCGATCGTGAACCCGCCGGAATCCGCGCCATTCTTTTTGGCTATGACCAAGGGCATTTCGACTGAGGTGCGCTATACGCTCGCGAGGAAAATCGCGATAAATAGCTTCGCGCTGCTGTTGGGGTCCATGGTGCTCGGTCCGTGGCTGCTCGAGTTCTTCGGAATCCAGCTGCCGGTTGTGCGCATTGCGGGTGGCTTCGTTGTCACGGCACTCGGATGGAAGCTGCTCACACAGGAACAATGGTCGGACCATGCGGCGGCCGAGTTGCCCGGCAGCAATACGGCAGGTACCGGCAGCTTCTATCCGTTGACGATGCCCTTGACTGTGGGTCCGGGTTCGATGTCCGTTGCGATAACAATCGGGAGTCACAAGCCGGGCAATGGCTATCACCTTCCGGATATCGCACTGAATGCAATTGGCGCACTGGCAGGACTGGTGGCAATCGCGGCGTGCATTTACGTCGCGTATCGCTTTGCTGACCGGCTCGCGCGAATGCTCGGTACGACGGGTCTGGATGTGATGGTGCGCCTCTCATCCTTCATCCTCATGTGCATTGGCATCGAGATCATGTGGACGGGGTATGTCGCGCTGAGTGCATCTCAAGGTCTATCGCCGTCTCAATAGCACGGCCGAGCCGCGCCTGAATTGCTTGGCGCGCTCAATACTCTGCGCGCGCATCACGGGACATTCCACGCAATCGAGCTTGAATTCCAATCGGCCTCCATTGATTCTCGTGGGCGACATGACGGCTGTCGGGTCTGCCCACGCCTCAGACGTTGTGTCCAATGTTGTGGGCTGCGACCCCAAGGGCGTATTGTAGTAACGGCGAGTAGGTGCGGTCGCTAAACGGGCAGATTCGAACGATGAACAGGCTTTCGTTTGCTCTGATCGGCGTTGCTTTGCTTCCGGCGGTGACAGTTTCCGGCGAATCCGTGGCGCCCGCGTGCGTGGAAGCCCTCGAGCAAGTCGCTACGCTGAAGACGCGGTCGCCGGTATACAAGCTCACCGGTGATGGCCCACAACAATTCATTAAGGACGCGGAGCGACCTGCGGAAATCGCCAGATTCCAACAAATCATCGATGCGAACTGCAGCGCAAACCCGCAGGCCAGGAGCGGCGAGGAATCCGACGCTCAGCGTCTGCACATGACGCGTTCGCCGGACTGCACTGCTGAACGGGATAAGCTGGCTCTTATGAGGCAGCCAAGCTCCCATGACTCGCCAAGTAGCATTGCAGAGCAGCGCCAGCGCGTCACGGAAAGGTGTTCGGTTGTCGAGACCCCGATGAACGTGTGGCTCGTGCAAGTGTGGATCCGCTCTCACTGAACACCTCGGCGCTCGCGCTTGGAGAATCATGCATGGGCATAAGCGACGGCCTTGTCTGTTGAATTGCAGGGAGATGAAGATGGCGCTCGACCAACGCTCACTCGATGCCTGGACTCAGCGAGCGCTCGCATTACTGCGCATCGTCGCCGCATTCTTATACCTGCAGCATGGGACTGCCAAGCTGTTGCACGTACCACATGTTGCGCAGTTCGACCAGCTTTCCGCGATGTCTCTCGTCGGCTTTGCCGGCGTGATCGAGATCGTCGGAAGTGTGCTGCTACTGCTCGGCCTATTCACGCGGTTTGCCGCATTCATTCTGTCAGGAGAGATGGCGGTAGCGTATTTCATCGCGCATGCACCGCAAGGCCACTTCTTCACGCCAGCGCTCAACCAGGGAGAGGAAGCGATTCTCTACTGCTTTATTTTCTTATTTCTGTCAGTTGCGGGCGCAGGCGCTTGGAGTATGGATGCGAGCCGCGCTCGCAAATGGTGAAAGAAGGGCGTATTTGCGAAGGACGCGCATAATGGCAGGCGTGCCGTAAATCGATCGTCCGGCACCAACCGCCGACTGATTCAGTCCTGGGTGCGCAACTGCGCAACGTGTGCCACAGTCAATTGCGAACCTTTGGCGCCAAAACGGGCGGTGACGTAGTTTGCGACGCTCGCAATTTCGGCGTCCGAGTACGCGTCGCCGAATGCCGGCATATTGTCTGCGTCGTTGGCGGTATGCCGCTGCGCGCCCCTGATGATGACCTGCGCCACATTATTTGCCGTTGGATCGTTGACTGCACGCGTTCCGGTAAGCGTCGCAAAGGGTCTGAGCGAGCTGACTCCGGTCCACCCGTGGCAACCCGCGCAAGCGCCTTCATAAACAGCCTTGCCGTGCGCGTCCACAGCGGCCGTGCTGTCGGCGGGCGAGGGGGACGCGGGAATGGTTTTGGGCTCCGGCAAGTCTGACGTGGCAACGCTCGCCAGCGAGCGCAAATAGTTGACCATCGCGCTGATATCGCTCGGCTTCAAATGACTCAGGCTTTCATCCACCGCTTCGCCCATCGGACCCGAGGCAGTGCCCCGCCCGTCAGCATGCCCCATGGAAAGATAGTGCATCAGGTCCGCATCGCCCCAAGCCCCGACGCCGCTGCGGCCATCTGGTGTAATGTTGTAGGCGCGCCAGCCGCCTTGCACAGAACCTGAGTATTTCTGGCGATTGTTCAATGCAAAAAAGAGGTTCCGCGGCGTGTGGCATTCACCACAGTGTTCCATCGCCTCGGCGAGATACGCGCCGCGGTTCCATTCGGCGCTGCGTTGGACGTTGGGTTCATAACGTTTGTTGGGATTAAAGAGTACCGACCAAACGCTCATCAGGCTGCGCTGGTTGAAGGGAAAGACCAATGTGTTTGGAGGTGCCGGTGCGTGAACGGGCTTGAGCGTAAAGAGATACGCTTTGATCGCCAGCGCATCGCTGTCCGACATGTAGGTGTAACTTGGGTACGGCATGGCCGGATAGAGCTTGGTATTGCGGCGACCGATGCCTTTATGCACGGCATCTAGAAAATTCGCATCCGTGTAACTGCCAATGCCAGTTTCGACATCGGGGGTGATGTTGGTCGAGTACAACGTACCAAACGGTAAGACGAAGCCGCGCCCACCGGCAAACGCTGCTCCGCCCTCGGCTGTGTGACAAACGACACAGTCCGCCGCGCGCGTCAGGTATTCGCCTCGCTCGATGAGGCTTGCTGCTTTCAGCTCAGGAGGAACGCCGGTGGGGTCCGGTCCCCGATAGGCAGAAAGTGCAACGCGGTTGCCGCCGGCGAAATCCATGGGCCCGGGGCCCAGGGCAATATAGGCACAAACGATGACCGCCACAGCGACAACGGCGGCGAGCGCCCACAGGATAGGATGGGAGGCTTGGCCGCCTTGATGTACATTCTTCATGGCAGAGTTCTCCCGAGCAACTCGCCTCACGCGGCGGCGCCCTTCGAGAATGGCAGAACATGGATACGCTTGCCGGTTGCCGCGAATATCGCATTGGCAACGGCAGGGCCCACCGGCGCGACCCCGGGCTCTCCCACGCCGGTCGGCGGCAGCGTCGATGGCACTATGTAGACCTCAACCTTCGGCATTTCGTTCATGCGCAGGACTCGATAGTTATTGAAGTTGTCCTGCTCGATACGGCCATCTTTGAGGGTGATCGCCCCGTGCTGTACGGCTCCCAGTCCAAAGCCGATGCCGCCCTCCATTTGCGCGGTAACGATGTCGGGGTTGATGGGTGTGCCGCAGTCGACCGCGCACACGACCCGATCCACCTTCACATGTCCGGCCTCATCGACACTCACCTCGGCGACTTGCGCAACGTACGTCTTGAACGCTTCGGCAACCGCAATCCCTCGACCCCTGCCCTTCGGCAGCGGGCCACTACTCCAGCCTGCCTTATCGGCTGCGAGTTCAAGCACGGCCTTCATTCTCGGTTCATGCTCGAGAAGGTTACGGCGGAACGCAAAGGGATCCGCGCCCGCCGCGTGCGCCACCTCGTCAATAAACGCTTCCACGGCAAACGTTGTGTGCGAGCTGCCGACGACTCGCCACCAGAGCACCGGCACGGTGTTCTTGGTGGTCGATAAGTCGACGGCGATGTTGGGTATGGCGTAGGCAATGGTGGCAGCGCCCTCGACCGAGGTCGGATCAACGCCGTCTTTGATCATCAGCGGGGCAAAAAAGGTATCCGCCATGATCGACTGGCCGACGATGACGTGCCGCCATGCCGTGAGCTCGTTCTGGTCGTTCAGAGCGGCTTCGAGCTTGTGATAATACATGGGCCTATACAGGCCGCCGTGGAGGTCGTCCTCGCGTGTCCACTGTAGTTTGATGGGTGTGCCGTCGACACCGTATGCCTTGGCGACCGACACTGCTTCGACGATGTAGTCGGAACCCGGGTTGGCGCGCCGCCCGAAACTGCCGCCGGCAAAGAGCGTGTGGATGCTCACTTGTTGCGGATCCAGCCCCGCGGTCTTTGCGGCGTTGGCTTGGTCGACGGTCTGGAACTGATCTCCCGCCCAGATCTCGCAACCGTCGGCGGAGAGCTTTACGACTGCGTCGAGCGGCTCCATCGGAGCGTGGGCGAGGTAAGGGAACTCGTAGCTGGCCGACACTCGATGAGAGGCGCTATGAATGGCCTGTGCCGCGTCGCCTTGTTTGCGTGCGGACAGCGCAGGCCGCTCGGCGAGTTGCCGGTACTCGTCCATCAAAGCCGCTGAGCTGCGCTTCTCGGCGTCGGTGTCGTCCCATTCCACCTTCAGCGCTTCACGGCCTTGCTTAGCGGCCCAGAAGCTTTTAGCAATTACCGCGACACCGCGCGGCACCTGTACAACCTTGACCATGCCGGGTATCGCGCTCGCCGCGGTGGCATCAAAGGATTTGACCGTCGCACCAAAGCGCGGCGGGCGCTTGATCAGTGCCACGAGCATGCCCGGCAATACCATGTCCAGCGTGAATATCGCCGTACCGTCAACTTTTGCAGCTACGTCAACGCGCGATGCCTGCCGACCGATCAGTTTAAAGTCTCGCGGCTCCTTGAGAGTCACGTTTTCGGGCACGGGCAATGATGCGGCCATGCGCACGAGCGATCCGAATGTAGCCTGCCGTTTGCTGCCCGAGTGATAGACGACACCCTTTTCGACAGTCAGCTGCGCAAGGGGCACTTTCCAGTTGTTGGCAGCCGCGGTGAGCAGCATCGCGCGAGCCTTGCTTCCGGCCTCGCGAAGCTGCATCCAGGAATTGGCCATTGCTGAGCTGCCGCCGGTCCCTTGCATCGTGCCGAAAACGAGGTTGGCGTACCGCTTGGCATCGGCGGGTGCGCTCTCGACGCGTACCCGAGACCAATCGGCATCGAGCTCTTCAGCGACGATAGTGGCGATACCCGTGTAGGCGCCCTGGCCCATTTCAAGATGCTTGGCGATAACCGTGACGCTGTCATCGATGCCGATACGCAGGAAGGCATTGGGCGCAAACACCGCGCCGGCCGAAGACGCAACGGCGGCGATCGCACGTCGCGCCGGACCCGCCCAGTCAAATCCGATCGTGAGCGCAATCGCCGTAGCCGCACCGGCGCGTTTGAGAAATATGCGGCGCGCGGGCTGCCGTGAAACCAAGGATTCATGAGTCATGCTGATGCCTTGATGGAGTGAGCCGCTGTGTGAATCGCAGCGCGAATACGGGAGTACGTGGCGCAGCGGCAAATGTTGCCGCTCATAGCGGCATCGATGTCGGCATCGGTCGGCGCTGCATTCTTTTCAAGGAGTGCAGTTGCGGACATGATCTGGCCGGATTGGCAGTAACCGCATTGGGGCACTTGAAGCTCGATCCAGGCCGACTGAACTGCCTTGGCTGTCTCGCTCTGCAGGCCCTCGATTGTGGTGACTTGTCGACCGGCGACACTCGACAATGGAGTGACGCAGGAACGGATCGCTTGGCCGTCCAAGTGGACTGTACAGGCCCCGCACAACGCCATGCCGCATCCAAACTTGGTTCCGGGCAAACCGACAACCTCGCGCACGGCCCATAACAGCGGCATCTTGGGGTCGGCATCGAGCGTCGTGCGCTTGCCGTTGAGTACGAATGATGTCGACATGGGTGACTCCTCCTGAATCGAGCTGGAACGCCTATATTTACGACTCATACACAGGCAGCTTGCAGTGCTGCATACCGTCCCGGGAGCGTCTGCCCGAGACCGGAATCCGATCCGATCGTATATATTTAGGCTTGCTTTACTGTATACGGCTCCGGGCATCTGCGCACCGTGGCCGGGCTTTACGAAGACCGGTACCACCGTAATCTTAACGGCCACCGGTACTGCGTGCACTTCCACCAATGGCAGAGTGCTGATGGTCAACGTTTTCAACACCGAACCGTCATACGTCGGGCGGGCATGCTGTACGCGGATTACATCCAGATGTGTGCGGGCGGAGGCACAGGCTGCGCGGCTGGCGCTAGCAGCGACCAGGGTCAGTTGGCTGGAACTCCCGCAGAATCGGAGACCTCCACGGCCAAAGTGCTGAAGCTCCCGCCGACGCACGATTAACAGCCGAACAACCGGTCGTGGCACTTGTGCGGCCACAGCACAGGGCGGCGCCTGTGCCATGAGCGGTTTTCCCTAG
>Ga0209624_10001107_pt1 | contig 22192 bp, 15 predicted proteins | sample JacPinW_OM2H0_O1_FD_188565 | JGI IMG/M metagenome (GOLD analysis project Ga0209624, IMG submission 188565) | Forest soil microbial communities from Algoma, Ontario, Canada - Jack Pine, Ontario site 1_JW_OM2H0_O1 (SPAdes) (version 2) | ecosystem: Environmental > Terrestrial > Soil > Boreal...
AAAGAAGGCAGCGAACGCGACCGGGACATCGCCTTGACGTTCGACGACGGTCCGGGACCGTATACGCCGGCTGTGCTGAGCGTACTCGAGCGCTTGCATGTACACGCGACGTTCTTCGTGATCGGCGAGATGCTGCGCTACTTCAGCGCGTCGGCCGAACGCGAGCTTCGCGACGGGGACGTGATCGGCGACCACACCGAGACACATCCTGAAATGGCGACCCTGTCAGCCCACGACCAATACGAACAGCTCTTTGAACAGATGGCCCGTGTTGAATTGCTCGGCGGCCCGAAGCCAGTGCTGTTCCGTCCACCGTATGGCTCCTATAACGCCACCACGATGCGAGCACTGCACCGCTTGCACCTATTGATGGTCCTGTGGTCGGCCGACACGGAGGACTACCTGCAGCCGGGGGCTTCAGTGATCGTCGAACATGCCCTCGCGGCAGCACACCCGGGCGCGATCATCCTTATGCACGATGCCGGCGGCACCCGCACACAGACGATCGAAGCGCTACCGATGATCATCCACGAGCTGCGCGCCCGCGGCTACCAGTTGGTGACAGTGCCGGAACTACTTAGGGACGACCCACCCGCCCCAGGACAGCCACTACCCACAAACCTGCGAGGGGACTGATGGATCTGGATGCACTAAAGCGTCGCCGCGAGGCCCGCCAACGCGAGATTCGCCGCCGGCGGCTCACAGCCATGTCTCTGCTGTTGGTAGTAGTGGCCGTGGTTGCGGCAGTGGCCACCGCGCTTACCCAGAGCTCGAGCGGCGGCTCGCCGGGCACCGCCTCCCGCTCGACATCGGCGAGCGGCGTCAGGGACGGCAGCCATTCCACCTCCCTCGCAACCACGAGCAAGCTACACACGGGGCCACCTGGAACCGTCCCGATCCCGATTCTCATGTACCACGTGATCGCTGCTCCTCCCCCAGGCGCTCCATTTCCCGGCCTGTATGTGCAACCGGCTGAGTTCACTGAACAGATACAGGCGCTCAAGCGCGCTGGGTGGCATGCGGTGACACTCGATCAGGCTGAGGCATACTGGCGCCACGGCGTGTCATTGGGGGCCGGCAAACCGATCGTCCTCAGTTTCGACAACGGCTATCAATCGCAATACTCCCGCGCCCTACCCACCCTGCGTCGGCTTGGTTGGGTGGGCGTCGAGAACATCCAGCTGAGCGGGCTGCCCCCTTCGCAGGGTGGCCTTGGCAGCGAGGAGATCCGCAACCTCGTGGCAGCCGGCTGGGAGCTCGACACCCAGGGCATGAGCCATGCCAGCCTGATCAGTCTGAATGCCGAACAGCTGCGCTACCAAATCGTCAATGCACGCCAGATCCTGCAGCAGCGCTATCACGTTCCGGTCAACTGGTTCTGCTATCCGTCAGGTCTCTATGACCCAACCGTCGTAGCGGCGGTCAAAGCAGCTGGATACACGGGCTCTACGACGGTGGTGCCCGGCTGGGCACACCCGCACGACGACCCCTATCGGCTACATCGCCTGCGTGTGCTGGGCGGAACAACCGGACAGCAGTTGCTTACCTTGCTCGCGGGCGCGCGCACGGCACCGCCGGCACCACAGTCGTTCACAACACCCTGACCGTTAGCTGGCGAAACGCTAGGTGAGAATTACAAGCCCCTCACACGAGCCTATAACGCCGCGTCGCGGGGTCGCGCTCAAGCAGACCCACAGCGACGAGCGTGGAGACGTAGCGATGTGTGGTGCTCGGATTCATCTCGAGCAAGCGGGCGATTTCCGCGTTGCCTAGATAACTACCGTCGGTGGGAAATGATGCGAGCATCAACAGCCCCGCGAGCAACGAGCGTGACAGTCTGTTGTCATCGAGTTGGCTGGGCTCGCGTGCGAGCACCTCGCGTATGTCGTGCAGGCCAGACAGCAGCAACGACATGCTGCCTCCGTCAGCGGCGCTGCGGATCACCCGATCGACCTGCGCCGGCGAGAGCTCGAGCATGACCTTCTCACGCTCTGGCTCCCCGGCGGCGGCTAGCTCTTGCTCGCTCGCGCGAGGGCGGGCTGCGCGAGCACGCTCTCTGCGCACGCGCCCCATCGACGGTGGCAGCTCTGTGTCCCGCAGCGCCGCCCGGTCGAGACCTCCGGCACGGTGCCCGTTGGCGCCGTGCGCTAGCCGCGGCTCACTGTCGGCGTCGAGTCTCACGTAAGCCTGATCATGCAGCGGTTGAATTACGCTGACAAGTCAGGCTGTTGAATGTTCTAGGTCGTGACTGTCCAAGAAAAGATAGAAACGTCGCTTTTATTCATACCGGAGCGACCATAGGCTATCTCGCGAGATGAGCGCGAGACCAGCAGTAGACAAGCGTGCCAGAAAAGGCGCGGGCACGATGCAGTCAGCAGTGCATTGGGCGCTACTGGGTCTAGTCATTGAGCGCCCCAGCTACGGCTATGAGCTGGCGAATAGATTCGAACAGGCATACGACGGCATGCTGCAGTTGAGCGGGTTCTCCTATGTATATACAGCACTCGACACGCTCCAGTGTCGGGGAATGATTGAAGAGATCTCCGGTACCCGTAGCGGCCGCCAGCCGAAGCCGCGCTACCGCGCCACAGCTGAGGGCATCCGTAGCTACCAGGATCGCCTGATCACGCAGATGCGGGAGGACTTCCGTCGCTCACGGCTGTTCGCTCGCCAGCTAGCAGTGTTCGCGCATGAGCCGGAGATGGCGTTGGATGTGATTGAGCGCTACGGGCAAGCGTGTTTGGAAGAGGCCGGCGATACGCCGGTGCTCGCCCCTGGCGGAGCATGCGCTGATCCGGTGTCGGGGCTGGCTGCTCGACTTGTTTCCGAGGAGCGAAGATTGGCAATGGCAGCAAGATTGCCGTGGATCGACTATGCCCGCCGCGAGTTTAAGGCTCTGGTGGTAGGCAGGAGCCAGCCGCGATGAGCATGCTCGAACTGGAGCATGTCAGCAAGTCCTACGGCCGGCTGGGCGAGCATGTCGCACTTCGGAATGTTTCGCTCTGCATCGAGGCTGGGGAGATGGTCGTCGTCTGGGGCATGCGCCGCTCCGGCCGCTCGACCCTGTTGCGTATCGCCGGTGGTATCGAGCAACCCGACTCTGGCGTGGCGCGTTTCGACGGGCATCAGCTCGGTGATTGTCCGGGTGAGCCACTTGGCGACGGCATTGGCTATGTCCGTAAGGGGTTCTCACCAAGCGAAGGTCAACTCATTATCGATCACTTGGTGATCGGGCTGATCGCACGCGGAGTACCGCTATCACTAGCGGCTAGCCGGGCGCGCGCGGCACTCGAGCGGACCGAGATGCTCCACTGCGCCACGCTACGGCCGACTGAGCTGGATTGCGCGGAAGCAGTACGTGCGGCGATTGCCCGGGCGCTCGCGTTCTCGCCGAAGCTGTTGCTCATTGACGAGCCGACCATCGGTGTGGATCTGCTCGCGCGCGATGGCATTCTTCTATTGCTGCAGTCGCTAGCCAAGGAGGGCATGGCAATACTCACAAGCACCGGCGAGTCCACAGATCTTTCCGGAGCACGCGCGCTGACGCTGAGCGAAGGCGAGCTATATGGGCAGGTGACTCGCGAGCTCGGCACGGTCGTTCCCCTACGCCGTCGCGCATGATGCCCGGCGGACACGGGTACTGTCGCCGACTTCCCGCGAGCGCCGAGTAGAGGATCGGGTGCTCGAACTCGACTGCGTGGTCAAGCACTTTCGAGGGGTCGGCGAGGCCGTGCGCGCCGTGGACGGCGTAAGCCTGACTGTCGCGCCTGGCGAAATGCTCGCACTGCTCGGCCCAAGTGGCTCCGGCAAGACAACGCTACTCCTGCTGATCGCAGCCCTACTGCAGCCAGAGCGGGGAACGATCCGTTTCGACGGTCGCGAGCTCTCCTCACTTTCGGAGAACCAGGTGTCGGAATTCCTGCTCAAAGATGTCGGCTTCATCTACCAGAACTACCACCTGATGCCACGGGTCTCAGCCCTCGAGAACGCATCCATGAAGCTCCTGCTGGGTGGCGTCACGTTGCGCAAGGCACAGGCTCGCGCGATTCCCTGGCTTGAGCGTGTTGGTCTCGGCGATCGCTTGCACAACACTCCGGACGAGCTTTCCGGGGGTGAGCGTCAGCGCGTAGCGATTGCGCGTGCTCTGGCTGGGGAACCAAAGCTGATTCTGGCGGACGAGCCGACGGGCAACCTGGACAGCGCAAGAAGCAGAGAGATCGTTGCCCTGTTGGCCTCGATCGCGCATGAACGTGCAGCGACGGTGGTGCTCGTGACACACGACGCGGAGAGCGCCACAGTTGCGGATTGCAGTTGCACACTGCGCGATGGAAAGCTCGAGGACCGCAGCAGCATCAGCGCTCGAGCAAAGCTCGTCCCACCTACCCCGCTTGCCCCGGCGTGAGCACGCGAGAGTACTCTGAGCCACTCGAGGCTCGCCTCCTCCTGCGCCCATATGCGCTGGCGTATCTCTACGGCCGGCGCCTGCGGATTCACAGAGTTCAGGAGCTGCTTGCGGGTATTGGAGTGGCTATCGCAGTCGCACTTGTATCAGCCGCGATGATCGCCAACGAGAGTATCGAGGGGTCCGCCGCGCAGGTCATTCACACAGTGGTAGGCCCAGCCAATCTCGAGCTTCGCGCGCGAGAAGTTAACGGTCTCAACGAACGGCTGCTGGGAGAGATACAGCACATGCCGGGCGTCGCTCAGGCCGTTCCTCTGCTAGAGCAGACAGCGACGATCTTCGGACCTACTGGACGTGTCACAGTCGATCTCGCCGGCGCGGACGTTCGTCTCGGGCAGTTCAACGGCTTGGCTCGCACACTTCCCGCCGCCGCGTTCTCATCTGGGGGTATCGGGCTCACACAAACAGCCGCGGAAAAGCTTGGCATCACGAACATGAACGCCACGACCGCCCAGGTGTCAGTCGACCTACGTGGCGTGGTCTACCAACTGAAAGTAGCGGCAATTCTCGGGCACGAAGCCGCCAGTGCGCTTTCCCAATCACGCGTGGCGGTTCTGCCGCTGAGCACCCTGCAACGTCTCGCAGGGTTGCAAGGCCGCCTGACTCGGATCCTGATCGAGACGAAGCGAGGCCAACAGGCGAAAGTGCGCGCTGAGTTGCGCAGGCTGGCCGGCGGGCGCCTTACGGTCGCGCCTGCAGACATCGACATAGCGCTGCTTCGCCAAGCGTTGCGGCCAAGCGATCAAGCGAGCGGCTTCTTCGCCGCGATCAGTGGCCTGCTGGGGCTGCTGTTTGCGTTCAACGCAATGCTGCTCACGGTCCCCGAGCGAAGACAGGCGATCGCCGACCTTCGTCTGATCGGCGCCAAGCGTGCGGTGATCGTGCAGATGGTCATCTTCCAGTCTCTGTGTTTGGGCATCGTCGCTTCCATCGTCGGCCTGCTCGCTGGTTATGCCCTGGCACTAGGCTTCTTCCACCAGTCCTCTGGCTATCTAGCTGAGGCCTTCACCCTCGGCACTAGCACTGTGGTGGGAGTACAGCCGCTGCTCGTCGGCCTGGCGGGCGGTGTCGTCGCGACGCTGCTGGCCTCCGCGGTACCGCTGCTCGATCTACGCCGCGAGCGGGCGCTGGACGCGGTCTATTACGAGACGGCGTCACCTGGTAATGCGCTCGGCAACGGAACGCAGGTAAGGCTTGCGTTTGCCGCCGGCGCGCTGCTTGTCGTGACGACCGTTATGTTCGAGCTACGACCGGCATTGGCGCTCGTGGCGACGGGCCTGCTGGCGCTGGCAACTGTGCTCGCGGTCCCGCTGGTGTTTGCCGGTGTGCTCCGCGCCGGCGCGGTCCTAGCGGCACGCTATGAAAGACTGACCACGCTGCAGGTGGCTCTCACCTCGTTGAAGGCGACACCCGTGCGCTCGCTCGCGCTTGCCGCGACCGGCGCTGTGGCCATTTTTGGCGGTATCGCACTGGGGGGCTCGCGCGAGGACCTGTTGCGCGGCATCGGCAGTTTCGCTCACAACTATGCGGCCGACGCGGAATTGCTGGTCGCCAATCCAGGTGACAACCAGGCGACCGTCGAGCTCACACCTGACCGCGGTGTGACGGCGTCACGGATCGCTCGTCTACCCGGCGTTGCAAGTGTCAGCCCCTTCCAGGGCGGATTTCTAGAACTTGGCAAACGACGCGTTTGGATGATCGCACGACCCGCAAGCGCCGATGAGCACGTGCTGCGTAGCCAACTCGTCGATGGCAACGCGAGCACGGCACTGGAACGCTTGGGTAGCAGCGAGTGGATTGTGCTCTCCAAGCAGATCGCCGAGGAATATCGCGTTGGCATTGGCGAGCGGATCACGTTGCCCACGCCGAGCGGTGAGATCCCGTTCCGAGTGGCCGCGACGACCACTAACCTCGCATGGAGCCCTGGCGTGATCTTCATCGGCGCCGCCAACTACAGCCGCTTTTGGAAAACGACAACGCCAACGGCTATCGGCGTACGGCTAGCGCCGGGAGCCAATGTCGATCGCACACGCGCAAAGATCGCGCGCGCACTCGGGCCTGGCGTGGAAGTTTCGACCGCGCCGACGCGCCAAGCCCGCATCGACAGTCTCACACGAGAAGGGCTCAGTCGACTTGGGGAGATATCCACGCTACTCGTAATCGCAGCAATACTCGCGATGGCCGCGGCGCTGGGATCGAGCGTCTGGCAACGCCGCCCGACGCTTGCAGCAATGCGTCTGGCAGGTGTGAGCGGGCCACGACTTCGACAGATCCTCCTAACAGAATCGCTATTGATGCTGAGCGCGGGCTGTGTGACCGGCGCCGTGGCCGGGACCTACGGCCAGGCAGTGATCGATCGGTACCTGATGCACGTGACGGGCTTTCCCGTTGCGAGCTTGGCGGCAAACGCTCGTCCGCTCGTGATCCTTGCGCTGGTGATTACGATCGTCTTGTTGATTGCTGCGTTGCCCACGTGGTCCGCTTCACGTGTCCCGCCCGCACTTGCCCTCAATGACCACTAACTCACCGCGCCTGCGCGGAGCCCGGGCGCTCACAACCGCGCCCGGGCACTCGCTGTTACCACCCTCAATTGCTAGTGCATATGCGGATCGATGAATACATCGTCGATCTGCGAGGTGCCCGTAAGCGCGGTGAAACGAAGCGCCGCCTCTGCGGTACCGCCAGATAGCAGGCCGGTGACAACTGAGCCGGTGAGCATCGGCAACGTGGGCTGCCATTTACCACTCAGAGCTACGACACCTAGCGGCAGCGCGACTGTTCCGAGCGGGGTTCGGTACACAACCTGGACCACGATGCTCGCCAACAGCGTGTCGTTGTGTGCGAAGAAGCGGAAAGTCGGGTAGGCAGCATCGACGCAGGTGAAGGGGGATTGTGCAGAGGAACCAGCTGACAGGTTCAGCGCGTATGAGCCGACCCGGCCAGTAATGCCGTAAGGCTCGCTGCCCGCGGAACGCTCGGCTCCCGCGCTCAGGCTCCAACCTTCGAGAGACCCCTCGAAATCCCCGCCGGGGACGAGCTCATAGCTGCTGGAGTCCCCCCATTTGGCAAACGGCTGCGAGAGCGCTGATTCATTGCAGGCGCTGGTGCTGATCAGCGCTGCCTGCGCGGGCGCAGAGGAAAACAGAGCGATGACGATGCTCGCGAGCACGCCGGTGAGACCGATCGTGTAAGCCCGACGGTGAGCGTTGTGGAACAGACGAGATAGTGACGGCATGGGCAACACGAGCCTCCTTGCGTAGGCTGGCGGCTGAGCCGTCTCGCGGACGAGACCTCTGGCTTTGCGTCCCCACCTCGCGGCGGGTTTGCCCTTTTCAGTCTGGTGGTTATCCGAGCGGGAATGCAGCATGCAGCATCGCCTCGGCTTTGCAAAGGCATCCGGACACTTGTTCGAGCGCGAGCGACGAACTAACCCATTTCGTCCCAATGGTCGGGATTTGGCGCCAATTGCAGCGGTTATTTGTCGAATTCCTTTGCTCTGGAGCGGGTTGTGACGATACGCGCAGAAACCAATGTCTGCCCAACCCTTCACCGAATCGGAGCGGCTGCGCGCATCCTTCGCCGGGCGCGAGCAGCGGATGCTGAACGCTGAGCGTCGCTCCGCCCTGATCGTCGGCGGTAGCTTTCTCGTGGCCGCATTGACGCTGGCACTACTCGGGCATGACCAGCACTCTCTCTCGCTGCCCGTCGCGGCGCTCTATGTGCTTGGTGTCGCAGCCGCCAGCAAGGTCCGCTTCGAGATCGGCGCCGGATTCACTGTGCCCACGCAAGCAGTGTTCGTGCCAATGCTGTTCGCGCTTCCTGCCCCACTAGTCCCCCTGTTGGTGGCCTGCGCGCTCGCGCTCGCACTCGTACCGTCGATCCTCCTCGGACGCGCGGCTGTCAGTCGTCTTTTGACGGTGCCCGGCAACAGCTGGTTCGCGTTCGGGCCATCGCTGGTACTGGTGTTGGCAAACGATCATCGCCCAGCCGGGCACTGGGGCGTGCTGGTCCTCGCGCTGCTGGCCCAATGCGCGTGCGATGCCGGCTCAAGCGCGGTGTGGGAACGGCTGCGTGGCGGCCTGAGCCTAGAGGAGCTCGCCACCGAGTTGCGGCATGTCTATCTGATCGACCTGACACTCGCGCCGCTGGGCCTAGTCGTTGCCATTGCCGCTGTCAAACATCCTTGGGCGATCGTGTTGATCGCCCCTTTGTTCGGCGTGCTGCGGTGGTTCTCGAAAGAGCGGCGAGCCCGGCTCGACCAGCTGATCGAGCTCAACGACGCCTATCGCGGCACGGCCCTTTTGCTGGGTGACGTGGTCGAGGCGGATGACACCTACACGGGCGAGCACTGCAAGGACGTGGTACACTTGGCGCTGGACGTGGCGCGCGAGATGCAACTGGGCGTCGAGCAGCAGCGCACCGTTGAGTTTGGGGCACTGCTGCACGACATCGGCAAGATCGCCGTGCCGAAGGCGATCGTCAACAAGCCGGGCAAGCTCGACGCCCACGAGTGGGACATCATCAAGACCCACACCGTTGAGGGCCAGCGGATGCTCGAGCGCGTTGGCGGCTTCATGGGTAAGGTCGGCTGGATTGTGCGCTCCCATCACGAGCGCTGGGACGGCGGTGGCTATCCCGACGGCCTAAAGGGCGAAGACATCGCGATCGAGGCGCGGATCATCTCCTGCTGTGATGCGTTCAACGCGATGACGACCACCCGGCCTTATCGCAAGGCCATGCCCGTCGCGGCCGCGCTCGTCGAGTTGGCGAAGCACGCGGGAACCCAGTTCGACCCGCAGGTGGTAGACGCGCTGAGCAGCGTGATCGCCCGCACCACGCATGAGACCCGTGCCACGGCGCACACCAGCGCTCTCGCTACAGCGCTCACTGACGCTTGAGGCACGCTAGGTCGGCTTGGCCGTTACAGACGTATTAGCTTAACTACGACAAGTGGTTAAGTGCTGATGGATGAATGCCGATTGGCTGAATTAATGCCAACGGGTCTCCCCTCTTCGCCGACAGACGAGCTCTGCCGCCTCGGGCAGGCGATCAATGCGCGCACGAACGACGTCGTCGCGGCGATGATCGCGCGCACGGAGAGCTCGGACTGCCGGCTCGAGGCTGCGGTCGAGGACCGCTTTGCCCGCGTGGGCGCCGTCTCCACGGTGGCAGTTGCACGCTGGATGTCTGGTGAGGGGCCTGACGTCGCCCGCGAGGTGGGCAAGGAGGCATGGCAGATCTTTGGCCAGCTCGCCTCCCAGCGAGCGGCTCCGTTGAATGAGGTGACCAAGCGTTGCCTGCGCTGGGCCGATGCCGCACGCGAGGTGATGCTCGAATGTGCCGCGGAGCTGCAACTCCCTGCCGATGTTCTGGCTGAGGGTTTGGCCATGCTCCAACGCAGCCTCAACGTCACGCTCGTACGGATGTGCGAGTCCTTCGAGGCGGCGCGCCAAACGGCTGACGAAGAGCTGGCACGACGTCAGCGCGAGCTGGCGTTTTTGGCTACCCATGATGAGCTGACGGGGCTTCCGAACCGCACTCTGATCCTCGACCGTGTCGCGCAGTTGCTGTTGCGGGCACGGCGCGAGAAGACGCCCATCGCGGCCCTGTTCATCGACCTGGACAACTTCAAGGCGATCAACGACACGCTTGGGCATGCCGCGGGGGACGAGCTGCTGCGAGCGGTGGCTTCTCGGCTGAGCGCTGTCGTGCGCGAAAGCGACGCGGTGGGACGGCTCGGCGGCGACGAGTTCGTGGTGATTGCAAGTGGCATCTCGTTCGCCTCGGGACCGGAGCTGATCGCAGAACGGCTGCTGGAAGCGCTTGATCAGCCGTTCAAGCTCGAGGGCACGGGTGACGCAACGCTGAAGGTCACAGCGAGCATTGGCGTCGCCGCGGGCGACCGCGACTGTGCTGATGAACTACTTCGCGACGCTGACATCGCGATGTATCAAGCCAAGTGGGACGGCCGCCACCGCTATGTGCTGTTCGAGTCGGGGATGCAGACTGCTGTGCAAACGAGGATGGAACTCGAGATGGATCTGCGCGTTGCCCTGGACCGCGACGAGTTCTTCCTCGTCTACCAACCGACCTTCAATCTCAAGGACATGAGTCCAACGGGAATGGAGGCGCTGCTGCGCTGGAGGAGCCCGACGCGCGACGTGGTGCAACCCAACGATTTCGTCCCGCTACTGGAGGAGACGGGCTTGATCGTTGACATCGGCCGCTGGGTCTTGCGTGAGGCCTGCCTGCAAGCCGTCCGCTGGCGCGAAGCAGATCACCCGATAGGGGTGGCTGTGAACGTCTCGGCGCGACAGCTAGACAGCGACGAGTTCGTAGACGACGTCCGGGGCATCCTGCAAGAGACCGGGCTCGAGGCCGACTCGCTGACGATCGAGATCACCGAGACCGCGTTGATGCGCGACATCGAACAGACCGCCGCGCGCCTTGCCACCGTCAAGGAGCTGGGCGTACGCATCGCAATTGACGACTTCGGCACCGGCTACTCCTCGATGGCGCATCTCCAGCGTTTCTCCGTCGATGCGCTCAAGATCGACCGCTCGTTCATCACGCAGATGACTCACAACCAGGAGGGTGAGACGATCCTGCGCACGCTCGTGCAACTCGGTAAGGCGCTTTCGATCGAGACGCTGGCCGAGGGCATCGAGCAGGCACATGAGCTGAGCCTGCTGCAGGGCGAGCTTTGCGACAGCGGCCAGGGCTTTCTGTTCGCCCGACCGCTGGAAGTCGCCGATGCCGCAAGCTTCCTCGGGGAGTGGTCGAAGGGCAAGGCGCTCGCGAGCACCTAGAACCCGCGATCTCGCCGCACTACAGTGCACGCACGCTGAGATCCGATAAGGGGAGCATGGCCGTAACGACGTACGAAGCTATGGGAGAGCAGGTGCCGGCGCCGAGCCTGGTGGGCCCTCGTGGGCACCCGGCGCGTGTGTGGCGCTCTCCGAGCGATCAGCCGAGCTGGGCGCGCCCGATTCTGCTGGTGGTAGCGCTCGTGGCGGGTTTGGCATACGCGTGGGGGTTCAATAACGCCGCCCTCGAGCCGTTCTATGGGGCTGCCGCGCGCAGCATGTCCACCAGCTGGCATGACTTTCTGTTCGGCGCGTTCGACCCCGCTGGCACGATCACGGTCGACAAGCTGCCGGGGGGGCTTTGGCTACAGGCTCTGTCGCTGAGGGTCTTTGGTTTTCACGTGTGGGCAGTCGTGCTGCCGCAGGTCATCGAGGGTGTGGTGACGGTCCTCGTGCTGTATCGCGCTGTGCGACGCATGGCCGGCCCAGTGGCAGGAATTACCGCTGCCGTGCTGCTCACGATCAGCCCGGTCACGGTCGCCCTGGGGCGAGGCAACGTCTCAGATTCGCTACTGATCATGCTCACGGTGCTCGCGGCCGACGCGACCTCGAAGGCGATCTTGGAGGGGCGTTTGCGCTCGTTGCTGCTGGCGGGACTCTGGGTCGGCTTGGCGTTTCAAGCGAAGATGCTGCAGGCGTGGCTCGTGCTGCCGGCGTTCGCAGTCGCATACGTGCTCGCAGCACACGGAAGCCTACGTCGGCGGATCGCGCACGTGACGCTTGCGGGGCTGCTCACGCTTGTGGTGTCGCTGAGCTGGATGTCGGCCGTTTCGCTGGTGCCGCAGCACAGTCGCCCGTATGTCGACGGGTCGCGCAACGACTCGCTGTTCAGCCAGGTGTTCGAATACAACGGCATCACGCGCCTCGGCCCGATCAAACTCGGCTCGCCTGTCCAGGCAGCGGCGTTCGTCGGCAAGCTCGTCAACTCCGGCGAGACGCTCAACTCCAACTCTGCCGACATCGGCCCAGGCCTGCACCGAATGCTGCGGGGCCTATTCGCACTCGACGTCGGCTGGCTGTATCCAGCGGCGCTCATTTGCGTGGTGGGGCTGCTGCTCGCATATCGCAAGGCAGCTCGTCGCATGCCGGAGCGAGCGTGCATCGTGTTGTGGGGGCTGTGGCTGCTCGTGCTGTTCGGTCTCTTCACCGAGGGTGCCTACCTCAACTCCTACTACGTGGCCGCCCTGGCGCCGGCGATCGCGGGCGTCTGTGGTTGCGGCGTCGCGTTCGCGGCCAAGCATTGGCACGAACGACAGACACGCGCGTGGGTCACCGCCGCGGTGTTCAGCTCGATCGTCTACGGCATCTACCTGCTGCGGCACACCAGCGGCGTGCCTGGCTGGCTGGTCCCGCTGGCCGTATGTCTTGCGATTGCCGGGCCGCTGCTGACCATCCGCCAGAGCTTCTCGCTCGGGCGTCTGCGCGGCGGATCGGCACTCCCAGCGGTGCTTGCTTGCGCGATGCTGCTGCCGGCCGTCGCCTCGGCGTATGTGGTGGCCCGCCATCTTGGGCCCTTCAACGCGCCGTATGAATCGCCGGCTACCACCTCACAACAGCGTGCGTTCAAGCGCGAACGCGCCATTCTCAGCGGGCTATCGCACAGGTACCCCGCTGCGTTCGCGCTTGGCACGTACACCTCAATGCTCGCCGCGCCATACGCGCTTGCAAGCGGTCAGGAGATCCTCTCGATCGGCGGCTTTCAGGGCGGCGTGCCCTCCCCCACGCTCGCCCAACTACGAGCCGACATCGGCTCAGATCGTGTGCGTACGTTCCTAATCCCGCTCTCCCCCACCAATACCGACCCGCGGATCCTATGGATCACGAGCCACTGCCAGCAGTTCATCGGAGCATCCAGACACGACCCGATAAGGCGCGCGCTGTATGAGTGCACGCCCGCCGAGGCAGCTCACACCTAGCGAGAAACGCTAGCCGTGGCGGCGGCGCAGACAACCTATCCCTGGCAGAAAGCGACCGACCCACTTTTTTGTCTACTCGCTTTCCGTCCGTGCCGTGCCGCAGGATGCCGGGCTCTTTGACGCGCAGCCCCTCGACAACACTCCGCGCGTGGCAAAGCCGCGCGCTCGACCAGCTTGGTGACTGGCATGAGGGGCCGTTTTTGATCTCGGCTGCGCCGGGGGCCGGCAAGACGCGCCCAGCGCTCGAGCTCGCCCGCGATCTGCTCTCGCGCGGGGCTGTGAGGCGCGTGGCGGTGCTGTGCCCCACCACTCCACTCACCCGCCAGTGGGCAGCCGCAGCGGCGATCCTGGGCGTGCAGCTGCAACCGGACGCCAGCGGACCAACCCCCCCGCGTGACTTCCACGGCGTGGCGGTCACCTATGCCCGCGTCGCAAGCGACCCCAGCGGCTGGGCGAAGAAGGTCTCGGCGGACACGCTCGTGGTCGTCGATGAGGCACATCATCTCGGCGAGGACCTCGCCTGGGGCACGAGTTTTCGCCAGGCGTTCTCGGCGGCGCCACGCTGGCTGTTGCTGTCGGGCACGCCGTTTCGCTCTGACGCGACACCGATCCCGGGCGTGCGCTACGACAGCGAGGGCATGGCCGTTCCTGACGTCTCCTACACATACGCCGAAGCGGTCGCCGACGGTGTCTGCCGCCCGGTGGCGTTCGTGACCTTCGACGGAACGCTGTCCTGGCGCAGCGGCGATGACGTGATCGAGTCCTCGTTTGAGACGGTCCTGACCGCCCGCGAGGCCAGCCGCCGCTACCGCACTGCAATCTCCACGGAGCTGCCAGACGGCCTGCCGCGGATCCTGCGCGAAGCTGATGCCAAGCTGCGAATGCTTCGTACTGAAGGGCACAGCGATGCGGGCGGACTGGCGGTGGCAGCCGACTCCAGCCACGCCCGCCAGATCGCAAAGCTCCTTGGCGAAGTGACCGGCCACGCGCCCGTAGTAGTGCTCCATACCGAGACGAACGCCACCCGCAAGCTACAGAGCTTCCGAAGCTCGCGCGAGCCGTGGATCGTGGCCGTGAACATGGTCTCTGAGGGCGTTGACATCCCGAGGTTGCGCGTGGGCGTGTATGCGACCGCTGCAAAGACTCCGCTGATCTTCCGCCAGATCGTCGGGCGCTTCGTGCGCACGCTACCCAACCGTGCGGCTGAGGCGAGCTGGCTTTACTTGCCGGCCGAGCAGACACTGCGCAGCCATGCCTCCCAGGTGGAAACGGAGCTGCGTCATGTGCTGCGCCGCGAGGAGCCCGAGACAGACTGGGAGCAGCCGCCTGAGCGGCGTGCCAGCGAGCCATCTCCGTCGGCAGAGTTCGTGCCCCTGAGCGCCGAATTTGCCGACCAGATGACCCTCTTTGGCCCGCCCCAGCGTGCCCCCGCCTCAACTACCACGTCACCGCAGGCGCCCGAGCCTGAAGCTGCCCCGGTGGCGGCGTTCGAGCGCCGCGCGGCACTGCGCCAGGAGCGCAGCCGCCTGGTGGGTGAACTACACCGGCGCGATGGTCGCAGCCACCGTGAGATCAACGCCTGGCTCAACCGTGCGGTTGGCGTCGAGCGTGTCGAGGGCGCCAGCATCCAGCAGCTCGAGCGCTCGGTCGCGGCGCTCGTTCGTGAGCTGACGCGAAGCAGCCGCAGGGCCGCAGCGGGCTAGCCTCCTCAGCCGTCGGCGTTGACGCGCTCGATCAGCTCCAGGAGCACCCGCTCGGCATCCTCATTGGCTATCTGGCAGGTACCGGCTGCCTCGTGTCCGCCGCCACCATAGGAGAGCATCAGCGCGCCTACGTCCGTCTTGCTGGAGCGATCGATAATCGACTTACCCATCGCGAAGACGGTGTTCTGCTGCTTCAGTCCCCAAATCGCGTGGATCGACAGATTGCATTTGGGATGCAGCGCGTAGATCATGAAGCGGTTGGTCGGGTGGATGACTTCCTGCTCGCGCAGATCCAGCACCACGAGGTTGCCGTGGACTGTGGAGTTCTCGAGCAGCTGCGCCTGTGCCGCTACGGCGTGCTCGCGGTAGAGGTTCACCCGCTCGACCACATCTGGCATCTCGAGGATTTCCTCCACGCTGCACTCCAGGCAGGCGTCGACCAGGTCCATCATCAGCTGGTAGTTGGAGATGCGGAAGTCGCGGAAGCGACCGAGGCCGGTACGGGGGTCCATCAGGAAGCTCAGCAGGATCCAGCCGCTCGGCGTGCGGATCTCATCGAGTGAGAACAGCGCGCTGTCGGCTTTGTCCACGGCCTCCATCAACGACTCCGACACACGCGTGAATCGCTCGGCGCCGCCGAAATACTCGTAGACCACGCGGGCCGCTGAGAGGGCGCCGGGGAGAATCACGTGGTTCTCGGGCGTGTTCTGCAAGCGCAGCGTCTCACTCTCGTGGTGGTCGAAGGCGAGGCGCACGCCGGGGACATACGGAAGATTGGTGGTGATGTCGCGATCGGTGATCTCGAGCAGCCCGTCTTGCATGTCCTTCGGGTGGACGAAGCTGATCTCCTCGAGAATCCCCAGCTCCTTCAGCAAGGCAGCGCACACCAGCCCATCGAAGTCGCTGCGGGTAACAAGGCGGCACTTCTCGGTGGTACGTGTTGCCATCGAAGCTCGATTCCTTTCGCGTGAGGTTCAAAGCACACCTCGGCAGATTTCGCGCAAAACCTGAACGGCGAACGTAAAGACGGCAGGAATCGCCGCCAGTGTCGCGGATACTCTCCGGGCACGGTGAGCGACAGCACAGAGCAGCTGCAGGCCGGCCAGCTGGGCACGATCGACGTGACGGCCTCGACGATCGCCAACATCGGACCTGGGATCGACTTCTACTTCGCGTTCGGTGTAATAGCCGTCACGGCCGGCATCGCGGCGCCGCTGACGATCCTCGCCGCGGGCGTAGCGGTCGCGCTGCTCGCGCTGACGGTGGCCGAGTTCACCAAGGCCGAGCCCTCGGCGGGTAGCTTCATCACCTACGTCGAGACCTCATTGGGGGCGCGCGCAGGCGTCGTCGTGGCTGTGCTCGTGGCGGTCGGATACACGGTTGCGATCGCGGGCGTGTTCACCATGTCCGGCGGCATGGTGTCGTTGACGCTCGCCCACTACACGTCGTGGCAGCCACCGTGGGAGCCGCTGACGCTCGTGCTGACCGTGGGCGCCGTCTGCTTGACCGCCCGCGGCGTCAAGCTCTCTACCACGGCTGTGGGCTTGGCTGTGCTCGTGCAGGTGGCGATCATGGTGCTCGTCTGCGTGATCGTCCTCGTCGACCGACGTGCCCACCTGTCCTCCACGCCGTTTTCTTGGGCTCACGTCAAAGACGGCCTGACAGGGCTGTCCGCCGGCTTCCCACTGGCCCTATACATGCTGATCGGCTGGGAAAACGGCCCGGCACTCGCCGAGGAGGCCCGCGATCCAAAGCGCACCATCCCGAGAGCCCTCTACATCTCGATCGCAACGGGTACGGCTCTGTTCGTACTCTTCGCGTACGCCACCATCACCGGCTTCCACTATGACGTTGCGTCAGTCGGCCGCGCATCTGTCCCATTCCTGAGCATCTCCGACCGCTATCTCGGTGCTGGCGCTGTCCTGGCCTGGGGCGCTGGAATCGTCTCGGTGCTCGCGACGCTTGTCGCCGGCGTGAACTCCCAGGCGCGCATGCTCTTCGATGGCGGCAGATCGGGGCTGCTCCCTTCACAGCTCGGCCGTCTGCGCCCTTCGAGCGACGCGCCGGTGAATGCTTTGGCGACGATGGCAGCGGTCGGGTTGGGACTGATCGCGATCTGGTGGCTCTCGCACCTGATCGGCTTCGACAACGGCTCGACCAACCCAGTTTCCCTGTATGCCGAGTACTCGACGATGGGCACGATCGTGATTCTGTTCGTCTATCTCCTAACCACATTGGCCCTGCCTGTGTTCATGTGGCGCCGCCACCGCCACACCTTTTCAGCGCTCCGACACGTCGCCGTCCCAGCAATGGGCGCGCTGACGCTCGTCGTCCCGTTCGTGGAGCTCTGTAAACCGGGGCAACCGGCCCCCTATGGCGTGTTCCCATACATCGCGCTGGCGATCGTCGCGATATCCGTGCTGCTGGCGTGCCTCGTCGTCCACCGCCATCCGTCCGCCGGGGTCGGCGAGGGGACCGCGTTCTCCGCGACGCCGCGCCCCGAGCAATCTCACACACCCGAGTAGTTCCCGCACTTTGCGAAGTTTCGCGTGCACTTTGGTGCAAGCAACCTTGACCGCCAAAGCTCGATTTATTTACGGTCGCTGCTTAAGGACCGTCGTCTGTCGCGAGGCTGACCCCACAAGGGGGTTTGCCTCTTTGCCTCGGACGTCGGCTCGCACGCTTGATCAGCTGCCGACTGGGTACCCAGTCGCGCCCAAATAACTTCTTCCAGGGGGAAAAGTGCCTTCACATCGCCGTTACCTGCTGATTCGGCTGCTGCTCGCGTGCGCGGCCATTACTCTTTCGTGCGGATTCTTCGCGGGCCAGGCGTTGGCCGCGGCGCCGCCATGCGCCGACCTGTACCTCGAAAACGTGTCCGTGTCGCCGACGAACCCCGTCGTGGGGATGCCGGCGACCGTCACCCTCACGGTGCACAACGGTGGCACCTGCGCGGCCGGGGGCTTCGTAACGCAGTTCAGGACCTCGCTCAAATCTCAGACCGGCCCCTCGGAATCGATCAACAGCCTCAACGCCGGCGAATCCAGGACGCTGGAACTCCCGTTCGTGTTCACGGCCGCGGGCAACTACGAGGCGGTCGTCGAAACCGACACCGGCAATGCCGTATCCGAGACAAACGAGGCGAACAACCTGGAAATCCTGTCGATCACGGTGCTGCCTCCCGGCATCAACCTGGTCCTCGAAGAATTCACGGTCAAACCCGTCGAATCCGACCCGACTGAATCGGTCGTGCAGGGCCGTCCGGCGATCGCCACGATCAAGGTCACCAACACCGGCAATGTTCCGGCAGGGGCATTCGTCGTTTCGTGGACCCCGTACGTCTTCGGGAAACCGTTGACGAAGACCGTCAGCGGCCTCGCGCCGGGCGAAAGCACGACCGTGACGATGGAATACACCTTCCCGACGGCGACGACGGTCACAGGGACCGCGCTGGCCGATTCGACGCACGTCGTCAAAGAGACCGACGAGCTCGACAACTCGAAGACGCTGAAAACCGTTGTACAGCCGCCGCTCCCGAATCTGCGGGTGGCGCGAGTGAGCGACTACCCGGCACCAGCCGGCAGCGAATCCGAGCAGGAAGTCGAAATCGAAAACAACGGCAACAGCGCCGCCGGCGACTTCGTCGTGACCTGGAAACCGGGGCTGCTCGTCGCCCAGCAGTCCCAGCAGGTCAACGGGCTCGGTGAGGGCGAACGCACGATCGTGTTCTTCACGGAGAACTTCAAAACCGCCGGCACCTACAGCGGGACCGTGACGCTCGACAGCACGCACGTGATCAAAGAGGTCAACCCCAACGAACAGACCGCGAGCACGCTGTTCGTGATCCCGGGTGCGACCGTCGATCTGACGATCACAGGCCTGACGATCGAACCCGAATACAACCGTTGCGGCTGCGATTGCAACAACTGCGACAGCGTCAAGCCGGCGTACTCGGCAAACACGATCGTCCAAGCAGTGCCGGACAGGGTCACCGTTGACGTAAAGAACCTCGGCAACAGCCCGTCGCCGAGCTTCGTGACGAGCTGGAACCCGAGCGCGAACAGCATCATCGTGCCCGGCAACCAGACGCTGACGCAGGAGTCCGGTCCGCTCGGCCCAGGCGAAGAACGCGAACTGGAATACCACTTCACGTACCCGAAGCCAGGGAACTTCCGCAGCGTCGCCGAAGTCAACGCCTTCAAAACCGTCAAAGAAACAAACGAATCGAACAACCAGAAGATCCTCAACGTGACGGTGGAACCGGCGCGCATCTACCTCGAGTTCGCGGGGCCGATCACCCCCTCGCCGAACCCGCTGCACTACAAGGAAGCCGGCACCGAGACGGTCAAAGTGATCAACTACGGGCCGATCGCCACCGGCTCGTTCGCGGTCCAGCTCGAACCCCAGGAAAAAGGCATCAAGCAGACGAAGATCGTTCCCGGCCTGAACGTCGGCGAAGAAACGACGCTCACCTACACGGTCACCTACGGCAAAGCCGGGGCCTACACGGCGACCGCGGTGATCGACCCGTTCGACCAGGTCGTCAAGGCCTTCGAACCCGTTGAAGAGAGCGAAACCATCAATGTCGCACCGGTCGACCTCGGGTTCGTCGGAGGGATCACCGTGAACCCCAACCCGATCTTCTCCAAAGAAGCGGGTACCGAGAGCGTTACGGTCCGCGACTTCGGACCCGGCGGCACTAACGGGCCCTTCTCCGTCCAGCTCGCATCCAAAGAAAAAGGCGTCAAGCAGACCAAGGTCGTCTCCGGTGGCCTCAAATCGGGCGAACAGATCACACTCACCTTCCCTGTCGAATACGGGAAGGCCGGGTCCTACACCGCCACAGCCGTGATCGACCCGTTCAACCAGGTCAACAAGACCACCACCCCCGACGAAGAGTCAGAACCCATCAACGTCGAAGCCACATCGGCGAGCTTGAACGTCAAGCTGAACAACTTTCAGGCGTTGCTGACCCCGGGCGGGTACGAAGAATGGAAAGTGATCGAGCTCGCCAAATCGAAGGGCTATACGTGCACGTTCGAATTCGAAGACGCCGGCAAAAAGATCTTCGACAAGACGCTCGAAAACATCGGCTGCGATGAAACCGGTGAACAGTACGAAGAAAACGAAATCGAAAACTATCCCTCGCCGGTGCTTCCGGCGAACCTCCACCTGAACGTCACGACCGAAGAAGGCGGCCCCGCCATCGCGGCCTCGGTCGCGCTCACGCTCGACAAGAACATTTTCGGTGACATCGTCAACTTCGGGTTGCCTGGGTTCACCACGTTCATAACGACGCCGAGCGAATACCTGCACCCGAGCGGGCCGAAGACCGTCGAAGGCACGGGCTGCGCCGAATCGAACAAAACCGAAGTCAACAAAGGCCACTGCTACAACGCTGAATACGAACTCGAACTGCTCTCGCACGTCGGTATGGCGGCGGTGCAGCAGCAAACGCTCGCGGCAGTGCCGCAGCAAACGCTCGCGAGCGACGAGAGCTCGGTCAACCAGAGCGCTTCTGAGATCGGCTCGCTGTGGCGTGAAGCGGGTGCCGATGCGGCCAAGCTGAGTGACAAACACGATCTGCGCGTGCACCTCACCCAACGCAAGCGCTAGGAGCGTGGGCGTTGGAACCCGGATCGGCGCGGTCTTTACTGCACGATCCGGGTTAGCGCCCCGTGCGGCGGTGCGAGACGAGCGCCGTAGGCGAATGCAGCAAAAGCTGCGCCGGCATCTCCGTGCAGGCTCCATCGCGCTCGCTCTGTTTGCCCTGGTGGCGACATTCGGCGCACCGCGGGCGCACGCCGAAGAATTCGAACAGGAACGTCAGCATGCGTTGGCGCTCGGCCTGAAAGCCTATGAATACGGGCAGCCGCTGCTCGACAGCGAACGTATCTACAGGACCGCCACGAGCGTCACCGTCCCCGATCACCTCGGGGACGCACCGGTCAACCAGTTCTCACACTTTCTCGAACTGGCAACCGAACGACACGGCGTTGTCGCCCCTAACGTCGACACGCTGTACTCGACCGCCTGGCTGGACCTAACAGCCCAGCCAATCGTCCTGCATGTACCCGAAAGCGGCCGTTTCAACGTTGTGCAACTGTTGTCCCCCTATACGGAGGACTTCAGCAACATTGGCAGCGGCGCTTCCGGCCTGCTGGCGCCGGGTGACTACGTGATCGCCGGCCCCACCCAACTCGTCGGTCGGGAAACGAGCTCGGGGCTAAAGGTCATCCATTCTCTCTATGCACGAGTGTGGATCATCGCGCGCACGCTTGCCATGAGCCACGAAGACCTCACCAACGCGCTCGCCCTACAGGAATCGACCAAGCTCGTGCCCATGAACAAGTGGAGCTCAGAAGGGCTTGGGTATAAGCCAGCCCAGCCGACGACGCTCATCACCTCACCGTGGCCCTACACGATTCCAGGCGCTGCTGGGCTGTTCCCGCTGAGCTATTGGGCAGCACTCGGCCGCGCGCTGAAGCAGTTCCCACCCCCAGTCGCCGACAAACCGCTGCTCGAACAACTCGCCAAGCTCAACATCGGACCCGGACTAAGTCCGACGACGGCAAACAGCAGCGAAGGCACCCTCGCTGGCCTGATTGAAGCTGTCAACCTCGGCCCAAGCCAGGTCACTGGGGATATCGAAGCCCAACTTAACGAAGGTTTCACCGCCCACAACGGATGGCTGGTCGGCGACCTAGGCAACTACTCGACGAACTACGAGTTGCGCGTCATCACAGACCGGCTCGGCATCGGCGCTCTCACACCCAACGTCTCGGTCTACATGGCCGCGCTCACAGATCGCACGGGCGCGGAGCTCACGGGCGGCGTGAGCCGCTATGTCGCACACTTCCCCGCGAGTGACTTCCCGATGCCAGTGCAGGGCGCCTGGTCGATCACGATGTACAAAGCGAACGGCCGCTTTGTGGAGAACGCACTCAACCGCTTTGCACTCGGCGACCGCTCCAACCTCCACTTCAACCCCGACGGCTCACTCGACATCTATCTCCAGGCCACGCAACCAAGCAGTGAAACGCAACGGGAAAACTGGCTGCCGGCTCCGATCGGCAGCTTCCAGCTGGTGATGCGCCTCTACGGACTCACCGAAACAGCCATTCCAGGCATCCTCGACGGCGGGGAAGGACCCTGGCAGCCGCCGACAGTACAGCGGTGCCTACTGAGCGGCAAGACCACCGCGGGCTGGGTCTGCGCGCGGTAGCAGTGCCAACCGGGGACCCG
>Ga0209624_10001108_pt1 | contig 22164 bp, 18 predicted proteins | sample JacPinW_OM2H0_O1_FD_188565 | JGI IMG/M metagenome (GOLD analysis project Ga0209624, IMG submission 188565) | Forest soil microbial communities from Algoma, Ontario, Canada - Jack Pine, Ontario site 1_JW_OM2H0_O1 (SPAdes) (version 2) | ecosystem: Environmental > Terrestrial > Soil > Boreal...
GGGCGCGTTGGAGCTTGCGGTAATCCAGAGTGGCTTTTTTTAGTGACGACTCGATGTACGAATCGGAGAACTCAGGGCCGAGGTAGGAGTTTTTCAATTCGTGACGGCGGGGCTGCTTCAGAGCGGCATGATAGGTGTGAAGGGCGGCGCCGATGGCGAGGCCTTCGTCGCCGGCCGCGGGCTGGATGTAGGTGCGGCGGAACGGCGTGCGGTCGAACACCATGCCATTGGCGACGCTGTTGAGCGCGCAGCCTCCGGCCATGGCGAGATCGTCGCACGGAACCCGGAGGTGCAACTCGTTCAGGAGATGGAAAAAGACTTCTTCGAAACGATGCTGCAGTGCGAAGGCGAGATCCATATCGCGCTGTGTGATTTCGGCGTGTGGAGCGCGCGGCTCGCCGAGAAATTCTTCCATCCGATCCGAAAAGTGGCGGGCGAGACGGACAGTGCCATCGGGCAGAACCTGCATGCCGGCATTGCTGCCCAGCGGCTTGAAGTAGCTGAGATCTAATTGAAAACCGGAGTTCTTCGGACTGACGATCTTGCTGAGCAATTCACGGTAGTCGCTTTTGTTCTTGCCGTAGGGCGCGAGGCCCATGACTTTGCCTTCGTCGCCGTACTTGCTGTAGCCGATGAACTCGCAAATCATGGTGTAGACGCTGCCGAGGGAGTGCGGGAGAAACACTCGCTCGAGCACTTCGATGTTGTTGCCTTCGCAGCGCGCCATCATGGTGGAGACGAAGTCTCCGGAACCGTCGTAGCTGAATCCTGCGGCTTTTTCCCACGGCGAACAGTAGTAGGCGCTGGCAATGTGCGCGATGTGATGCTCGACGTGGTGCTCTTGAAAGCGAAGCTGTGCGAGATCGATTTCGAGCGCCTGGGCCAGCAGGGAGCGTACGTCACGCATCGACTCCTTGCGCTGGCGAAGGCGGATGAAATTCAGAATCTTGGTCGGATTCGCGAGAGCATACTGGACTTTCTTCGCTAGATTCGCATCGCTATCCTGGCCGACGGCGACGTGGTCGACGTCAGAAATCTTTGCGCCGACGGCGTCGAGACACGCCTTGACTGCGAGTGCGGGAAAGCCGCCGAAGTGCTTGCGGCGATTGAGGCGCTCCTCGGCGATGGCGAAGACCACTTCACCGTCATGCACGATCGCGGCTGAGGCATCGGCATGAAACATGTTTAGGCCCAGGATAAGCATGAACTAGGGTTGCTTCCCCCGGGCATTCTGCTTGAACTCGTAGATTTTGGCTTTGATGTTAAAAAACTGTATGCCCTGGAAGCTGCAATAGATCAGTCCGGGGATGCCGTCGAGAAATCCCCGGCAGAAAATGTATTTGTAGAAAAAGAACACGAGCGGGGAACCGGGAATCGCAAAGAATTTCTTGCGCAGCCAGCGGTGACGTTGAGCCTGCGACCCGAAGAACGATGGAGGCAGTTCGCGGGAGCCAGCTTCGCCCTCGATCCATACTCTCGCGTCCCAGTTGGAATATTCATCGTGCTTGCGGATGTAATGGGAAAGAGACTCGACATTGTGGTGCAGCAAGGGTTGCTGGAGCCTGGCAGTTTTACCGTGGACCACTACGTGTTCATGAACTTCCATATCGGCCATGGAGGCGTCCTGCTCTCGCAGGCGGCACTCGAAGTGGCCCTTGCCGCGGCGGAACAGCGAGAGCTTGTCGAAACTGGCGCCGCTGTGGCGGAGTTCGCGTCCGAGAAAGTACATGCGAAGGGCGACGTAGTAGCCGTCGAAGTTGGGGTTCTGAATCGCGTCCTGGATTTCCCGCGCCAGCTCTGGAGTTAGGGCTTCATCGGCATCTACCAGGAAGATCCAGTCGTGGGCTAGAGGCAGCGACTCCATGGCCCACTGGCGCTTCTTGGGCCATCCGCCCTGGTAGTGGAACTGCACGACATTCGCGCCGTACGACTCGGCGATCTGAGCCGTGGCGTCGGTGCTTTGCGAATCGATGACGTACACTTCGCCTACGTCGCGGAGGGATTCAAGGCAACGCGGTAAATTGCGGGCTTCGTTGCGGGCGGCGATAATTGCAGTCACCGGGAGCAGCGGCGAAGAGCGCCCGTTCCGCATCTGCTTTGGCTCTTCCAACTTTTGCATCGGGAGTGTCGACAAACTTTGAACATATTACCTGACTGGCGCTTCCAGAGCATAGTTGCGGAATGTGGAAGAAGCTTTACTCGCGGACAGCGCGGAAGGCTAACAAGGATCCACCGAATTCGCGGCGCTGCAGCCAATGAGGAATGGGGCTGCCAAAAGGAATGACCTTTCCGGTTGTGAAGCCATGCTCCTTCAACAACTGGCGAAAGTCCGCTGCCGCGTAATCGTTGTGTGAGTAGTCGAGAAAGGCGCACCATCGCTGCCCGAGGACGCCCCCCAAGCGGTGCGTCGCGATCTGGACCTTGCGGACGAGCGAATTGCGATTCGCCACCGAAACTACCAGCAGGCCGCGGGGGCGCAAGACACGCGCAAATTCTGCGAGACACGCTGCCGGGTCGGGAACGTACTCGAGAACGCTCGAACAAAGAATTCCGTCGAGCGATTGATCGGGGAGCGGAAGGCGGGCGATGGTGGCGATGTGCTCGAAGCGCAACTGCAGAGTGGCAACATCCTGACTGGACAGTTCGCGGGCCAGGGTAACCATTTCTTCGGCGGCATCGACTCCGAGCACGCGTGCGCCGCTCTCAACCAGATAGCGCGCCAGCGTTCCTGATCCGCAACCCCCATCCAGCCAATCCTGACCGTGCAGGTCGTGGCCGGAGAGACATTCCTCAACGGCTCGCAGACGAGCCTTGAACGCCGGCTTCTTATAGCGCTGTTCCCAGCCGACGGCCAGTTCGCGGTGGTAGGCGACTGCGTCCTTCGCCGCGTGTTCTGGCGATATCAACATTTATAGGCAGTATAGCTTGTGGACGTTCGGCTGGACGAAGGGCTGTGATGCACTATGCTCCCCCTTCTGAGCCACGACTAACCAACTGGCTCCGAATTTGTTCTCGCGGCGCTCCCGGATTCCCGCTAATTCGCGCTGCTGGATACGATTCAGAATTCTCTCAATCAGCCCGCTCTTGATCTTATGCTGGCTCGCCATTTCCTTATCGCCGTCTTGAGATTCAGGATGCGCCTTCCATCCCAGCCGGTAAGGTAGGACCCGCATGGCAAGAATTGCTGGAGGTAGGAACTGAAAGAAGCCGGTTGCGAACTCCACTTTCAAACCTGCTCTCTCGATCAAATCTCTAAGAGTCCTTCTGCCATAGCGCCGGTGGTGGCCTGCGACTACGTCTGCCTGGGACCACAGGGCTTGATACGCCGGAACGGTCAGATAGATCCTTCCTTGACTCGCCAAGTGGGTATGGATTGTCTTCAAGAACTTGTGATCGTCCTCGATATGTTCCACCACGTCGAACAGACCGACTGCGGGGAGACTTCCGGGGACGAATCCGGCGTCCTCCAGTGTGGCGAGCACTACCTGTTGGATTCCCCGCCGACGGGCGTTCACCGCGCCCGCTGCTCCCGGTTCCACGAGTACTACTTCCAATCCCGCGTCCTGCATCGCTTTCGCTACGAAGCCGTTGCCGCCGCCAACGTCGAAGAGCGCACCGGGAGGTGGAAACTGGCGTACGGCTTCGAGGATGCAGGCGTTGCGATGCTGGAACCAGAAGGAGGAATCCTCGACGTCGAAACACGCCTGATTGCCCCATTCAGGGTACGAAACGGCAGACTGAGACCTGGAGCGCCAGCTGCCTTCAGCGGTTTGCTCAAGGTTGCGGCTGATTTGTGCCAGATCGATCATCGAGGAAACACGCTCAGTTGAACCAATTCAGTTGAACCAGCGGTGATACCAAATCTGAAATGCTGCCGTAAGGAAGCCCATGCGCTGGTACAAGCGCTGAGCACTTACGTTTCTTCCTTGCGTGACGACGGTTGCTCGGTCGGCTCCGTGCTCTACGGACCATGTTAGAAACGACTCCACCAACTGTTTGCCGAGCCCCATTCCCTGGCATTTGTCCGCGACGCCGACCAGTCCGATCTGAGACTCCACATCTCGTAAGCTGCAGGTGATGTAACCGGCGGGCTCGGCATTCATCTCTGCCACAAGGACCGCCTGCGCGAAGCCGCTGAAGCTGTTCTCGATCCAGGTTTCGTACAGAAGATCGCACTTCTCCCGTTCAAAGCGGAGGTCGAAATAAAAGCGCGTATCGCGATGACCCGTCTTCGCAATGGCTTTGAGCGCGCTCAAGTCTTCTCGACGAGCCAAACGTACGCCATCGCTGGGAGGCGCGATGGGGGCGGTTCCGGGAAGAGTGCGCTCCAGCGTCAAACGCACATCAGTGTCCAAGAAGCCGTTTCGCTCGGCCAGAGCGGAGGTCTGAGGATCATCGGAATCCGCGAGAAAATAGAGACAGTCGATGCGATTCGTCTTGCACCAGGCCAACACTTCAGTCAGCTTCGCCTCGTCCAGGCGATGTCCGTTGACCCGGGCAATGCGGCATTCGAAGAAGCTGGAATCCCAGTCGAGGTAAGTGCACGTCGGGTCGCGATCCACGCTTGGTTTCACGCTTCAATCCGCTCCTCGCACAGACCGACTCGACCGCGAAATGCGGTCACGGCGGCCACTACGCGCTCTTGCTCAGGCTCGGTCAAGTCATTGTAGAAAGGCAACCGCAAGAGGCGGAGGCTCACATCCTCGGTCACCGGACAACGGGTTTCACGAGCCGACCATTTGCGGCCCATTTCAGACGAGTGCAGCGGGACGTAGTGAAATACGCTGAGAATCCCTTGAGCCTTGAGGTGAGAGATAAGCGACTGGCGGAACTCTAGCGAGGGCAGCACCATATAGAACATGTGATACGCCTGCTCACACTCGGCCGGCACGACAGGAAGTCGTACGGCGTTTTCAAGTGCCCAAGCCTGCAGATGGAGCCGGTACCATTCCCAGACTCGCCGACGCTTTTTCTGAATTTCCTGGCTCGCCTCGAGCTGGGCAAACAGAAAAGCAGCCAGGAGGTCGGACGGAAGGTAGCTCGACCCGACATCGACCCAGCTGTATTTATCGACTTGTCCGCGGAAGAACTGGCTTCGATTGGTGCCCTTTTCTCGAATAATCAGAGCGCGCTCGACCAGTTGCGGATCGTTCACCAGCAGCGCCCCGCCTTCTCCACAGGTCACGTTCTTGGTTTCGTGGAAGCTTTGCGTGGCCAGACAGCCGAAGGTACCGGTGAACTTTCCACGATAACGCGCGAAGAGAGCGTGCGCATTGTCTTCCACGACAACGACTCCGTGGCGCGCAGCGATGGCGCAGATCGTATCCATTTCGCAGGCCACGCCGGCGTAGTGCACGAGCACGATCGCTTTGGTCCGCGATGTGATCAGCGGTTCGAGCTGCTTTTCATCCAAATTCATGGTGTCGGGGCGGATATCGGCGAACACAACTCGCGCCCCACGCAGCACGAACGCGTTCGCGGTGGAGACAAAGGTGAATGAGGGCAGAATCACTTCGTCCCCGGGACCACAGTTGAGCAAAATGGCAGCCATCTCCAGAGCATGAGTGCAGGAAGTTGTAAGGAGCGCCTTCGGCACTTGTAATTCCTGTTCCAGAAGCTGATTACAAAGACGCGTGAAGGGACCGTCGCCGGAAGCGTGTCCGTTGGCAATGGCCTGGGCGATGTACTTGTATTCGTTTCCTGAAAGGCACGGCCGATTGAATGGAATGGAGAAACTCATGAACGGCTCCCGCCTGTGCTACTTACGTCCTCGCGCACCTCGCCACGCACAACGTAAGGCGGTTTCTGCATGCTGCGGAAGTGCATGCGAGCCAGATATTCTCCCATGATTCCGAGGGCAAACAATTGAGCTCCAGAGAACAGGGCAACAATCGACGCCAGGAAGGGGAAGCCAGGAACCGGAGTGCCTTGCAAGAAATAGCGGATGAGGACATAACAGAGCACGCCGAAGCCGAATAGCGTGAAGGCAAAACCGATCAGGCTCGCGATTTGCAGCGGCATGGTGCTGAACCCGGTGATCATATTCATCGCATGGATAAAGAGCTTGCGCAGGGTGTAACCGGAAGTGCCCTGAGCACGCGGCTCGTGTCGAACGGGAGTAGCGGCGAACCGGTTCGTGCCCCATGTTAACAGCACGTCGATCGACACGAACGGTCCTTCGTAGTGACGGAACGCACTTGCAACTTCGGCGCGAAAAGCTCGAAATGCACTGACCTGCCAGGCGATCTCGGCGCCCATCATGTTCTGCAATGCGAGTTTGGTGCTGAGGGAAGCCAGATCGCGCAGCAAACCGTGCTGTAGCTGGGCCGGCCTGCCGTAAACGACGTCACTGCCCTGCTCGAGAATTGCCAGCAACTTCGGAATCTCTTCCGGAGGATGTTGCAGGTCGTCGTCCATGGTGACGATGACGCCGTAGTGGGCCGCCCGAATTCCGCACAGCAGAGCATTGTGCTGGCCGTAATTGCGCATCAGGTTGATGGCGTGAACCCATGGGTAACGCTGTGCGAGTTGGCAGATCACGTCCCAGCTGCCGTCGGGGCTGCTGTCGTTTACCAGCACAAGTTCATAGCGGGAGGCGATCGCCGGCAGAGTGATGTCTAAACGCCGCACCAGTTCTGGCAAAATGGCTTCGCTGCCGTAGACCGGCACCACGACGGAGAGGCCGGCTAGCGGCTTAGCGGAGTTCGATTGAATCTGCGGGTCTTCTCTCATCGCCAGGTATTCAGCGCCACGTGTTCATCGCTACTTGTTTAGCGTCATGGGTTCAGCGCCATGGGTTCGTCGTGAGGTTATCCGCGCGGCACCGTGGTGATTCCGACGATGATGGCGAGGTCCGGTAAGTTTATTCGCGGGCAGCGCAAAAGGCCAGCACGAGGCGCCGCCTGTCGCCGCGACCAGAGCACGGTGCCGACCTCTCCAAGAACGGGATCGACGATTTTTTCGGTGGAACTCTGCGGATATTGCAACATCAGGTTCTGGATTAAACCCGTATAGGTGGCGTCATCCGGTCCTCCCCACACGAGGATGGCGTCGGGAGAAGCTTTTCGGAGGTCGGCGGCGAGGGAGCTCCATTGCGTTGACTGCGGCAGCGAATTCATGGCCGCGATGATTTTGCGGTCGCCGAAGAAAACAGACTTGTAACCTGCCTCCCATCCGACTCCGTGCTCGGGAAAGGGTCCGGAGCCAATGCTTACCACGGTGTCGCCCACGTGTGCCTTCAGGAGCCTGCCAGCATCGTAGCAACTGGACTGAAAATCCCGCGTGAGCAGGCGAAATGGAGAAGATGGATAGAGCAGCGAAGCGATTGTCCCGAGAACGACCAGAGCAACGCTGAGTTGCCGCCATCGGTGATGATCAAATTCATCCTCATCCCTGGGAACATCCTTAGGAACAAGGAAACGCGCGGCGATGGCCAGTAGCAAGGGGGTTAAGGGGAACAGGTAGCGCTCGTCAAATACTAACGTTGAGTACGTCGCCACCAAGGTCAGCGCACTGGCAGCGATGACCACGGCGAAACGCCATTCCACGGGATACTGTTGTCTGCGAGCGGTAAGAATCACGAGAGTGGCTATAAAGGCGATCAGTCCTCCCAGTGTCGCGACAATCATCATTTCTTTGAGTACTCGCGGGACATTGCGCGCTTCGGCGATGATCATCTTTGGAACTACCTGCTTTGCGTTGAGACGATACGTCCATGGCCACGAGCCGGGCGGCATCGGGTCAATCACACCGTACTGATCGACTTGTTTCGAGGTATCTCGCAGAAGAGCGTAGGTTGCGTCGTGGTGCTCGTCATAAGCACGCAGCGTCCACTGCAGAAGATTCACCTTAAACTGGGTGCCGGTGGTGAACACTCCGTACCTTGACTGCAGCACAGCGGCCCAGCTCGCAGCAACCATCACGGGAATCAATGCGGCCAGGACAAGTCGCGCAAGTCTTGTTCTCCAAGGCTTGGTCGGCACGACCAAGGTGGTCACTCCCAGGGCGACCAGGGTGCAGACCGCCAGCCAAGGCAAGGCAAACGCCTTTGCCAGGAATGCCAGACCGTGAACTGATCCCAGCGAAAACCAATCCCGCAAACGATCCTCGCGAAGACATCGCAACAGAACGATGAAGTAAATGAGCGTCAGTGCGGCAAAGAGGAAATCAGGAGTGACCGCCAACACGGCAGAGGCGGCAAGACCACGACCAAGCGCAAACATTAAGACCGCCACTGAAGCGACCAGCCTCGAATGCCACAACTTCTCGGTCAGGACATAGAGCAGCGCCAGAGACAGCAGAAAAGATCCGATGTTGATGAGCTTGCCGATGTGCAGGAAGTTTGCGCCTCCGAGAGAGAAGACGGCGATCAACCAGGAGATTAGAGGGCTACGAAATGCGTTGATAGCAGCGTGAAATTCGCCTTGTCGAAGGTGACGGGCTATTCCTAGATAACCCATGCCGTCGATATCGATTTGGTTGAAGCACGTTGAGGCAAACCACAAGAGTTGAAAGACACAGCTAACAATGGTGGCCGCGATGAACCACTTTGAGGCCTTGCTGTCGTCGTCAGATTGCATTGTGGTGAAAAGGAAGTCGTCGACTTGCCAGAAGGCCTCTCAGATCCTTCTGATCACCCTGAGGAAACGTTGCCACATGTTCCGTCGATAGTCCGGATCTTGCGCGCTGCGCAAAATGTAGTATTCATTGACGGGGCGATCATCTTGGAGAGCCGGCACGTTGCCTGGGGCACGCACGATCAGGCTTTCGATGGAAAACTCGCTGTTCGTGACCGGGGCAAACTGCTCCTCAGCGGTGTGCGCCGGTCCAAACTCTAAAAGGTCGGAAACCGCGGCGGGCGGCAAGCGGCTTGCCAGGACCGCGGCCGAAACAGGCGTCAGCGGCGATGTGCTGGCCAGAAAGTGATTTCCCCAACCGCCCACGGAGTGAAACACGCGAATGTAGGGAAAGGATTCCCGAAGGGCCTTCGCGACGGAGGCTAGCGCTGTCGGATCCGGACTCCCCTGCGGGAACCATTGCTGAAGAATGCCTCCCGCGCGGAGATGCCGCTTCGCGATCTCATAGAATTCCTTGGAGTACAGAAGACTCGATCCGGCTGCTTCCACCGGCGGCGGCGGATCGATGGTGATTACGTCATACTGCTCCGAAGAACCCTCCAGATAGTGCCTGCCGTCGTCGATCACTACTCGCGACAGTGGTGATTGCAGCAGCTTTGCTCCGTCGGCGTAAAAATAAGGGAAAACCCGGGGGACACTCGGCACTAATTCGACTGCGGTCGATCGGATTCCCCATGAAAGTATTGCCCGGTGGGTTGTGCCCATACCGAAACAAATGACCAGAGCATTCTGAGGCTGCCGCCCGAGATAGGCTAGCGGCAGGTGGGCCATCATCTTAGTGACCGGCCCCAGGCCCGTAATCCCTATACCGTTTACGATGAGGTCCTTATCGTCAATACTCGTTCCTGTAGCGATCACGGTGGCTGTGTGGTCGCGGAGAACCTCTCTGGGGTAGAACTTATTTTCATAATCTCTGGTGAGAACGATCAGCGCCAACGAAGCCAAGGTAAGGACGCCGAATTTCCAGGAGGTCCAAGGGCGCAGTGTCTGGGTGCCAGGCAAAGGAGCCGAGAAAGTGTACAGAAGGGCGATGACGAACCAGGGAAGTGCGAAGGCGCAAAGCGCCACTCGCTCGCCCAGCAGCGGAAGCAGCAGGAAACCCGCGATCAGCGGCCCGCATACGCAGCCGACGATGTTGATCGCATACCCTCGTCCGGCGCGGTTGGGATCGCCCTGGCTGAATCGATCCAGCAGCATGGGAGTGATGAAGCCAACGATGATGGAGAACGGGATGAGTGCGACAACTCGGGCGGCTGCAGGAACAATCGGCAATCGAGTATCGCAAGCCGCCAGCGGCAGCAAGACAGAGAACGCCAACCAGGCCAACAAGAGATTGCTCAGTCCATCGCTGCGAGACTTTCTGGTCCGGTAGATCCACGAACCGAGGTATGTAGCTCCTAGATAGAGGGCGAGGATGGTGGCGAACGCATAGACCACAGTTCCCACAAAAGGTGTGAAGAGCCGCACCCACACGACCTCTACGCCCATACTGGTGAGGCCGGTGGCAAACAGCAGGTATCGGGGCCATCTTTCTGCGACACTTGTTTCAGCAAAACGCTCTGCGACAGCTGGCGTTTGGGGTTCAGGGGAAGTGTGTGTCACCTCCACCGTTTGGGGTTCCTGCATGCGCTTCATCGAGAGCGTGAAAGCGCAGGTCGCAAGCGCCAGGTTCAGCACCGCGCCGACGCGCAGAGTTCCGGTGAATCCCCACTCTTCAATGAACAATAACGGAATCAGCGCACCAGTCATTGCGCCACACACGTTGGCTAAATACAGGTAGCTGAAAGATCTGGGAGATTGCTGGGGAAATCTCTCTCGAATCGCGGCCATGGCGAATGGGAACGTTGCTCCCATGCAGGCACACCAGGGCACAAGCGTGAGCCCGATCCAGATACCTGCGAACAGGTAGGAAACTCCGGTGGAGAGTGAAGTACCAGCTTCCATTCTCTCGAGAAACAGTCTTCCCCAGGACAATTCGTAGGGTACGAATAAGGCCGATACGCCGATTAGCAACTCAGTCAAGGCGTATAAGCGCAATCCATCCAATCGTTGCGGAGCGCGGCTTTTGCCGATGTAGCGACCGGCGGCCCAGGATCCGAGGCCGAGTCCGACCATGAAAGTTGAGAGAACGATCGAAACGAGTGCAGTCGTCACTGAGAACCGGGCCATCGCTAAACGCAGCCACACCAACTCGTAGAGGAGGCTGCAAAAACCCGAGACAAAAAAGAAACCGAAATACCACCGCATGCTTTGCGAGCCTTTCACACTTACGCGAAGAGTCATTTAAGCAGGAGACCTGAGACAACGCAACCTCGGGTCGCACAACCCTGATCGCAAGAGTGCTACTTCAGCAACGACTCAGCCACTGCAATCACTCGCGCGACGTGATCCTTCCAGGAGAAATCTCTTGAGCGCTCGAGGCCGCGCTCCGACATTTTCTGGGAAACATCGGGCGACTGCGCGACCCGGGATACGGTTTCTGCCAGCAGGTCCGGTGAAAATGCCGGAAAATAAAGCGCGGCGTCCTCGCAGACCTCGCGATGGACTGCCAGATCGGAGGCAACTACGGGCAATCCGGCCGCCATGGCCTCGACCAACGGGTGAGCGAAGGTCTCCACGTAAGCCGGCGTGACATAGAGATCGCAGGCTCGATAAACGTGGTGCAGAAGGTGGTATGGCACAGCGTCCAGTTCAACCAGATTCGAGGCCACGCCCAGTTCGTGCACCAGGCGCGCCGCGGTTTCCGTCCGGAACGATCCTGGATTCGCACCCGGATCGAGCCGGCTGGTAAGAAACAGTTTTACTTGCCGCGGTTCGATACTTTTGCGCAGCTCACTTTTGCGAAGCACGGCGACTCCGCGAATCAGCGTCTCGAAGTTGCGATAGTAGTTGTAATGGCTGACGAGCAGCAGCCGTAGTTCATCGCTGGTCCGATCGAGCTTCTTCTTGAGTTCCTCTGGGAGTGGCTGAGTGTCTCGAAAAAAAAATTTGCGGTCAAAGCCGTGGTGAATGGCCAGGGCGCGAACGCCTGTCCAGCGCTGGATCTCGTCCGCAAAGGCCTGGCTCGGCGCGACCGTGCAATCTGCCGACCGCACTGACCATTTCGCCATTTGCCCCTTGAACTTGGTATCGAGCCACAGTTTGTAGTCGCGCCGCTGTATCACGTCGCGGAAGAAATCCCTGGAGGTGTAGAGGGCGTTGCCGCTCAGAAGAATCTGGGGCACAGGAGATCGAAACAAGGCGATGTTGCCCGCCGACAGCAGGACGTTCGCCCCACTGCGGCGAATCAGTTCTGGAATGAGCCTTTGAGCGCGAAAGAACCTGGTTGCAGCGCCCACAGATTCGTCGGCGAACTCAACAAAGGACAAATTGGATTGGTCTTGAAATTCCTGGAGCAATTCCTGGCATAAGAGCGGAGAGACCAGGACGGTGGAGCGCAGATCGGCTGTGGCCGCGAGGTGAGGCACGACGTTGCGCACGTACGTGGGGCCGCTTCCAGAACTGGCAGCCGAGGCATCGACAAAAAGGTGAATCATCGCAGAGCAGGAGACCGGAGCAAGTATATAGATTTTTGAAAGGAGCAAGACAGATCGCCGTCGTCGCCTGAAGCCGACGCGATGTGCTCTATAATGTGGTCACTTCAGAGGGAATGTTTTAGAGTCTTAAGGCAAGCGGCGGAGCCGCTTGGTCGTTCCAAACTTGCCATGAGTTCTTCTCCACCGCGGACGAAGGGGTCGAGAATCAGGTCGGGCTATCTGCCGACGCTGGATGGCTGGCGTGCCATAGCCATCGCCGGAGTGCTTCTCGATCATGCGACTTCAGGGTTTCACCGGCAAGCCAGTTGGTATCCCCTGCTGCGCACCGGGCCCAACGGGGTAAGTCTGTTTTTCGCTATAAGCGGATTCCTGATCTGTTCGCGCCTCCTGGAGGAAGAACAGCTCTTTGGCAGCATTAGTCTGAAGGGTTTTTACATTCGTCGAGCTTGCCGCATTTTTCCTGCCGCCTTGACGTACCTGCTGGTGGTGGCGGCGCTGGCGATAGGTTCTCTGATCCTCGTAACGCCGCTGGAATGGTGGAGCTGCGTACTTTTTTTCCGGAATTATCTGCCACCAGCTTGGATCAACCCCGGTTGGGGTGGATACACCATCCACTACTGGTCGCTCGCAGTCGAGGAACACTTCTATCTTCTATGGCCCGCGATGTTAGCATTCTCCGGGCGAGTACGGGCACGGTATCTCGCTGCGGCGCTGGCAATAGCAGTGGCGGTGTGGCGCTGGTGGGACTTCCATCATCATTGGTTAAATCGCTACCTGCCCGATCTGCTTTTCCCTTCGCGTACGGATGTGCGGTTAGACGGGCTGCTTCTGGGATGCCTGGCCGCACTGATTCTGGTTGAGCCGCGGTGGCGAGCGTGGCTGGAGCAACGGGTCAACGTGGGCGTGTTGTGGGCGCTTGCGGTCGCATATCTTCTATTCCAGTTAATTCCCAGAAAGCATACTTATAGTATTTGGGAGTCAATGCTGCTGGCGGCTTTGGTTGCCGGCACAGTTTTACGTCCAGCTGGAATAGTTGGCAGGGTGCTGGAAAATCCGGCAATGAAATGGGTGGGGCGGCTCTCCTACAGCCTTTACCTCTGGCAGCAATTGTTTCTGGTTCCGGGAGCGACTTATCCCTTCTCGTTGCTGCAGCGGTTCCCGCTGAACGTGGGGATGGTTTTTCTGATAGCGGTCTTGAGCTACGAACTGGTGGAACGGCCGATGATCCGGCTTGGACATCGTCTGGCTCCGCCTCCAACCCCTGGGAGGATTGACCTGAGCACTGTGGGTGCCAGTGTGCCGCTGACGACGAAAGCAGAAGCGCGCAAGAGACAGTTGGAACGCAGCGCCTGAAGTTTTCGTCAGGAGTCTCAACGCGGCGCTCCATTCAACTCTCGCGTTCGAGTCTATTGTCCTCGTAAAGCAAAAGACCCTTGAATCGCTACCGTTACCGGCTGCACATCTGGCGAGACGGGGCACGCCATCCAGTCCCGCAGAGACAGTGCGAGAACCCAGAAAATAACCGACATATAGTAACCTACGGCAAACATCCAGTCCTCAAAGCACGCGTTCATCAAGCCAGCCAGTATTATCGCGGCTGCGACCACAGCGGGTTGGTTCACTTTTCCCGTACGTCGCAGCCAGAGGAATGTTCTCCAGATCTCCACTATCAGAGCGAGAATCAGCAGAGCACAAGGGAGTGTACCGAGAAGCCCGGTAGTCTCCAGCATAGTGAGGTAGCTGCTGCCCCGCTCACGCGTCAGCTGGCCTTGGGTCGCATAGGTCAGGCGCTGGTCAGTACTGTTGTCGGCAGCGCCAAATCCTAACCCCAGCCACGGGTGCTCGCGAAAAGTGCGCAGACTTCTTTCCCAGGGTTTCTGGCGCGAATCCATGACGTTTCCGCGGTCGCCCTTTTTGTATATGAGAGTCTCGGAGGCATCCTGAAAACGGCCTGGCGCCACCAGAAACGTGCTCAGTAAAATCACAGCAAACAGGCTCACTCCGAGCAGCAGCGTTCGATAGCGTCTCGCGCCGAACAGCAAGAAGGTGGACGTCAGGCACGCCGCCGCCAAGGATGCCCGGGACAGGCTGAGAACGAGGAGCGCGCCGCATACCAACAGGGCTATGAAGCGGCGGCGAGACCCGTGGCGGCTCGGCGGAAGTATGAAGCGCCACAGCAACACTGGCCAGCACAGGCAGCCCATGATCAATCCGAGGGAATTCGAGCTTCCCCACACCTCGAAACCAGCCGCGTAGCAAATGGCCAGGAAATAAACCAGGACCTCAGCCATCAGCACAAGTTTCCGCACAAAGGGTTCGGGGTTTCTTGACCAAAGGACCCGGGCGCCAATTGAAGCATAGACAAAGAGCGCCGCCAAACTCAGAGCCTTGAGAACAGTGATTACTGGATTTACAGAAACTATGGCAGACGCAAAGGCAGCAATGACGGTAAACAGTCCCAGCAGATGGAGATAATTGAAGGGAATTTTGGTCGAACTCCGGACATAGTAGGCAAGACCCAGGAAGGCACCCAAGCCAAGCACCACCCAGCGAAACAGGCTCATGGGGCCGGCGAGGGGAAATGCCGAACCTGCCCAGAAGAAGACCGCAATCATGATCGCCCAGAAATGAGTCTCGTACTGAGAAGCAATGAACCCGGCAACCACGAGGACCAGTAGGGCCAGCACATTGGACTCGCCAAACAGATACGGGCGTCTCACCGACAGATAGAACAGGAAGAATACGGAGGCTGCAGCGAGCAGGGGAAAAATCTTGACGCTCTTAATCTTGGCGGTCTTGGAGCCTTCGATCATATAGAGAAACTTTAGACGGGCACGACCGCCGTCGCTAAACCAGCCGCGCAACACTCTGGCGAGAAGTCGCCTATTAGCCTAGCACTGCGCGGGCCCATCCGCGAGGCCAGTTGCGGATCGCGCGCGAAGGTTGCCATGGCCGCGGCGAGTTTTTCGACACTGGCAGCGGGTACGACGTAGCCGTTCTCACCGTTGTCTACCAGATCTGCCGCGCAACCGGCAGCATCGCTGGCAATGATCGGCAGGCCGCAGGCCATGGCTTCATTGACCACCAGGCCCCAGGGGTCGCTCAACGTCGGGAACACCATTACCTCCGCCAGCGCGTAAAAGGCCGCGAGTTGGTCGCGCTGGGCAAATCCTGGAAAAATCACCTTACCCGGATAAATCTTCGCGGCGCTCTTCATCAATATCAATTCGTTCTTGGCCGTCTCTTCCCCGACCAGCACCAGTCCAACCTGCGCGCGCAACTCAGGCTCCAGTTGAGTGTATGCCTCCAGTAACTGGAAAACGCCTTTCTCACGAGTGACACGACCTGCATACACGAAGTAGCGCGGCGGCAGGCCCAATTCACTGCGGCACTGCGCTTCGCGTTCCCTCACCGAACGGGCCAGATTGGCGAACCGCTGATTGTCTACAGCGTTAGGCGCCGTGTGAATCCGTTCGGGAGGAACTCCCATCGAGGTGACATATTCAAAGGCTGACTTGCCCGGGACCGCGAATGCGCTGCAGTTGCGAATGAACTGCCGCTTGATGAACGCTGCGAGGACGCTGGGGTTTCGCTGGTCACGACTCGTGCTCTCGATCCAGGCAACAAAGTGGATGGAATGAAATTTCGCCCAGATCAGCGCCTCCCAGAAAGCGGGGAAATTGTATCCTCCGCAAAGGACGGAGTCGGGACGAAAACGTTGCAGCGCCGGCCACAGGCCGCGATTCAGCAGAATGTGCCGGCCACCCCAGCGCCGCCGCCAGGCGGGGAGCACTTCGTACGAAAACTCGATTTCGTCTTTGTAAACCAGCCAGCGCCGCTGCGTGGGGTCCGTCTCCGCAAGAAAGATGACATGGAGTTCAATCCCTTTCTGCCGGGCTAATGCATTGAAGACCGGAATACGATAGGGCGAGATGATTTCCGTGAGCAGTGCAACCCTGTTCGTCGTTGAAACAGCGGCCATGGGGGCACTGGTCATGGGAGGGACTCCCGATAGATGGACAACAGTCGGCTGGCCTGGTGTGCGAGAGTGTAGCCTTGCAGCACAGTTTGCCTACCGTTGTGGCCGAGTTTTTCGCGTAGAGGCTCGTCCGATAGCAGCGCGTGCAGTGCGGCCGTCAAGTCAGTGAGATTTTTCGGCTCAATCAGCCAGCCATTCTGTCCGTGGCGGATTACCTCCTCGATGCCCTGACCGCGACACGCGATAGCGGGGCGTTCCGCAGACATGGCTTCCAGATACACGTTGCCGAGTCCTTCGTACCAGCTAGGCAAGGCAAATAGAGCGCACTCCTTCATGGCCGCGGCTACTTCCGCGCGCGGCCTGCGTCCGAGGAAGTGAACTCGGTCTGCGATGCTCAGTTCGCGCGCCAGTTCCTGCAGTCGACCGCGCTCCGAACCATCGCCAATAATCCTACATTCAACTCCGGGGTGGGCGGATGTGATTCCCGCCACCGATCTAAGAAGCAGTTCGTGTCCCTTGATCGGGATCAGGTTGCCGACGCTCAGGATCACGTTCACGAGTGGAGCGTCTCCGGGGGAGAACAACGACGAATCCACGCCGTTGTAAACGACACTGATGTTGGCAGGGTCGCTAAGACCTTCGCGGACATGGCGGGCAACCTGTTCGCTGATGCAGATCACCCGGGCGGCGGCGCGGTAGACATCCTCGCAGACTTCAGAGCAACGGCGTCCAAACCAGCCTGGCACTTGCTGCGTGGAATAGGCATCCAGGCCGTGTACTGTAACGACAAAAGGAATGCCCAGATCTCTTGCCAGCAGCATCGCCGCCTGCCCGCAGGGCAAGGCGCCATGGGCGTGGATCAGACTGATTGGATGTTGCGCGTGCATACGCCGCAAGTGCGATTTGAGAGCTGCATGCAAGAATCGTCCGGCGGTGAATAGTCCTGGATTCCCCGGAAGGCAGAAATATTTCTTCCAGGTCGCCGGGGGCGACTTCGGATCGGGACGGTGATCCGGGTGGTGCATGGGATGGACCGCGATCACCGACGACTCAATTCCCCGCCGCTGTAGCTCGCCTACAGACTCGGCGATGAAACAGCCCGAGGCATCGTCTTGGTCAGTCGGATAAAAGGGAGTCAGGGTCAGTACGTGCATCGATCGCAGGCGTTACCAGTATCCACGGGACGTAACTTACATCGTTTCTACTCTAGTCCTCAAAAGTACACCTTAATTCGTCCGAGTCTTGCCTTTTGGCGCCGTGCTGCTGCTTCGTACACTCGTCCAGCCAACTTTGTACCAATCTTAGTAGAGCACCGGGGTCTAGCCTCTGCTATGAAAGCTGACGGAGCATGAATCGTTTGCACGCAAAATTGTGTAGTGGAACCCCAGGCTCTCCAATATGCGCAGACATTTCTCAGTGTCGCACAGATTGTGGTGCAGTTCGAAGACTGCGTACCTGACCTTGCGAAGAAGGTCGCCGTAGTTTTCGAGGAAGACCAACTCGGCACCCTCGATATCGCACTTCAGGAGATCGATCGCGACTTTGTCCCGCATGAGCGCGTTCACATCCACAAAGGCGACGTTGACTCCTCCACCGGAAGGAACATCGATGATGGAACTCTTCACATGCACGGCTGATTCACGCATGAGTGCATTGCCGGAGCGCTCGCCAACAAGGCCGTGAACCGTGTGCACGCCGGCTGTGGCGCTGCGCTGCGACCGAACTCGCTCCTCCAGGGTGCAAAATGTTTCAGGGCTGCCTTCGACCGTCGTGATGTCGGGAAGGATGTGCTCTAAATGCAGCTGATGAATCAGATCGAGAACTCGAAACGTGAAGTAGCCGACATTCCCTCCGAGATCCAAAACCACAAAGGGCTCCCCCGACATAGCTCCTAAAGCCGTCTGAATCGGAACATCGTATTCACCGTTTACAAATATTTCGTTGTAAGCCCACCACTCTCCTTTGCTCGCAACTTTCACTGCCAGTCCGGAGTTTAGGGTGTGTTCAAGATTGAGTACGCCGTAGAGCGACTGATACAGGAATCTGCTCTTGACGCGCCAGTATCGTTCACGTATCTGGAACTGAGCCGACTCCGGCAGGACACTAACAGCGCGAGTTAAAAGCTTCTTGACCATTCGGCAGGATCGAGCGGAAACCCTTCTGGGCTAGCCTCTGTCGGCAATCATAAACAGTGGCGCAGGGCGCGTCCAACTTCGGGTGGCGCCGGAGGGCTACCCAGCAAGTTTGTCCTACGCGCGTCAAGCAGTTTCTGCGACTTTGGCGGCTGAGCTGTGCAGCAAAGAATTCCAGCTCTGGGCGACAATTTGCCAATCGAACATTACGCGGGAGCGCTGATGCGCGGCGCGTCCAAGCTTAGCTGAGTAATCGGGATTGCCCAGGAGCATGCACATCGCTTCCGCAAAGCCTGCGATGTCTTCGGGGTCGATCAATACGCCGGTTTCGCCCAGCACTTCGGGGATTCCGCCTCGTCGTGACCCAAGCACTGGGGCGGCACAGGCCATGGCTTCGGCATTCACCAGACCAAACGGCTCCTGGAAAATTGAGGGACAAGTAAAGAGCGTCGCTTTTTGAAAGCAGACGGGCAAATCCCGGTCGTGGTGCAAGTAACCTGTGAATTGAATGCTTCCGGGGCGGCTGTTGACGATTGAAGTGGCTAGCGATGCCACTTCACGAACATACGGCGTACGCTTGTGAGTTCCGAAGCCAGTGCTGCCGCCGATCACGAGTTTCGCATCGGGGTGGAGTTTCAGGACTCGAGCGTAGGCTTGCACCAGTTGCAGCACGCCTTTCTCGGGATGAAGCCTCCCAAGGAAAAAGATCGTCTTGTTCTCACGCAGTTCTTCCCGCGGAAAAAATAAATTGGTATCGACACCGTTGGGAACGACGCTCGTCTTGGCCGCGAGGGAGGGGGATCTTGCCGCAAATGTGTTGCGCAGGTATTCGCTGCACACCGCAACCGCCTCCAGGTATCGCCCGAGTTCGTCCAGCATACTAGCCGTCCAGTGGCCCAGGTGATCGTTCTGAAGATGCAGGACGATTGCGCCTTCGTAGCCAAGATCACGGAGCATTCTTACCCATTGCGGCCGGTTGTGAATGTGAATGAGGTCAAAGGCTTGAAGCCTGGGAAACAAGGCTCGCAACCACAGGTTGTCCTCGTATCGGCGGGCACCGGGAATGTGTGAGGTGAAGTCGCACAGCCGCCAGACCGAACTGGTGGCATGGCTCAGCGGATATAGGTCTTCAGCAGCGGTCGGATACCCAAATACCGTCACATCGAGAAGGCTACCCAGCCGGCTGTACACCGCGTACGTCCAGCGCGCCAATGCTCCTCCATAATAGGCACTAAATTTCTCCCGGCTCGAGAGGAGTACGGCGACAGTCATCCGTTGTACTGAACTATGGGTCATGGATTCAGCTATCTTGAATGACGAACTTCACACCGGGCGTTTCTCACTTCGTGCTTTCCATCACGTTCGCTCATGGCGAAGCCAACGGACAAACTTCTCAAGACCTTCTGCCAGGGACGTGGCGGGGCGGTAACCCAGCATGCGGGAGGATTTTTCTATATTGGCCCAGGTGATGGGCACATCGCCTGGCTGCAATTCCCTTTGATCACGAATCGCGATGCGGCCGGTAACGCGCTCCAGCGTTGCGATTAGTTCGTTCAGCGAAACCGGATTCGAGTTCCCTAGATTAAATATGTCAAAAGACGTCCCACCCGGAAGGAATTGGTATTCGACGGCCGCCAACACTCCGGCCACGGTGTCATCGACGAAAGTGTAGTCGCGCCCCATGGAACCGTCTCCGAATACGGGGATCGGCTTGCCGGCTTCCATCAAAGTCGCGAACTTCCTGATCGCCAGATCAGGCCGCTGGCGCGGGCCATACACGGTGAAGAACCGCAGGCAAACCGTCGAGAGACCGTAAAGATGAGCGTAGGTGTGGCAAAAGAATTCTCCTGCGAGTTTCGTGGCCGCGTAGGGAGAGATCGGGCGCAAACAGGGGTCGTCTTCCACGAAAGGAACCCGGTTCGTCACCCCATACACTGAACTCGACGACCCGAAAATGAAACGCTTCACGCTCACTTGCCGGGCCGCCTCGAGAAGATTCACGGTGCCCGCTACATTGACCCGCTCGCAGAGTTGCGGGTTTTCGATCGAGGGCCTCACCCCAGCTCGCGCCGCCAGGTGAATAATCGTGTCGGGTCGTAATTTTGAGATGGCTTGCCGAAGCGCGTCGAAGTCGCAAAGGTCGAGTTCGCAGAACTCAAAATTTCCCACTTTCCGCACTTCTTCCAGATTTGCCCGCTTGGCAGCGGGTGAGTAAAAATCGTCGAGATTGTCGACCACAGAGAGCTGCAAACCGCGGCGCAGGAGCGCCTCTGAAAGATGGGAACCGATGAAGCCGGCTCCACCAGTGAGCAAAACATGATGCGAAGCTGGACTCACGCCTGCGAACCTTTTCGGGCAAAGACCCAGTAATAAGCGGCGCCGCCGCGGCTCACCTGGAAGGAACACGTTTCAATATCATGGAAGCCGAGGGAACTCAAGGTTTCGCGCACCCAGCCGGCATCGTAGGTGATGCTCTGCATGAACGGACTCCACTGCTGACGCGACAGCCGGAAGCGGTGATACCAGCCCTTGGTTCGGCGCAGCGCCATGTAGGCATTGTGCGCGCGGGCAAACCAGCCGCGCACTACCGGCTTCAGATTCCCGGGCCACTGGTGCAGGGGCATCTGGATCATGATGGTGCCGCCCGGTTTCAATGCGCGTGCCATTTCCTGAAAGTAGGCGGCCGCGTGCTCGATTCGGTCAAAGTGCAGGAAGACGATTACGGAGAACACCGCAGTCACGCTGGCATCTGGGACGGGCAGCGAGATGCCATCGGTTACATACAGGTGCACGTTCGAGCCCACATGCTGGCGAGCATAGTTGATCATGCCCTCGGCAACATCCAGGGCATGCACTTCGCCAAAGTCGCGTGCGATGTGTTGAGTTAATCGCCCGGCGCCGCAGCCGATTTCAACGCAGCTCTCGCGCGCAAGGCCATAGAGCCGCCAACGCCGCATGAACTCTTCCCAGTCGCTGCGGCCGGTCTGGTAGAAATCGGCGTCCGTCCATGGAGTGGCTCCGTCCCGTTCTCTCCCGGGCTGCGGAATTACGCCGAAGAGCGGGTCTTTCTCGCCCCAAGCCTGCCACTCCTGGTTCGATTCCGGAGACCGACTCGCGACGTTCCCCGGAAGCGGGGTCTTCATTCAAATCCTCCATGGCGTGAAGACTGAGATTCTAACGCATCCATGTCGAGAGTAAGCTGCATCGTCGCCTGATACAATCGGTTTCCATGCGAAGACTTCTGCTAGCTGCCGCCATGGTCACCGGGCTCACTTCCTTCATTCTCGGGACTACACTCGCAAGTGCCCAAGCGAAAGATGCTCCGCAAAAGGAGTCCCAGCCCGATGTTCCGGATGCGATTCAAGCTCCCGCGGGCGAAGAAGTTGTTCTGTTGGCGCACGCGACCGGATCGCAGATCTATACCTGCCAGGCCGCGGCGGACGGCAAATTCACTTGGACACTGAAAGCGCCCGAGGCGGAGCTTCACGATCGCAACGACAAAGTGATTGGAAGTCATTCCGCCGGTCCTGCGTGGAAGCTGAAAGATGGCAGTGAAGTGACGGGCAAAGCAGCGGCCCGCGTGGACTCGCTTGACGGCCAGTCGATTCCGTGGCTGCTAGTGAAGGTCGTGAGTCATTCGGGAAATGGCCTGCTAGCGAGTGTGACCACGATTCAGCGAGTTCATACCCACGGCGGCCAGCCTCCGGCTGACGGCTGCGATGCGTCTCACCGCGACGCCGAAACCAAGAGTAGCTACACTGCGGACTATTACTTCTATGCTCCGGCCAAATGAAGCTCGCGAAGGATGCCATGCATCCAATCAGAGAAGCCGGAATTAGAAATCGAGACTCTTATGCGAGAAGTTGTTATAGAAGTAATAG
>Ga0209624_10001109_pt1 | contig 22157 bp, 20 predicted proteins | sample JacPinW_OM2H0_O1_FD_188565 | JGI IMG/M metagenome (GOLD analysis project Ga0209624, IMG submission 188565) | Forest soil microbial communities from Algoma, Ontario, Canada - Jack Pine, Ontario site 1_JW_OM2H0_O1 (SPAdes) (version 2) | ecosystem: Environmental > Terrestrial > Soil > Boreal...
AATTACCGTTTCGCGCAACCGTCGCGTGATGCGCAGCCCACTTCATCCATCTTCTTTCCGACAGACATCTTCCCGTTCACCGATCAGCCCGAGAAAGATCCTGTCACAGGAGACGCAGGTGGACTGCTCGATCGCGCTACCGCTGAGAAAGTCGTGCCCAAGATTTTTTTCTCCAACACATCGTACGAATACTGGGGACGCGCCTGCTCTCTGATTCACATCAGCCCCGATGGCAAGCACGATGCCACGATCTCAGACAACGTTCGCATCTATCACTTCACAGGACTGCAGCACTTTCCAGGGCCCTTTCCTCCGGAGAAAGGAATAGCCGACCTGATGGGGCAGCAGCCGCAGTCGCCATTGCCGATCAAATATTTCTGGCGCTCGATGATCGCCAACATGGACGCGTGGGTGCGCAGCAACACTCTCCCGCCGGCGAGCGCGTATCCGAAAATTTCTGACGGAACCCTCGTGCCGTTGCACGACTACAATTTTCCCGCGATTCCTGGAGTGAATCGGGCGCACGAAGCGAATGCTGCGTATCGAATTGATTTCGGACCAAAGTGGCAGGAAGGAATTCTCACCCTGCAGCCGCCAAAAGTTGGTGAGGCCTTTCCTGTTTTAGTGCCGCAGGTCGATGCCGATGGAAACGAGCGCGACGGCGTGCGCCTGCCTGAGATCACGGTTCCGCTGGCCACGTACACGGGCTGGAACCTGCGCGATCCTTCGATCGGCGCGCCCGATCAGCGCGTCGCCTTTGAGGTCTCCGACATTCCATTTCCAAAGACAGCAGAGGATCGTCAGAAGACAGGCGATCCTCGCCGGTCGATTGCCGAGCGCTACACCAGCCGCGAGGATTATCTCGCCCAATATTCAAAGGCCCTGGACAGTCTGATCCAGCAACGCTGGGTGCTGCCCGAAGATCGCGATGCGATGATGCATCGCGGCGAGCAGGAATGGAGTGAGGCCACGAAATAGCCGCAGCATCAACTCCACGTCAACGTCCCCACCCTGTTCCGCCAAAACGCAGCGGGACAAGGATGGGGAACCCTAATTGAGACAACTGAGTCGGGCGCTCGCAGCGCACTCGGAACGACAATTATGCCTTGACGAACTCGACATCGAGCGTGATGGTGACTTCTTCCCCCACCATGATGCCGCCTGTTTCCAGAGCTGCGTTCCATCCCAGGCCAAATTCCTTGCGATTGATTTTGGTGGTCGCCGACAGACCGATGCGGGTTCCTCCCCATGGATCTTTTGTGGGCGCGGTCAGGTCTTCGACCTCAAACACAACGTTGCGGGTGACGCCATGAATCGTCAGGTCGCCGGCGACCTCGACTTCCCCTTCGCCTTTCTTGGCGACGCGCGTGGACTTGAAAGTCAGCTTGGGGTATTTTGCGACGTCAAAGAAATCGGCGCTCTTCAAGTGAGTGTCGCGCTGCGGTTCGCGCGTGTTGATGGTGGCAGCGTCGATCGAAGCTTCGACCTGCGAGTTGGCGATGTTCTCGCTGTCATATTTCAACGTCCCTGTGAGGGCGGTGAACTCCCCCTTCACGTTCGAGATCATCATGTGCTTGACCTTGAACTGCGCGTGGGAGTGAGCGGGATCGATGTTCCAGGTAGTGGTTGCGGGTGCGGTGACGGTGCTCATGGTAAATCCTCCTGTCGTAAGATGCTCGTTATAACGACTAATGATGCAAAAAAAATTACTCGACCTTTTCGCGGGCCTTTTCCAACAGTTCTAACAGGGAGCGTAACCCTTCCCGGCCGAGATGGCCAAGTTGACTCTTGTGAATTTCGGTGACGGGTTCGTCCAGGTCATGAAGAAGTTTCAGTCCCTCCGGCGTGATGCGGGTCAGGACAGTCCTCCGGTCTTTTGTCTCGCGGCAGCGCGAAATCAGCGTCCGCTTCTCCAGGCGATCGAGCAACCGGGTGATGTCGGGATCGCGGCTGATCATTCGGCGCGCGATCTCGTTGCACGGTAGGCCCTCGGGCGCGCCTCGCAAGATACGCAGCACGTTGTACTGGTTCGGCGAAATGTCCTGATCTCGCAGGACCTTTTCAGCACTGCGCGCTAGCAGGTCCGCCGTGCGATGCAGGCTGACGAAGACATCTTCTTCCAGACATCCGACGCGCCGGGAAGCCGCCGCCTTGGAATTGCTGCTCATCGAGAATCATACTACTCGTTATAACGACTATTGTCAAGACGAATATTTTCATTGCTGCACCTCATACCCCAGCGACACGATTCCCGACCGGTAGACCCTATGGCTGACCAGCTTCAACCGAGCTTGCTGTGCGGGCGTCGGGAGCAGCGGGATTCCCTTTCCCAGCACCACCGGCATGATGCTGACCTCGATCATGTCCACGAGACCCATGTCGAGAAGAGAGCGAAAGAGCACGCCGCCGCCCATCAGCCAAATGTCTTTGCCGCTCTTCCCTGTTCTGGTCTCGGCGCGCAAGGCCTGGATCTGTTCGCGATCTAATTCGCGGATCAGAGTGACATTCGGATAGTCCGCCGTCTTCATCGTGCGGGAGACGACCACGACCTTCCTTCCATCCATGGACTTCTCGCCGAGCCGCGCGACAGCAGCTTCGTATGTGCGGCGGCCCATGAGCAAGGTATCGAAGCGCGACCAGATCTCGGCGAAATTGACCTCCGGGTCTGCGACGATCCAGTCGGCTTCGCCATTTGGCCCGGCGATCATTCCGTCCAAAGTCATCGCGACTCCATAACGGATTTTTTCCGGCGATGCTCTCCTCCGAAACGGACATAGATTGTCACAAAGCCGCAGGGATGGGAAGTCAGTAGGGGCGGCGAGCAGCAGAGCCTGGAATCGCCGTCAGCGCGCCAGTTGATTAAATTCAACAACGGTGAAAACCAACGGATAAAGCTTTCTCGTGAAATACCGGGCAAGACTTTTCCTCGCGAACATTTGTCGTACCACACCATGCGAGCCTCCGAGTTATTTCAAGATGGTTTCCACCGGAGAGAGCTGCCGATGTCAAAACGTGTTTCCAGGGTTTGGTCTGACAAGCCTGCTAGACTTTGCCGGATATATGCGTAGACTCAATAACTTACGCAGTCGGAATCCGGCGACACCACCTGCTCCGCCTGGCCTGGATTCTTGCCGCAACGCGTCGCCGATATGTGATTAGAATCACAGCCAGCCGCGCAAAACATGTGCGAAAATATGCGACTATGTCTAGAGACATAATCTGGTTGGAGAACAGCACTTTCGCGGCTTGGGGATGCACTGCGTGCGCTTGGATCGAACCCGGTACCAGCGAACGCGGCAAGCCGTCTCTTGCTGTCAAGACCGCCTTCAACTCGCACGACTGCGTCAAGTATCCTCGTCACACCAGCGCGACTCAAAAGAAGCCGCCTCAGCGAGGTGTGAGCCGGAGATGACCTGTGGCTCGGTCTGTTAATAGTTGAAGCTTGGGTTACATTGTCACTCCTCGTTGTGAAGGAGAACGCGAATTGGTACGCGCACTGAACGTTGAGTTGTCTCGCATTCGCAAAGTGGTGTTTCGCACACCGGGCAAGACGTTCTTTGGGAAAGACGCATACACGTTGCTTGACGTGGACTCGGGTGAACGTTGCTATTTGAGTTTTGTTGAAATGAGCGAGATGGCCGCGAAGGTGAAGAACTCAAAGAGTGAGTTGAATGGGGGAGTGCTCTGTTAGACGTCGCCACTGAGTGTCTTCGCTTTGTCCATACCCCACGGTGAGCACCGGTGCAGGTGCCTCAGAGCGTAAGGCGGCATGGTGAAGGGTGTTGATTCCGGATGTGTGCGAACCTGCAGCAACGTTCGCTTTTTGGATCATCAACGCTGAGATCGCAGAGCTGTTCGGTGATCTTGCTTCGCGCACCATCATCACCGTCTTAGTGCCTGATGTAAAATCCGTCTGAGCGTCCAGATTTATCGGACCAAGATAACTGAAAAATCGCCTCAGATCGGATTTCTAATTAGAGAAGTGCCTTTGCATTCAGCGCAGTATGAGGTGGAAAACGTAATTGATTTTCCTGAGTTTCCGTCACAGTCTTTTCTTATTGGACCGCTATCGGACCGAGTCCTCATTCTAAAGGCTCAAGCTGCGTGGATCGAATGCCGAATTGCGCTAACGCTTCGTCCATGGTGTGTACGACGGTCAGGAGTGGGCGTGTAGTCTCTCCCAAAAGTTGAAACATCCGGAACATGCCATAGGCGAATTTCTGCGGAGCAGCAATCGTGCGAGGCCGTAGAGTCGCATCCGGTACGGCGGGTTCACGTCCCGCTAACTCGCGGATCATTTGACTGGAAACATCAAACTCGGTAACCGCTGAGAAGTCAGCAATACCCATACGTGCATCGGTCGCTGTTGCGTGCTTTCGAACCGCCTCGTAAAACTCTTTCAGCGATTCATCCGTCAGTCTTCCGTCTAAGCGGGCAACGAGGAGTTTATTTGTCGAATCGAATTCAAATCGCACAGCCATCGGCTGCTGCTCCATGATGGACGAGTAACAGGGCAGCAATGCTAGCACTGCAGCAAGCAAATATCACGCACCCTTATGTTCGATCAACCTTGCCAACCACGAATCAACATGCTTTCGGAAGGCGATTCCCAAACGTTTTCGATATAGTTGTTTACGTATGGGCGCGTAGCTCAAACGGATAGAGCATCGGATTTCTAATCCGGCGGTTGCAGGTTCGATTCCTGCCGCGCCTACCATTTCCACAGGGGCTAAAGCCTGACAAATATTTGGCGCGCCTAACGCCGCCCTGAAGGGCCGCTCTTCCACGGATGTGGGAGCGCCCGAAGCTTCCGATCCGCGACACATGTCCCGCGGTTAGGAGATTCACCGCCCTTTGCCCTAAAATGCTTCCCACTTCCCTTTCTGTGGATTCGCATTAAGCATGGCCGCGACGACTTCCGCCAACTCCGTAATGACGCAGACTGCGGGCAAGGCAGCCGGGCCGTGCGTATTCGTTCTATTCGGCGCCGCCGGCGATCTGACCAAGCGCAAGCTGATTCCATCGCTCTTCAATCTGGTAAAAGCGAAATTGCTCCCGGAGGATTTCGCCGTGATCGGTGTTTCGGTCGACGACCTGAGCGTCGACGCATTTCGCGACCAGGTCAGCGAATTTCTCCCCGCCGGCGATACCGAAGGCCGCGACTGGCTGCGGAAACGGCTCTTCTACGAGCGCGGCGACTTTGGCGATCCCAACACCTTCGCGCGGCTTCGCGAGCAGCTCGCTAAGATCGATGTGGAGTGGCACACGCAGGGCAACTACCTTTTTTACATGGCAACGGCGCCGAAGTTTTTCGCGTCCATTGTCCAGCAGCTTGGCAAGGCCGGGTTGTCGCAGCAACAGGACGGCCATTGGCGGCGCGTGGTTATCGAGAAGCCCTTCGGCACCGACCTGGAGTCGGCGAAGGCGTTGAACTGTGCCATCAAAGCCGTGCTGCAGGAAAGCCAGATTTATCGCATCGATCACTACCTCGGCAAAGAGACCGTGCAAAACATCATGGTCTTCCGCTTCGACAACGCTATCTTCGAGCCGATCTGGAATCGCCGCTACATCGATCACGTGCAGATTACTAACGCGGAAACGGTGGGCGTGGAGCGCCGCGGCGCATATTTCGACACCGCCGGCACGCTGCGCGATATGGTGCCCAACCACGTGATGCAGTTGCTAAGCCTGACGGCGATGGAGTCTCCGGTGTCGTTTCAAGCAGACGCCGTGCGTAACGAGCAAGCGAAACTTCTGCATTCGATTCAGCCACTGAATTCGGAAGACGTGCTGATGCGGAGCGTACGCGGCCAGTACGGCGAAGGAATGCTGGGCGACGAGCGCGTGCCGGGATACAGGAACGAGCCCGGCGTCAATCCGGAGTCGCGCACGGAAACATTTGTCGCGCTGAAGTTGAACATTGACAACTGGCGATGGGCGGGCGTCCCTTTTTATTTGCGCACCGGAAAGCGCCTGGCAAAGCGTCATACAGAGATTGCAATCCAGTTCAAGCGCACGCCGTTTCAGCTGTTCCAAAAGGCTCCAACACACCAAGTGCAGAAGAATACGCTGGTGATTCAGATCCAGCCTTCGGAAGGAATCGCGCTCAGCTTCGGCGCGAAGATTCCGGGGCCGCTGCTGCGCGTAGGATCGGTGGACATGAGTTTTGAATATTCCAAATATTTTGGAGCCGACGCGTATACCGGATACGAAGTGTTGCTCTACGACTGCATGATCGGCGATGCGACGCTGTTCCAGCGCGCCGACATGGTGGAAGCGGGCTGGAGCGTGGTCGATCCAGTGCTGGACGTGTGGCGCGCTCTGCCTCCTCGGAAGTTTCCAAATTATGCTTCAGGCTCGTGGGGCCCGGGGGAGTCGGATCAGTTGCTGGCGGCGGACGAGCGGCAGTGGAGGAGGATTGAGCCATGATTCTTGTGGGCGATATCGGCGGCACGCGGACGCGCCTGGCGGCCTATCAGACGGAAGGAAATCGACTGGAACTCGCGGTCGAAAAAACTTACCCGAGCCAGGAGCACGGCGGACTCCAGGAAGTGCTCGTGCAGTTCATCCGCACCGAGCAGATTCCCGTGCACAGCGCTTGTTTTGGCGTGGCCGGGCCGGTGCGCGGGGGACGCAGCAAGATTTCGAATCTGCCGTGGACGATTGATTCGCTCGAGCTCGCGTCGCAATTGAAACTTCCTTCCGTTGGCCTGCTGAATGATATGGAAGCGTACGCCTACGGAATTGATGCGCTGGAGTCGAAGGATCTTGTGACGCTCAGCGAAGGTTCGGAAGATGCGGAAGGAAATCGCGCGGTGATTTCGGCGCGCACCGGCCTTGGAATGGCCGGGCTCTATTGGGACGGGTTCCGGCATCATCCGTTTGCGGGCGAAGGCGGGCACGCCGATTTTGCTCCGAAAGACAGCCTGCAAGTCGAGTTGCTGAGTTACCTGCAGAAGAAATATGGACGCATCAGTTGCGAGCGTGTTCTCTCCGGGCCGGGAATCAAGAATATTTACGACTTTCTCCGCGATACAGACAAAGCGGAAGAGCCGGCGTGGTTGAAGGACGAAATGCACAGCACTCATGACGCACCCGCATTGATATCGAAGCATGCGCAGGCTGGAAAATCCGTACTGTGCCAAAAGACGATGGCGCTTTTCGTCGCCATCTTCGGTGCGGAAACCGGCAATTGCGCCCTTCGCTACATGACCACCGGAGGCATCTTCATCGCCGGAATCATCGCGGCCAGAAATATCGAGAAGATGAAGGATCCGGCATTCCTGCATGCCTTCCTCGACAAGGGCCGTATGGAGTCCCTGCTGAAAGACATGCCGGTCAAGATTATTGTGAACGACGACTGCGGGCTCATCGGCGCGGCTCGCTACACGTTGGTGCAAAAAGCGTTTCGGAAATGATTTATGCTGTGGCCCTCTGTGTTCCCTGTGGTGAGCCAAAAGCCGCTAAAACTGCAATCCCACAGCACGGCTGAGGAACTTGGCGATGGGTGACATCTTGCGGCACGCCGCCGCGAATGTCGCGATGAACTTCGGGCTGCAAACCTGGGCATCGGTGAATTCGATCGCCGTTCCCATATCTTTCAGTTTCAAATCGTCCACAAATTCGTGATCGCAGGGAAATCCGCGTGGCGGACGGGAAAGCTTGCTGGCATCGTCCCAGTTGAGCAACTTGCGAATGGGCCGCCATTCGTCGCCGCGCTCGACAATCGCATTGCGCACTTTCAGCAGAGTCGGCGGCTCTGGATGCCAGAGTCCCGACGCAGCGAAACTACTTCCCGGTTCGAGATGAAGATAAAAGCCCGGCGAATGAACGTCTTTGCCGCGATGTGAAAATCGCATAGCCAGATGCGTCTTGTAAGGCTTTTTATCGGCAGAAAAGCGCGTGTCGCGATAAATGCGAAACAAAGATCCACGCGAGCTTCTGGGATCGGCCATCAGGTACGGCGAAATTTCATACAACGGCGCGGCGAAGTCGGTGATGAACTGGATGGCGGGCTGGCGCGCGCAGCTCTCGTACTCTTCCTTTCGAGCCTGAAACCATTCGCGATTATTGTTGCGCTTGAGCCGAGTCAGAAAACGGAAGAGGTCGGGAGTGAAATGCGCGGGCATGTTATCTACGGTAAGGGCCGGCGTCACGAAAAGTAAAGGATGGGTCGCGGCTTCGCGGACAGGTTTAGACCGCAAAGATAACGCGTGATCGATCTCAGGAGCGCGGCTTGCGGTGTTCGCAGGTTTCGGTGTTCAGACAGGAATCGGCCAGGCGCAGCCGCTCGACCGGATGTCCGCCAACAATGTGCGATTCGATGATCTCGTCGACGTCGGCTTCGGTAACGTGCCCGTACCAGATTGCGTCCGGATAGACGACGACCGTCGGCCCGTGCTCGCACTGGTCCAGGCAGCCGGACTGATTCGCCCGCACTTTGCCCTTCAGTCCGCGTTGCGCGAGCTTCTGCTTGAATGTCTTTTGCAGTTGAGCCTCGGCGGTCGGATCGCAGCATCCCCGCGGATTGCCCGGCGGACGCTGGTTCCCGCAGACGAAGATATGCTTCTCGAATTTCGGCATCAGACGATCAGTATCTCAAAAACTTGAACCACGAAGGACACGAAGTCTCACGAAGGGAAACGCTCAATCCCGGTTTCCTTCGTGAACCTTCGTGCCCTTAGTGGTGCAGGGTGTTTCGAGCTGCGTTGCGGAACCCGCGTTGCCATCGCCCGCGCGGACACGATAAGATAGTTCGTACACGTCTTCTCCGGTCTATCCCTAGAATTTTTTGATCCAGGAATTCCCGCGGGCAAGGAGTGTGCGACCCCGGGGAGCGGCGCAGCCACCTGCCTGCTCGAATTTCGCCTGTTCGGAGATGGAATGAAAAAAGGCAAGACCGCGGTGATTGTTGGCGCCCAGTGGGGCGATGAGGGCAAGGGGAAGATCGTCGACGTTCTGTCGGAGAACTTCACCATCGTCGCCCGCTATGCCGGCGGACACAATGCCGGCCACACCGTCATCATCAACGGCAAGAAATTTATTCTTCAACTGGTGCCGTGCGGCGTGCTCCGCGCAGGCTGCCGCAGCGTCATTGCCAACGGTGTGGTGCTCGATCCGCTGGCCTTTTTAAAAGAAGTTGGCGCACTGCGCGAGACTGGCGTCAAAGTCGATGGCCACCTCTTTGTCTCGAACCGGGCCCACGTCATCCTGCCGTATCACCGCATGATCGAGCTCGCTTCGGAGAACGCTCCCGGGCGCGTAAAGATCGGAACTACTTCGCGTGGCATCGGCCCGGCATACGAAGATAAGATGGGCCGCCGCGGACTACGCGTCGCCGACCTGCTCGACCTGAAGTTACTCAAGAAGCATATCGAAAACGCCGTGCGCGAAAAGAACATGATTGCGCACGCTCTGTTCAACTCCGAACCGGTCGATGCCGACAAGATGTACACGGAGTACGCTCAGGCTTCCGAGAAAATCGCGCCGTTCGTCTGCGACACGGCCATGCTGCTGAACAAGGCTCTCAATCAGGGAGAATCGATTCTGTTTGAAGGCGCGCAGGGCACGATGCTCGACATCGACCACGGGACCTACCCGTTCGTGACTTCTTCGAGCGCGACCTCCGGCGGCGCGGTGATTGGAACCGGCGTAGCTCCTAACGCCATCAACTCGGTTATCGGCATCACCAAGGCTTATTGCACTCGCGTCGGCGAGGGGCCATTCCCCAGCGAAGACAAAACCGATGCCGGCGACAATCTGCGCAAGCGTGGCAACGAATATGGCGCGGTCACCGGACGTCCGCGGCGCACCGGCTGGCTCGATCTGCCACTGCTGCGCTACTCCGGCATGATCAACGGCACTTCGTGGCTGGTCGTCACCAAACTCGACGTGCTCGACGAGCTGGCGGAGATTCCCGTCTGTGTGGGCTACAAAATCGACGGCAAAAAGACCGACGAAGCTCCCGCGCACGCCAGTGGATACGAGAAGATCGAGTGCATTTACGAGAAGCTGCCGGGCTGGCAGACTTCGACCGAAGGCATCACCGACTACGAAAAGCTTCCGAAGCAGGCGCGCGCGTATCTCGCATTTGTCGAGAAAGAAGCGGGAGCGAAGGCGGGAATGATTTCAACCGGACCGGACCGCGGCCACACCATCCTGATTGACGAATTCGTTACTGAGTTGAAGGCGGCCGCAAAGAAAGCCTAGAATTGCTTCCCCGGCACACTTGCCGCGGCGAAGGAGCAAGACGATGGTGGTGTTGGCAGTCACCTGGATGGCAAAAGTAGGGCACGAAACCGAAGTTGCCGCACTCTTTGAAAAGCTGACCGAGTACTCCCGCAAAGAACCGGGCTGTGCCATGTACCAGGTGCACCGGCACAAGACCGAGGCGCGCCGGTTCTTCATCTACGAACAATATAAGGATGACGCCGCGCTCGAAGCCCACCGCGCTGCTCCGCACTTCCTGCAACACGCAAGAAAAGATCTGCCGAAGGTGGCAGATCGGGTCGAAGGACATCTGTTCGAACCCCTGGGATAGTCTTCGTCGGCGAGGGCGTAGCCGCCTACTTGGCTTTGTCGATCATCAGTTCGCCGCCCGAAGCATAGCTTTCCTTCGACACTTCGTGGAAAGCGACGATGATGCCTTCGCGGCGCGCCCCGGCTTCTTCGACAAGGGCATCGGTGATCCGCTTCGCGATCTTCCGCTTCTGATCGGCGGTGCGGCCCTGCAGCATGGTGATTTGGACGAGGGGCATAGAGAAGTTCTCGGTTGGCAGTTCTCAGTTCTCAGAAAAAGCGCCGGCTCTCAGTCACTGAGAACCGGGAACTGAGAACTATTTTGCCAGTTCGTATCCCGCGAAGAAGTAACTCAACTCGAAGCGCGCCGTATCTTCCGCGTCCGATCCGTGAATCGCATTGTGCTCGATGTTCGTCGCCCACTTCTTGCGGATCGTGCCCTCTTCGGCCTTCGAGGGATCTGTCGCGCCCATAATTTTGCGCAGATCGGCGATCGCGTTTTCCTTTTCGAGCGCCAGCACAACAATCGATCCGCTCGACATGAAGTCGGTCAGCGTATTGAAAAACGGCCGGCTGGCATGCACGGCGTAAAACTGCTCTGCCTGATGCTTGGAAATTTGCAGCATCTTCATGGCGAGGATGCGGAAGCCGTTCTTCTCAAACTGTTCAATGATGTCGCCGACAGCGTTGCGCCGGACGGCATCGGGTTTGACGATAGTAAATGTGCGTTGCAGAGTCTTCATAGGTTGGTTGTTAGTCCTTGGTCAATATCGAAAACGTCGTTAGTCGTTGGTCGTCAGTCGTTAGCAATTTTCGTAGACGACTACGTAATTCATCTACAAAATAGATGTTGTCATTCCGAGCGCAGCGAGGAATCTGCTGTATCCGTAAACCTTGTCATTCCGAGCGCAGCGAGGAATCCGCTGCATCCGTAAACCTTGTCATTCCGAGCGCAGCGATGAACCTGCTGCATCCGTAAACCTTGTCATTCCGAGCGCAGCGAGGAATCTGCTGCATCCGTAAACCATGTCATTCCGAGCGCAGCGAGGAACCTGCTGCATCCGTAAACTTTGTCATTCCGAGCGCAGCGAGGAACCTGCTGTATCCGTAAACTTTGTCATTCCGAGCGCAGCGAGGAATCTGCTGCATCCGTAAACCTTGTCATTCCGAGCGCAGCGAGGAATCTGCTTCCTCTCGCCACCCGATACTGAACTAAACGCTGACGCCAATCGCCGCCGCCAGCGTCTCCCCGATCGCCGCCGGAGATTTCGCGACCCGAATCCCGCAGCCTTCCAGCGCCTTAATCTTCTCCGCGGCAGTTCCCTTCCCACCCGAGATGATCGCCCCTGCGTGGCCCATGCGCCGTCCCGGAGGCGCGGTCTGCCCGGCGATGAACCCCACCACCGGCTTCTTCATATGCGTCTTCACGAATTCGGCCGCCAGTTCCTCGGCATTACCGCCAATCTCGCCGATCATGATCACCGCTTCGGTCTCCGGATCGCGGTTGAACAGATCCAGAGCATCGATGAAGTTGGTCCCGATAATCGGATCGCCGCCAATGCCGATCGCTGTCGACTGTCCGATGCCCCGTTGCGTGAGCTGGTGAACCGCCTCATAAGTCAGCGTGCCCGAGCGCGAGACAATGCCGATCGATCCTTCTTTGTGAATCGACGCCGGCATGATGCCGATCTTGCACTTCCCCGGAGAAATAATTCCCGGGCAGTTCGGTCCGATCAGCCGCGAACGCCGGTCCTGCAGGAACTCCCACGCTTTGACCATGTCGAGCGTCGGAATACCTTCCGTGATGCAGACGATCAGGTCGATTTCCGCGTCGGCCGCTTCCATGATCGCGTCGGCGGCAAACGGCGGAGGCACAAAAATTACCGTAGCGTTCGCGCCCGTCTTGTCGACGGCCTCGCGCACGGTATTGAAGATCGGCCAGTTTTCATGCGTCGTGCCGCCTTTGCCGGGAGTTACTCCACCAACGATCTTGGTCCCATAAGCCGCGCTGGCCTTCGCATGAAACGTGCCTTCGCGTCCAGTCAGCCCTTGCACCACGACTCGCGTATCTTTATTGACTAAGATTGCCATATGAAAAATACCTCGTAACCACCATTTTCAATTCCAAATTCTGAAGTTTTGTCTTCCCCTGTGAACCTCTGTGCCCTCTGTGGTGAAGGTTTTCACCCGCACCTGAGGAGAGCCTATCTCCATTCCGTAACGCCCAAAGTCCCGCGTGCCGCCGCGACAACTTTGTCTGCCGCATCTTTCATCGTGTCGCTCACCAGAAAGTTGAATCCAGAGTTCTGCAGGATCTTCTTTCCTTCATCGACGTTCGTGCCCTCAAGTCGCAGCACGATTGGCAGCTTGATGTTCGTCTTTCGCGCGGCCTCGACAACTCCGGTGGCGAGCGTGTCGACACGCAGAATTCCGCCGAAAATATTGATCAGCACCGCTTTCACATTCTTGTCGCTGAGCAAAATTTCAAACGCATGCGCAACCTGCTCGGAGCTGGCGCCACCGCCCACATCCAGGAAGTTCGCAGGCATGCCGCCCGCGTACTTGATGATGTCCATTGTCGCCATCGCCAGTCCCGCGCCGTTGACCATGCATCCGACGTTGCCGTCGAGCTTGATGTAGTTGAGGCTGTATTTCGAGGCCTCGACTTCGAGCGGATCCTCTTCCGTAATGTCGCGCAGCTCGCGCAGATCGGCGTGGCGGAAAAGAGCGTTGTCGTCGAACGTAAGTTTCGCGTCGAGCGCAAACAGCCGTCCGTCCGTCGTCGTAATAAAAGGATTGATCTCGACCAGCGACGCGTCCGTATCGAGGAACGCCCTGTAGAGATTCGTCAGGAACTGCACCGCAGGAGTGATCTGCTTCCCGCTCAGTCCGAGCATGAAGGCGATCTTCCGAGCCTGGAACGCTTCCAGCCCCATGCCCGGATCGATGTGCTGCTTCAGAATCGCATCTGGATTCTCGGCCGCAACCTGCTCGATGTCCATGCCACCGGCAGCCGACGCCATGAACACGGGCTTGCCTTCGGCGCGATCGACAAGAATGCCAAGATACAGTTCCTTTTCAATCGGCAGAGTTTCTTCAATCAGCAAGCGGCGCACAATGCGGCCTTCGGGACCGGTCTGGTGCGTTACCAGCTTCATCCCAAGCATCTTGCCCGCGAGTTCGCTCGCTTCGTCGACTGACTTTGCGATCTTCACGCCGCCGCCTTTGCCTCGGCCTCCGGCATGAATCTGCGCCTTGACCACCACTCCGGCCGATCCGGAGTCGAATAACTCTTTCGCGATCGTTTCGGCCTCGTCGCGCGAGGTCGCCATCGATCCGCGCGGCACAGTAACACCATACTTCTTTAGGATTGCTTTTCCCTGGTACTCATGAATTTTCATAATGATGACTCTTCAGTAAACATCGGAAGGATCTGCTTGCGGCGTCGCACTGCGGGCAGCAAACCTGTAATTTTATAGAAGATACCGAGGTAAGAGCAAACCTCGCGCGCCTGCTTCACGCCCGACTTTGCCAAATCAGGACACGACCAACCGCGGCTTCCCTGCATGCGTCATCCTGACGGAGTCGTTTTTCAGGCGGAGGAAGGATCTCGCGCGCAGCATAATCGGCAATCCTGCGTCCTTTGCGGCCGAATAACATCCAACTTCAAGAGCGACAGAGCATCGTCCCGGATTAGAGGCCTCGTTGAAACTCATCTCGCTGAACATCGGACGCCCGCGCCTGATCCGTTATAGAGGCGACACGATCAGCACTGGCATCTTCAAAGACCCGGTCTCCGGCCCCGTCGCGCTGCGGACCCTCAATCTCGACGGCGACCGCCAAGCTGACCTCACCGTTCATGGTGGCCCGTACAAAGCCATCTATGGCTATCCATCGGAACATTACGAATACTGGCGCGAGCAATTGCCCGACACGAAACTGCCTTGGGGCGCCTTCGGCGAGAATTTCACGACCGAAGGTCTCTCAGAATCCGAGCTTCACATCGGAGATCGCCTGCAGATCGGCACCGCCATCCTCCAGATCCGCCAGCCGCGAATGCCCTGCTTCAAGCTGGCCGCGAAGTTTGAGCGCGACGACATGATCCAGCGCTTCCAGCACAGCGGCCGCAGCGGATTTTATTTCTCCGTCGAGCAGGAAGGCACCGTAACCAACGGAGACTCGTTCGCCTTCCTGAGCCGCGAGCCGCAAGCGATCACAATCGACGAGATGAACCGCCTTTTCTTCCATGACAGATACAACCGCGCGCTGCTCGACAAAGCGATAGCGACGAAAGCGCTCCCAGAGGATTGGCGCGAATACCTAACCAAGCGCCTGAGCAGCGTTCAAGCCTCCTGAAGTCCCCTGTGTAACCCAGTGCCCCTGTGGTGAAAGGTTTCCCCAGTGGTGAAAGGTTTCCTTCGTGAACCTTCGTGCCCTTAGTGGTTAAAGCTTTTGTGGTGCGAGTGCCCAAACCGCACCGAAATGCTAGGCTATCCACCAACCAGGAAAATGATCCTCGACGCACTCCATCGCCTCGCCAACCACGGCCAATCGCTCAACCGCGAAGAAGCTCGCGCCGTGATGACCGACGTCCTGGCCGGCAAATGCACCGACGCGCAGATTGCCGCGCTCCTCATCGCCCTGCGAATGAACGGCGAGACGGTAGAAGAAATCGTAGGGTTCGCCGAGGCCATCCGCGCAGCCGCCGCTCCGTTGCCCATCGACCGCTCCGGCTCCGACGCCATCGCCGTCACCGGCACGGGGCGCGATGCCCTGGCCGAAGCCTCCGCCGAAGATTCCCTGATCGACACAAGCGGCACCGGCGGCGACGCCAGCGGCACGTTCAATATTTCCACCGCAACCGCACTCGTCACTGCCGGAGCGGGCGTTCGCGTCGCCAAACACGGCAATCGCAGCATCAGTTCGAAGTGTGGCTCCGCCGACGTCGTCGAAGCCCTCGGTATCAACATTCAGCTCTCGCCCCAGCGCGCCGCACAATGCCTGCGTGAGGTCGGCATCTGTTTTCTCTACGCGCCCAATCTCCATCCGGCAATGAAGCAAGTACAGGGCGTGCGCCGCGAACTCCGCATGCGCACCATGTTCAACCTGCTCGGACCGCTGACCAACCCTGCGCGCGCCAATGGACAAGTTGTCGGCGTGTACTCGCTCGATCTCGTCGAAAAGCTCGCCGAGGCGTTAAGCATGCTGGGGCTGAGACGGGCGTTAGTCGTGCACGGACTCGATGGCCTCGACGAGATCACCATCACCACCAAAACGCGGGTGGCCGAAGCTCGCGAAGGATCGGTGCGCTCTTACGAAATCGAACCTGAAGAATTCGGGATGAATCGCGCGAGCCTGCAGGAAATTTCCGGTGGAGACGCGAATGAAAATGCAGCCATCATCCGCGCGATTCTCGAAGGAGAGAAATCCCCACGCCGCGATATCGTGATCCTCAACGCCGCCGCCGCGCTAGTAGCCGCAGGCCGAGCCGATCACATGGCCAGCGCGATCCCGCTAGCCGCAAAATCAATCGACTCCGGCGCAGCAGCCGAAAAACTCAACGCGCTAATCCAGTTCAGCTCGGCCCGCTAGCCGTGTCATCCTGCACACTTTTGTCATCCCGCACACTTTGTCATCCTGCACACCTTGTCATCCTGCACACCTTGTCATCCTGAGCGAAGCAAAGGACCGCTGCATTTCCCTGTGCGCCTCCGTGTCCCCTGTGTTGAAAGATTTTGCAGCCAGTCACACAACGCCAACTTTCTCCAAGTACTTCGCCACTTCAACCTTCCATCCCAACTCAGTCTGCAGTATCGAAACGCAAATCCAGTTCAGCTCGGCGCGCTAGCCGTGTCGCTGCACACTCTGTCATCCTGCACACCTTGTCATCCTGAGCGAAGCGAAGGACCTCTGCATTCCCCTGTGCGCCTCCGTGTCCCCTGTGTTGAAAGATTTTGCAGCCAGTCACACAACGCCAACTTTCTCCAAGTACTCCGCCACCTCAACCTTCCATCGCAACTCCGCCTGCATCCGCTCCCTCAGCTGCCCGGAAGCATCCGGCTCCCCGTGCACCAGATAAGTCACCGCAGGCTGGTTGCGAAATGTTCGCAGCCACTGCAACAACTCCGGCGGATCCGCGTGATCGCTGAACTGTTCAAGCGCCGCAATCTGCGCCCGGATCGGCACCAAGTCTCCGAATATCTTCACCTCCGCCGATTTGTTCTTGATCGCAAACCCGCGCGTGCCCGGCGCCTGGAATCCGATGAATAGCACCAGGTTTCGCGGATCCGGCAGCCTCTGCGCCAAATGATGCAGAATCCGCCCCCCGGTCACCATGCCGCTCGAAGAAATAATGATGGACGGCATGCGCGCATCGTTGATCTTCTTCGATTCCTCCGGCGTTGACGCAAATGTGAACCCCGGCCACTGCAGCGGCGAACCGTATTTTCGGATCATCTCCCGCGTCTCGTCGCTGTATTCCTCGTCGTGCTTCAAAAAGATCTCCACCGCCTTGATCGCCATCGGACTGTCGCAGAATACGGGGATGCGCGGAATCTTCCCCGACTCGATCAGATGCTTCAGGATGAAGACAAATTTCTGTGTCCTCTCGATCGCGAATGCCGGAACAACGACGCTGCCGCCGCGATTGGCTGTAGCAGTGATCAACCGCGCCAGTTCCGGCAGCGGATCTTCCTTCGGATGCGTGCGATTGCCGTAGGTCGACTCCATCACGAGCAGGTCGGCCGTCTCGCCCTCTTCCGGACCGGAATGCACGACCTTTCCCGGTGCGATTTTGTGGTCGCGCACGCGACCAATATCTCCAGTGAAAAGCAGTTTTCGCGCCAGACCTTCGATCTTGAGCGACACCTCGGCCATGCACGATCCCAAAATATGCGCGGCCCGCACGAAGCGAAACGAGATTTCAGCAGAGAGTTCCACCGTCTCACCCACGCTGACCGGCTTGAATTGCTCCAGAGATTTCTGCGCTTCTTCGAACGTATAGAGCGGCAGCGCCGGATCGTGCTTCGATTTCTTCATCTTGTTATAGAAGCGCGCGTCTTCTTCCTGCAGGTGGCCGGAGTCGGGCAGGATAATGCCGCACAAATCAATCGTCGGCTGCGTGGCATAGATCGCCCCGCTGAATCCATCTTTGACCAAGCGCGGAATCCATCCGCAGTGGTCGAGGTGCGCGTGGGTCAGGATGACCGCGTCGATCCGGTTTGCCGCGATCGGAAGATTCTGCCAGTTGCGCTCGCGCCATTCCTTCGGCCCCTGGAAGAGCCCGCAGTCGACGAGCGCCTGAAATCCGCTGTTGCCCGCAGCGTCTCCAGTATTGATGAGATGCTTCGAGCCAGTAACCGTCCCCGCCGCGCCAAGAAATTGTATGTACGCCAAACCTGCCTCCCGCACAAACACATCAACTTACCACGGAGACTCGGAGACACGGAGAACTCCAACCTTGTCATTCCGAGCGAAGCGAGGAACCTGCTGTTCGCCGCCGCCCCATCTGCTGATTCCGAGCAACGCGAGGACCCGCTGTCCCGCCAACACCACCCAATCTTTGTCATTCCGAGCGAAGCGAGGAACCTGCTGTTTGCCAGCGCCCATCTGCTGATTCCGAGCAACGCGAGGAAATCCGCTGTCCCGCCAACACCACCCCAATCTTTGTCATTCCGAGCAACGCGAGGAACCTGCTGTTTGCCACCGCCCCATCTGGTGATTCCGAGCAACGCGAGGACCCGCTGTCCCGCCAACACCACCCCAATCTTTGTCATTCCGAGCGAAGCGAGGAACCTGCTGTTCGCCGACAGATTCTCGGTCGCACACTCGTCGGGAAATTAAGTTGAATTTCTCCGTGTCTCCGTGCCTCGGTGGTGAAGTCTTAGTCCTGTGGTGCAGCTACCTTGAACGAGTTGTTCGTCACATCGCTCTCGGGCACGCTGCCGTCGTTGACCACAATTTCCTGCGGTGCGCCGGTCGTTCCCACGCGAACCGTTGCCTTGCTTTTCGCGCGGACTTCAAGGCGCTGCATAATCTCTCCGCCCGTGAATTTGACGATAATGGGAACTTCGGCCCCCGCCGTGCCGAGGTTGTCGACCGTAATCGTCAACATATACGAATTCGCCATTGTCTTGCGTGTGAAAGCCGACTCCACTTTAAAGTCCGGTAGCCCGCGATCGTGATACACCCAGTCGTCAAAGAACCATTCCAGATCGCGTTTCGTTTGAGCTGAAATCAAACGCGGCATGTAGGAAGGCTCTTTATCCTGCTCTGGACGATACGAGGCCAACGCTTTTTTGAGCGCGGTGTCGCCGACCATGTCGCGCAGCATCCACCACACGCACATCGCCTTGCTGCGATAGAGTTCTTCGTTGACGGTATTCACCAGCGAGTGGCTGACCTCGTCGTCGGATCGCGGAACCGTGGCTGACTGCTCCACATTATTCAGGGCAGTGCGGTGCAATCCCATGTAGTCCAGTGCAGCATGCCTTCCCTTTTGCTGTTCCAGGTAGAGAGCCTGCGCAAAGTGCGCGAGACCCTCTTCGATCCACGGACGAAACGATAAGAAGGATGCGTGGGTAAGCTGGTGAGCGGCAGAAAGTCCCGCCAGATTGGAATCCGAATTCGATAACGGGGTCAACAGCAGCGCTCCGCTCTCGAAGGGCGCGGCATTTGGATCCGGCAGATCTCCCGTTCTCGCCTTTTCGCGCGGCGCGCCAAACCAATCACTAATCAGAGGAGCCACTTTTTCTGCGGAGTCAGCGTATGTCTCCGCCGCTACCGCGTGGCTGGGCAGATAGTACACAATCGAGGAGGGTCGAGTCACGGTCGCATAGCTCGCGATCACGAATGATGGAACCGAAGGAGCAGAACCTTCATTCACACATTGAGCAACAGGAAGCTTGGGCGTTCCTTCAAAAGTAATTCCCTGAAGAACTTTGCCGCTGCAAAGCACGACTGGCGGTTGAGCATCAGTTGCGATGTTCGGATCGGTGAACCGAAGATTCACTTCGGATCCCATTTCCCGCGCCTTCCATCGCGCCAGAACTTCAAACAAACTGTCCCCTTCCGAAAGATTCGCGACCTCCGTCGTAATCGGATACCAGGCCACATATCCCGCGCCGCGCACTGCCGTTAAACTTGGGTCAATCTGATCCCAGTCCGCGCTGGCTGCAACGTCCTCAGGCGTCCCAATGCGCGTCAGCCGCGTCGCGTCGAGCAGGATCACCCCCTCATACGCGATCTCGAGTTCGAAAGTGCCGTGCGGCTCGATCGCTTGCGGCAACGTGACAACCGCTTCCGACAGACTTCCTGTGTGGTCGATATCCGAGGCATACGGCTGAGTCACATATTGCAGCAACTTTCCGCCAGCCTTGATCGAACGCCAATCGAGGGATGACGAAATCTGCAGCACAACAATTTTCTGCGGACTCGACGTGTCATTGCGGAGTGTGATCTTTCCGCGGGCTCCCAGGCGGTGCTGCTCCGGCTCGATCTGCAGGTTGAGATCGTAATTCGTGATCGAGAAGGCTTCCCGATCCAGAGAAAAAGCGCTCACCACAGAGGCACAAAGCAAACAGAGGAAGCACAGCAGCTTAACCCACGCCTTTATTTCCAGAAACTTCATTCTTCGTCTGATGAGCGCAGACCCGCTCGGCGCTGCCTCACGATCTCATATAAGACGACTGCTGCGGCAACCGAAACATTCAGCGAGGGCACCTTCCCCAGCATCGGGATCGAAACCAGGAAGTCGCATTTGCGTTTCACCAGATCGTGCAGGCCCTTGCCTTCACCGCCCATAACCAGCGCGCAGTCCATCTTGTAATCCAGAGCGTCGTAGGTCTGGGGCGCGCGCTCGTCGAGGCCGACGGTCCATATGTTGTTCTCTTTCAGCTCCTCGACCGTGCGGGAGATATTCGTCACCTTCGCGATCGGCATGTGCTCGCTCGCTCCTGCGGAGGTCTTGGTCACGGTTCCTGTGACGGCCGCGGAACGACGTTCGGGGATGACGATTCCATTTGCGCCCGCAGCGTCGGCCGTACGCAGAATTGCTCCCAGATTGTGCGGGTCTTCCACGCCATCGAGCACGACAATCAGCGAATATTCACCGCGCTTGGCTGAGATCACATCCGGCAGATCGTTGTATTGCTTGGCTGACGTGACCGCGACGACTCCCTGATGTGCGGCGTTCCCGGCCATGCGGTCCAGTTCCGTACGCGGCAGAAATCGCACCGGGACGCCGATCTTGCGGCAGTCTTCGATCAGCCTCTGCAGGCGCAGGTCGTGGCGCTCCTTGGCCATTCCGACCCATTCGAACGCGCGTCCGCGCGCCTTCAGCGCCTCGGTCACCGAGTTAATCCCATAGATATAGTGCATGAGGTATTTAGTGTACCGAAAGTGGTGGAAGAGCAGCGCGTGGTGTGATGGAAGAGTCGTACGTCGCTGTGGTGGAAGAGCGGGCGCGTCGATGTGGTGGGAGAGCGAGCGCGTCGATGTGGTGGGAGAGCGGCGCTTTAGCGCCGCGTTGATGCTAAGGAACCGTGGGCTTTAGCCCCTGTTGTACCCAAGAGGTCTACCTCGCTCACGATGACAAGCCAAGAGAACGCACAATCTCCGCTGGCTCCGCACGCTCGGCGTAATCCTCATTCGCCGACGCAAAAATAATCGTCCCATCGCGGTCGAGAATATACGTCGCAGGAATCGGCAACTCCCAGCTCTCGTCGCCGTTGGCAAACGGCAGGTTGACGAATGCACGCCGATAGACCGCTTCCTGTGCCGCGGGTACGCGATACGTCAGTCCGAACTCGCGAGCGACTTTGTTGCCCGCATCTGACAGCAGCGGAAACCTCAGCTTGTGCTGGTCGTGCATGAAGTAAGACTGCTTCACCGTCTGCGGCGAAATCGCCACGAGCGCGGCTGCAGCCCCTGCGATCTGCGGAAGAATCAGGTTTATCGCCTCCATCTGACCAACGCAGAACGGACACCATCGCCCACGAATAAAGCAAATAACAAGCCGACCGTGCGCCAGCAGCTCAGAAGATGAAACCATCTTCCCGTCGTGATCGAGCAGTTCAAACGCAGGCGCCTTCGCACCTACGGGAAGAATGTTCGCAGCAAGTTGCCGCTGCTTCAACTCCGCTACGACCTGCGCGTGAACCGCTTGCGTCTCCGCCGGAACGTATTTCGCAATCAGGTCCTTGCGCTCGGCAAAGATCTCGCGCAACGGGCGCGTATCAGTCGTCGGACCGGATTCTTCAAGCGAACGCCATTTCATCGTCGACATATCATGCCACATCCGCGCTCGAAAGAATGCGCGCCATCGGGTACTGTCTGAAGTTGAGTCCGTACCACGAAGGAGGTTAAATCAGAGGTTAAATCACACGAAGAAGCGCCGACCCTTCGTGATACTTCGTGTCCTTCGTGGTTCAATGTTTTTTCCTCTAACGCATCCAATAACGCATCCAACCGAGGCATCGTAGAAGATTGCTCCCCAGACGGATGCGCGGTATAGTCCTGCCTGGAATTTGACTGCGCCAAGCGAGGCTCCCATGTTTCGAACTCTTCTTCTCCTACTATGCTGGTCCGTATCCCTTGCCCAGAGCCAGGACTCGTCCCCCCGCACTCAAATTCCAGGCAGG
>Ga0209624_10001110_pt1 | contig 22140 bp, 13 predicted proteins | sample JacPinW_OM2H0_O1_FD_188565 | JGI IMG/M metagenome (GOLD analysis project Ga0209624, IMG submission 188565) | Forest soil microbial communities from Algoma, Ontario, Canada - Jack Pine, Ontario site 1_JW_OM2H0_O1 (SPAdes) (version 2) | ecosystem: Environmental > Terrestrial > Soil > Boreal...
GCTTCCGCGTAAGGATTTTCCGGATCACCTGTAAAGATCTTGGCATGAAACAAGATTCGTTCACCGGCGCTGCCTTGCGCCCATAGCGAACCAACCGTCAGAAGACATGAAAACAGCAAAAAATAAATCGAACGCTTCAGCACTCGTCCCACGATGACCCTTTCCCTAACAGTTAGTGCGGGTTCTAAACCGCGCGAAAGCTGAAACTATACACAACCTCTTTGCGTTTTTCGATCACCTCAACGATCACCTCAACAAAGACACGCGCTCGCGAAACCTTTTTCTTGTGTCCGGGTTTAGATCGCACAAGGACATGAGAGACTTCCGCATCGATCGCCGTTGCGAAGAGCTTGCACTCTTGCCCGGCGCTCCGCATTAATAAAAACGAGCGGTTTCCCTGGGCTTTCCAACCTTAACGCTGGAACACATCATCTTTATTTCTTAAACACTAAAACTGGAGTCGTCTGTGTCGCGATTGCGCGGAAGCATCCTGTTGTTCTCATGTGCCACCTGCATGCTCGGCCTGCTCACCGCTTGCGGCGGTGGCTCCAAGAGTAGTGGTAGCTCCGGACCAGGACAGTTCACCCACGTCTACGTCGTGTTTCCGCCCTCGACCACCGATCCCAACTATTCCCACTTCATGAACACGGTGATGCCGCAGAAATCGATTGAAGGTGTGACCGTCGGCAGCGCGTGGCTCTCAGCCGAGACCGGCACGCCGGGTCCGGGCACTTGCAGTCCAACTGGTACTGACACCTGCCAGCTCGATGCCTTCGGATGGACGCACACCTATGATTGGTCCACGATCGACAGCTCCAATTCCGGATGGTTTTCCGCGCAGTCAGGATCGAAGAAAGTAAACATCATTGTCGAGGGCATCGGCGACGCGGCCTCCAATTGCCTGCTCGACAACACGTGCATCAATCCCGTCACTCCTTATTATGTAACCACATCAAGCTGGGCAGCCCACACCCAGTCGGGAAATGAAGACCTGCTCAACGCCAATAAAGATGGCTGCACGAATTATCTCGGATTGATCGCCACTTCGATGACGCGCAGTGCAACTGGGCTGGTCACCGTCACTGAAGCCAATCACGGCTACTCGAACGGCGACACCATCTGGATCGGAAGCACCACTCCCTCGAATTTCAATATCGCCCAAGAGAGCGTGACCAATGTCCAAGTGGTCTCTGCAACGTCGACGCTGACCATCACCGCGAGCAACAGCTTTCCCGTTGGCATGCAGGTTACATTTCAGAATCTCGGCGCGGCCACGTTCCTGAACGGACAGACGGTCACCATCACCGGTGCCACCTCAACTTCATTCACCGCAACATTTGCGAATGCCGACTACGGTCCGACGGCAGAAACTTCTGGAACCGCCAATCCCTTGGGCGTGGCGGTTCAAAACGCAACCACCAATACGTTCCAATATCAGACCGCAGTTACGACGGCAGGCAGCGCCACAACTCCCGGAACCGTCGTGAGCGAGCAACAGTCGTGGCCAGTTCCCTACGAAACGCCGTACAAGACGGCTTGGGAATCATTCGTGGCTGCGGCGATCATGCACTACAACGCGTCGGCAAATCTCTCGCAGATTTCGTACATGCGTGTGGGACGCGCCGCTGGTGGCGAGGCCTATCCCGAGTGCCTGTCGAATCTGGAACAGATTCCTGCGCCCAACACCTACACCGAGTCCGGATGGATGCAGTACTACTCCAACATCGATCAATTCGTTTCCTCGCAGAATCCAAAAATGCAGATTCTCGATCCTCTGAATCAGGCAGGAAGCGGCCCGAGCGCGGTCACCAGCTACGGCTCGCAGGAAGCGCAGACGGCGGTGACATACAAGAATGCCTCCGGACAGACGAACGGAATTGGCAGCCAGGGACTGCAGTCCAGTGACATCTCAAACTACAGTGCGGGCGGTGGATGCACATCCGACTGGTGCTCCGTCTTCGACAATTACTACAGCTCCGGCATCCCACTCGAACTTCAGCAGGCTGGGCTCTCCGCGCCCGTTGCGATCTCTGGCACCAACAGCGCAACCGGCGATCTGCGCCCGTTGCTGCCCTTCGCCGTGCAACGCCACATGACGATTCTCGAGCTCTATTCGCTGGACGCGCTGCTCGCCTTCGATCCGAACTACTGCGTCTTACCTGCGGCAAATGGATTGTGTGGCACTGGCAGCGTGCAGATTCCCATCATCGCTCTGCCACCCGCCGACCAGCTCCCATATTTTCAAGCGGTGGGACAGCCCGGTCAGTCCGGCGCGACCGGAGACGGCTCCTACGCAACCGTGATCAACAGCACTGAGGGTCAGCACTAACCGTCGATCGCTTCAGTTAACAATCAAGTCTTGCGCGCTGCTTGTGCCGCCACTGGAACAGCCAACGTCTCCTGTATTGCCTGCCGGCGTATTCACCGTGACCGGAAAGCTTCCTGCCGCAGGAATCATCGTGTTCGTAACGGTGACCGTAAGTTGAGAGCTGCTGACGACGGTCGTCGCGAGCGTCGCGCCGTTAAACACTCCGACGGACGAAGAAACAAAGCTGCTGCCGTTAGCCGTCAGGGTGAAGCTGGCTGGAAGTGTCGCGAAGGTCATCGTGGCCGGTGAAATGGATTGCAGAACGGGTGCAGGACGCGAACTGCCGCAAAGGGGATTCAGCGAATTACACCCGGTCACAAACAGGAGTGCGACCAGCAACGGGCAACGGCGAATACTCCAACTGAAGGAGGGCATGAAGTGTTCTCACTCTATCTCACCGGGCCTCGCCCGGTAAGTATCAAGAGAGATAGCTAGCGCAACGCCGGCGGCACTTCTGGTTCTGCCGAGCCGTCCGTTCTCGCGTCCGAAGCCGCGAAGTTCATCCCCGACTTCGTGTTGTGATCGATGGCCTGGCCGCGTCCCATGAACAACGAGAAATCACCGCGCAGATCGAGTTGATGCCCCATGCCCGTAAGCTGCTGGCGCACATCCGCGGGGACTCGGTCCTCGATCAGAATTTTGCAGCCGACATCGAAATTGCTGCGCACAGTGAAGCGCGCGGTTTCCATCGCGGCCTGCAGATTCATGCCATAGTCGACAACGTTCGACACGAATTGCGCGTGCGCCAGTGGTTGGTTCGCACCGCCCATGATGCCGAATCCTATATGATCGTCGCCTCGTTCCATGAATGCCGGGATAATCGTGTGAAACGGACGCTTGCGCGGAGCCAGCGCATCCGGCTTCGATGGATCGAGCATGAACAGCGCTCCGCGATTTTGCAGCACGAACCCCATCCCGCGCACCGTGATCCCCGAGCCGAAACTGGAAAAATTGCTCTGGATCAGCGACACAATATTCCCTTCGCGATCCACGGCGGTCAGATATGTCGTATCGCTTGAGGGAGGAACTCCAGCTTCCGGACTGCAATTGGCTTTCTGCGAATTAATCAGCTGCGCGCGTTGCTTCGCGTAATCCTTCGACAGCAAACCAGCGACCGGAACTTTAGCGAAACGCGGGTCCGCGTTGTAGCGCGCCAGATCGGCATACGCCAACTTCATCGCTTCGATCCGCGTGTGAATCTCTTCCGCGCTCAGCGCTCCCGCCTTCGCCGGCTGAAACTGCTCCATAATATTCAGCATTTCAAGCGCCGCCATGCCTTGTCCGTTGGGCGGCAGCTCGTACACTTTCCAGCCTCGATATGTCGTCGAAATCGGCTCGACCCATTCGGCAGAGAATTCTTTCAGGTCGTCCGCCTGCATCGTGCCGCCAAGTTCGCGCTCGGTTGCGAGAATCGCCTTCGCAATCTCTCCCGAATAAAAAGCCTGCGGACCTTCCGAGGCAATCAGCCGCAGCGCTTTGGCTACGTCCGGATTCTTGAATACTTCTCCCATCTTCGGCGCTTCATCGTGCACGAGCAACACGCGTCGCGATTCCGGATCGCCCTTCAGCTTCGGAACCGAACTGCTCCAGTCCATGCCGATCAATTCCTGGACTCCGAATCCGTTCTGCGCATAGAAAATGGCCGGAGCAAAAAGGTCCTTCCATGGAAGATGTCCGAATTTCTGGTGCAGCTTATTCCAACCTTCGACCGCGCCCGGCACGGTCACAGAATCGATACCTTCGGAGGGCATTTTGCTGACATCGCGCGCCTTGAGATAGGTGATGCTCAGGCCCTTCGGAGCCCATCCGCTCGCGTTGAGGCCATAAAGTTTTCCGGACTTGGCGTCCCAGTAAATTGCGAATAGGTCGCCTCCCATGCCGTTCATGTCGGGCTCCATCACGCCCAGCGTCGCGTTCGCGGCGATGGCGGCATCGACTGCGGAGCCGCCCCGCGCCAGAATCTCCGCGCCCGCTTGCGAAGCCAGCACCTGGCTAGTCGCGACAATGCCGTAAGGCGAGATCACCATGCTCCGCGCGTTCGTTCGATCCTGCGCAGCGGCAGAAGTGGCGACCACGACAGCGATCAAGAGAATTGCGGGCGTGAAATAACGCATACCTTGCGGCTCCTTGGAATGGAAACGCATTGTGCTGGGAATAGCCGCTAGATGTCAATTGGAACAGGCAAAGACTATAGCGGCGATCGTATAACAATCCCGCATGCAGATCTGCCGCGCTAGGAGGGTTGCGAAATGCTCACCACAGCTCTATCGAAACAGGGTTGCTGATGTTTAATTTGGACTCGTGGACGCCACCGCCGTACCCCGCGAAAAACTGGTAGTGTCCCGCTGGAAGTTCAAAACGGATTTGCGTGCTGCGTGACGCGTGAGGTATAAGCTCGAACGTTCGAGGCAATCTCAGGCTTTCAGGGATCATGTAGCTGTATGAGTACACCCTCTCATCAGTCCCCAATCCCCATGTGCCTTCACCGATGAAAACATTGGTACGCGTAATCACTGCCGTCGACGGCCCATCCGACGGCGTCTCGGCTCCAACAACCTTCTCAGACAAAATCACAAACCCGATTTCGGAAGTGTCGATTTTAGCTGCCCTGTCCGTTTCATTAGTGACCGTAAGTTCTATTGCGGTCCGCACACCGTCAACTGCTACGGGCTGTGCGTCGATTCTAATTCCGTTGAACGTAAATGGACTTTTACTTGGCAGAGCCGGACCGAGAATTTTCAATTTCCGAATCAGGCCATCTCCCGGATTAGTTGGCTGTATGACTTCGAGTGCGTCCAATTGGATAGCCTGTCCTTCGTATGAGCGAAGCTGGTCCTTCACGCGCTCCGATACATACATGAGATAGACGCCGCTAAACAGGATGCAGCCATCCCACCGATCAAAAATTACGACTCCGCTATATTTGCCGGGGCTTCGTATTCCTGCATTCGCCGTTGAACAAAGGGACACGGTTAACGAGGCTAACAAGCACACAGTCACCAAACGACCCTTCCGAATCGAAAACGAGAGCAGCATTTGATGAAGCTTCATTGGTCGCATTATGTTATTTGACTCCGTGGCAACAGATCTGGTTCCCGCGACACTGTGGTGCCCAGGCCAATCACGCTCTCCCCCTCCGGCGGACACAATAAGTAAGACGCGAATGTTCCCCCGACAATCCTTCGTCGGCAGTCCCCGCGAGCGTAGTAGCTGAATTTGCCTTGCGCTGAATTTGGGAGTGACGAGAGAATAGGACAATATCGGAGGAACCTATGCTCGAGGGACTATTACAACCAATGCATTTGATCGTCCTCGCGGTCCTATTCGTTGGTGCTTTTGTCGTGTCGCGGGCGCTTTGGCGGATTGGCGTAAAGTTGAAATAGAAAAAACCCCGCGCTCAACGGGGCCATAGTGTCTACTCGTGCCCACATCGTGGACGGAGCATAGAGTATGTCAACTGGGATTGTTTATTGATCTCCAAATCACCGCAGAAGCGTGTTCGATGACCAAGTCTGGTGGTCATCCCCGCGGCCAAATCAAATTCACCCACTCCGCGCTGCGAGGCTTTCATTGACTTGCGAGTTTCCCAGACATAAGATTTTGCGACGTGATTGGGCTGACTATTTCGCACTACCGCATCCTCGAGAAACTCGGGCGCGGCGGCATGGGCGAGGTCTATCTGGCTGAGGACACGCAGCTCGGCCGCAAAGTCGCCATTAAATTCCTGCCCAAAGAAGTCGCCACCGACGAGCGCGCGAAACAACGCCTCCTGCGCGAGGCACAGACCGCAGCCACTCTCGATCACCCGCATATATGCGCCATCTACGAGGTCGGGCAGGAGGGCGAGAACAGCTTCATCGTCCTTCAGTATGTTGAAGGGGAAACCCTGGCTTCGCGGCTCAAGCGCCAACTGCCGGATCTCCGCGACACGCTCGCGATTTCACTGCAAGTCGCGGACGCCCTCAACGAAGCGCACGCGCGTGGCATCATTCATCGCGATATCAAGCCGGAAAACATCATGCTCACGGCGCGTAACCAGGTCAAGGTACTCGATTTTGGTCTGGCCAAGTTCGTACGCGATCCGAACCTCATCCAGGGTGATACCGCGACCATGCTGAGTATTCCGGGAATGATCATCGGCACCGTTCCCTACATGTCCCCGGAGCAGGTGCGCGGCGAAGAGTTGGATTGCCGCAGCGATATCTTCAGCTTCGGCACACTGCTTTACGAGTTGCTGACCGGCCGGAGGCCTTTCGAAGCCAAAAGCTCGGCGGAAATCATCTCCGCGATCTTGACCAAACAACCGCCGCCGATGAATCGCTCGAGCCTCGCCCACAGCGGCACCGCAGAAGAAGGCCTGATCCGAAAATGCCTGGAAAAAGATGCGGCGCTGCGCTACCAGACCATGGGAGATCTGATCATCGACCTGCAGCAGATCCGCAGCCAATACGAAAGCCGAAGCATTGCTCCCGCAGCCAAGACAGCAGTCGTGATCCCGCAGCCGGAAAAGGCCAACGGCCGCAGATCCCGGATTTCAAAGCGCGGGATGGAATTGATCGTCGCGTCGATTGTGCTGGCGCTGGCCGGCGGCGTATACGTCTATTCATCGCGCGACGGGAAGCATCCTGTCACATCGGGCGCTCCTGTGCTGTCCACAAACTCCGCGGCTTACGACGCTTACATGCGCGGCATGGTCAAGGTCAGCAGCGAAAATCCAGCTGATAACCAAGATGCCATTCAACTCTTTAAGCAGGCTGTCACTACGGACCCAAACTTTGCCTCTGCCTATGCCGAACTCGCCCGTGCCTACAGCATCAAAGTGCGTTTTTTCGCACCCGTAGCCGAGAAGAAGCAGTTGAATGAGGAAGCCGAAGTCGACGTGGAAAAGGCGCTCGCGCTCGACCCCAATCTGGCGGAGGGCTATTTCGCTCGCGGTTTAATCCTGTGGACGCCCTACAAACGGTTCCCGCACGAACAAGCGGTTCAGGCCTACAAACGCGCGATCGAATTAAACCCGAATCTCGGTGAAGCGCATCACCAACTCGGATTTGTCTACCTGCACATCGGCTTGCTCGACAAGGGATGGCAGGAAATTCAAAAGGCATTGGCGATCGATCCGGGCAACAGCCTGGCGCGATATCGGCTCGGAGTCATCGACATGTGCCGCGGCAAGTACGACGAAGCGTTTCAGATCTTCAACACCACCCCCCTCGAAAAGAGTCCTTCGCTTTTGGCATCGTATACATCCACAGCCTTATTCCGCCTCGGCCGGAACGAGGAAGCCTCTGCGATCGTTGAGCAATTCTTTAAAGACTATCCCAACGACGAGGGCGGCCTGGTGACCAGCGTGAAAGCCATGATGCTGGCGAAATCTGGCAAGCAGCACGAAGCGGAAGACACGATTCAACGCGCAATCAACATGGGCCGGGGATACGCTCACTTCCATCACACGTCTTACAACATTGCCTCCGCTTACGCTCTTATGAAGGAACCAGAACAAGCGATGAAATGGTTGCGAGTGACCGCCGATGAGGGCTTTCCAAATTATCCGCTGTTTGAGCAGGACGCTCAGTTGGATAACCTGAGAAAAGACCCGCAATTTATCGCATTCATGGCGCAGCAGAAGCAGCAGTGGGAGCATTTCACCGCAACGTTGTAACTCCTTTCCGGCATCGTTTTTCCCTAACTGTCCCGTTCGGACCGTGACCTCGGTTCAAATTCGATCATCCAAAATCTGCCAGACAAAAAAACGGCCCGGTGGGAACCGGGCCGCCGTTGTGGCTCCAGTGTGGTTAGAACCTGAGTTGAGCTCGGATCTGCAAAGCGCGCGGCGAAGCATCCGCGCCCAGGAATGATCCGAAGATGCTCGTCGGAGTTGCGGCCGTCCGCACGATGTCGCCGAACTGCGAATTCGATACGTCACCGATCGGCTGATCAAAGTTAGGATGGTTCAGGATGTTGAAAGCCTGAACACCGATCTGCATCTCCGCGCCTTCCCACTTGGGAATGCGGAAGTCTTTCATCAGAGTCAGGTCCGTATCGAAATAGTCCGGGCCGAAGACCTGGTTGCGCCGCTGGTTGCCAAACGCGCCTACGCCTCCCGGTCCAACCGCCGACGCGAACTGACTCGCGTTCAAGCACGGCGTCGTAGTCCCGGAAACGCTATAAGCCGCCGACGAGCCGCAGCTGATCGTTCCCACCGAAGAATCCGCGAACAGATCTAATCCTGTGGCCGGTCCGTAGTTATAGCCTCCAAGAGCTCCAGTAGACGCTCCATCGATCACCGTGAACGGCAATCCCGTGCGCGCGAACATCACGCCCGAGATCGTCCAATCCAGCAGCGCATCCCACACCATGCTGTGCAGCTTGGGAGTGTGGTACACGTAACTCAAATTGAACTGTCTGCGCGCATCGTAGTCGGCGTTGCCGTAGTTGTACTGCCGCAGATTGTAGGGATTCTGCCCCGACAAAATACTCGTGTTGGTATCGAAGTTGAACGGCAAGAAACCGCCGTTCGAAATATCGTCCAGCGCATGGCTCCACGTGAACGACGCTTGCACCTGCAGCGATGTATTGACGCTGTGTGTGAGCGACGCCGTCAATCCGTTGTAATTCGAGACTCCCGGATTTCCGATTTCGGCCACGGTAGTAAAGCGAGGATCGACCGGCGCCGTTGGCAGACCGACGAACGAACTGATCCCGAGCGTCGACTGGCAATCGGGAACGCCCGGCTGGTAGACGAGCGGCGTCGCGGGCCCGTTGCAGAATGCATTCACACCGGGATTCGTCGCGGCCAAATCGCTGCCGTGATTGCCCACATAATTCAACGTGATTGACGTTTTCGAACCGATGGCCTGCTGCACCGCCAGGTTCCACTCCTGATACGTCGGATACTGGATTCGGTTCGCCGCGGTCGTCAGCGTTGGCGGACTGAATAGAACCCCGGCTGGCAGCGACGCTTCGATCTGTCCGATATTCATCCCGGAGTTGAATCCCCCGACAAACGCCGCATTCGACGCCGCAGTCACCGATTGCGCGTTCCCCGGAATTCCCGGCGCCAGCAGCCCCGACGCAAGGAACGTATTCTTCAGCGGCGAATTCGTATCGAACGAACTCGCGATCGTTCCCGGGAAAATGTCCGAGAAAATTCCGATGCCGCCTCGAATCACGGTCCTGCCGTCTCCCAAGGGCTGCCACGCAAATCCGATACGCGGCTCCCAACTGATGCTCTGGTAGTTCGGCAAGGCCTGATGCAACCCCGTCATGATGGCCTGGTTGTAAGGCTGCGTCGGATCATGCGACATGCTGAGGAACGAACTATCCGGACGCGCAAAGCAATTCGTCGCGCACACCGGATCTGAATTGTGCTCGGCCCGCAGCGAAAGCGTAATCTTCAACCGCGGCAGGATCGCCCACTCATCCTGCGCGTACAAGCCAAGGCTATACAGCGCCAGTGGCTGCGTTGGACGCGTCGCGTATCCCTGTTCGAAAACGTCCGTCGTCCCGCTGAAGAAGCTCGCTTCGGAGTTGAAGATCGCCGTTGGAAATGTCGCGTTGAATCCTCCCGGCGTGTAGTCCGTAATGTCATTGCGCCGGAAATTCACTCCGAATTTCAGGTTGTGACTTCCCTTCTGCCATGCGTAATCGTCGGACACCTGATACTGCGTCACATTCCGTCCCTGCGGCCAGGTGCTGTAAAACGAACCGCCTGGAGTCGCGAACTGGCCCGACGAAAACAAGAGTTCATACGGCATCAGGCTCTGCGCGGCTGAAATGCTGGGAGGCCCGAAAACCGCTCCATACCATGAGCCCGCCACAATCAATTGATTGATGCCGTTCACTCCGACCTGATGAGTTTCTTGAAACTGTCCTTCATATTGCGGCTGCACGCTCTGCGCGTTGAGCACAGGCGACAGAGGATCGGTGAACGACGCCTGCAGTCCATGGTCAGTGCGGAAGTGAATGAAGGCACGATCTCGGGTGCCGAAGTTCTGATCCACCCGCGCCGTCATCAGCCATTCGGTCGTCAGGTTGTTGATATTCGACTGGAACACGAGAGCGCACGGCGCCCCGCCCGCCAGCGTAACTGATCCATCGCAACCACCGCCGGGAAGGCTGTTGGCAGCCCGCGCGGCTCCTGGCGCGTTGTTGTAGATCCCGAACATCTGGTTGTAGAAGGGAATCTCTGCCGCGTTTCCCGTCGCCGTCAGATTCGCCAGCGTAGCCGCTTGAAATTGCGGGCTCGGAATATTTACCGGCTGAGCCGTCGGGATAAGCAGTCGCAGGCCTTCGGTATCGATAAAGAAGAACGTCTTATCCTTCACAATCGGTCCGCCAATCGAAGCCGCCCACTGATTGGCGTTGTCAAACGGACGCGGCGTCCCCGTGTTGTTGTTGAACCAGTCGTTCGCGTTCAGCACGCGACCGTTCCAAAAATATTCGGCATTCCCGTGAAACTTGTTGGTGCCCGACTTCGTGACAAAGTTCACGTTCGCGCCGGCCAGGCTTCCGTACTCTCCAGAGTAGCCGTTGTTCACGACACTCGCCGTCGAAACATCATTGGATCCCAGCAATAGATTCGTCGCTCCCGAGTTGCTCAAGTTAAGAAACGGATCGTTCTCATTCATGCCATCGACGGTAAACAAGTTCGACGTGGCCGAGATGCCATACGTCGCGCTATTCCCGTACCCAGCTTGCGTGTTCATCGTCGCGCCCGGTGACGTCTGCACGTAATACGTCAGATCGTTCCCGGGATTCGGAATGTTCGCCACCATCTCCGGACTCAGCGTGGTGGAAACATTTCCGTTGTCCGTTTGAACGATTCCGCCTTGGGCCGTAACCTCGACCGTCTGGCTGGCGGTCGCCACCTGCATTTGCAGGTTGACCATGCTGTTCTGTCCGACTGCCACGGACACCGCCTGCTGCGATCCCTGAAATCCCTGCGCAGCCGCGGACACTTTATAGTTCCCGGGATTCAGCAGCGAGAACCGGTATGCTCCGGTTGAGTTCGATGTAGCCGTCTGGGACGTTCCCGTATCTTGGTTCTTCAGAGTGACCGTCGCGCCGGCAACTGCAGCGCCGCTTGGATCGGTGACCGTCCCATCGACGCCACCAGAAGTCAGCGATTGACTAAACAAAATGTTAGGCAAAACAAGGGCAAGCAACAGGGCCAAAACATATGTCAGGGCAAAGCGAATGGAATCAGACTGCGACTTCATACAGATTTTCCTCCGGGGGTAACTGCAACATATGAGGGGACTCGCTCAAAGCGGCTGGCACTTTGAGGAGCGAACGTCGATCAGGAATACACTCGGGGTACATCGCCAACAACAAATGGGCGGAGAGACTCTTGAAGAGCCTCCGCAGTCAAAGACACAAGCGGAGTTCCAGTACGGCCCAATGGCGCAAGACCGCCTGGGAAACGAGTTAGAAGTTTGGTTTTAGCCTTGCCTTAGATTTTCTAAGAGAAAATGCGATGTGAGTATAGGGTTTTTCCAGTAATTTTCTTGCACTACCCGCCGTTCTCAGCACACCTTCCAGACCAGTTATAGAATCTCTTTCGATGTTCCCCCAGCCATCCACGGCGCTGCTGTTCCTCACGACCATCCTCGGAGCCGGAATTGCATTGCAGAGCAGTGGGACCGCTCCGCACCCGCCATCGAATGATCCAACCGCGAGCGAAGCTTGCGCCTCCTGCCACGCGGACATTTACAAATCCTATGCGACCACCCCGATGGCGACCGCCAGCGGAGCTGCGGCCGACGGCCTCACCACCGGCGAACTCGATCACAAAGATTCTAAGATTCACTATCGCGTTTACCAGCAAGACGGCAAAGTCTGGATGAGTTACGAGCGCCCCGGGAAAAATGGCCTTCGCGGTCAGCGCGAACTTTTGTATTTCATCGGTTCCGGCAAGAAGGGTCGAACCTATCTCTTCTCGGACGAGGGATTTCTCTTCGAAGCCCCGATCAACTGGTATTCGCAGGAGAAGCGCTGGAATATGACGCCCGCCTACACCGAAGCGTCAGAAATGCCGCTGAACCTGCCGGCCTATCTCGACTGCCTGAATTGCCACACCAGCGGGATGCGGCCGCCGGTCCCCGGCACTGATAGTAAATTCTCCGGGAAACCTTTCTCACACGGCGGCATTACCTGCCAGCGTTGCCACGGTACAGACACCAATCATGCCGACGGCAAAGGCGCCATCGTCAATCCGGCCAAACTTCCGCCTGATCGTCGGGACGCGATCTGCATGGAGTGTCACTTCGAAGGCACGGTCGCCGTCGAGCAACCCGCCAAACACCTCTATCAGTTCCAGCCCGGCGAGCGCCTCTCCGACTACATCCATTATTTTGTCCTCAACGGAAATCGCGAACAGGCTCCGCGGGCCATCAGCCAATATGAAGCGCTCTCGCAGAGCGTGTGCAAGCGTCAATCCGGCGACAAAATGTGGTGTGGCAGCTGTCACGATGCCCACCGCGACCCTGCGCCCCAAGAAAAGGTCGCCTATTACCGAAGCAAATGCCTCGCTTGCCATGGAGAAGCTTTCGCTGCCAAACATCATGCGGATAAGCCCGACTGCACTCACTGTCACATGCCAGCGCTGCCGTCGAAAGACGTCGCTCACACGCAGACCACCGATCACCGCATTCAGCGCTATCCCAATGAGGCGCCGCTCCCTCAGTTGCAACTGCGCGGAAAACCGCTAACCTCTTTTCCGGCCGCGGATGAATCGCTCACGACGACTCGCGACTTCGCCCTCGCCTGGGAGACGCTCGCGCAGCGCGGCTTCGACGGCGCTCCGCAAGCGGCCGAGGATTATCTGCGCAAGGCGGTGAGTGAGCGCCCCGACGATGCCGTCCTCTTATCCGCGATGGGGTTCGTTGAACAGGCGCACCAGCACGACGAAGACGCGCGGGATCTTTACGCGCGCGCGCTAAAAATCGATCCGCTTCTCAACGACGCCGCTACCGATCTCGGAATCCTCCAGGCGCGCTCCGGACATCTTCAGCAGGCGGTCGACCTATGGCGCCGTGCTTTCGAAAGAGTGCCCAACCGAAGCGCGGTTGGGATGGATCTGGCCATCGTTTTCTGCATCGCTGGCAAGAAGGATGTCGCTCACCAATTTGTGGATCGCGTTCTGGAATTCAATCCTGACTACGGCAAGGCAAAATCATTCCTCGAACACATGGCCCAGGATCCGCCCCAGTGCAAGCCATGAAACGCACGCGGTAAGCCGCAAGTAGATTGAATTTTTGGAAGTTTGTTTAGAAGGGCCGGAAAATCAGCAGGTACACCAGCACGACAACGCAAAGCGTCAGCACAAGAAGCGACAGCTTCTCTACCTTCAGCGTATCTTTGCGCGTTGGTGTCTCGGCTGCCATGACGTGAATCCAGTTTCCCTCAACAACGCATCTTTGAAAATGGCCACTCCGTGGGTGGCACGGCAGTAACGTGCCCAAAGTTCCCCCGTCATATCAGGCATCACAGACGCGGCCAAAAAGCAGCCCTTCCCCCGGCTACGCTCGCTCCCCCGCCCTGTTCCTTAACACCAGGTACGCGGCGGTCAACACCCCAAGGCAGGCCAAGCCGCTCCACAGATTCACCAGCGGATGCATCCATGCCTGCAGCAGCACGGCGAACATTCCGATAAATCCTGCAACGGATCCCCACATCCCCAATGGCGATCGCAGCGGCAACGCCGAGAGTTCTTGCGGTTTCGCGCGCCGCCGGAAGCTCACGTGAGCAGCCAGCGAAATTAGGTACGAGAGCAGCAGCCCCGTGAGTGAAGCTCCGATCATGTAGCGGAACGCGTTCCCCGGCACCCAAAGAACCAGCGCCAGTGAGACGAAGATTCCGAACGACGTAACCACAACCGCAACCTGCGGCGAGCCCTCATGATTGACAACGCCAACCCGCGCCGGCGCCCATCCGGTCCGGGCGAGCGAGAATGCCACGCGCGAACCGGCGTATAGAGCGGCATTCGCACCTGAGAGCGCTGCGGTCAGCACGACGAAGTTCATCACCGCCGAAGCGTGCGGAATCTTAACGAAGCGGAGGGTTGTGACGAACGGGCTTTCCGTGACGCCCGCGTGATTCCAAGGCATAACGCCAACCAGAACCGTTACCGCGCACAGGTAAACCAGCGTCAGCGTGAGTAATGTAATCCACACCGCGCGCCGGATCTCATTGGGAGAACGTGATTCGCCCGAAGTCACGGCGACCATTTCTCCCCCTCCAAAACTGTAAACCGCATAGGTCATCGCGATCAGCGGCGCCCAAAGTCCTTTTGGAAAAAATCCGCCCTGCGCGGTGTACTGAGGTGCAACGCGGCCGCCGAGAAGCAGAGAAGCACCGATCACGATGAACGCAACAATAGTGATGAGCTTGATCATGGAGAACCAGAACTCGAATCGGCCGTAGGAACCCACGCTGCGAAGATTGATGAACAGAAGCAGCGCGAGGAAAATCAGAATCCATATGTAAGAACTCACGCCGGGAAACCAGTAGGCCATGTAGGTCGCCGCAGCGACCATCTCCGCTCCAATGTTTAAAGCGATGCCGACCCAGTATCCGGCCCGCGCCAGGAAACCCATGAACCGGTTGAGGTAGAGATCGCCATAGACTCCGAACGATCCAGCGGCCGGATGCGCGCATGCCAATTCGCCGAGTGCCATCGCGAATGTCCAATTACAGAATGCGGCGATAACGAAGCTAAGGATAACGGCGGGGCCGGCAATCTCCATCGCGGCCCCCGAACCCAGCAGAAGCCCCGTCCCGATCGAGCCTCCCACGCCCACCATCGCCATCTGCCCGGCAGAAAGCTGGTGGCGAAGTCCTTCTTCATTAATCGGTGCCGGAGTGATCGGTGCAGGCCGGATGGTTGGCGAAGGGAGCTCCGAAGGCATGGGGCACGATATCAAAAACCCAGCGCATGGCCCAAATTAGCAAGTCGTCGCCGACGCAGCACTGCCACGCCTTTCGAAATGAACGGAAATAAAAAAGGCGCCGGGAAGGGACCGGCGCCTACGAGGTTCGCTTTGCAGGATGCGTGGTCCGCAAAGCGATATCGAGAAGAATTTATTTGCTCTCCGCCACCGACGGGCTCGCGCCAAAATCTCCGCGGCGATTATTCACCGCCGTGCGCGCTGCACGCGTTGTAGGCTGATTCGACGCCGCTGCTCCGTACCGCTCCAGCAGGACCGGCGCCATCGCGTTCTCGGCTTCCTTCACAAAGATCATCTTGTTTTCCGAAGCCATGTCGACGCGAACAAAATCTCCTAGCTTCACCTGTCCGGTAGCGACCAGGTTCGCCAGAGGAAACACCAGGTTCCGCTCAATGGCCCGCTTCAAGTGACGCGCTCCATACCGCGGATCGGTTCCCTCTTTCAGCAAGTACTCTTTCACGGCCGGTGTGCAGTTGAACACAAACTGATTTGTGCCCGCGGCCATCAGCACGCGCTGTTGCACCATGCCCAGTTCGATATCCAGGATCTGTGACAGGTGTTCATCGCGCAGCGTCTTGAATACAACTGTCTTGTCGATGCGGTTCATGAACTCCGGCGTGAACTTCCGCCGCGCCGCTTCAACCGCCGTCCGCTGAATCTTGTCGTCAAACGACTCGTCGACCTCAACTGCCTTCGGAGCGAATCCGAATCCGCCATCCACCAAGCTCGTCATCTCGCTCGCGCCGAGGTTCGAAGTCATAATGATGATGCACTGCGAAAGATCGACGCGCCGGTTATCACCCAAGGTCAACGTGGCCTTGTCGAGAATCCCCAACAGCAACTGCCACAACGAGTCCGAAGCCTTTTCAATTTCGTCAAACAGCAGGATCGAGAGCTTCAGCTTCTCGGTGAACCACTGGTTCAACGCTTCCTGCGTCAGCAGCGGATGAGTCTCGCGGTGTCCCAAGTATCCCGGAGGCGAACCAATCAGCTTCGCGATCTCGTGCGAATGCTGGAATTCTGCGCAATCGATCTTGATGCACGCTCGCGAGTCCCCAAACAGCGACTCGGCCATCGCTTCAACCACTCTTGTCTTGCCCGATCCCGTCGGTCCCAGGAACAGCAAGTTCCCCACCGGACGTCCCGGCGCATTCAAACCGGCCAGGAACATCTGGTAGATCTCAACAACCTTCTCCACGGCCGCATCCTGTCCTACAATGCGGCGGCGCAGGGCGGAATCAAACTCTCCAGCATCGTTGCTGCGACGGTTCGGATCGAGCACTGTTGCGAGGTTGGTTCTCATAAGATCGTTTCCGGTCCCCCGGACGCTTTCCCTTTCGGCCGTTTTCTTCGGCTCTTCTATGGTTATCGCCGGATCTTGCAGGCTCACCTACTCCTTAGATGCCTGCTTTCTGGAAGTCCCCCAAAAACCCTTCCAGCTTTTGACGCGTCCGACTCTCCGTAAATAAGCAAATGGCTGGCCACGCTCCGACCGATTCTGTGACTCTGCGCAAACGCTGCATCTGCACGGCTTAGCGTCACCTGGGAACAATTCCTCAGCCCCCGCACCGCACCCCCGCGCACCATAAGCGAAAACCTTTGCACCATCGCGGAAGGAACATGCTAGCCCTCCATGTGGCGACGGCCGCCTCGGCCGTCCAAGCGACGCAAAGCAAGCGCCAAAGCTGAATCGCCGTCGGGCATCCAGACGCTCAAAGTCATCAGCCAATGACCAACGACAACCGACCAACGACCAAAGTCCAGCTACCAACGACAGCCCCCACCCGCCTCCCATTCGTACGCCTCCCTGCGTAACTAGCGACCTCCCAAACCTCAATCTACGATCGCCTCAGGTAGGGGGAGGATCGCTTGCGTCACTCGTCAGTTCGCGTCATCACGGGAATTTCTTGTCTTCTTTTCGGAGCCGCCGCCTGGCACCTGGCTCCGCACTCCGCTTCAGAATTCACTGTCCAAGCCCAGACGGCTAAGCCCGTCATCGCATCGTCGCAATCATCGGCTCAACTCCGTACCACCAGCGATACAGCCGGATCGGCCAAGCTCTCGATCCCCGATCCCAGGCCCGTCGTCGCTTCCGGCACCGAGCTCTATACCGCCAAACGCGGAGAAGCGATCCCGACGATTGCCCGTCATTATCTTGGTAAGACTTCGTATCTGACGTCCTCGGAACTGTCCGACGCCATCCGCGCCGTGAATCACAAATCCGAGTCGTCGAATATCCTGAAGGCCAACGAGAATATCATCATCCCCGGCATCCTCCCAGCCCCGATTACAGAAAAAACGATCCCCGTTTCCCGGGACTTTGAAGTCCGCGCCATCTACCTCACCGGAGTCATGGCGGCCAGCGATCACGGCCTTCGGATCATCAAGCATTGGCGGGAAGTCGGCGGAAACGCCGTGGTCTTCGACATCAAGGACTCCGACGGCAGCGTCAACATCCCCTTCGAGCACCCGCTGCTCGGCGAGCACAAGGTTTACATCCACGACGTGCCGAAGTTCGTGCACTTCCTGCACCAGCAGAACATGCACGCCATCGCCCGCATCGCCATGTTCCGCGACGAGCATCTGGTCGTGACCCATCCCGAGCTGGCCGTCCAGTCCCGCAAGAACCACACGGCCTGGCGCGAGAACGGCAAGCTGGTCTGGACCGATCCCTCGAACCCCAAAGTCCAGGACTATGACATCGCCCTGGCCAAGCACGTAGCCCAGCTCGGCGTCGACGAGATCCAGTTCGACTACGTCCGTTTCCCGGCCGAAGGCGACCAGAAAGACGCCCAGTTCGTCTTTCAGAAAGATCAACCGGAAACAGCTCAAACCGAAGCCCAGCAAGACTCATGTGGTGACGGCCGCCTCGGCCGTCCAAGCGAGGCCGAGCCGAGCGCCCCGGGCACAACCGCCGACGCCAAGCCAATCGCGAAGGCGCGAAAGTCCGCCGCGTCGAAACAGTCGGCATGCCAAGTCGCCAATCACGGCCCCCAGCGCTCCGACGTCATCGCCGGATTCCTGAAGAAGGCCTATGCCGAGCTTCACCCGACCGGAGTCCTGCTCTCGCTCGACGTCTTCGGCGTGATGGCCTGGCAGCGTCAGGTTGATCTGTCCCACACCGGACAAGACATCGTCCAGATGGCCCGTTACTGCGACGTTCTCAGCCCGATGATCTACCCATCGCACTTCTTCGGCATGGACGGCATCGCTCATCCCGGTGACGAGCCCGCGCATTTCATCGGCGAATCGATGGACCGCTTCGAACTCATCACCAAGGGCAGTGGCGTCGTGATCCGTCCCTGGCTGCAAGCCTTCCACTGGCGGACGAAAACCTATTCCCCGGAATACATAAAGATCCAGGTGGAAACTGCCAAGACCAAAGGTGGCGACGGATTCTTGTTCTGGAACGCCGCCAACGACTATTCGAAACCCTATGAAGCCATGCCGGAAATGAAGGCGGCCAACCTCAAAGCGGATCCCAACTCAAAAGAAAGATCCAAAGACAATCCTCGATACTTCCGCGGAGACGAAATGCCCGCCCCAACGGTGCAGGCAGCTCTGACTCGCTAGCGAATCAAACAAAACCGGCAATCGAAACCGGGTGCCCCATTTCCCGCGAACTTTGCGAGAAGTGGGGTTTTCGCTTTTTTTAGCGCCGCCGGAATCCATGTAACGTTCCCGCCCCGACCTTCACCATTCAGGCAAGTTGTAAGCAAATCCATCCGATCTGAAAGGAACACCCACATGGCTCACCCCATTCCTACGCTCGAAATCACTGTAAACACCGGCGACGACGATCTCCGCGGCGACAGCACTGCCACCGCCTACATCCTTGTCTCGCACGGCGGCAACACCCGCGAATACTCCACCATCCTCAAGAAAGAGACCGATCCCAGCTGGGGCAACAACAGTTCCAACGGACCCATCCTTTGGAACCTGCCTCCGGGCGTCACCGATAAGAACATCAAGCGCTTCGGCATTCGCCTGCAGTCTCACGACAGTGGATTCGAAACGGACGACAACTGGAACATCAACAGTGTGCTCGTCACCTATCCCGGCCCCGGGGGGGCGCAAGTCCAGCTGATTCAAGAAGCCGGAGTGCCGCTGTTCCGCCTCACCGCCGACCAGCCCGAATGGCAGACCACCGAGATCGCCGCCTAAACGATCGCTGCCGAACGACCGTAGGGACGGACGCGAGCGTCCGTCCCGAAATTAATTCGGTCGCGATTTGTCATCAGTCACACCCTTGTCATTCCGAGCGCAGCGAGGAATCTGCTTCCAGCTTGTCATCCCGAGGCGCAGTTCTTAGTTGTCATCCTGAGGCGCAGTTCTTAGTTGTCATCCTGAGGCGCGGGGTTTGCCTTGTCATCCTGAGGCGCGGTTTTTGCGCCGAAGGACCTATGCAAATCCCGCCAGCAAACTCGCTTTGTCATTCCGAGCGCAGCGAGGAATCTGCTTCCAGCGAGCGCAAAACGCGTCAACGAGCATAGTCAGGATGATCAACAGTCTGGGCAGGGGTCAGTTTGAAATCATCGGTCAGCTTTCGGATTCGCGGCGGGATTTTCTTCGCTCTCACGTTTGACGGAGGGCGTCATACCGAATAAATCATCGACCCACGGCTGGAGTCTTTTGCCCATTCGATGACCAGCCGATACGTGCGACCAAACGTAAAGGCCAAGAACCGAAGCGATGACAATCCCGAATGCCCACTCCACACCGGCATCTTACCTACTAAGCTCAAAAGTCCATGACCCGGGGCAATGAGTGAGATGGCGACTTATCGTCAACCGCCCGAGGTATAGAATCGCGCACCGTGAGTCGGTTATGGATTATCTCCGGTTCGCTCTTATTCGTTGCCGCGTCTAGCTTGACCCAAACTTCCACTCCTCAGCGCTCCGGGGGCTGCACCGATGAAGACTCCGCGATCTTTTCAGCCGCACTCGAAGGCGAGGATGGCAATCACAAGCTGAACAGCGTGATATTGCTCGACCACACTGCGACCGGATACCCGCCGGATCTCGCAGCCACGACAGGCGTCAGGAGGAACGAGGTTCAAGCCTTCTACAATGATGTTCCCAAGGATGCAAAGGACGACTTCGAAGCCCGCAACAGAACTCGCGTAGAGTTAGACACAGAGAAGATCAAGACTCCGTTTCAGACGCTCGCCCTCAGCGACAAAGAGGCCGAAAAAATGTTGTATCGCAAATGGTTGGGAAGAATTTCACCAGAAATATCCGGGAGGGGCAACCCTGGCCATCATATCGCGCCCTGGAATCAATCGCGAACACAATCGCGCGTTGCTTTATAAGGGAGAGTCCTGTGGTCCGGTTTGCGGGGGACGAACGCTACTTCTTCTCGGCAAACAAGACGGTAAATGGAAGATCATCAATACAGCAACGGTCTGGATGTCATAACGATTTTGCCTCAACTGCTGCAACCAAGGCGATTTCACTCATTGAGATTGGCCGTCCGGGGTCAATGAGTGCAATGGCAACTAGTTTCTTGGGGACTGTTTGGCGCATTCGTTTTCGAGAACCTTTCGGGTGAGGAACTCTTCCAATGCGCAGTAGCTCTCGTTGTCCGAAAGAAAGGTGGACACAATATCGAATGTCTGCTTTTCAGTCGCCACCTGGAGGATAGGCACTGCGTACAAGGTAGTGTAGTGCCGCCAGACTCGCCTGATGTCTGTGTACTCGATCTTTGCAGTCCGCATCTGGAACAGACCGATGGGAAGAACCATGCTGTCGTCATCGAGCAACAGGTAACGTTCAACCCAGATCCGGCGCACACCGACAATGAATGCGACCGCGATGGGAATAAGGCCAATGAGGCTGTGCCAAAACCTGAATCCGGTGGGAGGAATTGTGTCCCACCGCAGCCAATCAACGGCTATCCATAGAAAGCCATAGCCGAAAGACAAAAGGATGAATCGCAGTGACGGATTGTACGGATACCGATGCGGCATTTCCATCTCATTGCCCCTCAGTGACAATGGAATGCGAGACTCCGCGTTCTTGCAACGTGACTGTTGTAACCGGGCGATTACACTCATTGAGGTCCGGGGCTGGTCGTCCCCGTCAATGAGTGTAATGGCGATATTTCAACAGTTATTTCTTGCAATCGCCGATGTGCGCAGCGGGCACGAGAGACGGGTACACCCCAGGATTCATGCCAGAGCTGTAGGTCACAAATTTCAAGTAGGTCAGTTCTTTTGCTCCATCAGTCCCATCAAATATCGAGATAGCAAACTGTTCCTTTTCCATCCGCCATGTGGACATCGAGTCGCTATGAAATGAAGGAGGCCGCTTTCCGTAAAGCCTATTGACCGCAGCCCGGATTTCCTCCGTGGACACTGACTTGTCGTAAACGGCGGTGAGACCGACAACTTCGCCCTTTACTAATACTAAGTCGGTCAGAACTTGAGCGGGATAGACCGGGTCACCGTCATCCGAATCTTGCGTCCACAATTGCGAGCAGCCTGCTTCCTGGCAACGAATCAATTGCGGATTAGGCAGGACTATTTTGCGCGTATTCGACCCCGCTTGCGCCGTGGCGCACAGCGAGGCTGATAAGAATACGACGGCAACGATCAGCCCACACGTATTGCGCATCTCCGTTCCCTCCCAGTCCCCTAAAAGCTTCATTGAGAGCCAATTATGAGGGGCTGGTAAAGGAGGCACAAGATTACTGACTTTAACAGGCGATTTCACGCTTTGAGCCGCAAAGCGGGTTTGAGTGTAACGGGGATTTATCAATAACTGGCCAAACAGACAGTGCCTAGGAACTGCGCTCTGTGATGCCGATAGCGCGTTTCCTGCGGCA
>Ga0209624_10001111_pt1 | contig 22119 bp, 15 predicted proteins | sample JacPinW_OM2H0_O1_FD_188565 | JGI IMG/M metagenome (GOLD analysis project Ga0209624, IMG submission 188565) | Forest soil microbial communities from Algoma, Ontario, Canada - Jack Pine, Ontario site 1_JW_OM2H0_O1 (SPAdes) (version 2) | ecosystem: Environmental > Terrestrial > Soil > Boreal...
CAAAAAGGATAACGGCGCTCCTCGCTTCATGCTGTCTTCGCGGACCACCCATGTGGGGACAGCCGCACCCGGCTGTCCGGTCAAGCGCAGCTCGACGCCCATCTCGGCCCCGCCCGGCAAACTGCCACGTGAGTTTCGCAGCTTTGACCCTCCACCCCGGCTTCGATTAGGCTCATCTCTTCTATCGTTTCTGAACGTCAATTTCCGAGGAGGCCCTGTGACTCGTCCTCGCCTGTATTGGCTTAGCACTTTGCTGTTGGCGGGCACCACGGTGGTCTTCGCGCAATCGCCTTTCCCGGACCCCTCGCCGGTGATGCTGCCCACCAGCAAAATGCTCACCGTTCCCTCGCCAGGCCGCATTGGCAGCACCAACAGTTTTCCCGCAACCATGGTGCTGAGTCCGGACGGCCGCTATGCGGCGCTACTGAACGATGGCTATGGCACGCAGGAAAGTTCGGGACATCAATCGATCTCAGTGCTGGATCTGAAGACTAATCAGATCGCCGACTATCCCGACGCTCGGCTGGGCGACGATTCGCAGCAAAGCTATTTTCTCGGGCTCGCTTTCAGTTCGGATGGCAAGCATCTTTACGCCTCGGTCGGATCGCTGACCGATCCAACCGGTGCGAAGGCGGGCCATACGGGCAACGGGATTGCTGTGTACGGCTTCGCTGCGGGCAAGGTCGCGCCCCAGGGATTCATTCCGATCGCACTGCAACCACTGTCGACCGGGAAGAAGCTTGCGGTTGGATTAACGGCGCCGCCGCACATGGCGATTCCCTATCCAGCCGGTTTGACGCTCATTGCTGATCGCGGCAAAGATAAGCTTCTGATTGCGAACAATCTATCGGACAACGCCGTGCTGCTGGATCCGGCAACTGGCAAAGTGCTGCAGACGTTCGATCTGAGCACGAGCGATTTGGTGCCTTCATCCTATCCTTACACGTGCGTAGCCACGCGTGATGGGCGACGAGCCTGGTGCAGTCTGTGGAATGCGTCTGCAGTTGCTGCCCTGGATCTGGTCACGGGCAAAGTGTTACGAACATTTCATTTCGACTTTCCGCCTGACCCACTGGCTCCGGGGTCACATCCCACGGCGATGCAATTGAGCCCGGATGAGAAAACGCTCTACGTCGCGTTATCGAACTCTGATGAGGTCGATGCTCTATCGATTGGCGCAGACTTCGGGCCTGAAGTGCACTACCAGACCATTCTTGAGAATCGCGTTATTGCAGGATCGTACCCGACCGCGTTAGCTGTTTCTAACGATGGGAAAAGATTATTCGCGGCAATGTCGTCCCTCAATGCGGTTGCCATCTTTGACGCCTCGCCACAGCCGGGAGGGTGGAAGGAAGTACAAAAAGGCTGGAAAGCTTCGGCTCTCGGTTTCATTCCCACTGACTGGTATCCCAGCGCGCTCGCCGTTCAAGGGGACGATCTGCTCATCGCCACGGCCAAGGGAGAAGGCACGGGCCCGAATAATGACGTAAGCAAAACGGCGCCTGCGACGATGCGGCATGGTCATGTATACATTGCGACGCTGCTGCGTGGTTCCATCGCGCGCCTGAACATTTCCGACACCATAAATCGCCTTCCCGGCCTCACGCAAATGGTTGAGCACGACAATCTTTTCTCAACCGACCCGGGCACGATTTCCTTCGCCGGAGGCAAGAATCCCATCAAGCACGTAATCTATGTCATCAAGGAAAACCGGACCTATGACCAGATTTTTGGCGACCTAAAAGTAGGGAACGGCGATCCTTCGATCACTATGTACGGTGCGGACATCACGCCCAACGAACACCAGCTTTCAATGCAGTTCGGTGTGCTCGATAACTTCTACGACAGCGGAGAAGTCTCCGGCGATGGACATCTCTGGTCCACGGCCGCGATCACTTCCGATTACAACGAAAAAACCTGGCAGATTGCCTATCGAGGAAAGGAACGCACCTACGATTTTCAAGGTCAAGTGGCGGAGGAATACCCGCTGGAGAACAATCAGCCCGACATTGACGATCCTTCCACGGGATTTCTCTGGGACAATCTCGCTCGCAAGGGCGTCAGCTTCCGGGACTACGGCGAATTTGTGAACGCCGAGTGGTGCAACAAAAAGCCAAAGGCGGCAACTCCGAAGCAAGGAACTCCGTCCGGACAGGAAGCTCGTTGCCCGCGAACCGTAGTTCAGCAAGGGGAAACCCTTGCTTCAAATGTCGGCGATCCGCACGCCGGACCCAGTCCCTTCCCGTGGGCGGTGCCTCTGTTTGGAGGGGTGAAACCGACGAAAGCGGTTTTGCGCGATCACTTCGATCCGCTATATCCGGATTTCAATACCGAATATCCGGACCAACTCCGGGCCGACGAGTTCCTGAACGAATTTAGCGCCTACGTTCGCGCCGGTGACGCGCACGAGGGCCCGCAGTTTGAGTTGCCGGCTTTCGTGCTGCTATATCTGCCCGACGACCACACGGGCGGCACGCGTCCTCATTTTCCACGGCCTGCGGCGTCCGTTGCGGACAATGATTTGGCGCTCGGCCGAGTGGTCGATGCGGTTTCCCACAGCTCCTATTGGGATGACACGGCGATCTTTGTTCTCGAAGATGACGCTCAGGACGGAGCCGACCACGTAGACGCCCATCGCTCGATCGCTTTGGTCATCAGCAAGTATTCGCCGGGAACGGCGGACCAGCCGAACGTGGAACATCGCTTCTACACCACCGTGAACTTGATCCATACCATGGAAACGCTGCTAGATCTTCCACCCATGAATCAAAACGATGCGTACGCGCCGGTGATGGGAGGGTTATTTTCTGGAGCCGGCAATCAACCGGCGTATAAAGCCGACTATCGCAATCTGAAGAATGGACTTATTTACGAAACTAATAAGCCGGGCGCGCCGGGTGCAAAGATCTCGTCAAAAATGGATTTCTCGCGTCCCGATGCCGCGCCAGCGGCCCGACTGAATAAAGTGCTGTGGCGCGACCAAAAGGGTTCGGCGCCCATGCCCGCTCCGAAACACACCGTGTTACCTTCGACTCCTGACGATTAGTATCCCAAGCTTGACGGGCGGAGGGGAGGCTTATCTCCGCTCGGAACGCAGTAGCTTCCGTACATCTGAGGACCGCAAGTGAGCCGCGTTTATTGGGACCCAATGCTCTTCATCTACTGGTTGGAAGACCACCCACAGTTCGCCGCGCGCGTGGACGCAATCCATTCTCGAATGAAGGAACGACGCGATCAGTTGATCACAAGTGCCTTTACTTTTGGCGAGATGTTAGCCGGAGTCTACCGCAAAGGCCCCGAGCATCGCGCGGAACAGGTCCGGCGTCAATTGCAGGGAATCGTTGCGGAAGTCCTGCCCTTTACCATTGAAACAGCGGACCACTATGCCCGGATCAGGGGCACTCTGGGCCTTCCGCCTGCAGATGCGATTCAATTAGCGTCGGCGGCGCAGGGCAGTACCGATCTTTTCTTAACCAACGACAAGAGACTTGTTGGTAAGTTTGTGCCGGGAATTCAATTCGTGGCGTCGCTCGATGATCACGTCCTCTGACCTTACAGTTCATGAATGCAAACTGATCCAGCGGTCTGCTCACCGGGCGGGGTTCGTGACTCTCTATTTCAGGATGACTGTTTCCTTCAGCGGCAAGCTCTGCGACGATCCGCCGATCATGAAGCCGTATTCTCCCGGAATCAGCTGCCAGCCGTTCCGCTCGACGTTAAAGATGGAGAGATATTTCGCATCCACTTCGACCGCTGCCTCTTTACTCTCTCCGGCGTTGAGTGTGACTTTGCTCCAGCCCACCAGGCGCTTCGGCGGCTCCGCCGCTGCGGCCGGAAGAGAAGCGTAGACCTCCGCGACTTCGGCTCCAGCCCGGCTGCCCGTATTGGTGACGGTGAAACTTACGCGCGGATTCTTTCCGGGCGTGACCTTAAGATTCGAGTAGGAGAAAGTTGTGTAGGAGAGACCAAATCCGAAGGGAAATAGCACAGCTTTGTTTTCTGCGTCGTACCACTTGTAGCCGACTTTGACTCCTTCGTCATAGTTGACTTGAAATGCTGGCAAGCCTGCAGCGATCCGTTTCCAGCCTTGATGGTCCGCCTCCCGGGTCACCCGAGGTGGTTTGACGACCGTGGCGTGCGGCAAGTCGGCTTCGCTCTTGGGGAACGTCATGGGCAACTTCGCGCTCGGATTCACATCTCCAAAAATGATATTCGCTACCGCTTCGGCCCCGCGACTGCCTCCATACCATGCTTCCAAAATGGCGCTGACCTGATCGACCCAGGGCATGGTCACCGGACTGCCCGACTCGATCACGACCACCGTATGCGGATTGGCAGCCGCGACCTTCGCGATCAGATCGTCCTGTTGTTCGGGAAGAGATAAGCCGTTCAAGTCCATGCCCTCGCTCTCCCATTGGTAGACGAATACGATGGCGACATCAGCGTTTTTCGCCAGCGTCGCTGCCGCGGCGGGGTCCGCACCCGAATCGAATTGAACCGTCGCGGCCGGAGCCTTCGCCCGAATCGACTTGAGCGGCGAAGTCGGAAACCAGATCTTCTCCAGCCAATGGGTCTGCCCTTTGCCCGGCGGCATGATCGCGTTCCCGCCCGGAGGATCGACCTGCGCCGAACCGCCGCCGGAGATCATTCCCACGTCCGCATGGGGACCGATCACAGCGATGCTGCGAATTTTCGAAGCATCGAGCGGAAGCTGCGCGTGCTCATTCTTGAGAAGCACGGCGCTCTGTTCCTCGATTTTCTGCGCTACTGCGAAGCCGCCTACCACGTCCACTACACTTTTTCGAGGTGGATCGTCGATCACTCCGGTGGCGAACATCGACCGCAGTATGCGATGAACGTGATCATCCAGTTCCGCCATCGGCACTTTCCCCGCCTCCACCGCTTTCTTCAAATCGTCTCCGAAGAAGATCCAGCCCGGCTCCTCATGATCCAGGCCGGCCGCCGAGGCTTTCTCCGTGCTGTGCGTGCCTCCCCAGTCAGAAACTACAAACCCCTTGAAGTTCCAATCTTTCTTCAGGACATCGGTAAGCAGATATCTGTTTTCGCAGGCGTAGTCGCCGTTGACGCGGTTATAGGAGCACATCACGGCTGCGATCTCGGAGTCCTGCAATCCAATCTCAAAGGCCAGCAGGTCAGTCTCGCGCGCCGCCCGCTGGTCGATATTCACATTGACCGCGTTGCGGCCGCTCTCCTGATCGTTCAGGGCGTAATGCTTGATGTCGCCGATGACATGCTGAGCCTGCAGACCTTGCATGACCGACGCAACCAACTTTCCAGCCAGGATGGGATCTTCGCCCAAGTATTCGAAGGTGCGGCCATCGCGGGGTTCGCGGGTGAGATTGGTGCCCCCGCCGAGCGACATGTTGTAGCCCTGGGCGCGCAGTTCACGTCCAATCAGAGCTCCGTATTCGTGAGCGGCATCTAGATCCCAGCTCGCGGCCGCGGCCACGTCGGCCGGCAGCGCCGTCGAGTAGCGTCCATTCTCGCCGCTGCTCCGAACTCCATACGCGGCGTCCGAGATCTGGATGGCGGGAACGCCCAGGCGGGGAATGCCAACCACGTATCCCGCACCGCCATTGGATTCGACGGCCAGCGGACTCATCGGACTCAGTCCGGCCATTCCCGTTCCGTGGAGCAACGAGATCTTTTCCTCCAGCGTCATTTCTTTGACTACCATCGATGCGCGCTCGTCTGGCGAGAGACTGGAATTGCTCCACGGATGATCCCGGCCGGCTGTCTGTGCGAAGGACTGAGATAGGGCGCCGCTGACAATCATGGTCAGCGTGAAAAATCGATTTAGCGAAGAGAGGCCGTGCAGGGGCATTCGTGTTTTCCTCGAATGAATGGGATTGCCAAATCGTTAATGTTACGCCTTTTCGCAATATTCCAACTGGTTAATTTTGGCCGATTAGGCAGGCGAACCTCTCCTGACGCCCCGGCTTCTGTCCGAGAGGCGTGCGGCCCGCACACGCGCCAGAAAGATTGCCCCCGGACAGCCGATGCGCTGTCGACGCTGCCACCGGCGTCGCCTCGTCGCTTGGCCCCTATCGTCGCCGGCTTTACACTAGAAGGGTGAAGATTGCGCTAGGCCAAATCAATCCTACGGTCGGAGACTTCACCGGCAACGCGGCAAAGATTGTCGATTTTTCGCGTCGCGCCCAGGCCGCCGGCGCCGGCATGATTCTGTTTCCTGAGTTATCGGTGTGTGGATATCCCCCGCGCGACTTAGTTGAGCGACCGTCCTTTGTGGCCCGCAATCGTCAGATGGCAGAAAAGATTGCCACGGAAACTGGCGGAATCGCGGTGATCTGCGGGTTGGTCACCGCGGCTCACTCCGACGCCGGCAAGGCAGCCATGAATTCCGCCGCTCTACTCATGGACGGTAAGATCGCTTTTATCCAGTCGAAGATGTTGCTGCCGACTTATGACGTCTTCGATGAGATGCGCAACTTCGCCCCCGCCAAGAGTCAGGAATTGTTTTCATTCTGCGGCCAGCGCATGGCGCTCACCATTTGCGAAGACGCATGGAACGACAAGCGATTTTGGCACAAACGTCTGTACACCGTCGATCCTGTGGAATCGCTGATTCAGGGGGGCGGCAATTTTGTGCTGAACATCTCCGCCTCGCCGTTCTGGATCGGAAAACGAGAAATGCGCCGAGACATGCTCGCCAGCATCGCGCGCCAGCATAAAGTTCCGGTGGTGCTGGTCAATCAGGTAGGCGGCAACGACAGTCTGGTGTTTGATGGCTCTAGCCTGGTGCTCAATCGGGAAGGAGAAGTCATCGCGCAGGGGCGGTCCTTTGAGGAAGATCTCATCTATTTCGATGGGCACGCGTTGTCCGGTGAAATGCACGAGCAGATTGCCGGGGAGGAAGCCAGCGTATATGCCGCGCTAGTGCTGGGCACGCGCGACTACATGCAAAAATGCGGTTTTCAAAAAGCGATCATCGGTCTCAGCGGAGGCATCGATTCTGCCCTCACGGCGGTCGTCGCCAGCGATGCCGTCGGGCCGGAGAACGTGATTGGTGTCGGGATGCCCGGTCCCTATTCGTCGCCAGGCTCGATCGAGGATGCGCGTTCTCTGGCGCAAAATCTCGGAATTCGTTTCGAGTTGCTTTCCATCAATCCCGCGTACGAAGCCTATCGCCGCACTCTCAAAGACGTTTTCGCGGGCACGAAAGAAGACGTCACCGAAGAAAATATTCAATCGCGCGCCCGGGGAACGTTGCTGATGGCGCTCTCCAATAAGTTCGGAGCGATCGTGCTCTCCACCGGCAACAAGAGCGAGTTGGGCGTGGGTTACTGCACACTCTACGGGGACATGGTCGGGGGGCTGGCGGTCATTTCCGACGTGCCAAAAACGCTGGTATATCGCCTCAGCGAATATGTGAATTCGCGGCGCGCGGTGATCCCACAAGCCACGCTCAAAAAGCCGCCCTCGGCAGAATTGCGGCCCAACCAGAAAGACAGTGACTCGCTGCCGCCCTACGAAGTACTGGACGCCGTGCTTGAAGATTATGTAGAGGACTCTCATTCCGCCCAGCGCATTGCGGCAGATCGCGGACTCAACATGGAAGTCGTTCAACGTGTAATTCGCATGGTCGATCGCGCCGAATACAAGCGCCAACAGGCCGCACCTGGCCTCAAAATTTCTCCCAAAGCCTTCGGCTACGGACGCCGTTTTCCCATTGCCGCCAAGGGCGAAGCCTCCAGTGCCTGCTTTGAAGTATCCTGATAGATCGCTTTCCTAACTCAAGGTTTAATACTGTGAACTCGAAAGGAAGCCATGCGCACTTTTCTCAACTCGATCTGTATTCTTTTTCTGGCCGGGACTTTGCCGGCTCAGACCGCATCAAGAATGGCGAAAGCCAAGGCCTCAGAGACCCCGGCGGAAAAGTCCGCAGTGGCGGCAGCCAGCGGTCTTCCCTCGGAAGCCACAGTGGACTCTTTCCTGCATCAGCAATTTGGCTACGAGACCGATCTCACCTGGAAGATTTCCAGCATCAAGCCTTCGGCAATCGCCGGATTGGCAGAGGTCACCGTCGTTCTCGCCAGCCCCAGGGGCCAGCAGTTGTCCTCTTTCTTCGTCGCTCCCGACGGACAGCACGCCCTCGTCGGCGAAATTATTCCCTTCGGTGCCCGGCCATTTGATGTGGCGAAACGGTTGCTGGACAAGGGAATCAACGGTCCGGAGCGCGGGCCTAAAGATGCGCCCGTCACGATCGTCGAGTTCGGCGATTTGCAGTGTCCAGCCTGCAAAGCGGCGCAGCCTACGATTGAGGCGTTGGTGGCGGCGGAGCCCAATGCCCGTTTCGTCTTCCAGAATTTTCCTCTGGAAATGCACAATTGGGCGGCAAAGGGCGCGGCTTATGCTGACTGCGTGGGCCGTGCTTCGAATGATGCCTTCTGGAAATTTGTTTCCCAGACTTACCAGACTCAGTCTGACATCACCGCCGAGAACGCGGACGAGAAACTTACCACCATCGCCGATGGAGTCGGCGTTAAAGGTGCTGACATCGCAGCCTGTGCCGTCCTGCCGGAGACCAAGGCGCGCGTGGATGTTTCCCTGGCGCTGGGCAAATCTGTGGACGTAAATGGGACGCCCACGCTGTTTATCAATGGACGCAAGGTCGGGAGCTTTGATCCGCGGCTTTCGGATGTGTACAAGAGCCTGGTTGATTTCGCCGCGAAAGAAGCGAAGTAGATCGGAATCCGGCGCTCGGCTACCGGACTGGTCGCCGCGACGGGCTTCGGGGCCCAGCCGGCTGAAGCGGGCAGCCGGACTGGGGGAAAGTCGGAAGCCTGTTTATTTCTCGCTGAGCCAAATTTCCGGAGTCGTGCGCTTGAAGTTTGCCAGTACATGCGGAGTAATGACGATCATGAGTTCGTCGCTTTCCGATTGCTTGGTATTGTTTACCATCGCCTGATTTAGCAGCGGTATGTAACCAAGTCCCGGGATCCCGGTCATCGAGAGCGTCTCGCTTCGCGATACTTGGCCAGCCACTACCGCCGGCTCGCCATCCTTCAGATTGATGCTGCCTTGATATTCACTGTTCGAGATGACCGGAATTCCGTTGTTCGACTGCCCAGTGAGCGAGCGCAGTTGCAACTCAATACTGAGGCTGATCGAGCCGTCGCCGTGGACCACCGGTTTTGCCTTTACGTTCAAGCCCAGATCTTCATAGGTGATGGAAGGGAACGGCGGAACGTAACTTTGATTCCCCAGGACCGCTGAGATTTGCGGCGAATTATAAATGGGCGCGTAGCTCGCATTCTCAATCGGATAACGCTCTCCGAGATGGAAGGTAGCGTCGTCCCCCTGATTGGTGCGCATCGTCAGGCTTTCCAGGCTGCGCACCCAGGATTCGTTGACCGAAAGATTTGCGGCAAACTGATCGAGACTAACGCCACTGAACGTCAGCCCGCCTCCGAACGTGGCCAAAGGTTGGCTGAAGATGGAATTCCCCTGTCCTCCGAGCTGAGCCAACAGCCCGGAGAGGGCCGAACTTCCCGCCTGGTTGATGCCCCCCGAGGAGATCAACTGGTTGACGAGTTGCTGAATGTTCTGGCCGCCGAGCCCTGCCAGCCCGGCCAGGGCCACAGCCGGAATGTTGTACATGTTGAAGGTGTCGGGGATATGCACGCCGATGTTGCGCGTCAGTTGATGGTCGATCTGCAGCACGCGAACGTCGAGCATGACCTGGGGGCGCTCATTGCCAAGCTGTTCCAGTAACTTGGAGCAGACCTCGAGAATCGGCGCGGGTCCGCGCACTTCCACGGTGTTCGCAGCCTGACCGGAGCTGATGAAGCGCAGGTCAAGTATGCTCTTCATCGTGTTAACCAGGTCCGTGGTCTCCTGCTGCGTAGCCGGCACCGGCAGGATGAAGGTCCGCAGCGAGATACGGTCGAATTGCTTGTGGTTGTCGGAGCTGTCGGCGGCGATCAGTAATTGATGGGTATCGAGAGCTGCCCACATGGTCTTGCTGACCTGACAGGCCAGCTTCAGCGCGGTGAAGAATTCCACATCGTCAACGTTGAAACGAACCTGCCGGGTCGGGACCGAATCGTCAAACTTCGCGGTCACTCCATAAGCGGCGGCCAGTTCGGCGAACAGACCGCGAACGTCCCCGGTGTAATGGAAAGTGGCCCGGTCACCCCTGGGCGCAAGGTGAATTTCGCCGGAATCTGCAACCTGAACCGGCCAGGCTCGGGGCAACGCAGGCCTCCATCCTCGATTGGCCTCCGCCAGTCGCTCCTCGGCGTATTGATTCCCCGCATCGAGATCGAGGGCAGAACGAAATTCGGAAGCGGCGCGGGCGCGCGAGTTCTCCAGGAGCAGCACATTCCCGCGCTGCATGTGACCGAAGACCAGTTGAGCCTTCAGCACTTCGCGGGCCGTCAAAAACTGCACATTCTGCGGCGCCAGTCGCGTAGCTTTGTCAAACTGCGCCAGCGCTTCTTCCAGCTGGCGATGATCCTCAAACTTCACGCCGTCGCGGAAAGCGGAGCGCGCTTCCTTGAGTTGTTTCTTCGAGACCAGACAGTTCACCCCGCCCGGGATTCCGTTTCCACAGGAAATCAGCGGAGGCGAAGAGGGATTGTCGTCCGCGGCGAACGCAGTTGTGCCGACGATCAGTAGCAGAAGTCCTACCGCCAGGGTGAATGCTTTCTGATGCATTGGCTGTGATTCTAGTGTAGTTTCCGGATCTTTGGGACAGGCCAGTAGGACCTCGTACCTTCGGTTGCAATGGGCACCTGAGTTTCTCCGTTACGAGAACGAAAGACGGCCGAAGACTTGCAAGCTTTCGCTACTCGTAGAGACGTAGCTACGGCTGGCAGCGCGGCGCAAGCACATCGCTAGGACAACATCAGCCGCTCTATTTTGTTTGCTTTGCCAGTGGCATCGTCGCAATCGATCACCACCGCGCACAGGCGCGCGTCCCCGGTGGCGGCTTCGAACCGCACTGGCATTCCGTTCAGGAACTTGCCCACCACCAGTTCTTTTTTTACCCCGATCACGCCGTCGTAGGGCCCGGTCATGCCCACATCCGTAACATAGGCGGTTCCCCCGGGCAAAACCCGCTCGTCCGCCGTCGGCACATGCGTATGTGTGCCCACGACCGCAGTAACGCGGCCGTCAAGATACCAACCGAGGGAAATCTTTTCCGAGGTCGCCTCGGCATGGATATCCACCAGAATCACTCTGGCCTGAATCTTCCGCAGAAGCTGGTCGGCGGTGCGAAAAGGATCGTCATTCGAGGCCATGAACACTCGTCCCTGCAGGTTGATCACCGCGTATGGAATTTCCCCCTTGAACCCCTCATAAACGCCGGACCCGGGCATGTCGGCGGGAAAATTTGCCGGCCGCAGCACACGCCGCGCCGGTCCATGTCCATTGCCGGCCACCATCTGAAAGTAGTCGACGATCTCGCGCTTGTCCCAGACATGGTTCCCGGTGGTGATCACATCGATGTTGAGCTCGAAGAGCTCTTCCGCCAGCGCCGGAGTGATGCCAAAGCCAGCCGCCGAATTTTCCCCATTGGCAATGATCAGGTTGATGGCATGCTCGCGAACGATTCCTGGCAGTCGGTCTTTCACGATGTTCCGTCCCGGACGTCCGAAGATGTCGCCAATAAAGAGGATTCGCATAGCCGCGCCAGCATCCCGATGTGCGGAGGGCTTCTTCGCCCTCGGCTCCAAGCTGTGATGGTAACACGCTAGTTTTGATCGGCGACGTCGGGGCTCGCCAACTCTGCCGTTCGCAAAAAGTCGAAGTTACCCGCAGGATTCAGCTTGAGATTCCGCACTCGTCGGGTATGCACCACCACGTTGTCGAGATACCACAGATCGATGTACGGCAGATCATCCGCCAGAATGCGCTGCACCTCGGCATAGAGCGGCTTGCGTACATTGGGATCGTTCTCCCGCCGAGCCTGGTCGATAAGCGCGTCCACTTTGGGATTCGAATAGTAGCCACGGTTGGCCCCGTTCGGCGGGAACTTCGCCGAGTCAAACGCATATTCGAAAATGTCGGGATCCTCGTTACCTCCGATCCAGCGCAGCCCGTACATCTGAAACGCGCCGTGCTGCACGTCCGAAAAAAACGTGGCGAACTCAAAACTGCGGATGTCGAGCGCGATCCCCGCCGGTCGCAACTGCTGCTGCATGACCGCCACCATAAGACGAGTGTTCTCGTCAGTCGAGGTCTTCATCGCGAGGTGGAAGCGAATGCCATTCATCTGGGGATAGCCTGCGGCATCGAGCAACTGATTGGCCTTTCCGAGGTCGTGCTCGGATGCGGGCACGGCTCCGTTGTACGCCCAACTCTGCGGCGGCAGGACGCTGCGCGCCGGCTGCGCCTGTCCGCGCCACAAATAGTCGATCATCGGCTGCCGATCGAGGGCATAGCCAATCGCCTGCCGCACCCGGACATCTTTCAAAATAGGATCACGCAGGTTGAATCCCAAGTATGCCAGCCGGGTCCCGGCCGCGCGTTCCACTTGAAGATTGGGATCGCGCGCCAACGTAAATACGGTGTCGGGTGTGAGGGAGTTGATGGCGACGTCGCCGCTGCCTTTGCGCAGTTCGAGCGCTTGCGTGGTCGCGTCGGGCACCACAGCAAAGCGAACGCGCGCCAGTTTGGCTCTGCCACCCCAATAGTCGTCGTTGCGTTCGAGGATGACTTCGCGGTCGGTCTCCGCGCTGACAAAGCGGAATGGACCGGAGCCGATCGGATGCTGCGTCATTTCATCGCCGCTGCCATTGGGTACAACGCCCATCGCGCCGTCCGACAGATTCCAGAGCAGGGTTGCGTCCTGCTCTTTCATGTGGAAGATCACCGTAGCATCGTCAGGCGCATCGATACGGTCCACGAAGCGGTATACCGCTGCCTTCGTGCTGCGTATCTTGCCCTGCAGCAGCGAATCAAACGTCCACTTCACGTCGCGCGCAGTCAGCGGCCGCCCATCGTGAAATTTAGCGCCGCGATGGAGATGAAAGACGTAGGTCAGGGGATCGGGAATCTCCCAGCGTTCGGCCAGCCCCGGAGCCACATTCAGATCCTCTCCGCGCGATAGCAGATCGTCGAAGATCAGATTGTCAATTCGTTCCGACTGGGCGTCGATCCCCACGCGAGGATCGAGATTCGTCGGACTCGACTCGATGATCATGACTAAGGTGTTGGGATCGGGTTTGGCCGAGCAGGATAGCACCGGGAACATCGCCACAATGATCGGGATTAGGCTGAACAGGGTGAACAGTCCAGCCGCGACGCCGCGACCGACCGCAGATCGGGGATCCTGGCGGCCGAGGTCCGAGGCCCGAAGTCCGGGGTCGGAACCGCCCTTACGCATAGGAGATCTTTCCCAGAACCGCCGCTCGTTTCGCACCGGTTGCGGAGGGAACGTTCGAGGTACGCCGGTGCCAGGTTTCATAAGCCAGCAGGGCAAACGCCATGGCCTCTTTGGCCTCGGCAGGCAAGCCGAACTCATCGGAGAATCGCAGCCGGATTCCGAGGGGCGCCAGACCTTCGGCCAGCATGGCGACGAAGGTGGCATTCCTCACACCGCCTCCGGAGAGAATCATTTCGGGGAAAGAGTTTTTCGAAGCTGCGGCCGATGCCGGCATCACGAATCGCCGCACCGCATCGCCGATCGACCTCGCGGTCAGGGCGGTGGCCGTGGCCACAACGTCTTCCTTGCGAAAGCCTGCGCATCGTTCTAAGAAGTCGCGAACAAATTCGCGTCCAAATTCCTCGCGCCCCGCGGTCTTCGGAGGTTTCGCAAGAAAGAACTTGCGCTTTAACACTTGCCCTACTACGCGCTCCAGCACCATGCCGGACGCGCCAATTTGTCCACCGCGATCAAACTTTTTCCCAAACAGTGCTTGAGTAACCGCGTCCATCACCATATTTCCCGGCCCGGTATCGAAAGCCAGCACGCGCCCGTCGACGCCCGCCGGAACCACCGTAAGATTCGCAATCCCTCCAACGTTCTGCACAATGCGTCCGATCTTTGGGTCACGGAAGAGCAAAGCATCGAGATAAGGAACCAGCGGTGCGCCTTTGCCGCCAGCGGCCATGTCGGCCGGACGGAAATCGGAAACCACCGGCAGGCCCACCCGCGCCGCGATGACAGCGGCCTCTCCCGTCTGCCAGGTTGCGGCCACTGTGCGTCCGAGGAACGACTGCCCTGTGCCCTGGTGGTAGAGGGTCTGCCCATGGCACCCCACCAGCCCTGCTTTTACTCGAAACTGCCGTTGCGTGGCCATCACCGCATCGGCGTAGAGCTCCCCGAGAAGAAAATTGAGCCGGGAAAGATCGGACACACGGGCACTTTCTGCATTCATCGCGGAAAGCACGGCGGCCCGCACCTTCGAGGGATAGGAATATTCCGCGTGTCCCAGCAATTTGATCATGCGGCACGGACATTGTTGTCCGCGAATGCTGGAGCGCGGAAGAATGGACGATTCAGAGGAGTCCCGGTGCCGTTCGCCGATGCGCACCAGCGCCACATTAATGCCATCCGCAGACGTCCCACTCATCACTCCAGCTACGACCATTGCCGCCCGGCTCATGAGCGCGACCGCCGCTTGTCCGCTCGTCGGCCAAAAGGATCCAGACGTACTTCCTCCCCAAACTCCCACAGTCTCCGCGAAAGCTTCTCAACGGTTGCAATCGTAGGCGATGTTCGCGCACGCAGCATCTGCGCATTCTTTTTCTTAAACGCCAGCACGCGGCGCGACGCCTCGGCCACCCGTCGCGCGAACTTCGTATCCTGTTGCTTGGTTTTGATCAACGCTTCGTAAGCCTGCACGATGGAATCTTCTTTATGGCAAATCAGGCACAAATCCCCGCCTGCCCGAGTAAACTTCACAGCTGCCTCGCCAATCGGCGCCGCCGAAAGCACCCCACCCATTTCCAAATCGTCCGACACAATCAAATTCCGGTAAGCGATGCGTTTGCGCAGGATGTCCGAAATCCACATCTTCGAAAGCGACGCCGGCGTCCGATCGCCGGTTACCTGGGGATACGCCGCGTGAGAGATCATCACAAACAGGAGCTGTTGACGCAGGGTTCGGTAGGGAAGCAGATCCTCGGCCCACAGTCGCTTCAGTGCTTTGTCAATCACCGGCAGTTCATGATGGCTATCCAGCTTGCCCTCGCCGAGGCCGGGAAAGTGCTTGCCGCATCCCATTACCTTCGCGGCCCGAAGCCCGGCCAGAAACTCACGCGCGTAGGCGATGGTTTCCTGCGGATTGGGTGAGACCGCCCGCGACTCCATCACGCCCCGGGAAGCCTCAAATGCCAGATCCATTACCGGAGCGAAGTCAACGTTGAATCCCAACGATCGGCAGTTCTCGCCCATGATTTGTCCCTGCCTCCGGAACAGCTTTCGATCCTGGGTGGCGAACACCTCCGCTGCCGAGGGCGCCGTTCCCAGCGCATCGCGAAAGCGATCGACGGTTCCTCCTTCCAGATCAACGCATGTGAACAGCGGCGCTGCAACACACTTTTGACATTCGCGCAGCAACCGCCATGTCTGTTCCGCACTGCTGATGTTCCGCGCGAACAGAATTACTCCCGCCGGCTGCAGCCGCGTCAGCAGGGAAGCGACCCGCGGCGTCATCTCCGTGCCGTTGATGCCAACGACCAGTAACTGTCCGATTTCTTCGATACTGCGGGGCCTGCGTGGATTGGTCATTTCGTGGCGGTGAACTTTTTCCCTGGAACGATGCGCTCCCTATTAGATTTCCTTTTTCAGTTCCGCCAGTAGATTCAGTGCGTCCAGCGGCGTCAGCCGGTCCAAGTTCACTTCCCGCAATTTCTCCAGCACCGGCTGCGACAGCGGGGTAAAAATTGTCAGTTGCGTTGCTGGCGGAGTTGTTCCCGGCAACCCTCCGGGAGAAAGATGCGCGGTCGCCTGCTGCTCGGCGAACTCGTGCTCAGCCAGCACCTCACGCGCCCGCAGAATGACTTCGTTCGGCAACCCCGCCAGCTTGGCAACTTCGATACCATAACTGCGATCCGCCGCGCCCGTTTCCACCCGGCGCAGGAATACAATTCCACCGCCCGTTTCTCTTACGGAGACATGATAATTTTTCACCGCGGAGAGCTGCTCCGCCAGTTCGGTGAGTTCAAAATAATGAGTGGCGAATAAAGTCTTCGCCCGCACTCGCGCATGTAAGTATTCGACCGCAGCCCATGCGATCGCCAGCCCGTCGTAGGTGGAAGTACCGCGGCCCACTTCGTCGAGCAGGATGAGCGATCGCGCCGTCGCGGTGTGCAGGATCGCCGCCGTCTCCGTCATTTCGACCATGAAAGTCGAGCGACCGCGCGCCAGATTATCGCTTGCCCCAATGCGGGTGAATACGCGATCGACGACGCTGAGCCGCGCCGATCGCGCCGGCACAAACGATCCCATTTGCGCCAGAATCACGATCAGCGCGGTTTGCCGCAAGTAGGTTGATTTCCCACCCATGTTGGGTCCGGTGAGCAACATGATGTTGTGCGTTGTGCCGTTCAAATAAAGATCGTTGGGCACGAAACGGTCGCTGCCGCCAGCCACATCTTGCTGCTCAATAACCGCATGGCGTCCTTCAATAATCTCCAGTTCGCTGGCTTCTGCGGACTCCACGAAAATGGGTCGACAGTAATTACGCCGAGCGGCCATGTGCGCCAAGGAAGCGAGCACGTCCACTTCCGCCAGCGCCAGGGCAGTCTGCCGGATGCGCTTGGCTTCGGCCGCAATTGCGGTGCGCAGCTCGGTAAACAACCGCCGCTCGATCTCGATGCTCTTTTCCTGGGCGTCGAGAATTTTGACCTCGTACTCTTTCAGTTCCGGCGTGGTGAATCGCTCGACCCCGACCAGCGTCTGCTTTCGTTCGTAGTCCTGCGGAACCAGGTGCAGATTCGCTTTCGAAACTTCAATGTAGTAACCAAAAATGGAATTGAATTTCACCTTCAGCGAGGAAATGCCGGTGCGCCCCCGCTCCCGCTGTTCGATCTGCGCCAGCACCTGCTTGCTGTTGCGCGAGAGTTCCCGCAGTTGGTCCAGGTCGCGGTCAAGGCCGGTGGCGATCACGCCGCCATCCGCAAAACTCAGGGGCGGCTCGGGCACGATGGTCTTGTCAATGCGTTCGCGTGCATCTCCCAACTCATCAAGCGACGCATGCAGAATTCGGAGTCGCTCCGTGTTTAGCCGTGCCAATGCGGCTCGGACGGACGGAATCCTTCTCAGCGACGCCGCTAGCGCGAGCACGTCCCGGGGATTCGCGGTCTCCAGCGTGACCCGACTTAACAGCCGCTCCAGATCCAGCACACCATCGAGCGCTCGCCGCAACTCCTCGCGCGCCACAACCTCCCTCACCCCTGCTTCGACCGCATCGAGTCGGCCGCGAATCTCGGCCAAATCGAGCGACGGTCGCAGCAACCATGCCCGCAGCAACCGTTTGCCCATAGGCGTGACCGCAGAGTCGATGGAGCGGAACAATGTGACGCCCGCATCCGTGCCCGCAAACAGCGGTTCGATCAACTCCAAATTGCGAACCGTGACTACGTCGAGCACCAGGCAACTCTGTCGCTCGTACCAGCCAATACGGTCGACGTGATCGAGCGATCCACGCTGCGTCGAACGCACGTAATACAGAATCGCGCCCGCCGCAGCCGCGGCCGCGGAACGTCCAGCCAACCCGAACCCTTCCAACGAGAGAACGCCAAAGTGATTTTCCAGCAGCGGGATCGCATGATCCGGCGCAAAGATCCAGTCGTCCAGCGGAGTCTCCGTGCAGCTAGCTCCTGCTGCCCGGGAGGGCAAAATAGGGGGGGACAGCCGCCCCCGGCCGTCCTGGGAAGCAAAGCTCGGCGGCTCTGGTATCGGAGCTCCGGCTCTCTCAAACAGCGGTGCCGCCGAGCCATACAGCAATTCCTTGGGCCGCAGTTGCTCCAATTCCTCCTGCACTCGCCGCAGCGCCGCCTCGCCTGAAAATTCCGTGGCCCGGAATTCACCCGTCGACAAGTCCAGAGCCGCAAATCCCACGCGATCTCCAACCTGCGCTAAAGCTGCCAGAAAATTATTCTCATCCGACCCTAACGATGAATCCGCCGCCGTTCCCGGAGTGACCACCCGCGTCACTTCGCGGCGCACCAATTTTTTCGCTTGTCGCGGATCTTCCATCTGCTCGCAGATGGCCACCTTGAAGCCCTTCCGAATCAGCTTCCCGATATAACCCTCGGCCGCGTGATAGGGAACGCCGCACATCGGAACGGCGATTCCTTTTTCTTTATTGCGCGAGGTCAGCGTGATCTGCAGCTCTTTGGCCGCCAGGATCGCGTCATCAAAGAAAAGTTCGTAGAAATCCCCCAGGCGAAAAAACAGGAGTGCCGTGGGATGTTCTTTTTTGACGGCGGCATACTGCCGCATCAGCGGAGTGGACGGCTCGGTCATCGGGACGGGCTTCGGCGGATTATAACAAAGCCCGCCTCCGGTCTTCTGCCGCTTTTCGCATTGGCCGCATGAACCCGCGGGAAATTACAGCAAGAAATCGGGGTTGACTCCGGTTCTCTCCCGGTGTTCTCCTTCCGCATGGAACTGCGCAAGGATCCCATCACCCGCTCCTGGGTCATTACCGGCGATGATCCGGCCGAAACCGGACCGCGAACCGAGTCTGCCTGCCGCTTTTGCGGTGGCTCCGCCACATCCTTGCAGGTGATCGCGAAATCGCCCAACGCCCCCGGGGTGCCCTGGTCTGCGCGATCGGTCGTGCACCCCACGCCGCTCTACCGCATCGAAGGCGAGCCTGGCCGCCGCGGCGATGGCATCTATGACTGCATGCACTCGGTGGGTGCGCATGAAGTGCTGGTGGAGAACCCGCGCCACGACCGTCATCTGTGGAACGCCAGCGACGATGAGATTGCGCACTTTCTCCGCCTGGCCGCCGAGCGCATCCTTGACCTCAAGCGCGATCCCCGCATCAAATATGTCAGCCTGTTCAAGGACTACGGCAAGAGCGCTGGGCAGGAATTCAGCCATCCGACTTCCCAGATTACAGCGACCATGTTCGTTCCACGGCGCGTGCTCTATGAATTGCGCGCCGGCCGGGAATACTTCATCGGCAAGGAACGTTGCGTTTTTTGCGACATCATTCAGCAGGAGGAACGTCAGGCCCTGCGCGTCCTCGAGGCTCGCGGCGACTATCTCGCTCTGGGTCCCTATGCCCCGCGCGTTCCCTATGAAACCTGGATTGTGCCGCGCAACCACGATGCGTCGTTCGAACGGACCGGACTGAACAAGCCCGGATTGCGCACCAACCTCGCCGCCCTGCTGCGCCGGACGCTGCAACGGGTGCGTTCCGTAACCGAAGACTTTCATCTGGTGCTGCACACTTCACCGAGCAGCAGCCATCCCTCCAAAAATCTGGGCTACTGGAAGACGATTGACGACGACTACCACTGGCACATCGAGATCCTCCCTGTCTTGAGCTCCAAGGCGCGGTCCTACACCTTTAAGGAGGTGTACTATTCGCCCGTTAGTTCCGAGACTGCCGTGAAGCAATTGCGGGAAGCAAAAATCGACGGCTGAACCCGCGCCGGAATGATTCGGAGAGAATGTTCTATGTGGGGAGAGCCGCCCACCTGTGTCCGCCGGGCGCAGCTTTTGCCGGACCATGCTCCCGGGCTGCTACAATCCCTGCCGTCAGGAGACTCGTCCCGTGAAGCTGTTGATCTGTTGCGCTCTATTGCTGGCCACATCCCTGGCCCAGACCGCCGCTCCATCCCCCGGGAAACAGAAAGTTCTCTGGCAGAAACTCGAAATCCAAATTCAGGATGTCGACCAAAGACTTGACGGCGTCATGGGTGTGGCCATCGAAGACCTCACTACCGGCGACCACTTCTTCCTACACGAGGATGAGGTATTCGCCCAAGCCAGTTCCATCAAGATTACCGTTCTGGCCAATCTGTACTTGCAGGTGCAGCAAGGCAAGCTCAAGCTGACCGATCCCTACACGGTGCAATCATCCGATCTGGTTCCCGACAGCGACATCATGGGCGGACTCACGCCCGGCGTTACGCGTCTCACAGTGCGCGATCTGGCAACGATGATGGTCGCTGTCAGCGATAATTCGGCGGCCAATGTGCTCATCGACCGGGTTGGCATGGCAAATGTGAATACCATGCTCGACTCGCTCGGCCTCACTCACACCCGCCTGCGCCGCAAGATGATGGACCTGGAGGCCGCCAAACAAGGCCGCGAGAACATCTCTACTCCGCGCGAAATGATGACTCTGCTCGACGCGATCTACCACGGCAAAGTTCTGGACGAGAAGTCGACCGCTGATTTCTTTACGATGCTGAGCACGAACAAGGATTCATTTCTCCCGCGCAACCTGCCCGCCGATCTCAAGGTCGCCAACAAACCGGGCGAGCTCGAAGCAGTGCGCAATGACTCTGGCATCGTTTTCGTCGAAGGCCGTCCCTACGTGATCTCGGTCATGACGTCTTTTCTTCGCAATGAACGCGACGGGGAAGAGGCCATCAGCAAAATATCGCTTGACGTCTGGCGCATGTTCGACCGCCTCAGCCGCGCGACGGAGTATGGCAGAGTAGTTTCGCCAGGAAATGGCGCGCGCTAGCACTTCATGTGGGAGGACATGCTGGTCCACCGCCGTTGCCTTCGATTCTGCCTTTGCCCGTGATTCCGCTCTTGTTTTGTCCTGATTTTCTTGATCCTCGAACGCGAGCCGCGGACGTACTCCTTCGCTGCCCGCTGACTGCCTCTCGAGGTAAGCTGCTGCAGCCTGCATTGCAGCGCTGCCTTCGCTTCCCTTAGGAGGCTGCAAAAGATTGAGTAAGTGAATCGGTAAGGACAAACCGGCAACCACCATTGCATAATGTCCCCGTGAGTCCCAATCCACCCCTCCGACGGCTGAAGACTTATACCGGCGCTCAAGGCTACGTCTATCAGTACTACTTCGTCGGGAAACGCCCCGCGCTACCCGACGACCCCGCGGCTCCAGCCACCGAATTTATTTTTGACGTCACCTCCGACCGCAAGGTGACCTACGCTGTGAGCGTTTTCCTACCTCACAGCACGTGCGATGTCTGGAGCAAAGCCCACGGCCGTCTGTTGAACGAAGCAGAACAATATGCCGCAGCTAAGCTGCGCGTTTTCGCCGCCTTCGATGAACTCGAAGACGTAAAGGCCCAGGGTCGCCGCCTCACGATTGACTCCGAATCGCTCGAACAGTCGCTGCGAAGTTTAGGTGTGGAATAGCAGGTATGGAATGAATGCTGGAGCAAGGTGATGCACTTTTTCGGCGATGCACCTCGACGAAACTCGCCCTGCCCCTGCGGAAGCGGGAAGAAATTCAAGAAGTGTTGTATGGAAAAAGGGGGCGGAAGTGGCCTTTCCTCGGTCGGGGGCCCAAGGGGGGAGCCCCAAAAACTTTGAAGCCTCAAGCCCGTTTGCCGGCCGACGAAAGCTTCGAAACTGACTGACAGTCGTCTTATAGTGTCTGTTTTACCGTTGTCTGCAACTCCCGTGCGCGGTGGACTCGCTTGTTCAGTTTCCCTTCGATCGATGCATCGCCGATGTGCTCATGCTGCAGCGCGCCATCGGCGTCAATCGTGAACGTAGGCCGAATCTCACGCACCCCAAACCCCTTTGGCCATCGGCCCCATAAGCCATCGTCGCGATATTGCAGCCAGGTCATTTCGTTCTTCGCCACGAGGTCCTTCCACGCCCGCTCATCGGTGTCCAGGCTGAGGCTGAGCACAACGACGGGCTCTCCCTGAAATTTCTTGGCGATCTCCCGCACATGCGGCAGGGCTTCCCGGCAGGTCCCCGCACCAAGTCGCCCAGAAATCAAGCAGTACGATTTTCCTGCCAGATCGTCCAGCGAAACCGGCTGTCCGTTTGGAGTCGTTAGGGCAAAGGGCGGAGCCATTGTGGCCCACGCCCGTTCCGGCTGACTGAGCTAGCGCAGGGCGCGTTGACGGTCGGGATCGTTCTCCGGCTGCAGTTTCACAAACTCCTCAAAACGCCCCTTGGCCGCGTCATCCTCTTTCAATTGCGCCAACACCATGCTACCTGCGTAGATC